>JAABUS010001049.1_pt1 | contig 64008 bp, 58 predicted proteins | sample 5560161 | NCBI WGS metagenome assembly JAABUS01 (sample SAMN10711885, study PRJNA513376) | rock metagenome | isolation source: Antarctica rocks | place: Antarctica: Victoria Land, Trio Nunatak nord | collected 2016-01-04
CGTGCTGCGGTGCTCGGCCGATCAGCGATCGGCCTGCGCTCCTCGCCTGGACGTGGCGCCTCGGTCGTGGAGGAAGTCCGCGACCCGGGTCACGAGCTCGGGACGGTCGAGCCACGGCCAGTGTCCGGCGTCCTCGACCATCTCGAGCTCGGCGTTGCCGAGCGCCTCGGCGTATGCCGGTCCGAAGTCGGGGCCGAGGTAGGGGTCGGCTACGGGCCACAGCACAAGCGCCGGAGCGTCGATGTGACCGAGGTTGTGCCCGGCGGCCTCGAGCACCGCCGGCGGCGAGGCGCGGTAGAGCTTGAGAATTGCCCTCTGGGTGCCGTGGTCGAGATGCCTCCAGGTGTAGTCCAGCATCGGGGCGGGCAGGGGCCCGGGCGTGGTGTTTGCCTCCTTCGAGAGCTGCTTGAGGACCCACCGCGTGGTGAAGCCCATCGCCAGCTCACCTATCACCGGCCTGCGCCACAGCCGGGCGATCCGGTGCCACTCGTAGCCGGGAAGCAAGGGCACGCTTGGAAACACCACCAGCCGCTCGACCCGGCGGTGCAGCCTCTGCGCCGTAGCGAGGCCCACGCCTCCCCAGTCGTGGACCACCAGCGAGAAGCGGTCGATGTCAAGCGTGTCGAGGAAGGCCTCGAGGAACCTGTCGTATCCGGCGATCGAGTAGTCGAAGTCGTTCGGCTTGCCCGACCGCCCGAAGCCGGGCAGGTCGAGCGCGACCCCTCCGGTCTGGGCAAGGAAGGGCAGCCAGTCCTCCGAGTGGGTCGGAACGCCATGCACGTAGAGGGTGGGCGCCGAGGCCGGGTCGGGCTCGCCGCGGCGCCAGAAGACCTCGACGCCCGCGACCCGGCCTGCGTGCTCTGAGAGCTCTCCCATCTCCGCGGCATGCTCGCATCCCCGCCACTACCCTCGCCTCATGGGGCATGGCTCTCGCTCCGGCTGGCGCCCACCCCCGCCGCGCCGGCTGAGGACGATCCTCGAGCGCCTGCGCTCCGAGTACGGACGGCCCGCCGGAGACCCGCATCACGCCCCCATCGACGAGCTGGTGCTCACGGTGCTCTCCCAGAACACCAACGACCGCAACCGCGACGTGGCCTATCACCGGCTAAGGGAGCGCTTCGAGTCGTGGGCCGAGGTGCGCGAGGCCCCGGTCGAGGAGGTGGAGGAGGCGATCCGCTCCGGCGGGCTCGCCGCGACCAAGGCGCCGCGCATCCAGGAGATCCTGCGCGCCATCGGTGACGACGACCTCCTTCGTCTGGAGTACGAGCCGCTGGCGCAGGCGCGAGCCGAGCTGTGCGCGCTTCCCGGGGTGGGACGCAAGACGGCGGCCTGCGTGCTGCTGTTCTCCTTCGGGCGGCCCGACATACCGGTGGACACCCACGTGCACCGGGTCGGCATCCGGCTGGGGCTGTTCCGGCCCAACGTCCCTCTCGACGAGGCCCACAACGAGCTGCTGCGCCTCGCCCGCGGCAGCGATCCGCACGAGGCTCACGTGGCGCTCATCCGCCACGGACGGCGCACCTGCCACGCGCGGGCACCCCGGTGCGGGGAGTGTCCGCTGCGGCGCATGTGCCCCTACGCCAGGGCCGCCTCGGCGTGAGTGGCCTCCCGCCGAGCCAATCGTGCTGCGTTCGCCATGCATACGGAGGCAAAGGCACCACGATCCATGCATACGGAGGCAAAGACACCACGATCATCCCAAGTCGCGCCAATTACCGATCTGCCATACTCACGCTTAGATTTTCTTCCACCGACTCTGAACGCAAGCGATAGCTACCAAAAAGGAATCAAGCAATGGGCAAGACCATCGGAATCGATCTTGGCACGACGAACTCGTGCATGGCAGTGCTCGAAGGCGGCGAGCCGTCCGTCGTCGAGAACGCCGAGGGAGCGCGCACCACGCCGTCGGTGGTGGCCTTCACCGAGGGTGGCGAGCGCCTGGTCGGCGCCCCCGCCAAGCGACAGGCGGTGACCAACCCTGAGAACACCGTCTTCTCGATCAAGCGCTTCATGGGCCGCAAGGAGGCAGAGGTCAAGGAGGAGGAGACGATCGTCCCCTTCAAGGTCGTCCGCGGCCCCAACGGCGACGCACGCGTGAGCGCGGGCGGCAAGGAGTACCCGCCGCCGGAGATCAGCGCGATGATCCTCCAGAAGCTGAAGGCCGATGCCGAGGCCTACCTGGGCGACACTGTCGACAGCGCGGTCATAACCGTGCCGGCCTACTTCAACGACGACCAGCGCCAGGCCACCAAGGATGCCGGCAAGATCGCCGGGCTCGACGTGAAGCGCATCATCAACGAGCCCACGGCGGCCTCGCTGGCCTACGGGCTCGACAAGGAGGGCTCGGCCGACGAGACCATCCTCGTGTTCGACCTCGGCGGCGGCACGTTCGACGTGTCGGTGCTCGAGATCGGCGACGGCGTGTTCGAGGTCAAGGCCACCGCGGGTGACAACCACCTGGGCGGTGACAACTTCGACAAGACGATCGTCGACTGGCTCGTGGACGAGTTCAAGCAGGCCGAGGGACAGGATCTCTCCCAGGACAAGATGGCCCTTCAGCGTCTCTACCAGGAGGCCGAGAAGGCCAAGGCCGAGCTGTCCTCGGCACAGGAGACCCAGATCAACCTGCCGTTCATCACGGCGGTGGACTCGGTACCCAAGCACCTCAACCAGCGGCTTACCCGCGCCAAGCTCAACGAGCTGTCGAGCGAGTTGCTGGCCCGGGTCGAGGGCCCGACCAAGAGCGCGATGAAGGACGCGGGCGTGACCGGCTCCTCGATCGACCACGTGGTGATGGTGGGCGGCATGACACGGATGCCCGCCGTGCAGGAGAAGGTCAAGCAGCTGACCGGCAAGGACCCGCACCGGGGCGTCAACCCCGATGAGGTCGTGGCCGTCGGTGCCGCCATCCAGGCCGGCGTGCTGTCGGGAGACGTCAAGGACGTGCTCCTGCTCGACGTGACGCCGCTGACCTTAGGCATCGAGACCAAGGGCGGCGTGATGACCAAGCTCATCGAGCGCAACACCACGATCCCCACGCGCAAGTCGGAGGTGTTCTCGACCGCCGAGGACAACCAGACGAGCGTGGAGGTCCACGTGCTTCAGGGCGAGCGAGAGATGGCCACCTACAACAAGTCGCTCGGCAAGTTCCAGCTCACCGGGATCCCCCCGGCCCCCCGAGGGGTGCCCCAGGTCGAGGTCGGATTCGACATCGACGCCAACGGCATCCTCAACGTGTCGGCCAAGGATCTCGGCACGGGCAAGGAGCAGAAGATCGAGATCAAGGCCGGGTCGGGCCTCGCTGACGAGGAGGTCGAGCGGATGGTCAAGGACGCCGAGACCCACGCCGACGACGACCGGCGCCTGCGCGAGCTCGTGGAGGCCCGCAACAACGGTGAGAACGCGGCCTACCAGGCCGACAAGCAGCTGGAGGACCTGGGCGACTCGGTCGACGAATCCTCCAAGGCGGAGATCAGGCAGGCCGTCGAGGATCTGCGCGGCACGCTCGAGTCCGAGGACGCCGTGGAGATCGCCGCCAAGACCGAGGCGCTCCAGACGGCCTTCCACAAGGTCTCAGAGCAGATGTACGCCGCTGCCTCCCAGCAGGCGCAGTCCGACGGGGCCGCCGGCAACGGTGCGAGCACGGCCGACGCCGACGCAACCGCCGAGGAGGTCGTGGATGCCGAGGTGGTCGAGGGTGAGGAGCAGCGGTAGTGGGCTCCGACCCGCGAAAGGCGCCGGGCGAGGACGCCGTGCGCGAGCAGCTCAAGGAGGAAGAGGAGCGGGTCGTGCCCGAGGAAGGCCGAGAGGAAGGTCAATCCCCGGAGACGACCACGTCGCCCCCAGACCCCGGTCCCCAGGAAGAAGCCAGCGGCTCGGAGGAAAGCCCTGGAGACCGGGGCCCGGCGGCTCGGGACCCTGAGCCCGAAGCCGAGTCTGAGCCCGAAGCCGAGTCTGAGCCCGGGCCCGAAGCCGAGCCCGGGCCCGAAGCCGAGCCCGGGCCCGAAGCCGAGTCCGAGCCCGAAGCCAAGCCTGAGCCCGAAGCCGAGTCCGAGCCCGAAGCCAAGCCTGAGCCCGAAGCCGAGTCCGAGCCCGAAGCCAAGTCCGACGACCCCTTGACAGTGGCTCAGCGCGAGCGCGACGAGTACCTCGCGCTCGCGCAGCGGGCCCAGGCGGACTTCGAGAACTACCGCAAGCGGGCCGCGCGCGAGGCCGCTGCGGCCACCAAGCGCGCGAAGAGTGGGCTGGTGGGCGAGTTGCTGCCCGTGGTCGACAACCTCGAGCGGGCGCTCGGCTCCGCGGCCGAGGGCGAGGAGCACCTCGCCGAGGGAGTCAAGCTCGTGCATTCGGAGCTGGTCGCCGTGCTGAACCGCAACGGCGTCGAGCAGTTCGACCCCGGGGGCGAGAAGTTCGACCCGGTCGTGCACGAGGCGCTCTCAACCCGTGAGCAGGAGGGGGCGGACCCGGGTCTCGTTCTGGACGTGATCGAGAAGGGCTACCGCCTGAACGGCAGCGTCCTCCGTCCTGCGCGCGTGGTCGTATCGGGGTAGAGATGCCGGCGACCCGCAATCCCTACGAGGCGCTCGGCGTCGACCGCAAGGCCTCCGACGACGAGATCAAGAAGGCCTACCGCAAGCTGGCGCGTGAGTACCACCCGGACAAGAACCCGGGCGACGCGTCCGCCGAAGAGCGCTTCAAGGAGGTGCAGGAGGCCTACTCGATCCTGTCCGACGCGAAGAAGCGCCGCGAGTACGACCAGGGCGGGGGCATGTTCGGAGGCGGCTTCGACCCCGGCGCGTTTCGCACCGGGGCCGGAGGCTTCGGGGGCGGGATCGGGGACATCCTCTCCGACCTCTTCGGCCCCGCGGGCCGTGGCGGGGCGGCCGGGCCGCGCCCCGAGCGCGGTCGCGACCTCGAGACCGACGTGCACATCTCCTTCGACCAGGCGATGGAGGGGGCGCAGGTGCCGGTCAGCCTCACCCTTTCAGCCGCATGTCCGACCTGTCACGGCACGGGCGCCAAGCCGGGCACCACGCCCCAGGTCTGCGGCCGCTGTCAGGGGCGCGGGGTCGAGGCCGAGTCGCAGGGGCTGTTCTCGATCTCCCAGCCGTGCCAGAAATGCAAGGGCACCGGCACCGAGATCACCGATCCCTGCCCTACGTGCAGCGGCGCCGGCCATACGCGCCAGGTCAAGCGCTACAAGGTGAACATCCCCGGGGGAGTCAAGGACGGTGGGCGAGTACGGCTGGCCGGCAAGGGCGAGGGCGGGCGCCGCGGCGGCCCCGCCGGAGATCTCTACGTGGTCACGCGGGTGGCCGACTCGCCGGTGTTCAAGCGCCGGGGAGACAACCTCGAGGTCGAGGTGCCCGTCACGATCCCGGAGGCGATTCGCGGAGCCACGATCGAGGTGCCCACTCTCAACGGTTCCAAGCGCATCCGCGTCTCGCCGGGCACCCAGCACGGCACCGTGCAACGCCTCCGCGGGGAGGGCCCCCCGCGCCTGGGCGGCCGTGGGCGCGGAGACATCCACTACCGGCTCACAATCGACGTGCCACGCTCACTGTCGAGCGAGCAGCGCGAGGTGGTCGACGAGCTGGCCGCGGTGATCGACGAGAACCCGCGCGAGCGGATACTGAGGCCCACCCCGGGCGAGCGAAGCTGATGGGCCAGGGCGGCGACGACACCAGCCGGGGCGTCTACATGATCTCCGTGGCCGCCGAGTTGGCCGGCATGCATCCCCAGACGCTGCGTATCTACGAGACCAAGGGCCTGCTGACGCCCCAGCGCTCGGCCAAGAACACCCGGCTCTACTCCCATGATGATGTCGAGCGCCTGCGGCGCATTCAGGAGCTGACCACCGAGCTGGGGATGAACCTGGCGGGGGTGCAGAGGGTGTTCGAGCTCGAGCAGGAGCTCGACCGGATGCGCCGGCGCCTGCGCAACCTGGAGCGCCAAGCGGAGCGCGTGAACTCCGAGCTGGTGTCCGAGCTTGACCGCGTCCGGCGGTCCTTCAAGGCCGAGCTGGTGCCCTACCGGGCGCCCGAAACGGCGCTCGTCGGGCCGCCGCGTCGCGACGATCCCGCGGTACGCGTGCGCATCTCACGGCCACGGTAGGCCTTGCGGCCGGCCGAGCCGCCTTCTCCCTCCGCTTGAGCGTGGACTCGAGCGGAGGCTCAGAGACCTCGACGAAGCAGCCGGCAGGTGGCCCGGCGACCGGGCTGAGGTGCGAGATCGCTGCGGTGCCAAGCACGTAGGCTGCCTGGATCGATCGGGTTTCGCCCTCGCGATCCTGGCCCTCTGCGGTGACGATCTGTGCGGAGAAGCGCCGTTTGCGGCTGATCGAGGAGGGCGCGACGAGACGAGCCCGAATCCGGCCTTCGGCCGTGGCCCGAGTGGTTAGCCCTGGCAACGGGTCACGACTTATTCACCCGGGCGGCAGCTAGCCCGACGACTCTGCGAATCGCAGACGGCCTCAATCCGACTGCGGTGTCTTGAGTCGTGATCAAGACCGGGCTGCCAGCGGCATAGCCTTGGCCACTGATGCGAATGCGGGGATTCTGCGGGCAGCGGCTGGAACTCACCTGAACTGGACGCCCAACAGGATGCTCAGCCGACGCTGGCGGAGCGCTACCTCGAACGCGCCCGATGCGGATCGGGAGGCGACCGGCTCCGCTAGTCTGGGCGCCTGCCCGCTTCGCCGGGCGGCGGCCTCCTCGCCTACGCCCCTTTCCCCCGGCCCCAGACAGGAGCAGCATGCGAGCACGAAGAGGCTTCACGAGAAGGGACGTGCTCAAGGCGAGCGGTGCCGGCGTCGGCGCCCTGGCTCTGGGCGCGACCGGATGCGCGAGCGAAGACTTCGAGGACGAGGTGGGCCGCGATCCGGATGCCCCCAACGTGCTGCTGATCATCACCGACAGCACCCGCGCCGACTACATCGGCGTCTACAACCCCGCGTCGATCGCCAAGACGCCGAACTTGGACGCGCTGGCGGGCGACTCGCTCAAGTTCAAGCTCGCCGTACCCGAGGCGATGCCCACCGGGCCGGCGCGGCGCTGCGTGCTTACCGGCATGCGCGGCTTTCCCTTCCGCGACTGGGTCGAGTCGCCGCCACTGCCGCCCGAGCCGGGGTGGACGCCAATCGGCCCTACCCAGCCCATCTTCACCGAGGTGCTGGGCAAGGCCGGCGTCAACACGGCCTACTGCACCGACAATCCCTTTATCGTCGGGCCCCGCTTCGCCGAGTTCCGGCGCACGCTCGACATGGCGAGGCCCGATTACTCGCAGGGCGCCTACCGCGCGTTCAACAAGCCCTTCACCCGCCCCGCCGGGCGTGAGGACATCGAGAAGTACCTGCTGCCCGCCCTCTCGGACACCGGGGAGGCCGATCGACTGCGCAGCCACGTCGGCTGGAACCAGCTCTTCCGGCGGGGCGAGCGCGACTACTCGGCGGCGCGGGTAATGCGCAGCGGCATGAAGGTGCTCGACGAGCTGACCAAGATGGACGGACCGTTCTTCCTGGGTGTCGACTCCTTCGACCCTCACGAGCCCTTCGACGCCCCACGGGCCTACGTGATCGAGGCCTCGGGCACCGAGCCGAAGGGGATCGAGAAGCAGGGAATCTCACCGATCCAGCCCTTTGACACGCCGTCGAACCGCCTCGAGACGATCCAGATCGACGACGAGACGCTCGAGCTGATCCGTGAGCTCTACGCCGCGGAGATCACCTACGCGGACAAGTGGATCGGACGTTTGCTCAACAAGATGTCCGATGAGGGCCTGCTCGACAACACGCTGGTGCTCTACCTGTCAGACCACGGCGTGACCCTCGGCGAGCACGGGATCATCGGCAAGGCCGCGAGGCTTCCGCACTACCACATCTACCACGTGCCATTCATGATCCGGGACCCTCAGGGCCGGCGGGCGGGAGAGACGAGCGACTTCTTCGCATCCACCCACGACGTGGCCCGCACCGTGCTCTCCTCGATGGGTGTGCGCGCGCCCGGCGCGATGGACGGAGAGGATCTCACCGTGCTCTTCGACGGCGAGGACCCTTACCCGCGCCCGTACTGGACCGCCTGCTACGCGGACAACGTGATCGCCGGCGACGGCCGCTGGTTGTTGATGTCCAACATCGTGGGCGGCGACGACCGCCGCCTGTTCGACACCCTGACCGATCCCGGGGAGTTGAAGGACGTGGCCGCCAAGAACCCGGAGATGGTCGAGACCCTCTGGAACGCCCTGATCGACGAGGCCGGCGGGTCGCTGCCCATGTTTGGCCAGGAGCAGGGAGTGCTGGGTGGCTGAGGGAGAGCCTGCGGTGCGGTACTCGCCAGAGAAGAAGGGGTCCGATGCTCGCAGCATCGACGTTCCGGCTGCGCCGCTCCCCGAGCGTTCCGGCTCCGTTGCCCCCCCTCGTCAATTCACCCGCCGCCGCCTGGTGCGCTCGGGTGGGGCTTCGCTCGCCGGCGCAGCCGTGCTCGGCGCGACCGGCCTCCCGGGGGCCGCGCGCGCCCAGGGCCCCGCCTCCAAGCGCGACGTACCCAACGTCCTGTTGATCGTCGTCGACGGCATCCGGGCGGACTTCGTGAGCGCCTACGACGATCCCGACGACCGCGCCGATACCCCCAACCTCGACGAGCTCGCAAAGGATTCGCTGCGCTTCGACCACGCGATTCCCGAGGCGATGCCGGCCTTTCCCTCCCGGCGCGGCCTGCTGAGCGGCGTCCGTACCTATCCCTTCCGCGACTGGAGGCCCACGGAGGGGCTGGCCCAGTACCCGGGGTGGAACCCGATCCGAGATCACCAGCCGATCCTCACCGAGACGCTTTCCGCAGCCGGGATCACCAGCGTCTACATCTCGGATAACCCGCTGCTGGACAACAAGCGCTTCCGGGGCGTGGCGCGCACGCCGTCGGGTCAAGCGCCGGCCGCCACCCAGGTCGAGCGCTACATAGCGCCGGCGGTTCCCCGCGGGATCGATGACCGGGCCGCCATTCCCGCGGCCCGGGTCATGAGCACCGGCATCAAGGCGCTTGACGAGCTCAAGACCCAGCAGCCGTTCTTCCTCAGCGTCGACGTGTTCGACCGCACGGAGGCCAGCGAGCCGATTCCCGTCTACGCCCGTCCGTCGGTGGCCGGCCTGCAAGACACGCGCGGGGCCGAGACCCGGGTTACCGACGCGACCGCCCCCCGCTTTCGCCCGTTCCAGGCAATCGACGCCACGAAGCCCTCGGACGGAGAGGTCCGCGACCACTACGCCTCAGAGGTCAAGGCCGTGGACAGCGAGGTCGGGCGGCTGCTCGACAAGCTCGAGTCGCTGGGCCTGGCGGACAACACGGTGGTGTACTTCGTGAGCCCCACCACGGTGTCGCTCGGCGAGAACGGAGTGTTCGGCATGGCCGCGGCCGGCGGACACGAGGACGTCTACCGGGCGGCGCTGATGATCCGCGACCCCGAAGGCCGGCGCAAGGACGAGACCAGCGGCTTTCACGCCGCACCGCAGGACATGGCGCCCACCGTTCTCTCATACATGGGCGTCACGATTCCCGGCAAGATGGACGGCGAGGATCTGAACGGGCTACTGGACGAGGACGACGTGCATCCGAGGCCCAACTTCGCAATCCGAGTCGACGAGCAGATCGTGGTCTCAGACGGGCGCTTCGTGCTCGTGTCGGAGGGCGAAGGCGCTCCCAAGCGCCTGTATGACACCGACCCGGACCAGTGGGAGGAGGATCACTCCGACGAGGACGACTTCTCGCCACGCAGCGAGGACGAGAACGTATCGGGCGAAGATGGCGACTCCGTGCAGCGGTTGTGGTCGATCGCCATTGCCGCGGCCGGGGGCACGATGCCGAAGTTCGGCCCCGACGGCCCGATCCGGCCGCGTCCCGAGGTCGAGGACAACAACGACGACGCGAGCACCGACGAGGGCCGCCTCGACCGCGACGACGACCTCAACTTCATGGGGCGCTGAGATGGCCGCCGAGCGCACGAATCCCCCCGCCGAGGAGCTCTACGCGAAGAAGTGGAAGATCTTCGGCGTGATGATGATCGGGTGGGCGATGTCCCTGCTCGACGTCTCGATCGTGAACATCGCGATCCCCGAGTTCCAGCGCGACCTGGATGCCAACACGGACACGGTCACGTGGGTGATCAACGCCTACAACATCGCCTTTGCGGTGACCCTGGTCACCATGGGCAGGCTCGCCGACCAGTTCGGGCGCAAGCGCTTCTTCATCGCCGGCATGGCTCTGTTCACGCTTGGCTCGGGGCTGTGCGCCGCGGCCTGGTCGATCGACGCGCTGATCTTCTTCCGGGTGATCCAGGGCATCGGCGCGGGCACGCTTGCCCCGCTCGGGTTCGCCATGACCGTGCTGGTGTTCCCCCCGGCCGAGCGAGGCAAGGGCCTGGCGACCATCGCCGTGGTGGCGCTCGTCTCCTCCGCGCTGGGGCCGGTGCTCGGCGGAGCCATCCTCGAGATCACGACGTGGCACTGGATCTTCTTGATCAACCTCCCCTTCGGGATCCTCGGGATCGTGCTGGCCCGGCGCATCTGGCCCGAGACCTACGACCTGTCCGCCGTCAAGCGCCAGCCGGACTGGCTGGGGATGGGGCTGCTCACCCTGGCGGTCTTCAGCCTGACCTTCGCACTCGCCGAGGCCAATGCCCGCGGCTGGGACGACGCCCTGATCCTCTTCCTGTTGCAGGGGTCGGTACTGCTGACGGGCGCCTTCTATCTATCCCAGCGCTACGGGCGCTGGCCGATGATCCCGCCGTCGCTGATGAGGAACAAGCAGTTCACGGGATCCAACACCACGATGGTGCTGTTCGCAGCTGGGGCCTTCGGCGCCCTGTTTCTTCTCTCGCTCGTATTCCAGAACCTCTGGGGCTATGACCAGTGGGAGGCCGCGCTTGCGCTGATCCCCGTGCCGATCACCGGCATGCTGGTCTGGCCGCTGATCGGCAAGGGCGCCGACACCCGCGCGCCGCGCCAGGTCGCGGTACCCGCGCTGCTGATCATGGCCGTGGGGCTCGTGTGGTTCTCCTTCGTGCCGTCCACCTCCGAGTCGTGGTGGGATTACCTGATCGTGCTGCCGGGGTTGACGATGATCGGCGTCGGCCTGGGGATCGTGTTTCCCGCGACCAACGTCGGGGCCATGGGCTCGGTCTCCGGCCAGGAGCTCGGACTGGCGTCAGGGATCGTGAACACCGCCCGCCAGCTGGGCGCCGCGGTCGGGATCGCGTTGCTGGTGGCCACGATCATCACCGCCTCGGGCTACACGCTGGAGTACGCGAAGGAGGACATCATCGACGCCAACGACCAGGCGGAGCTTCCGCCCGAGATGGCGCTCGGACTGGGCATGCGGGGCTTCGCGGACTACAGCGGCGCCTCGCATTCGGAGCGCTGGAACCCCGGTCCCGGCTTCGACGAGATCGCCGCGCGCGAGACCGCGGGGGCGGCGCGTGACGCCTACGGCTGGGGGTTCCGTATGGCGGCGCTGGCGGTGCTCCTGGCCGTGCCGTTCGCGCGCACGATGGTCCGCCACCCCGCGGCCGCAAGAGCGGCCGACCAGCAGGCGCAGGCCTCCCGTGGCGCGCCCCCCGGCGGCCCGCCCCTCGACGCCTCCTCGGTCGGGCGCGAGCCCGCCGGCGCGGCGGCGGGCGCTCCGCAGCGGGCCGCCATGGAGACGCGGATAGGCGAGCTGGAGGCTTCGCTCGCGGGCCTGCGCTCACAGCTGAGCGAGCCCGCCCCGCCACCCCCCGTGGCGGACGAGCCGGTGGACGGCTCCGATCCGGTGGACGGGTCCGATCCGGTGGACGGGTCCGATCCGGTGGACGGGTCCGATCCGGTGGACGGGTCCGATCCGGTGGACGGGTCCGATCCGGTGGATGGGTCCGATCCGGTGGATGGGTCCGATCCGGTGGATGGGTCCGATCCGGACTCGATGACCGACGCCGGCCCACGGGAGCGGCGGCGCTGGTCTCGCGCTCGCCGAACCTAGAGCCCGGTCGGTCAGACCAGCACCTCTCCGTGCTCGCGCAGCCGGCGGTCGATCACGCGCGCGGCGCGCCGCCCGTCGGCGATCGCGTTCACGATCAGCGACTGGCCGATCCGGGCATCGCCCGCTGCGTAGACACCATCGCGTGAGGTCGCGAAGGTCTTCGCCAGCACGTTGCCGCGCGCATCGAGGGCCAGACCCAGGTCGCTGATCAAGCCGTCGTGGGAGGGGTGGCTGAAGCCGATCGCCACCAGGCAGAGCTGGGCGTCCTCTACGAAGTCCGACCCGGGCACCGGGCGCAGGTCGCGCGACGAGCTCCCCTCGACCCGGCGCCCGTGCGCGCGTGCGAGCCGCCCGTCCAGACCCTCCAGCCTCGTGACCTGCGAACCGAAGCGCCGCTCGCCGCCCTCATCGAGCGCGTAGGTGGTCTCGGTGCGGCGGGGGGCGAGAGGCCACGGCGTGTCTACGTAGCGCCCGCCCGCGGGCACCGAGTTGTAGACGTCGAGCATCAGCACGCTCTCGGCACCCTCGCGGTTGGCGCTCGAGAGGCAGTCCATGCCGGTGTCGCCGCCGCCGATCACAACGACGCGCTTGCCCCTGGCGGATATGGGAAGGGTGCGGTGCTCGCCGGAGAGGGAGCGGTCCGGTGCTCGCCGGAGAGGGAGCGGTCCGAGCGGTCCGGCTGCGCTCCTCCCCGAGCGGTCGGGCTGCGCTGCTCCCCCTTGCCCCTCCTCCCGTGCCACCGCGCGGTTGCGCTGGTAGAGGTAGTCCATCGCGAAGTGCACACCGTCGAGGTCGGCGCCGGGGATCTCCAGCGCGCGCTCAACCCGCGAGCCAACGGCCACCACCACCGCGTCGTGGCCCTCGGCGATCTCTTCGGCCGTCACGTCGGCGCCCACGTCGACGCCGCAGGCAAACTCGATCCCCTCCGCCTCGAGCAGGGCGATGCGGCGGTCGATCATCCACTTCTCGAGCTTGGCGTCGGGCACGCCGAAGCGCATGAGCCCCCCCGGGGCCTCGTCGCGTTCGTACACGGTCACGGTGTGGCCGACCTGATTCAGCTCCGCGGCCGCCGCCATGCCGGCGGGCCCTGAGCCCACGACCGCCACCCGCAGGCCCGTCCGGGTCTCGGGCGGGCGAGCTACGATCCAGCCCTCGTCGAAGGCGCGCTCCACGATCGCGTACTCGATCTGCTTGATCATCACCGGGTCGTCGGCGATGTCGAGCACGCAGGCCGACTCGCACGGGGCGGGGCAGATCAACCCGGTGAACTCGGGGAAGTTGTTCGTGGCGTGAAGCTGGTCGATGGCCTCGCGCCACTTGCCCCGGCGCACCAGGTCATTCCAGTCCGGGATCAGGTTGCCGAGCGGGCAGCCGTTGTTGCAGAAGGGCACGCCACAGTCCATGCAGCGGCGAGCCTGGCCGCGCAGCTCGGGCTCGGGCAGGATGCCGAAGATCTCGCGGCTGTCGCCCACGCGCTCGCGCGGATCGCGCTCAGGCGACGGCACCCGCTCCACCTCCAGGAACCCGCGCGGGTCGGCCATCAGGCTGTGGCCTCTGCCACTTCGGCCCCACCGCGGGCGTGCTCGAGCGCGCGCCGGTACTCGACTGGCATCACCTGGGTGAAGCGGCGAAGCGAGGCCTCCCAGTCTCCGAGCAACTCGCGCGCCAGCACCGATCCCGTCCGCGCGAGGTGCTCGGCCACCAGGTCGTGCAGCTCGCCGGCGTGGTCGGCGCCGACCGGCTCGAGCTCGACCAGCTCCGTGTTGCAACGCCCCTCGAGCTCACCACCGGGGTCGAGCACCCAGGCGATGCCCCCGCTCATGCCCGCGGCGAAGTTGATGCCGGTCTTACCGAGCACCACCACCCGGCCACCGGTCATGTACTCGCACCCGTGGTCGCCCACGCCCTCCACCACGGCGAGAGCACCGGAGTTGCGTACGGCGAAGCGTTCGCCCGCGAGGCCGGCCAGGAACAGCCGCCCCGACGTGGCGCCGTAGAGGGCGACGTTGCCGGCGATCACGTTCTCTCCGGCTGGGAAGTGCGCGGCGGCGGGCGGGCGGACTGCGACGATGCCGCCCGAGAGCCCCTTGCCGGCGTAGTCGTTGACGGCTCCGTGCACGGTGAGGGTCACCCCGGGCGCCAGCCAGGCTCCCAGGCTCTGACCGGCGGAGCCGCGTAGGGCCACCTCCACGGTTCCCTCGGGCAGGCCCTCCGGCCCGTGGTGGCGCACGATCTCGCCGGAGAGCAACCCGCCCACCGTGCGGTGCACGTTCTCGACGGCGAGCTTTACCCGCACCTGCTCACCGTGGTTGATCGCGCGGCTGGCCGCGGGAATCAGCGCAAGGTGGTCGAGCGAGTCGTCGAGCACGGGTACCTGAGCCTCGGCCTGGCGGCGCTCGTACACCGGCGCCTGGGGCGGGGCAAGCAGAGCCGTGAGGTCCACGCCGCGGGCCTTCCAGTGCTCGACGGCGGGGTCGGCCTCGAGCAGCTCCGAGTGGCCCACCATGTCCTCGAACCGGCGCACCCCCAGGCCGGCCATGATGCGGCGGGTCTCCTCCGCCACGGCGATCAGGTAGTTGACCACGTGCTCGGGACGGCCGGCGAAGCGTCGCCGCAACTCGGGATCCTGGGTGGCTATTCCCACCGGGCAGGTGTTGAGGTGGCAGACGCGCATCATCACGCAGCCGGTGGCGATCAGCGGGGCGGTGCCGAAGCCCATCTCGTCCGCGCCAAGCAACGCGGCGATCACCACGTCGCGACCGGTGCGCATCTGACCGTCGGCCTGGACCGCCACGCGCGAGCGCAGGTCGTTGCGCACCAGGGTCTGCTGGGTCTCGGCCAGGCCGATCTCCCACGGCACGCCGGCGGACTGGATCGAGGACAGCGGGCTGGCGCCGGTGCCCCCGTCATGCCCGGCGATCACGATGTGGTCGGCGTTGGCCTTGGACACCCCGGCCGCTACCGTGCCCACACCCATCTCGGCGGCCAGCTTGACCGACACCGAGGCACGCGGATTGGCGCAGCGCAGGTCATAGATCAGCTGCTTGAGATCCTCGATCGAGTAGATGTCGTGGTGGGGCGGCGGCGAGATCAGCTCGACCCCTGGCATCGAGTGGCGCAACCGGGCGATCTCCTCGGTGATCTTGTGGCCGGGCAGCTGGCCTCCCTCGCCGGGCTTGGAGCCCTGCGAGATCTTGATCTGCAGCTGGTCCGCGTTCACCAGGTAGTTGATCGTCACCCCGAAGCGGCCCGAGGCCACCTGCTTGATCGCCGACCGGCGCAGGTCCCCGTTCGGGTCGGGGTCAAAGCGGCGCGGGTCCTCGCCTCCCTCGCCCGTGTTGGACTTGCCGCCCAGGCGGTTCATCGCCACCGCGATCGTCTCGTGCGACTCGGGAGAGAGCGAGCCCAGGCTCATGCCTCCGGTCACGAATCGCTTCACTATCTCGGCGGCCGGCTCGACCTCGTCGAGCGGGATGGGCTCTGGCAGCGTACGCAGCCGCATGAGCCCACGCAGCAGCCCGTGAGAGGCGTTCTCCTCGTCCACGCGGCGGCTGAAGGCCTCGTAGGCCTCGCTCCCGCCGCCCCGGGCCACACGCTGCAGGCCGGCCACCGTCTCGGGGTCCCACATGTGTCGTTCGCCGTCGCGGCGCCAGGAGTACGTGCCCCCCTGGGGGAGCAGGGCGGCGTGCGCGGCGGGCAGCAGCGCGTCCCGGACATGCGCCGGAAGCGGCTCTCCGTGGGCGTGGGGCCAGGCGCGTGCGTGGCGCTGCAGCGCCTCGGTTGCGAGCTCGCCGAGGCCTACGCCGCCGATTCGCGAGCGGGTGCCCGTGAAGTGTCGCTCGACCAGCTTCGCGTCGAGTCCGACGGCCTCGAAGACCTGCGCACCGCAGTAGGAGCGCACGGTGCAGATGCCCATCTTCGAGATCACCTTGAGCAGGCCCTTGCCGAGCGCCGCAGCCACGCGGTCGCCGGCGTGAGCCACCTCGATCTCCGGCTCGGCGCGACCCTCTAGGTGGTCGAGCGACTCCAGCATCAGATAGGGGTTGACGGCCCCGGCCCCGTAGCCGATCAGCACCGCTACGTGGTGCACTTCGCGTGGCTCGCCGGACTCGACCACGAGGCTCGTGTGCGTGCGCGTGCCGGTGCGCACCAGGTGATGATGCACGCAGGACAGGGCCAGCAGCGAGGGCACAGGCACACGGTCGGGCCCCACGGCGCGGTCGCTGAGGATGAGCACCCCGGCGCCTGCGGCCAGGGCCTCGTCGGCCTCGCCGCAGAGGCGTTGGAGGGCCGAGACCAGACCGTCGGGGCCCTCGCCGAGAGGCCACGTGAAGTCGAGGGTGCACGAGGCCAGCGGGCCGTCCTCCACCGCGCGCAGGCGAGCCAACTCGTGGTCGCGCAGCACGGGCTGGTCCAGCACGAGGCGCCGCGCCTGCTCCGCGGTCTCCTCGAGCAGATCGCCCTCGGGCCCCAGCCGGGTCGACAGGCTCATCACCACCTGCTCGCGAACCGGGTCGATCGGCGGGTTGGTCACCTGGGCGAACAGCTGCTTGAAGTAGGAGAACAGCGGTGGCTGGTGGTCCGAAAGCACCGCCGGGGGCGTGTCGATACCCATCGAGCCCGTCGGCTCCCGGCCGTCGGCGGCCATCGGCGCCAGCAGCACGCGCAGGTCCTCCTGGGTCCAGCCAAAAGCGAGCTGGCGCTCGTGTAGCGGCACGGTCTCCGCCGGAGGGGGAGGGGCCTCGGGCAGATCTCCGATGTGCAGCGAGTGCTCGGAGAACCACGCGCCGTAGGGCCGTGTGCGGGCAACGTCGAGCTCGGCCTCGCGTTCGCTGAGCACGCGCCCCGAGCCGGGCTCGACCACCAGCAGCCGGCCGGGCAGCAGCCGGCCCACCCGGGCCACGCGCTCGGCGGGCACGTGGAAGGCGCCGGCCTCGGAGGCCAGCGCGAACCAGCCGTCGTCGGTGATCACCCAGCGGCCTGGACGCAGTCCGTTGCGGTCGAGTGTCGCGCCCAGGATGCGTCCGTCGGTGAAGGTCAGCGACGCCGGGCCGTCCCACGGCTCCATGAGCATCGACCCGTAGTCGTAGAAATCGTGCAGCTCCTGCGGCAGGTCGGGCCGTCCTTCGGCCTCCGGGGTCATTAGCATCGCGGCGTGGGGCAGCGAGCGCCCGCCCATCACCAGCAGCTCGAGCACGGCGTCAAAGGCGGCGGAATCCGAGCTGCCCTCGGGAATGATGGGCAGGATGCGCTGGACGTCCTCGCCGAGCGGCCCGGCGGCCAGCCGCGCCTCCCGGGCGCGCATCCAGCTCTCGTTGCCAAGCAGCGTGTTGAACTCGCCGTTGTGCGCGCTCATGTGGAACGGGTGGGCGAGCTCCCAGCTTGGGAACGTGTTCGTGGAAAAGCGCGAGTGTACGATGGCCAGCGCGCTCGCCATCCGCGAGTCGGCGAGGTCGGGGTAGAAGCCCGACAGCTGGGGGGCCGAGAGCATTCCCTTGTAGACGACCGTGCGCGACGAGAAGCTGGGGATCGCGATGTCCGAGCCGGCTCCGAGCTCGATCAGCCGCCGGGTCACGTAGAGGCGCCGTTCGAAGGCGTCCGGATCTTCGGCCGGCGCTCCCGCGCCCACGAACAGCTGGCGGATGCGCGGCGACGCGGCCAGCGCTCGCTCGCCCGCGTGGGCTTCGTCGACGGGCACGTCGCGCCAGCCGATCGCCAGAAGGCCCTCGGCGTGCACGGTGGCCTCCACGAGGCGCTCGACCTCCGCGCGCCGGGTTTCGTCGCGGGGCAGGAAGCACATGGCCACTGCGTAGGCGCCCGCGGCCGGCAGCTGGTGGCCCTCGCGCGCGGCCGCAGCGCGCATGAACCCGTCGGGGAGCTGCATCAGGATTCCGGCGCCGTCGCCGGTGGCCGCGTCGGCGCCTTCGGCGCCGCGGTGCTCGAGGTTGACCAGCGCCCCGATCGCCCGCTCCACGGTCTCGCGCGTCGGCGCGCCGTCGAGCCGCGCCAGGCATGCGACACCGCAGCCGTCGTGCTCGGCAGAGCGGTGATAGAGCCCATTCGAGTAGGCGCGCTGTCCAACGCCGGCCGGTAGCCGCGCCCGCGAAACGGCACGAGATAGTTCGCCGGCGAACCCGCTCACCGGCGAATCGTAAAGGCCCGGCGTCGCACTTGCGATGGACGGGTGGCCAAAGCTTGTTGTCCCACGCGGCGGGGGCCGGTCGGGCGACTGGCCCGCGGCATGCTGCTAGGCTCTGATGAACCTTAGTGTTCCCGACTTAGATTTCCTATGCAAGCTGATCGCTTCACCATCAAGGCACAAGAGGCACTGGCCGCCGCCCAGCGGCTCGCGTCCACGCGCCGCAATCCCGAGGTGGCGCCCCACCATCTGCTCGCCGCCCTGCTCGAGCAGGATGGTGGCATCGTCGTGCCCGTCCTGCGCCGCGCAGGCGCCGAGCCCGAGTCCGTGCGCCGCGGCGTGAACGCCGTGCTCGACGGGCTGCCGACGGTGACCGGCGATGCCACCGCGGCCCCCTCGCTGGGCTCGGCCCTGATCGCCCTTCTGCAGTCGGCCGACGACGAGTCCCGCAGGATGGGCGACGAGTACGTCTCGACCGAGCACCTCCTGCTCGTGCTGGCGGCCGATCCCAAGGTGGACGCCGGGGCTACGCGCGACGCCCTGGCCGAGGCCGTCCAGCAGGTCCGCGGGCCCCATCGCGTGACAGACCAGAATCCCGAGGACCGTTACCAGGCCCTCGAACGCTTCGGCCGCGATCTGACCGAGGCCGCCGAGGAGGGCAAGCTCGACCCGGTGATCGGCCGCGACGACGAGATCCGCCGCGTGATCCAGGTGCTGTCGCGGCGCACTAAGAACAATCCGGTGCTGATCGGCGAGCCCGGCGTGGGCAAGACCGCGATCGCCGAGGGCCTGGCCCAGCGGATCGTGTCCGGCGACGTGCCCGACTCGTTGCGTGACCGCAGGGTGATCTCGCTCGACATCGGCTCGCTGATCGCGGGCGCCAAGTACCGGGGCGAGTTCGAAGACCGGCTCAAGGCTGTGCTCAAGGAGATCTCCGAGGCCGAGGGACAGGTGATCCTGTTCATGGACGAGCTGCACACCATCGTGGGCGCCGGGGCGGCCGAGGGCGCGGTCGACGCCGCCAACCTGCTCAAGCCGATGCTGGCCCGCGGGGAGCTGCGCGCCGTGGGGGCCACCACCCTCGACGAGTACCGCAGGCACATCGAGAAGGATGGCGCGCTCGAACGCCGCTTCCAGCCCGTGCAGGTGGGCGAGCCCAGCGTGGAGGACACCATCGCGATCCTGCGTGGGCTCAAGGAGCGCTACGAGGTTCACCACGGCGTGCGCATCCAGGACTCGGCCACCATGGCCGCGGCGTTGCTGTCACACCGCTACATCGCCGACCGCTTCCTGCCCGATAAGGCGATCGACCTGATCGACGAGGCGGCGTCGCGCCTGCGCATCGAGATCGACTCGATGCCCGAGGAGATCGACACCCTCGAGCGCCGGATTCAGCAGCTTGAGATCGAGCAGCAGGCGCTCAAGAAGGAGAGCCACCGGTCCGGTGCTCGCCGGGGAGTCCCAGGTGCGGTGCTCACCGGAACAACGTTCCGGCTGCGCGCCTCCCCTGACGTTCCGGCTGCGCGCCTCCCCGCCGTCGACGCCAGCGTCGCGCGCCGCGAGGCGATCGAGCGCGAGCTCGCCGACCTGCGCGAGCGCTCGAACGAGATGAAGGCGCACTGGAAGGGCGAGAAGGAGGCGATCGACGCGATCCGCTCGGCCAAGGAGCGCCTGGAGCAGGCCCACCGCGACGCCGAGCGCGCCGAGCGCGACGCGGATCTCGAGCGGGCGGCCGAGCTGCGCTACCGCGACATCCCAGAGCTCCAGTCAGAGGTGGCCGCCCAGGAGGAGAGCCTACGCGCGCTGCAGTCTGAGAGGACCTTCCTCAAGGAGGAGGTCGACGACGAGGACGTGGCGGAGGTCGTGGCGCGCTGGACCAACATTCCGGTCTCCAAGCTGATGGAGTCCGAGGTCCAGAAGCTGGTGCAGATGGAAGAGCGCCTGCACGAGCGCGTGATCGGCCAGCACGAGGCCGTCGAGGCGGTGTCCAATGCGCTGCGCCGCTCGCGGGCCGGGCTGCAGGACCCCAACCGCCCGATCGGCACCTTCATGTTCATCGGCCCGACGGGCGTCGGCAAGACCGAGCTCGCCCGCGCGCTCGCCGAGTTCATGTTCGACTCCGAGCAGGCGATGATTCGCATCGACATGTCGGAGTACATGGAGAAGCACTCGGTGTCACGGCTGGTGGGCGCGCCCCCGGGCTACGTGGGCTACGACGAGGGCGGCCAGCTCACCGAAGCCGTGCGCCGGCGTCCCTACTCGGTCGTCCTGCTCGACGAGATCGAGAAGGCGCACCCCGACGTCTTCAACGTCCTGCTCCAGCTCATGGACGACGGCCGCCTGACCGACGGCCAGGGCCGCACCGTGAACTTCACCAACACCGTGGTGATCATGACCTCCAACGTCGCGGGCGGGATGGACGGCGTGCGCGCGACCTTCAAGCCCGAGTTCGTGAACCGCCTCGATGAGATCGTGGAGTTCGACCAGCTCAGCCGCGACGAGATCGGCGAGATCGTCGAGCTCGGCGTGACCAGGCTCGCGCATCGGGTGCGCGAGCGCGGCGTCGAGATCGAGCTGACCGAACAGGCGAAGGCCCTGATCGGCGATCTGGGCTATGACCCCACCTACGGCGCCCGCCCGCTCAAGCGCGTGATCCAGAAGCAGCTGGTGGACAAGCTGGCGCTGAAGCTGCTCGAGGGCGAGTTCGAGGCCGGCGACACGGTGACCGTGGACGCCCGCGGTGGTGAGTTGGCCTTCGAGACGGCCGGCGCCCGGGCCACGGCGGTCTAGGCCCCCGACCGTGGGCCGCCGAGAGCGCAAGCGCAGGAAGCAGGGCAGCGCTGCCACCGCCGCTGCCACGACCACCGGTGCCACGACTACCGATCACAGCGACGCCGAGGGCAACGTGCTCACGCTCAGGGACGAGCTTGGCGCCGGCACCCTGCGCCGGCTCGAGCGCCTCGAGAGCAAGCCGGGGGCCAGCGCCGAAGACCGCCGGCAGCGCCGAACCGAGCTGCTGTTCGAGCATCTGGCCGTGCGCTGGGAGATCGCGGGGTTGCCGCTGGAGGGCTCCAAGGAGCTGCTGGGCCGCTACCGGTTGGCTTCGGCCGACGAGCGCGGCCGCGTACGGGAGGCTCTGGCCGAGCACCTGCGCACGCGCTACCCCGACCTGGACGTCTAAGGGACAGCGGGGGCGTTCGCGCCTTCGGTCAGGGTGCGGGCCTGAGCGACGAGCGTGGCTACGCCCGCGGCGGCAGGCCGGGTGACCGGGCGGATCTTGACGCTGAACCGGACGCGCTGAACCCGTGAGGACTTGTACTCCCTGAAGGTGTCGAACTGGACCCGATAGGTGCCCCGGGCCGCGTTCTTGCCGAACAGCCGTCCCCGCCCGCGGGCCGTCTTGCAGCTTCCTCGCAGGCGCGCGACCCTGAACGTGCGCTCGCTCTTCTCGCGCACCACATGGCCGTATAGCGTCTTGCCCCGAACGGTGAATCCGCGGGCCCTGATCCGGCGCGGGCGATCGGCGGCGGCGTCGTCGGGCTTGATGCTCACCCTCAGGTCGCTGAGCTTGACGGGCGCGGAGGCCCGGCGGGCCGGGTCGGCCCGGTCGATCGCCGCGTAGGTCGAGTCCTGCGTCGAGCGCACCAGATCAGGAACCGTGGCCACCACGGCAAACCGCCCGTCCGCATCGGTGGCGATGGGCTGGACCTTGCCCTTGCGGCGGTTGAGGAGCCTGCCGTCGCGGCGGATGTTGACCGAGCGCGACGGAGTGAACCCGGTCCCGACCAGGCTCACGCGGTCAGATGTCCCGAAGCAGGGCTTGGAGGGACGAACCTCGAGGGTGGCCGCCCGGCCCGCGGCCGGCGCCCCCAGGACAGCCACGGCGATCACCGCTGCGGCCACTGCCCTGGGGGTCATCCGAACCTCCTACCTCCAGCTGCCGATTGCGCTCGGACTGGTGAAGACGCCCGACTGCGACGACGTTGCGGCGCGCGCGCCGGCGGCCGAACGCCGGACGATGCGAAACACGGTGAGCGTGCCCCGCGGCTGCTGGCTCCTGCCCTTCTTGAAGCGGCGGGCGGTGTCGAAATAGAGCGTGTAGACGCCCGGGTTGGCGCCGGAGCTGAAGAAGCGCTTCCTGACGTTCAGCGTCCGGCAGGCGCCCTGGAGGCGACCGATGCGAAGGTTCTTGATCTTGCGCCCCCCGCGGCGCACGTGCGCGTAGAGGACCTTCCTCCCCGACGTGAAGCCCCGGGCTCGGATGCGCTGGATCAGGCCGTTCGCGCCGGCCTTGGTGCCGCTGAGCGACAGCTGGCTCACCCGCAGCGGACCGGTGGCGATCGTGATCGCGGGATTGTTCTGATCGGTGGCGTTGAAGTTCGTAGTCTCTTCCTTGGCCGAGATCTGCTGGATGAACGCCTTGCCCGCGAAGGATCCGGTGGCATCCACGGTCGGCCCTGGGTTCAGGGTCATCAACCCCTGCCTGACCGTGACCGGACCCCCGGGTGTGAAGCCGGTACCGAACAGGCTCACCTTCTCGGCCGCGCCGTAGCACGCCTTGGCCGGGAGCAGCCCCAGCGACGCAGCCTGGGCCCCCGCCGGCGCCGCGAGCGCGCCTATCGTGAGCAGAGCACCTAAAGCGGCATGTCGGACCCTCATGTGTGACCTCCTGTGGTGGCTTCCCCTTTGCGGGACCTTACCGTGCAACAACCCAGAGTCCGTAGTGATGCGGCCCCCGGGTCAAGCGGCCCTCAGTTGCCGGTTGCCTTGCGCTCGGGCGGGAAAGATGAAAGAAACACCACCCCAGCGAAAGGACCGTTGTGCCGACCTACATACTCCTCAGCACGCTCAGCCCCGACGGTGTGCAGACGATCAAGAGCAACCCGCAGCGCATCCGCGAGGTCAACAAGGAGATCGAGCAGCTGGGAGCCACCGTCAAGGCGCAGTGGGCGGTGCTCGGCCGGTTCGACTTCGTGAACGTGGTCGAGGCGCCGGACGAGGTGACCATGGCGCGGGTCTCGATGGAGCTGGCCTCGCGCGGAACGGCCCGCTACGAGTCGCTCACGGCGATCCCGGTGGACGACTTCATCGCCTCTCTGTGAAGGCGTGAAGGTTCTCGTGGTAGGGGCGGGGGGGCGCGAGCACGCGCTCGTGCGCTGCCTTCTGCGCAGCCGCCAGAATCCGGAGGTGCTGGCCGCTCCCGGAAACGCCGGAATCGCCCGCGACCGGATCGAATGCCTCGACGTGCAGGCCGAGGATGTGGAGGGCATCGTCAGGGCGGCCTGCGAGCGCGGCATCGACCTGGTGGTGGTTGGCCCCGAGGCACCGCTGGTGGCCGGCCTGGTCGACGCGCTCGGGCGGGCGGGCGTGCGCGCCTTCGGCCCTGCACGCGAGGCGGCGCGCCTGGAGGGCTCCAAGCGCTACGCCAAGGAGCTGATGGCCGAGGTCGGGGTGCCCACCGCCGGCCACGCCGTGCTCGGGTCGCGTGGGCAGGCCCTGGAGGCGATCGCTCGCACCAGCTACCCGGCGGTGCTCAAGGCAGACGCCCTGGCGGCGGGCAAGGGGGTGATCATCTGCCCCGACGAGGCCTCCGCCCGCGAGGCGGTCGAGCAGTTCTTCACCGAGCGCAGGTTCGGCCACACGGACGTGGTGCTCGAGGAGTTCCTGGAAGGCGAGGAGCTGTCCCTGCTGGCGGTGTGTGACGGCGAACGCGCCGTGCCGATGGCCCCCGCGCGGGACTACAAGCGCATCGGCGACGGCGACGAGGGGCCCAACACCGGCGGGATGGGCAGCTACTCGCCGGTGTGCGGCATCGACCGCGAGCACGCCGAGGCCTTGGCTCTGGTGGTGCACCAGCCGATCGTCGACGAGTTGCGCCGGCGCGGGACGCCCTACCACGGCGTGCTCTACGCAGGACTGATGATCACCGCAGACGGTCCGAAGGTGCTGGAGTACAACTGCCGCTTCGGCGACCCCGAGACCCAGGCGGTGCTGCCGCGGCTGCGCTCGGATGTGCTCGAGCTGCTCGAAGGCTCCACCCGGCCCGGCGGCCTCCGGGGAGTGGAAGTCGAGTGGTCGGACGAGTGGGCAGTCACCGTGGTGCTCGCCTCCGCGGGCTATCCGGAGACGTCGTCCAAAGGTGACGAGATCCGCGGGTTGCGCTCGATCGACTCGCTCGAGGTGGAGCTGCTGCACGCCGGCACCGCCGAGCGCGACTCCCGGCTGGTCACCGACGGCGGCCGCGTGCTCAGCGTGACGGGGATCGGCTCCACCGCCGAGGAGGCACGGCGGCGCGCCTACTCGGCGGCCGACCGTATCGCGTTCGACGGCAAGCAGATGCGGAGCGACATCGCCGCACGTGCAGTGATAGACGTGAAGGCATGACCGAGCACGGCACCCCGACCCCGGCCACCCAGACCGACGTGGAGCACGAGTTCGACGAGCTCGCGGTCGACGCTCCGCGTGTGGGCATCGTGATGGGCTCCAAGTCCGACATGCCGGCGATGGAGAAGGCCGGCACCGAGCTCGAGGAGCGTGGCATCCATTACGAGATCCGGGTGATGAGCGCCCACCGCGATCCCGACGCGGTGGCCGACTACGCAAGGAACGCGCGCATGCGAGGGCTGCGTGTGGTGATCGCCGGCGCGGGGCTGGCGGCGGCGCTGCCCGGAGTGGTGGCCGCCCACACCGATCTCCCGGTGATCGGGGTGCCTCTGACGTCGAAGACCTCGGTGGCCGGTGGACTCGACGCGCTGCTGGCCATAGCCCAGATGCCCCCGGGCGTGCCTGTGGGCTGCGTGGGAATCGACAACGCGCGCAACGCGGCCGTGCTTGCGGCCAAGATCCTCGACGCCTGACGTGCCCGACGCCCGGTGATCGAGCGCTACACCCGGCCCGAGATGGGCGCGGTCTGGTCACAGCAGCGCAAGCTGGAGACCTGGCTGGAGGTGGAGCTCGCGGTGGTGGACGCGCTGGCCGAGGCGGGTACGGTGCCTGCCCACGACGCCGCCACGATCTCAGAGCGGGCCTCGTTCACCGTTGAGGCGGTTTCAGAGCGCGAGAAGGTGACCGACCACGACGTCGCCGCCTTTGTAGACGTGGTGGCGGCGTCGGTGGGCGAGGCGGGCCGGTGGGTACACCACGGGCTCACCTCCTCCGACGTGCTCGACACCGCCCTCGGGCTGCAGATGGCCGCCGCCGGGCCGCTGCTCACGGCCGGCGCGCGGGCCTACCGTGACGCTCTCATTGGCCGGGCGCGCGAGCACGTGACCACGCTGTGCGTGGGCCGTACCCACGGAATCCAGGCCGAGCCCACGACTTTCGGCGTCAAGCTGGCCGGCTTCGCGTTCGAGGCGGATCGCAACGTGGAGCGCCTCGAGCGTGCCGTGAAGGCCGTCTCGGTGGGAGCGCTGTCGGGGGCGGTGGGTACCTACGCGACCAACGGGCCGCAGCTGGAGGCGGCGGTGCTCGAGCGCCTCGGCCTCGACCGCGAGGAGGTCTCGACCCAGGTGGTGGCCCGTGACCGCCACGCCGAGCTGCTGGAGGCCATTGCCCTGGCCGGCGCCGGCCTCGAGCGCTTCGCCACCGAGGTCCGCCACCTGCAGCGCACGGAGGTGCGCGAGGTGGAGGAGCCCTTTCGCGCGGGGCAGAAGGGCTCTTCCGCCATGCCGCACAAGCGCAATCCGATCACCAGCGAACGGATCACGGGCATCGCGCGGCTGCTGCGCGGCTACGCCCAGGCCGGGCTGGAGGACGTGGCCCTGTGGCACGAGCGCGACATCTCACACTCCTCGGTCGAGCGCGTCGCCATCCCCGACGCCACGATCCTGCTCGACTACGCGCTCGGCCTGGCCTTGCGCGTGGTGGAGGGGATGACGGTGCACACCGACCGCATGCTGGAGAACCTCGAGGCCACCCACGGGGCGCTCTACTCCCAGCGTGCCCTGCTGGCCCTGGTCGAGCTGGGGCGCTCGCGCGACGAGGCCTACCGGATCGTCCAGGAGAACGCCCAGCGGGCCTGGGACGAGGGCACGCCGTTCCGTGATCTGCTGGCTGCGGCGGCGCCCGAGGCCGACCTGGACTCGATCTTCGATCCCGCCGCCTTCACGCTGTACGCCGAGGCCATGGTCGGTCAGCTCGATTCGATTGACGGCGCAGCCTGAGCCAGGCCCCACACCTCGACCGCTGGTCGAGGTTGGTGGCCCGCCGCTAAGCAACACGGAGCGTGGAGTCGACGCCGGAGGCGTATGCCAACGGGAGCTCACCGATGATCCGCTGCGGCACGATCGCTGCCCTCGCGACCTTTCTCGTCGTGCTTGGCGCAGGCGCCGGAGGAGCCACCGCCGGCTCGGTGACCGGCTCTGCCTACGCGCGCGACGCGAGCTCGGCCACGGCCCAACCCGCGGCGACCGGCCGGCGTAGCGCGGCGCGTCGCCGTGCCATGCGCCGGCGTGCGGTGGGCCGGCGCAGGGGCGCAACCCGCTGCGCGGCCCGCCGGCGCGGGGCTCCGGCGCGCAGGAGGAGGGGCCGGTGCCGGCGCCGGGCCAGCCGTCCCGGTATCCCCCAGCCGGTTCGCACCCCCAGTCCTGGGTCGCCGACGGGCGAGAGCCCGGCGAGCCCCGTCGAGGTCCCGACCGTGGCTCCACTTCCGCTCGCGACGGTTCCCCCTCCGGCGGGCTACGTGAGCGTCAGGGCGACCGAATACGCCTACACCCTGTCGCGCCCCGTGGTGGCGGCCGGCCGCGTCACGTTCGAGCTGCGCAACTCAGGAGAGGATCCCCACGACCTGGTTGTCAGCCCCGAGGGCTCACACGTGCCGCTGGCCTCTTTCGGCGAGTCGCCCGCCGGCTCGGTGGGCACCCGGGGCGTGGATCTCGCGCCGGGGCGCTACTACCTCTGGTGCTCGCTCGACGGCCACGAGGCGGTCGGCATGCAGGCCACGCTCCGCGTCGAGTAGCCGGACCGTCCAGACCCGGCGCACACGCTTCAAGCGCGCGGGGCCGAACGCCGACGCCGAGAGGGTGACGATCATGGCGCGCAAGAAGCGCAGGAAGAGGCGGCGGCCGGCGCGCTGCGGCCCGGGCAAGGTCCGCAAGCCCGCCGCCAAGCGCGGCAAGCCCGGCCGCTGCGTGCCAAGGCCCAAGCCCGCCGTCAAGCCGCCGGCCGTTGTGGCACCCGTCCCCCAGCCGGCGCTGGCCCCCGCCGCTCCGGTGCCGCCCCCGCCCGTCCCCGTGCCCGGCCCCCGCATCGATCCCCCGACCCCCGTACGCACCGGCAGCTTCGGTTTCAGGGAGGCCGAGCGGCTGCTCTGGCGGGCGGGGTTCGGCCCTTCGCCCGGTCACGCCGAGGTGCTGGCCGCGATGGGCCTCGAGGCGGCGGTGCTCTCGCTCACCCGCCCGCCGGGCCCTCCGACCCTGACGGGTGCGCAGCCCACCACCGAAGACGGCCCGCTCTACCCCGACGACGCCTGGGGCCACGACCACCTCTGGTTCCTCGATCGCATGGTCCGCACCGACCAGCCGCTGGTAGAGCGCATGACGCTGATCTGGCACGACTGGTTCGCCACCTCGATCGACGGTGCGCCTCAGAGCCTGATGATCGATCAGAACGAGACGCTGCGCGCCGACTCGCTCGGGTCCTTTGATCGGCTGGTGACCGACGTGACCACCGATCCGGCGATGATCCTCTGGCTCAACCAGAACCAGAACCGGGTCAACAGTCCCAACGAGAACTACGCGCGCGAGCTGATGGAGCTGTTCACGCTCGGCGCCGATCGCGGGGCCTACAGCGAAGACGACGTGCGTGAGCTGGCCCGCGCGCTGACCGGCTGGCGCAACGACTGGAGCCCCGAGCTGGGCGAGTACAACTTCCGCTACGACGCCAACCGCCACGACAACAACCCGAAGACGGTGTTCGGGCAGAGCGGCAACTACACCTGGCAGGACGGACTGCGCCTCTGCCTCGACAACCCCCTCCACGCGTCCTATTTCGTGGAGAAGCTGTGGAGCTACTTCATCCCAACGCCTCCCTCCGCCGCCGACCGGCAGGCGCTCGAGCGCACCTACGTGGAGAGCGGTCGCCAGATCCGGCCGGTGGTCGAGGCGATCCTCGTGCACCCGCAGCTCTACGCCGGGCCCCGGATGGTCAAGCCGCCTACGGTCTACATCGCGGGCCTGTTGCGAAGGCAGCGTCGCACGATCGACACCGGTGCCTGGGTCTGGCTCGGCGAGCTGGCCGGCCAGCGCCTCTTTCGCCCGCCGAGCGTGGCGGGCTGGGACGCCGCCCGCTGGCTGGACACCGGCACGTTGCGGGGACGCTGGATGATGGTGTCGCACCTGCTCAACGGGCGGACCATTCCCGGCGACCGGATGGACGAGTACGACGCAACGGAGTCGCCGCAGCTGGCGGTGCAGAGGGCGCGCGACTATTGGTCGGACCCTGCAGTCACCGCCGAGGGCCTCACCGCGCTCACCAACTTCGCGTCCACCTGCCTTCCGGCTGTGATGGCCGGCTGGGAGCAGCCCTACCTCCGCGCGCTGCGCCAGAACGCCCTGCGCCAGCTGCTGGCCGTCTCACCCGACCTTCAGACGAGCTGACCGATGGCCGAGAAGAGGGAGATGGAGAAAGACCGCAAAGGAGTGGCACCGCCCCGCGTGGCGAACGCCCAAGGGGCCGAGCTGGAGGCGTGTGGCTGCGAAGGCCTGTCACGGGCCAAGCTGCTGCGCCGCGCCGCCTCCGCGGCGATGCCCGGCCGTGGGCTGCCCGCCATCGAAGCCGGCATGCCCGCCCCGGCCGGCACCGGACTCACGCGCCGCTCGTTCATGTCGCGCTCCGCCGGGGTGGCGATGGCCGTCTACGGAGCGAACAGACTCGGCTGGGAGGCCTTCGAGGAGGGCATCGCCGCCGCCGCCGAGCGCCCGGCGCAGCCCGTGCTCGTGTCGGTGTTCCTAGAGGGCGGCGCCGACTCCCTCAGCGTGCTGGCCCCCACGGGCCACCCGCGGTACGAGCTGCTGCGGCCCAATCTCAAGCTCTCGCCCACCGCCGGCAGCGCCTTCTCTGCAGATTCCACGCTGCGCTGGCACCCCTCGGCCTCCGGGCTCGCGACGCTGCACGGGGAGGGCAAGGTCTCCGTGTTCCCAGCCATCGGCTACACCGACGCCAACCAGTCGCACTTCACCAGCCGTCACTTCTGGGAGGTCGGCGCAACCGACATCGGCGGGAGGATCGGCTGGCTCGGGCGCTACCTCGACCAGCACGGCGCCCGCGACAACCCGCTGCAGGGCCTGTCGCTGGGGTGGGAGCTGTCGCCGTCGCTGGCCGCCGGCAACGTGCCGGTGGCCACCATCTCCAAACCTGACGACTACGACTTCTGGGCACCCGGCGTGTGGGGTCCCATGCAGCAGCCGATGCTCAACGCGATCGGCGGCCTGGGCCTCGGCGCAGACACGGGCGACGCCGGGCTGGCCCAGGCGCGTGACGCTGCGGCCGCTACCGGCCGCCTGCAAGCGCAGATGGAGCCCTTCCAGGCCGGCTACTCGAGCCCGGCGGGGATCGCCTACCCCGCCAACTCGGACTTCGCGGGGCGCCTGAGCGCGCTGGCGGCGATGCTCGCGGCAGGGCTGCCCCTGCGCTGCGTGTCGATCGAGGCGGCCGGCGGCTATGACACGCACTCGAACCAGCAGGCCAGCCTGCCCGGCAACCTCAAGCTCACCTGCGACAGCCTGCTGGCCTTCCAGCGCGACCTCGAGGCCCGCGGCCTCGCCGACCGGGTGCTGGTGCACGTGTGGAGCGAGTTCGGCCGCCGGCCGAAGGAGAACGGGACCGGCACCGACCACGGCGCGGCCGGCGCCTCGTTCTTGATCGGCAGCCAGGTGCGGGGCGAGATGGTCGGCGAGTTCCCGGGGCTCGTCTCCCTCGACGCCGACGACAACCTGCGCACGACCTCCGATTACCGTGGCCTCTACAGGGGGCTGCTCGAGCAGTGGTTCGGCGTGGACGCCGCGCCGATCATCCCCAACGCGGCTCAGTTCGCCCCGCCGGCGCTGCTGCGCGCCTGATCACCGCGCGGCCAGCAAGGCGGCGCCGAACAGCGCGAGCATGTGCAGCGCCTGATCGGCCCCGACCACGGCCACCGGTATGCCGGCCGCGTCCGGGCCCTTGACCCTCCGGATGTAGGAGGCCAGAAGGCGCCCGTCGTCCTGTACGAGGTGGGGCACGGCGATCAGCGCCCCGATCGCGACCGCCCGGGCGCCTATCTCGCCGGCCAGCCAGATCAGCGCGGGCACGAATGTCAGGGCGTAGACCGCCACGTGCGAGGCGAGTGCGCGCCGCTGCACGGGGTTGGCCCCGAGGCCGCCGGCCTTGTTCTGAGCCTGCCAGTCAGTCTGGAGCAGGAAGTCGCCGACCAGGTGCGAGAGCACGAACACGATGAACACCTCGGGCCAGTCCACGCCTGCGACCCTAGAGGCTCAGGATGAGGGCAAGGGCCTCGTCGACGGCCCGCTGCTCTTGGGGGGCGAGGTGGCCGGCTGCGTCGCCGAGGCCGCTCAGATCGACGGCCCGAAGCTGTTCGACGAGCACCCGGGTGGGCTCGCCCTGGAGATCGATCCGCGGGCGAAAGGTCGCCGGCGCGGCGCTCCGCGACGTCGGGGCGATGATCGCCCTCGACAGGCCCAGCAGTTCATCGGCTCCGACGATCACCGCGTAGCGCGTGCCCGCTTGCTCACGGCCACGGCGGCTCGGCAGGCGAACACGGTAGATGTCGCCGCGGGTCACTCGGGCCAGCCGGGCGAGATCGCGTCCATGTCGGTCATCACGGCCCGGCGCTCTTGGGCGTCGTCACCGTCGGCCGCCAGGCGGGCCACTTCCTCCGCCAGTGCCGAGCGCCGGCCGCGCCGGTGGCCGGCCTCCAGCAGGGCGGTGCGGAGCGCCTCGGACTCGTTGCGCCCCTCGCGCATCAGCGTTTCAAGGGCCCGCTCGGACGGCTCGTCCAGACGGGCTCGAACTACTCGAGAGGCCACCGGTCGACCGTAGCACAGGTTGGACCACAGGGCGGGCCTCGTTCAAGTCCCGGCGGATCGTGAGCGATAAGGGTCGCAAAGCCATGCGTCCCCGCCGTATCTACCGTCTACTGCTGCTCGCGTCCGGGCTCGCCTCGGTGGCGCTGGCGCTCCTGGGCTACGGCTTCGGCGTCCTGCAGCGCACCGACCTGTCCACCGTCGACGAGCGCTTCTCGATCCGCGGTGAGCGCGACGCGCCGCCTGGGATCGTGTTCGTGGAGATCGACGACACCACCTTCAACCACCTGCGCGAGCAGTTCCCATTTCCCCGCGGCCTGCACGCCCACGTGATCGACAACCTCAGCAGCGACGGCGCGCGCACCATCGCCTACGACGTCCAGTTCACCGAGCCCAGCTCACGGCCGGCCCAGGACAACGCGCTGGTCGAGTCGGTACGCAGGGCCGGCAACGTGGTGCTGGCCACCACCGAGGTCAGCCGCGACGGGCGCACCCGCATCTTCGGCGGCGGCAGGGGGCTCGCCTACAGCCGCGGGATTGCCTCGAACTCCGAGGTCCCGATCGACGCGGGGGGCGTCACCCGGCGGATGGACTTCGGGGTCTCGGGCCTGCCCAGCTTCTCCCTCGCGGCGGCCGAGCATGCCCTCGGACGCGAGGTCGACCTGCCGGAGGGCTCGACGGCGTGGATCGACTACGCGGGACCCCCGGGCACCGTGCGCTCGATCCCCTTCTGGCGGGTCGAGGCGGGCAGGTTCGCCAAGGGCCTCTTCCGCGACAAGGTCGTGGTCGTGGGGGCCTCCGCCAGCACGCTTCAGGACCTCCACCCCACCTCCACAACGGGCGCGGACCCCATGCCCGGGCCCGAGATCCACGCGAGCGCCATCGACACGATCCAGCGCGGCTTCCCGCTCGGCCCCGCCCCGGGATCGGTGAACGTCCTGCTGATCGTGCTCCTGGGCGCCGCGGCTCCTCTGCTGGCGCTGCGCCTCTCCGCCTTCCGGGCGCTGGTGGGCACCGTCGTGCTCGTGGTCGCCTTCGCGGGCGCGGCGCAGCTGCTCTTCAACGCCGGCACGATCGTCACGGTGGTCTATCCGTTGATCGCGGCGCTGCTCTCGGCCGCCGCGACGGTGGTGCTCTACGGGGTCACCACCGCATTCGAGCGCGAGCGCGCGCGGGATGCGTTCGCCCGCTTCGTGCCCGAGTCGGTGGTGGGGCAGGTGCTCGACCAGGCCGGCGGCGTTCGCCTGGGCGGTACCCGTGCCGAGGGCACCGTCCTGTTCAGCGACCTGCGCGGGTTCACCTCCTTCGCCGAGCGTCGCGAGCCGGACGAGGTGATCGACATCCTCAACCGTTACCTGACCGCGATGAGCGACGCGATCCTCGACGAGGGCGGCACCGTCGTGGCCTACATGGGCGACGGAATCATGGCCGTGTTCGGCGCGCCCATCGAGCAGGCCGACCACGCCGACCGCGCGGTGCGAGCGGCCGGGGAGATGCTGCGCCGTCTCGGCGGGTTCAACACCTGGCTGGCCGAGCAGGGCCTGGCCGAGGGCTTCAAGATGGGCATCGGGATCAACAGCGGCTTCGTGATGTCGGGCAACGTGGGCTCGGAGCGCAGGCTGGAGTACACGGCCATCGGCGACACGACCAACACCGCCGCGCGGCTGGAGGGCATGACCAAGGGCACGCCGTACCAGCTCTACGTGGCCGACGCGACTCGCGCGGCGCTGGTGGAGCCGGTCGAGGAGCTCGAGCCGGTGGGAGAGTTAGAGGTGCGCGGGCGCGAGGCCCGGATCCGCCTCTGGACCCTGGCGAGCACCCGGCACAGCGAGGCCCCGCAGCGCCAGGACGAAGTACCGGTCTGAATCTCCGCCGCCGGCCCCGACCGACCCGCCCGATTGTTAGCCTCAGGCGCATGGAGGAGACCGCCCCCCTCGAGGGCTTCGAGCTGGTCGCCCAGGGCAAGGTCCGCGACATCTACGCGGCGGACGACGACCGGCTGCTGCTGGTCGCCTCCGACCGGATCTCCACCTACGACGTGGTGCATCCCACGCCGATCCCCGACAAGGGCAGGGTGCTCACCGGCCTCACCGCGTTCTGGCTCGAGCGCACGAGCGGGATCGTCCCCAACCACCTCGTCTCCTTCACCGATGTTCCCGACCAGGTACGCGGGCGCGGCATGCTGGTCGAGCGCCTCGAGATGGTGCCCGTCGAGTGCGTCGTGCGCGGCTTCATCACGGGTTCGGGCTGGAAGGACTATCAGGCCGGCGGCAGCGTATGCGGGATCAACCTGCCCGCCGGCCTGCGGGAGTCCGAGCAGCTGCCCGAGCCGATCTTCACCCCCGCCACCAAGGCCGAGCTGGGCGATCACGACGAGAACGTCGACTTCGACCGCGCGGCGGAGATCATCGGCGACCGCGAGCTGCTGGAGGAACTGCGGAGGCTCTCGGCCCAGCTCTACATCCACGGGGCGGCGCACGCACGCGAGCGCGGGATCATCTTGGCCGATACCAAGTTCGAGTTCGGCCGCCGTGCGGACGGCACCATCGTGCTCGGCGACGAGGTGCTCACCCCCGACTCGTCGCGCTTCTGGCCGGCCGAGGGCTATCAGCCCGGGCAGGGGCAGCCGAGCTTCGACAAGCAGTACGTGCGCGACTGGGCCGCCGGCTCGGGATGGGACAGGTCGCCCCCGGCGCCCGCCCTGCCCGACGACGTGGTGGCGAAGACCCGCGAGTTGTACGTCGACGCCTACGAGCGGATCGCGGGCGAGCCGTTCTCCGCCTGGCTCGAGCGCAGCGGCGCCGCGTGAAGGCGCGGGTGCTGATCCACCCCAAGGAGGGGATCCTCGATCCCCAGGGCCAGGCCGTCGAGCGCGCGCTGCCCGCGCTCGGCTTCGACGGCGTGGAGAACGTCCGCGTCGGGCGGCTGGTCGAGCTCGAGGTGGAGGACACCTCGCGCCTGCACGAGATGTGCGAGCGCCTGCTGACCAATCCGTTGATCGAGGACTACGAGATCCAGGTCGTTGACCAGTGACGCTGCGCCCTGATCGACCACCTACGGTGATCGGGTGAAGTTCGGGGTCGTCCGCTTCCCCGGCAGCTGCGACGAGGCCGACGCCCTCATGGCCTGCCGGCGCTTCGGCGACGCCGAGATCCTCTGGCACGGAGACCGGGAGCTCGGCGGCGTCGACGCCGTGGTGATCCCCGGCGGCTTCTCCTACGGCGACTACCTGCGCGTGGGCGCCATCGCGCGCTTCTCGCCCGTGATGGAGGCGGTGTCCGAGCACGCGCTGGCCGGCGGTCCCGTGCTCGGCATCTGCAACGGCTTCCAGGTCCTATGCGAGGCGGGGCTGCTGCCCGGCGCCCTGCTGCCCAACGCCGGCCTGCGCTTCCTCTGCCGGCAGGTCGACGTGGAGGTAGTCAACTCCGACACTCCGTTCACGCGCGCGTGCGCGGCCGGCGACGCCCTTTCGATCCCGGTCAAGCACACGACGGGCCGCTACTACGCGCCAGAAGAGGCTCTCCGCGAGATGGACGCACACGGGCAGATCATCCTCCGCTACGCCGCGGGGCGCAACCCCAACGGGTCGCTCGCCGACATCGCCGGGGTTGCGAACCAGGCCAAGAACGTGATGGGACTGATGCCCCATCCAGAGCACGCCGTGGACCATCTCACCGGGTCGGAGGACGGCGGCTGCCTGTTCCGGTCGCTGGTGGAGCACGTCGAGGAGAAGAACATCGCAGGGGGGCAGCGCCCTCCCGGCTCGGTGCCGCTCGCCGAGGCCCGCGGGTGAGCGGCCCGGCCGCGGTCGCTGCACACCGAGCGCTCGGGCTCACCGACTCCGAGTACGACCTGATCGTCGAGAAGCTCGGGCGCGAGCCCAACGGGGTCGAGCTGGCCGTGTTCAGCTTGATGTGGTCCGAGCACTGCGCCTACAAGCACTCCAAGAAGCTGCTCGGCCTCCTTCCCACGGAAGGCCCCCACCTGCTGATGGGTCCGGGCGAGAACGCCGGGGCCGTGAGCGTGGGCGACGGCCTGGCGATCGCCTTCAAGGTCGAGTCGCACAACCACCCGAGCGCGGTGGAGCCCTTCCAGGGCGCCGCCACCGGCGTGGGGGGCATCCTGCGCGACGTGTTCGCGGTCGGCGCCCGCCCGATCGCCATCCTCGACTCCCTGCGCTTCGGCGAGCTCACCTCCGCGCGCTCGCGCTACCTGCTCGACGCCGCCGTGTCGGGCATCGGCCACTACGGCAACTCGATCGGCGTGCCCACCGTGGGCGGCGAGGTCTACTTCGAGGCCCCCTACGAGCAGAACTGCCTGGTCAACGCGATGTGCCTGGGGATCGCGCGCGAGGAGCGCCTGATCCGCGCGGCGGCGGCGGGTGTGGGCAACCTGCTGGTGCTGATGGGGGCGCGCACGGGGCACGACGGGATCGGCGGGGCGTCGGTGCTCGCCTCCGCCGAGCTGGATTCCGACGACGCCTCCAAGCGGCCGTCGGTGCAGATCGGCGATCCGTTCGAGGAGAAGCGGCTGCTCGAGTGCTCCCTCGAGCTGCTCGAGCGGGGCACGCTGCGCTCGCTTCAGGACCTCGGCGCCGCCGGGCTCTCCTCCAGCGCCTCCGAGATGGCCTCCAAGGGTGAGGTGGGCCTCGACATCGACGTGTCGAAGGTGCCGCTGCGTGAGGAGGACATGGAGCCCTTCGAGATCATGGTCTCCGAGTCCCAGGAGCGGATGCTGTGCGTGATCGAGCCGGACAAGCTGGGCGAGCTGGCGGAGGTCTGCGAGCGCTGGGAGGTTCGCGCCACGGCGATAGGCGAAGTCACAGGCTCCCGCCGGCTGCGCGTGCTCGATGGCGATGAGGTGGTGGGCGACATGCCGGTCGACGCGCTCGTAGACGACTGCCCGCTCTATGACCTCCAGCCCGCCAGGCCGGACTGTCAGATCTATCCGGCGCCGCCGCGCACCCTCGACTCCGACGATCCCGCGGACATCCTGCCCGCGCTGCTGGCCTCGCACAACCTCAGCTCGCGCCGCCCGCTCTTCGAGCAGTACGACTGCCTGGTGGGCTCGCGCACGGTGCGCCGCCCCGGGCAGGCAGGCGCCGCGGTGCTCGACCTCTCCGAGGACGGCGCACGGGGAGGGATCGCGGTCTCGATCGACGGCAACGGGCGCCGAGTGGCGTGCGATCCGTACACCGGCACCGTCGAGGCGGTGCTCGAGTGCGCGGCCAACCTCGCGTGCGTGGGCGCCGCGCCGCTCGGGCTCACCAACTGCCTCAACTTCGGCAACCCCGAGAAGCCGCACGTGGCGTGGCAGCTGGAGCGGTCGGTGGCCGGTATGGCCGACGCCCTCACCGAGCTGGGCGTGCCGGTGGTTGGGGGCAACGTCTCGCTCTACAACCAGTCCGGGGACGGGCCGATCTACCCGACGCCGGTGGTGGGCATGGTGGGGGCCGTCCCCGACGTGGAGCGGGTGGCAGGGACCGGGTTCACCACCGACGGGCACACGGTGATGCTGGTCTGCTCGCCCGCCGCGACGGTCACGCTGCCCGGGTCGGAGCTGGCCAAGCTGCGCGGGCGCGAGCTGCCCGACGGGCTGCCGGGGATCGACGTGACCGGCGCGCGGCGGGTGATCGAGGCGGTGCGCACTTGCGTGCGCGAGGGTGCGCTGGCGAGCGCTCACGACGTGGCCGAGGGCGGCCTGGCCGTGGCGCTGGCCGAGTGCTGCCTGGCCGGTGGTATCGGGGCGACCATCTCGCTGCCGGGGTATGAGCTCGAGGCGCTGTTCGGCGAGGGCGCGGGCCGGTTCGTGGTGTCGGGCCCCGCCGATGCGCTCGAGTCGCTGGCCGAGCTGGCTACCCCGATCGGCACGGTGGGCGGCGAGGTGCTGCAGATCGGCGGCCGCTGGACCTGGACACTCGACGAGCTGCGCGAAGCGAACGCAGCACTCGGGCTAGCGTTCCCCTGAGTACGCCTGTTCGTTTCCCCTCGGTCTGTCCGGCGACAGCGTCGCCCGGTGGCGATTCGCGTTCCTCCGAACGACGCACTCGCCAGACCTCGAAAGCGGACGAAGACTCGTACCACGCGCGCCGTGCCGACTCGTCTCGGGAGCTTTGTTCTCCACCGCAGCCCGGTCTCATCCACTCGCCGAGCCTTCCGGCTTCCGACGACCGCCACCGAGTCGTCGCTGCGCAGAAATCAACGGCCAAGACGCGCTCACGCACTTGCACCGTTGATGCGCCGTCTACACGTCAACGCTTCTTCCGGGGGAGCCCTCATGGCCCGCAGCCGACCCAACAAGCCCCACGCCAAGCCGCCCACGGCGCAAGCGTCCAGGCCCGACCGGATGGCCCGCGTCCAGGTCGCCGACGACGTCTGGGCCGACTTCCGCGCCCTCGCCGCAGCCGAGTCGATCGCTGCGGTCCTGGGTGGCCTGGTCGACGCGAAGTCGACGGCTACCGTGCCCAGCGCCTGAAGGCCGGCCAGCTCCTCGACACCGAGCTCGCCGACGCGCTGGAGCGCGCCCGCGAGCTGCACGAACAGCTCGCCACCCTGGTCGCGCGCCTCGAACACCGCCTCGACCACCGGCCGCCGGTCCAGCCAGACCGCTGAGCGCGTTACCGTTCATCAGGCCATGACCGCCAAGCAGCAACTGCGCGAACGGATCGACGAGCTGACCGAGGCCGAGGCAGCCGACACCCTGGACTACCTCGCCCGCCGCCAGCGCCCCGGCGCGCTCGGCGAACTGCTGGCCAGCGCCCCGCTCGACGACGAGCCGACCACGCCCGAGGAAGACGAGGGCGCCCGCGAGGCGCGCGAGCAGATCGCCCGCGGCGAGGTGTTCTCGGCCGAGCAGATCAAGCGCGAGATCGCGTGATCGGCGGCGGCTGGGTCCTCACCGCCCGCGGCCGCCGCGACTTCCGACGCCTCGACACGCCCGTTCAGCGCCGCGTCACCGACGCGCTCGCCTCGTCGCCGACCCAGCCCAAGGCGACATCGTCAAGCTCACGGGCAGCGACGACGAATACCGGCTGCGAGTCGGTGACTGGCGCGTCGGCGAGTTGAGGCCGCCGGAACCCGGCGAGGCTGATGGCCTCGAACCCGCAGCCGTGTGGGAGCTTGGCCACATCGTTGAACGAGTTGAGTCGTCTTTGTGGCTCACCCGGCGGTGGGACACTCCCCCCGGATGCCCAGCACTTTTCCCAGGGTCGTGTTATGGACACGGTGCTGGCCTATGACGCCAACGGCAACGTCACGTCTCGTAAGACCGATGAACGGGGTCCGGTCCCCGGAACTGCACTACTTCACCTACAACTACGATGATGACTAGGGTGTCCAGTCAAATTTGAACGCTCCCGCCCGTGGGGCTGGTGCTAGTCCACCTGACCGCACTAGGTCTAAGTCTGCTCGCCTCGATCAGCCTGCTCGGCGCCTACAGCCTCGACCACGAGAGCCATGCGACAACCTTGCCTGACACCGCCGAGTACGTTGTGGCGATCGGACTCATTCTGTCGGGCGTCGTACTTCCTACGTCGGCCGTCCTGGCTCGACATAGGCTTGCGAGAACGCTCGCCAACTACGGAGTGGTTGTATGGCCATTCCTCTGGACGCTTATCGCAGTCACGTTCATTCTCAAGTACTAGCATCTCGCGCCAGCCGCCACGGCGAGACGCCTTCATCGCTCGCCCGCCGACGCAACAAGCCCCACGCCAAGTCGCCTGCCGCCGGCAGCTTCCAAGCCCGACCGGATGGCTCGCGACCGGGTCACCGACGACGTCTGGGCCGACTTCCGCACGCTCGCCGCACCCGACACGAGCGCCCAGGCGCTCGGCGCCCCGGTTCGCCCGCGCCGCGCCCGACAGCTGAAGGCCGGCCGGCTCGACGGCACCGAGTTCGCCGACGCGCTCGAACGCGCTCGCGAGCTGCACGCAGACCTCACGGCGCTCGTCGAGCGGCTCGAACGCCGCCTCGACCACCAAGCGCCGACACCGCTCGATCTGGGCCGCTGAGCGCGTTACCGTTCACCAGGTCAATGACCGCCAAGGAGCAACTGCGCGAGCGCGTCGAGACGCGCACCGAGCGCGAGGCCGAGCGCACGCTGCGGCTGCTCGACGACCTTCGCGACCCGCTGACCAAGTTCCTCGACGACGCCCCGGTCGACGATGAGCCCACCAGCCCCGCAGAAGAGGCCGCGGGGCGCACCATCTCACTCGACGAGATCAAGCACGAGTTCGAGTGACCGACGACGGCTGGCGCGTCGAGCTCGCGCGCGCCGCTCAGCGCGACCTCAGACGGCTCGACCCACCGATCCGCCGGCGCGTCCCCAGATCTACACCCAAGGCTCGCTGCGCCAGCTCCAAGCGATCCACACCCCCCGGCGCTCGACTCCGGGCGATCGGCGAGCTAACGTCTTCGTCATGGACTCGCTGCTCGAGCTGACGATCGTCTACGAGGCGCCGGGGACAGCTGGATCACCGCCTCGATCGCCGAGGTTCCCGGCGCCAACAGCCAGGGTCGCACCCGGACCGAGGCCCGCGAGAATGTGATCGACGCCCTGCAAGGGATCCTCGAGCTTCGCTTCGGCGAGCACGCGCTCACCGAGCCCGCCGCCGACTCGAAGCCGCCCGCGAGATGCTCGCGTCCTACCGCGACGAAGGCCGCGAGCCGTCGGTCGGGAGCGGACACGTCGAGGCGCTCACCATCGACACGGCTCGGGAGGAGCGGGCCGAGCAGGAGCGGTATGGAAGCGCTCGATCACCTCCGTGGCGTCGCGAACGGCGAGGTCGAGCACGACTTCGAGGCCGTTGAGCAGGCGCTGGCCGAGCGCGACCTGCCGGGCGGCCGGTGACGGGCGCCTACGGGGCAGCGGCGTACCCGCTGGTCTTCGATACGTCCGCATGGAACCGCCAGCGTGCCGCTGGTCTGAGGCGGCCCGCCGGGTGGGTAGTAGTATCAGGCAACGATGCTCACAGTTCCTGAGGCCGCGCGCCGCGTACATCGGGATCCGGAGACGGTCCGTCGCTGGATCCGCAGTGGGCGCCTTCGCTCGGAGAAGATCGGCACCCAGCATCTGGTCGATGAGCATGAGCTCGACGCGGCAGCCGGCGAGCCTGAGCCGGTCGAGGTTCCCGGCGGGTGGGGCACGCTTCCCGACGGCAGCCCGATGCCGGACGGAGTTCGGCTGGTGCGGGGCTCGCGAAGCTTGCATTGAGCCTCGTCGTCGACGCCAGCGTCGTGTATTGGATCCTCGGCGGCGAGGACCGTCTGGCGACCCTCGGCCGGGGCCTGGTTGCGCCTCCCTTGATGTGGTCGGAATGGACGTCGTCCCTCCACGAAGGCGTGTGGAGACGCGAACTACACGCGTCCCAGGCTGATGCCCTGCTTGCTCGTGCGCGCGAGCTCCCGATAGCTCGCCAAGATCCGGCCGGTCTCCACGTCGAGGCCTGGCGCATCGCCGACGAGCTGGGCTGGGCGAAGACATACGACGCCGAGTACCTCGCCCTCGCGCGGCTGCTCGAGCGCAAGGTCGTGACCCTCGATGCCCGCCTGCGACGGGGTGCCGATCGCCTCGGCCTCGTGACCTCGCCCGCGGAGCTGTAGCGGCGCCGGCCGGCGGAGCCCACTGCTAACCTGAAAATCCGGCTGCCGCGTACCCCGCCGGCCACCTCTTTGGGCTCCATGGAACCCCTGACCGATCCGCTCGAGCAGCGCGACGGGCCGCGCGACGAGTGCGGTGTGTTCGGCGTATACGCACCCGAGTCCGAGGTGTCGCGGCTCGCCTACTTCGCCCTCTTCGCGCTTCAGCACCGGGGCCAGGAGTCCGCCGGGATCGCCACCTGCGAGGGCGGCAACCTGATGACCGTCCGCGATCTCGGCCTGGTGTCCCAGGTCTTCGACGAGCAGAAGCTGCGCGCCCTCACCGGCACCAGCGCGATCGGCCACGTGCGCTACTCGACCACGGGCTCCTCGGCGTGGGAGAACGCCCAGCCGGTGTACCGCTCTGATCGCCGCCAGATCGCCCTGGCCCACAACGGCAACCTGATCAACGCCGTGGAGCTGCACTCAGAGCTCACCGAACGCGGTGTCACGTTCCGCTCCACCTCCGACTCGGAGATCATCGCCGCGCTGCTGTCGACCCACGAGGCCGACACCGTCGAGGAGGCCCTGGCCGACGTCATGCCCCGCCTCCAGGGCGCCTTCTCCACCGTGGTGCTCACCCCGGACAAGGTCGTCGCGTTTCGCGACGGGGCCGGGCTGCGCCCCCTCTCGCTCGGCCGGCTCGGCGGGCGCTACTGCGTGGCCTCCGAGAGCTGTGCCTTCGACATCCTGGGCGCCGAGCTGCTGCGCGAGGTGCAGCCGGGAGAGATGCTCTCGATCGGAGAGCGCGGGATCGCGACCCGCCAGGTCGTGGACTCCCCGCGCAAGGCCTTCTGCGTCTTCGAGCACATCTACTTCGCACGGCCGGACTCGATCCTCGAGGGCAACCGCACCCAGGTCTCGCGGCGCAAGATGGGTGAGATCCTCTGGCGCGAGGCGCCCGTCGATGCCGACGTGGTGATCGCGGTGCCCGACTCCGGCAACCCGGCCGCCACCGGCTACGCGAAGGCCTCGGGCCTCCCCCGCGACGACGGCCTGATCAAGAACCGCTACGTGGCTCGCACCTTTATCCAGCCGGGCCAGGAGCTGCGCAAGCACGGACTGAAGATGAAGTTCAACCCGCTGCGCGAGGTGGTGGAGGGCAAGCGGCTCGTGGTGGTCGACGACTCGATCGTGCGCGGCAACACCACCCGGCAGATCGTGAAGATGCTGCGCGCCGCCGGCGCGCTGGAGGTGCACATGCGCATCTCGGCTCCGCCCATCCGCCACCCCTGCCACTACGGGGTCGACATGTCGACCAAGCAGGAGATGGTGGCCCACGGCCGCAGCGTCGCGGAGATCGCGGAGGAGCTGGACTGCGACTCGATCGGCTACCTGTCACTCGAAGGGGTCTACGAGGCGATCCGCGGCGAGCGTGCCACCCACTGCGACGCCTGCTTCTCCGGGGAGTATCCGCTCGAGCGCACCGACGTGGCCAACGGCAAGTTCGCACTCGAGGAGCTCGCCGTTGTCCAGTCCTGAAGCATCGGCCACGATGCCGAAAGCCTCGCGCCGGCCCTGGCGATCGGACCGGTCGCTGATCGCGGCCAACCTCGTCCTGGTCGGGCTGCTGGTGATGCACACGCTCGACCACCTGCTTCGTCAGGAGGCGCCGGTGCCGTCGGGGACCGCCATCGCCGGGACCGCGGGGCTCGTGGTAGCGCTGCTGGTGCTCGGCCTGGCGCTCGCGGGCCACGGCCTGGCCCCCGCGGCCACCGCCCTCGTGGGACTCGGTACCGCGGCCGGCTTCGTGGCGCTGCACGTGTTCCCCGACTGGGGCGTGTTCAGCCAGCCCTACGCTGACATCGAGGTCGATGGGCTCTCCTGGGCCGCGATGATCGCGCCCGCCCTCGCGGCCGCCGTCGTGGGGGCGATCGGGGTGCGCGCGGCCCGCTCGCAACAGTTCTCCGCCGCTTCGTAACGATTGCGCACCAGCGCCCCGACCTGGCCGGACCCGGCGCTAGTGTCACCCGCCGTGGACCTCCCCTCCGCCCTGCGGCAGAACTTCGGCTTCGACGCCTTCCGGCCCGGTCAGCGCGAGGCCTGCCAGGCGGCGCTCGACGGGCGCGACGTGCTGGTGGTGATGCCCACCGGATCGGGCAAGTCGCTGTGCTACCAGCTGCCGGCGCTCATGCGCGACGACCTCACGATCGTCGTCTCGCCGCTCGTGGCGCTTATGCAGGACCAGGTCGAGGCCCTGCACGCCCGCGGGCTGGGTGATGCAGTCGCGCTCGTGAACGCCCAGCAGGGCCTCGACGCCAACGCCGGTGTCCTCGACCGTGCCGTGGCGGGCGACCTGAGGCTGCTCTACGTGTCGCCTGAGCGGTTCTCCTCGCCCGGCTTCCTCGACCGAATCCGGGGGGCCCGGATCGGCCTGTTCGTGGTCGACGAGGCTCACTGCGTCTCGCAGTGGGGCCACGACTTCCGGCCCGACTACTTCCGGCTGGCCGACGCCGCCCGCCACCTGCAGGCCGGGTCGATCGTGGCGTCCACCGCCACGGCCACTCCGCGCGTGGCCACCGACGTGGTGCGCCGCCTGGGCCTGCGCGAGCCGCTGCGGGTGGCGACGGGATTCGACCGGCCCAACATCTCCTTCGCGGTCGCCCGCCCGGCCCCGCACGAGAAGCGCCCGCTGATCGCTGAGGCTCTGCGCGGCGAGGGTTCCCTGCCGGCCATCGTCTATGCGGGCACGCGCGCGGGCGCCGAGGAGATCGCCGAGATGCTCAGCTCCGAGCTCGGCGAGGAGGCCGTGGCCTACCACGCCGGGCTGGATCGAGACCGCCGCGCCGTCGCGCAGCGCCGGTTTCTGGCCGACGACGTGCGGGTGATCGTGGCCACCAACGCGTTCGGCATGGGCGTCGACAAGGCCAACGTCAGGACCGTGCTCCACGCGGGGGTGCCGGCGTCGCTCGAGGCTTACTACCAGGAGGCCGGACGCGCGGGCCGCGACGGGGCCCCGGCCCGGGCGCTGCTGCTGGCCGAGAACCGCGACAAGGCGCTGCACGTGCACTTCATCAAGCGCGACGAGGTCGACTCGGAGCTGCCCGCCGCGCTGCACGACCGGCTGCGCGCCTCCGCTGACGGGGAGGAGCGCTATGCAGTGGAGGCGGCCGAGATCTCACGGGCGATCGGCGGCGGGCAGGACCGGCTGCGCTCGCTGCTGGGACACCTCGCGCGCGCGGGGGTCATTCTGCCGTCGCCCTCGTCGCCGGACCGTGTGGCCGGACGCTTCACGGCGCCCTTCGACCGCCGGGCCGCGGCCGCCTGCCGGGGGTCGGTCGAGGAGAGCGCTCGCGTGCGCTGGCGCCAGTACCGCGAGATCTGGGCGTATGTCGAAGGGTCCGGTGCTCGCCGGAACGACGTTCCGGCTGCGCTCCTCCCCAAGGGGGAGGCGTGCCGCCGGCGGACGATCCTCCGGCACTTCGGCGATCGCGCCGATCCTGCGCCGCGGCCGGAGGGGGTGCCGTGCTGCGATGTCTGTGCCGAAGGCCTCGTGCCCGAGCTGCCGCCTCCGCCGCCGGAGGCGATTGCGGATCTCGACGGCGCCATCGTCTCGGTCGCTCGCGGGGCCCGGCCGGCGGTGGGCCGGACGACGTGCGTGGAGATCCTGCACGGCGCTCGCACAAAGAAGATCGAGCGCAACTCCTACGACGGCCTGCCGGCCTACGGCGTCTCGTCGCACATGCGCAGGGCGGACATCCTGGCGCGGGTCGACGAGCTGATCGAGGGGGGTGTCGTGGAGACCAGCGGCGGACCCTACCCCGTGCTGCAGCTGCCGGCCCGCGTCGCCGCCTGACCGTGCCGCCCTTCCGTGTCGGCGTCCTGATCTCCGGGGAGGGAAGCAACCTCCAGGCGATCCTCGACACTCTGCACGGAACCGAGATCGAGGTGGTGGGCGTGGCCTCCAGCCGCGACCGAGCGCGGGGGCTCGACCGTGCGCGCGACGCCGGCATCGAGGCCGAGGTCTTCGACCGGGCCGACCACCCCGACCGCGACGCACGCGACGCGGCGCTCGGCAACTGGCTCGCCGACCGCCACGTCGACCTGGTGGTGCTCGCGGGCTTCATGGAGATCCTGAGCGGCCCGTTCATCCGCCGCTTCGAAGGCCGGCTGGTGAACGTGCACCCCTCGCTGCTGCCCGCATTTCCAGGGATCCGGGCGATCGAGCAGGCGCTCGACTACGGAGTCCGGGTGATGGGTGTGACCGTCCACTTCGTGGACGAGGGCATAGACAGCGGGCCGGTCATATTGCAGGAGTGCTTCGAGCTTCCATATGCTCGGGACATCAAGGCGATCGAGGAGCAGGTCCACAGGATCGAGCACCGGCTGCTGCCACGCGCCGTGTTGCTGATCGCCGCGGGCGCCGTGAGCATCGATGCCGACAACGCGCGCCTCGTGCACACCGGTGACCGAGACGGCTGAGCCCGGCACGCCCGAGCTCACCGCACCCGCGGGGGTGCGCGTGCGCCGGGCGCTGCTCAGCGTGTCGGACAAGCGCGGGCTGGTCGACTTCGCGCGCGGGCTCGTGGAGCTTGGTGTGGAGATCGTCTCCACTGGGGGCACCGCGCGAGAGCTGGCCGCAGCGGGCATCGAGACACGCTCCGTCGAGGCCTACACCGGCTTCGGTGAGATCCTCGACGGGCGCGTCAAGACCCTCAACCCGCGCATCTACGCCGGTTTGCTGGCGGTCCGCTCCGACGAGGCACACATCAACACGCTGCGCGACCAGGCGATCGAGCCGATCGACCTCGTGTGCGTCAACCTCTACCCGTTCGAGCAGGTGGCGGGCCGGCGCGGCGTGAGCGAGCAGGAGGTCATCGAGAACATCGACATCGGTGGCCCGACGCTCATCCGCGCGGCGGCGAAGAACCATGCGTTCGCCGCGGCGGTGGTCTCGCCCGAGAGCTACGACGCGGTGCTCGAGGAGCTGCGCGCGGCCAACGGCCTAATCGAGGCCCGCACGCGCGAGGCGCTCGCGATGGAGGCGTTCTCCTACACGGCTCGCTACGACGCCGCCATCTCGCGCTGGTTCGCCGAGCGCGAGGAGGACTTCCCCGGCCAGCAGACCCGCTCGTTCACCAAGGTGCTCGACCTGGCCTACGGCGAGAACCCGCACCAGCGCGCGGCCTACTACGCCCAGGCGGGAACGCGCACGCACCTGCTCTCGATGGTGTCGAAGCTGCACGGCAAGGAGTTGTCGTTCAACAACCTGCTCGACCTCGATGCCGCTCGCAAGCTGGTCGACGAGTTCGAGGTCCCAGCGGCCGCGATCATCAAGCACAACAACCCATGCGGCGCGGCGGTGGCTACCACCGTGGATGACGCTTTCGAGCGTGCTTTCGCCACCGATCCGATGAGCGCGTTCGGCGGCGTCATGATCTTCAACCGCCCCGTCGGCCGTGCCCTGGCCGAAAAGCTCCATGGCATGTTCATCGAGCTCGTCATCGCTCCGGGTTACGACGACGGGGCGCTCGAGGTGCTTGAGCAGAAGGAGGACGTGCGCATACTCGTCAACGACGAACGCCGCGTGCCCGACGTGAGCGAGCAGGACATGAAGCGCGTGCGTGGCGGCCTGCTCGTGCAGGACAGCGACGTGAGCTCGGACATGCGCGACGACATGCAGGTGGTGACCGAGCGCAAGCCGACCGAGGCCGAGTGGGGTGAGCTGCTGTTCGCGTGGAAGGTGTGCCGGCACGTGCGTTCGAACGCGATCGTGCTGGCCAGCAACCTGGGAACCGCAGGGATCGGAGCCGGTCAGATGAGCCGCATCGACTCGGTGCGGATCGCCGTCGAGAAGGCCGGCGCGGCAGGGCTGGACCTGACCGGCGCCGCGATGGCCTCCGACGCCTTCTTCCCCTTCGCGGACGGAGTGGAGGTTGCGGTCGAGGCGGGCGTGCGAACGATCATCCAGCCGGGAGGTTCCCGTCGCGACCCCGAGGTCGTGGAGGCTTGCGACGCGGCCGCCGTGGCGATGGCCTTCACCTCACGGCGCCACTTCCGGCACTAGGGCGCCGCCGGCGGGCGGCGATGGAATGAGACCCATCTCGATCTCGCCGTGGCAGTTGGCGCAGACCAGCGCGCACTTGGCCGCTTCGGCTCTATAGGTGGCTATCGCCTTTCCGCCGCTGACGCTCATGTTGAACGACTTTGTGTCGGGGTCGACGTGGTGGAAGTGCAAGTTGCTAATGCACCGGTCATAGCCACAGATCGCACAACGTCCGCCTGCTTCGTTTACCAGGAGGCGCTTGATCTTCTGATGGCGTCGCGTGACCGCTTCGGCTACGCAGCGTTTGCAGCGCCACCTGTGGCCAGCCTTTCCAGCACCGTACCGGTGCCATGCGGTCTCCCCGTGCCGGAAACAGACCCTGAGCTCGGAGACCCGCGTGCCGTCCACCGGTCGACCGGTGCGCTTGAGCCAGGGTGTGGGAGGGGATGCAGCCGGCACGAACATATGTTCGCACACCCTTGAGACGGAAGAAAGGGGATGGTCGGCCGTGGATGGCATGCCCCCGGTCGGATTCGAACCGACGACCTCGCGCTTAAAAGGCGCTCGCTCTAAGACCAACTGAGCTACGGGGGCGCCTCCATGGTAATGGCGGTCAGCGTCCCGGGATCAGGTCTCGACAGTAGCCCCGGGGAGAATCGAACTCCCATTTGCGGCGTGAAAAGCCGCTGTCCTGACCATTAGACGACGGGGCCGAGCGTGGTGTCCGGAGTTTAGGGCGACAGGCTCCACACGCATGGACCGGGCGGCTCGCCGCCTACGGCCTTGCGGCCGGCCCGACACGGCGCTTACTCTTCGCGGCGGGCCAGGAGCAGCGCGTTGTTCCACGGGTCGCGCACCAGGACGCCTCCATCGAGGGCCTCCATGTCGATGGCCGCATCGGTGAGCCGCCCCTGCACCGCCTCGAGATCGGGCGCGTCTAGCAGCACCGTCCAGTGACGCAGCCCGACCGCGTGCTCGGGCGCGCCAGGCACGCCCTCCCCTCGCCAGGTGTTGAACGCCAGGTGGTGGTGGTAGCCGCCCACGGAGACGAACGCGGCACTGGGAAGCAGCGTCTGCGCCTCGAAGGCGATCACCTCGCGGTAGAAGCCAAGGCCCTGGTCCACGTCTCCCACGTGCAGGTGCAAGTGCCCGACGGCGAGCCCGGGATCGGCGTGGCGCTGTGGCTGCTCACCAGCCACCGTCGCGAGCAGCGCCTCGAGGTCCAGCGGCTGCGGCCCGATGGCCGTCGGACCGCTGAGGTCTCCCCACCGGTCGCGGGAGCGATCCGCGGCCAGCTCGATGCCGTGGCCGTCGGGGTCCGGGACGTAGATCGCCTCCGAGATCCCGTGGTCGGAGGCGCCGCTGATCGGCGTGCCGGTTCTGGCCAGCCGTGCGGTGGCGCGAGCCAGCTCTTCCCGCGAAGGATGCAGGAGGGCAAAATGGTAGAGCCCGGCATGGCGGCCCGCCGGCCGGGCGTCGCGGTTCTCGACGAGGTGCAGCAGCTCGTCGACGCCCGCGCCCAGGGACGCCTCCGTGTCGCCCCGCCCGCGGACCTGGAGCCCGATCGCGTCCTGGTAGAAGCCGACCGAGCGGTCGATGTCGGTCACGGTAAGGTGGACCGGACCGAGGTCGAGCGTATCGGCGAGCTTGGGCGCGGCGCTCACGCGTCGACGGCTGCCGTGTCGCGCTTGGGGTCATAGCCCCCGCACGAGGCGGCGAACACGAGCAGCGAGACGCCCAATCCTGGACCGTGACCGGCCACGAGGCCCACGAGCGCGCCCGCCACTCCTCCGGCCAGCGCCGCGAACAGGGCGAGTCCCGCCGGCAGCGACAGCAGGCGCGCGGTGACCAGTGAGCAGCCCAGCCAGGAGATGGGCCCGATCGCGAAGCCGTAGTCCTTGAAGAAGTCCTCCTCCAGGGGGAGGAGCAAGAGCAGGCCAAACAGCGCCCCCACCAGCAGAGCCTGCACCAGCAGCGAGCGCCAGAAGAGATCCTGATTCACGGTTTGGATACTAGAACCCCGCCTGCCGCTACCCTCGGCGCTCGCCGGGCGGTTAGCTCAGCTGGTAGAGCGCCTGCCTTACAAGCAGGAGGTCAATAGCCGGAAAATACCTGGAAAACGCCACTATTGAGAGCCAATCTCGACCGAGTCAGACACTTTTCAGACACAGTGGTCAGCCGGAAACCACAGACACCGCGCGCAGGCCCGCCCCGCTAGTCCGCGTCGGGATCAGTGGGTTCTCAGCGGCCGGTAGTTCGAAATCCGGCCTCTACTGAGTGATGACCACGGCGATAGCGGCCGACCACGGCTGAGATTTTTTGATTCTTTCCTCAGCCCCAGGGTTCCGAGGGCTCCGCGCCTGCGAGGCCCCACGCGAGCAGCCCTGGACCACATACGATCCGAGCCAGCGCCGCTCGGTCGGCGTTGCTTTGGGTTCCTAGGGTTCATCGAGTGCCCACCCGGCAGCGCGCATCGAGGCGATGCGCTCGGCGGGCTTGAGCTTCATGAGGTAGGTGTCCGTGGTTGCGGTCGAGGCGTGGCCGAGTTGACCCGTAATCACATGCAACGGAACGCCAGCATCTACCAGTTCGGTCGCGTGCGAGTGACGTAGGCCGTGCGCGTGAACGCGCTTCTCGACGCCCGCCCGGTCGGCCAGCTTGGGAAGTAGTCGCCGTACGTACGACGTATCGAGCGCTCGGCCCGCCTTGCGCTGGCCTTTGCCCTTGGCACCATCGGCTACTGAGCAGAAGATCGGATGCCGCCCGTTGATGCCGAGCCTGCGTCGGAGTTCCATCCACGCTCGCAGATAGGCGAGCGCTTCCGAGTCGATAACGGCCACCCGCGCCTTGCGCCCCTTGCCCTCTCGCACGTTGACCGTTCCGGCTGACCCGTCTACGTCGCGTGGGTAGAGGGCGAGCGCTTCGGATACGCGCAGCCCGGAGCGCCAGAGCAAGGCGACCAAGGCACGATTGCGAGAGGCCAACGGTCCCTTGCCGGTGATCGCACTGAGCAGCGTCCGAACTTCGTCCGGGGTCAACGGCTCGGGCGGGTAGCGCTTGCCCTTATTGCCTGGCTCCATGATCGACTTGTCACGCTTCATATCAATAGCGTGACACTGACGAGCCGATCTGTCAAGCAGAAGTCACGCTTCTACTAAAGCGTGTCAAGTCGTCTCTTCTTCCCACTCTCGGCCTGAGTGCGGTTAGGATCGCTCCATGCCTGAGCCAACTGAGGAATGGCATCCCGCGCGTCTGATCCCGACAGCGGGCATCCGAGGGCAAGATGAACAGGAACGGCGGGCTACTTCCTCCCTGCTTGCGGTCATGTACGCGGTGCCTGATTTCGGCCGCGCGATCTTGGCTGAACTGAACGCGCCACGCGGGCGCATCTCGACTTTTGCTGAGGTTCAGTTGAAGGACACGAACGGCAAGCTTTCGATCCCTGACGGCGCGATAGTGGTCGAGCGCGGGAAGACGCGGTGGCGTTGCCTTCTAGAAGTAAAGACGAGTGGCGCACCGCTCAAGGCAGAGCAGGTCGGGCGCTATCTAGCTATGGCGCGTGAGCACGGCTTCGACGCCGTGCTCACTATCTCTAACCAGATCACCGCCAAGCCCACGGAGAGCGCCGTGGCGCTTGATGGCCGCAGGGCCGGGAAGGTCGGGCTGTTCCACCTTTCGTGGTGGCGCGTTCTTACGGAAGCCATCGTCCAGCACCGGTTTCGGGGCATCGAGGACGAAGATCAGGCGTGGATTCTCGGTGAGCTAATCGCTTACTTGGACCATGAAAAGTCGGGCGCTTCGGGCTTCCAAGATATGGGAGACAAGTGGGTTTCGGTGCGCAACGCCGCGGCGGCTGGCACGCTGCGCCCGAACAACCCAGAGGCGCGCGAAGTAGCCGAGCGGTGGGACCAGTTCGTGGACTACCTCAGCCTTGGCCTAAGCCAAGACTTGGGTCGAGACGTGAAGCCGGTTCGGCCTCGCAAGCAGACAAGCGAAGCCCGACTAGATGCCGCCGTGCAGGGGCTAGCGGAGGCAGGAACGCTCCAAGCAACGATCAAGGTGCCGGACGCCGTTGGCCCGATTACGGTGCAGGCCGATCTAAGAACACGCAAGGTCAGCGCGAGTGTCGGTATCGATGCGCCGCGCGAAGGTCGGCCACTCACACGCATCAAGTGGGTCCTCAAGCAGTTGCCGGAAGCTCCTAACGACCTGCGGGTTGACGTGAGCTTCATGGGTTCGAGAGAGACAACTTCGATCTTGCTTGCAGAGGCGCGGGAGTACCCGCAGCGCCTCCTCTCACCTTCTGACGCTAAGCGCGATCCACGCGCCTTCATCCTGACGCTCACCCGGCCGATGGGCACCAAGCGCGGGAAGGGCGAGAAGTCGTTCGTCTTAGAGACACGACAGCAAGCGGTCGATTTTTACCGCCGCATCGTGCAGGGTGTCCGGCCGTGGCAGGCCACCGCTCCGCGCCTGCCCGCTGAGGTAGACGATGTTTCCGACAGCGCGGAGCCGGACCCGCCGCCGTTCAGCGCCGACGCTGAACGTGAGCCCGGCGATGCCGTCGAACCCCAGGACCCCAGCAGACCTAGGTAGGCCGCTGCGCTCGGGCCGAGCGAGCCGAGCCGAGCTAATTATGCGGCTACTCGCGGGGGAGCCTGGGAGGGCTGGGGGTCCTGGGGTTCCGGCTGCGGCTGGGTTGGCCGCTAGGTGATGGCCTCTAGCCGGGGTGAAAGTGAGTGGGGTTATGTGCCGAAGGCTCACGTCAAGGGAACACCGCTCTCTCCTAGAGTGGCTTCATGGAAGGCCTCGCCCGATCTGACGCCCGTGGCCGACTCAACCCCGAGCGGGCCTTGCTCCTCTTGCCGGGTGTCGCTGCGTTCGGATTGGCGGTTCTCTACACACTCGGAGCGGTACTCCTGTCAGGTGAGCTGCGAGGCGCGGACCTTCGCATTTCGGATGCACTGCCGCTCATCCCACTCGAGCAGGTCCTCGCACGGGGCATCGGCACAGCCGTGGTGGTCGGTCTTGCGACTCCCCTGTTTGTCCTCGTCTTCCTCGCCGTAGAGGGGCTCAGCCGACGCGCGCGAGCGCAGCCGCGAGCGTCTGCAGTCGAGGCCGACGAATCGTCGAATGTCTGGTTGGTCGGCAGGCTCGTGGGATATCCCATTAGTCTTGCTAGCCCGTTGCTGCTCCCGCTGGTCAGTATCGCCGTAGTCGTATGCGGGGTGCTGGCGTTGCTGCTCGTGGAGTCCCTGTGGGAGGCGACGATTTCCGCCCGTTCCCTTTTCGCCGCGGGCGCTGCCACGGTCGCCTTTAGTTTGTTGGCCTCCGGATTCTTCAATCCCCCTCCGTTGGCTGACGTAAGTATCGAGAGAGAACATGGAACTGCGGCGGGCGGAAAGCTGGTCGCGGCCACAGGCGATAGCTGGTACGTAGCTGCCGGAAAGGGACGAATCCGGGCCATCCCCGCTGACCAGGTTCGCGTGGCGACCATTCGTCCCGTTGAAGACTATGAGCGCGACGAGAGTCTGCTAGAGCTAGTCACCGGTTGGAATATCTTCTGAAGCAGGCGGGCCTTCGGCCCGCGTTGACAATCCCACGTACCGGCTTTCATCCGTGACCTCGCTCGCAGGTGCGTCCCGCGATGGGACGCACCTTGACCCCTCTGTTCATGCGGGATCGCGGCAGGGTGCGTCCCGGTGCGTCCGGCCCTCGGACGCACCCCCAGGACCCCTGGATTCCGAGGGGTGCGTCCCGCTGCGGGACGCACCTACAAGGCGAGCGCGCATCTGGGCCATTGGGCTCGCACCGACCACGCGGTGCAACTGCGTGTAGTGCGGTAGGCCGTTGACCGGGTGATGGTCGGTCTTGCGTGGCCAACGCCCGTGCCGGTCGTGGAACTTGAACCACGCAGCCGCCGCGTCGTCGAAGTTATATGGCTCCTTGGGTCGCTGGGGTCGCTCGGGCTCTCGCTGCTTCACCGAGCAGACGATTTCGGCACGTAGTTGGTCGGCCTCAACGCGCACAGCGTCCACAAGCGCCTCTACCAAGTCCTCCTCCTCGCTGACCTCGTACCGGTTCGATGCGTGCTTCATGCGTTCAAGGTGGCCGCGCCGGTATGCGTGTAGGTGCCGGCTGACCATCCAGCGTGTGTCGCGCAGATCGACGAGGAGCTTCGCCGCCTCGTCGTTTAGTTCAGCGGTCGAAGCAACCACTGCCCCACTTCGCATTGTGCGCGGCGAGCCTGAGGCGAGGACTCGGCGTAGCGCCTCATGGTCCTGGCGCAGCCTGTCAATGACCTGACGCGCGCGTCCACAAGCGCCATCGACCGCCACCCGACGAGGCTCCACCACCGCCGGACGCCGCGAACCCGAGCGCCGCTTGAGCATCGCTCGCATTCGCCTCAGCGTGCGGGTGACCTCCGCGTTCAGCACCCGTGCCTCCTCATTACTCACCCGCCGTCCGACCATCGGGCCGCGCCGACAGTAGGCCGCAAGCGGCCCGCGCGTGCGCTCAAGGTCTTCGATCAGCGGTACCAGGTCCGAGTTTCGGGCCGGATCTCCATCTCCGCGATAGATCGCCATCAACTCCTCAGCCTCGGCAAGCACGCGCCGAACCGGCTCAAGGTCGGGCCTTATAAGTGGTACGTTTGTGGGGGTCACTGTGTCCCGCCCGAATTCCGCATCAGAACAGGGATTCTACCCCGTAGTACGCCATTACAGGCTGTGGACGATTGGGCGCACCCGGAAGATTCCGCTTGCCACCCGGCATTTCAGCCCAACCCCGCCGTAGGGAGCCCCCAGAAGGAGGGGCCCCGCAGGCGGGGGGAGGAAGTGCCCCTCTCTCGAATGTCAAGCGCCATGCGACCATCGAGAACATGCGTACGACCGAAGAAATCTGCAGCACGCAGGTCAGCGCGAGCGCATCGGCGAGGCTGAGTTGCGGTAGCTCCTGCGCGGCGGTCAGGGCAATGAGCGGATTGCCGGTGGCGACCGCCCGCTGAAACCGAACGTAGGAGCCGCCCTTGATCGACACGAACGTATGTTCGCACAGACGTACGTCCGTCGAATGTCATACGGTTGCAAAACGTTGCGGGACGGATGACTCCGGTGCGCGACCACGAACTAGAGGGGAAGTTGGCAGGCCCGAGGGGTTGTCCCGCGATGGGTGCCGGTCTGTGACCGGGTGAAGCTCCATCGCACGAGCCTCAAGGGACTTGAGAAGGTTCCTTGGACCCGCTGGGCCTGCAAAAGCATCATGTAGGCCCGGTCGGCTAGAACGGGTGTCGTCTAATCGAACGACAGCCGTTCTCCCGCCTCATGGAATGTCGTCCTCAGTGACGTGCGATTCGTAGCCCACCCGCTGAGCCTCCGACACTGCGCCAGCGCAGTTACTTCTTTACCGCGTCGCTAGCGCCCTCGGCGCGGTCAACCTCAGCCGCCAGAGGGCGTTAGGCGGCTCCTAGGTTCCTAGGAACGCGGGCGGGCTTAGGAAGACGTAGGAGGGGCGCTGAAGGAGGGCCCCTCGCCTATCGGCCGGGGTTGAGTACGGGCCTCAGGAGTAGCCTCGCCCGCGTGGAAACCGTGCTCGGAGATACCTTCGGCGCACTCAAAGACGCTGCGCCCGCGTTGGCGGTAGGAGTGGCCCTACTCGCTCTCTACCTGTCGAGCAGACAAGTTCGGCTATCTCGCCAGGCGCTGGAAGCCTCGCACCGCCCCGTAGTTGTCGCGGCCGAAGCTCCGGACAGGTTCCAGCTCGGCCCGAACCGACAGCCGAAAGCCGAGCCGAACCTTGATTTCGAGATCAGGAATATCGGCAAGGGGCCAGCGATCAACGTGCGAGGGCAGTGTGCCGCGCTGCTAGGCGGTGTCGCCTGGGGCATCGGTCAAACCCCGCACCCGGTAAACGTTGCTGCCGACTCGGACTCGGTGATTACCTTCGTGGCCGATGATCAGGGCCAGTCGCTCACGCTCTACTCGACTCTCGAAGCACGCTTTGCGTACGAGGACTTGGCGGGGCAGACCTTTTGGTCAACCATGACCCTGACACCCTCAAACCAGAGCTACTGGTGCTGGATCGGTCGTGGCCGAATGCCCAAGGAACTGCGGCTTCTTGAAAGCGGGCCGCCGCCGCTTCCCGTCGAGGACGAATGACACCGCAAGCGGGCTCCTAGGGAACCTAGGGACCCGAGCGGCGTTAGGAAGGCTTAGGGCGGGGCTCAGAAGGGTTGCTAGGGTGATTGTCGCCCCGACCACTTACTTGTGTCGATACCCCTCTGTGAGAACTGCCAAGGCCGTCCAGCCCGCTACGTGTGGACGCTGGAAGGCGGGGGACTGTCCTACACATGTGGCGAGTGTGGCCGTCCGGGTTCGGGAGTCAGCTTGCGCGAGTTGGAGTCAGGCGAAGTGGCTGACACGGTCGATCCGACACCCGCAATCCCAGAGTGGTCCACCACGGCGGAAGTCGCAGCTAGGCACAAGCTGTCGCCTAAGACAATCCGCAAGGCCATCGCGTCCGGGGCGCTCAAGGCCAGCGGCTCGAAGCACCAGCCCTACCGGATCAGCCGTAAGGCCGAGCAGGATTGGATTGCATCCCGGCGAGAAGGCGGCGCGCGTCAGACGCGCCAGCGCAAGGGCCGCAAGGTGGCTAGCGGCACGACTTTCCGAGATATGGCGCGTAAGCCTTGAGCGTCGAAGTCGTCAAGCGAAAGAAGGGCAAGGCGTATCGGGTCCGCTACCGCGACCACGCGAACAAGCCTCGAACCGAGACGTTCGACCGCAAGGCCGACGCCGATGCCAGAGACGCGACAATCCGTCAGGCCAAGCAGCGCAATGAGCCGATCCCGGTTCTTGGGCACGCGGGCAGCCGCCAGACCTTCGAGCAATTCGCCCGTGACGATTGGTGGCCCAAGGATGTAGTCGGCCGTCGTCTGTCGGCGGCCACCCGCGAGCAATACGGGAACTTCCTGGACGTTCATCTTGTCCCGCGCATCGGGGATGAACCGCTGGCCTACATCGACGTGGCGCGAGTGATCGACCTGCGCGCCCAACTGGCCACGGACAACGTGCCCAACTACACCGCAGCGCGGTCACTCAAGCTGCTTCGCCAGATTCTCGGCTTCGCGGTCAACCTCGGCAAGATTCCGCACAACCCGGCCGACGTACTGCGCTCGCGCGGATCGTTGCCTCCGCAGACTCGCAGCACCGATATTAGGCCGATGCCCCCGGAAGACACAGAGGCGCTGCGCCGTGCGCTGTTAGCCCGCAAGCCTCACGGACTCCGGGACGCCACGCTGGTATCGGTGCTGGCGTACGCGGGCTTGCGGCCCGGAGAGGCGCTGGCGTTGACGTGGGAGCACGTCGGGAAGGACTCCATACGGGTAGAGCACGCCAATAAGGATGGCAACATCGGACGCACCAAGACCAGCGAGCGGCGCACGGTACCCAAGCTCATCAAGCCGCTACGGGACGACCTGGCCAAGTGGCGCACGGCGTCCAACCCGAAGGCCAGCGCGTTGGTGTTCCCGGACGACGAAGACAACCCGTGGACCCGGTGGGTCTACGCGAATTGGCGAGCGCGCAGCTTCAAGCCAAACGCCCCGGACAAGGCGCGGCCCTATGACCTGCGCCACGCCTACGCGAGCCTGCTGGGCCGTGAAGGCATCGACACGGCCGAGATAGCGCGGCGCATGGGCAACTCTCCGACCATGACCACGCAGCACTACCTGCACGTCTTCGAGGGTTACCGGGACAAGCCCAACCAGCCGATGGAAGCCGTAATCAAGGCTGCTCGCCAGCGCCCGGTGGCCCAGCGACCGAAGGCCAAGCGCAAGGCGGCCTAAGCTGTCGGACGCGGGCGCGTAGCTCAGTTGGTAGAGCGCCGCCCTTACAAGGCGGAAGTCACTGGTTCGAGCCCAGTCGTGCCCATGCCCGCGTCAGACACTTTTCAGACGCTTTGCGACGGTCTACCGGGGCCTACCGAGGGTCACGGCTACCGGGACAGAAAGTGGCCATTAGCGGCGGAAAACGGCTGAATCGTCACCCACGGCGTCCCTATCCGCGCTGCCTTACAAGCAGGAGGTCACTGGTTCGATCCCAGTACCGCCCATCAGCGAAGAAGCTGCTTCAGGCGCGGTCTTCCCGCCGCCCAGCCGCGTGCCCTCAGGATCCGCTGGCGATCGATCGTGTCGCCGATCAGCCAGAACATCGGCGGCCACAGACCCACGAACAGGGCGCGTCGCTCGGCGTTTCCGCGCTCGTCCTCTCCGATCGTCTTCGCGCGGATCCAGAGGGTGATGCACAGCGCGATCGACCCGAGCGAGGCTGCCTGGAGGTGCCAGCCGCGAAGCGGGGAACCGACGAGGACGCGTTGAAGCACGTCCTCAGCTTACGGGTCTCGTGAGCGGGCGGTTTCGGCGCTCTCGGGTCCAGCCGGTAGAACTCAGGGCGTGTCCAAGCGCCTCCCAATCTCACGGCGTGCAGCAACGGCTGCCCGCTGGCCCGTCGGCGTCGCTCTCACGTCATGGCGGTACATGTGGCGCACGACTCCGGTTGAGCGCTCCGAGCTCACGGGCTTCCTGCCCGAGGACGCGCCGCCGCCCTTGCCCGGGGACGCCGACCTCAGCGAGCTGCAGCGGCCCGAAGATGGCGTGGGTCCACTACTGCACCGCCTCTACAGGATTCGAATCCGCGAAACGCGAATGTCGGCCGCGGAGCTGATCGGGGCGGTCGCAGCCGACCTCGACGCGATGGTCCCAACCCAGCTGGCCACCTTTCAGAAGCTCCACGGCGATGAAGGTGGCCTGGCCGTGGACGACGAGTACGTCGTCCGGATGCCGGGCCCGTGGGATGGCCCGGTCCGGGTCGTTGCGGTCACCGCCAGGTCCTTTCGGCTGGCGACCCTCGAAGGGCATCTGGAGGCCGGGCAGATCGAGTTTCGCGCCCGCGCGGTCGGTCGGTCGCTCGAGGTGGTCATCGAGTCGTGGGCTCGCAGCGGAGATCGGTTGTCGGACCTGCTCTACACGCACGTGAGGATGGCCAAGGAGGTCCAGTTCTACATGTGGACCGGGGTTCTCGAGCGCATTGCGCGGATCGCGGGCGGGAGCCGCGACGGCGCCATCGTCGTCACCACGCGCCGCGTCGATTCAGAGCAGCGCGACAGCGACCCGGGGCCGGATCGAGGCGGCGATCGAGGCAGGCTCGCCGAGCTCGCGGGCAAGGCCCACAACTACGATCCCGAGGCGCTCCGGCAGCGCTCCGCCGGCGGGTGGCATCTCGACGATATGACCGAGGCGCTGCCGGACGAGCCGTCGGGCGATCCCGTCGAAGGAGGAAGCTGGGAGGTTGCACGCGACCTGATGGTCAAGTACCAGGTGGCCGATCCGAGCCGGGTCCGTGCCACGTACCGTCCGGGCGCAGCGCTGGCCGGGCGCGACATGCTGCTGACCATCCGCTACGCCAGCTTCCGCTTCCGTCTCGGAGTCCGCGTCGGTGACGTCTACGACGAGACCCGCAGCGTGGGCGGTCAAGAGGCGCGGGTGTTCGGCTGGTGGTACGGGACACTCGAGGGGCATTTCGAGCAGGGACAGATGCACTACGAGGTCTGGAAGTGGCTTGACACCGGCGCCGTCGAGTTTCGGCTGCACGCCGTGTCGCGTCTGGCGGACAGCGGGCCGCTGCTGCTTCGGTTGGGATTTCGCCTGGTCGGGCGTTCGCAGCAGCTCGCGTTCTATCGCCAGGTCTGCCGACGTATGAGACGGCTGACCGAATCACAGCTCGAGACCGAGCGAACCGGCCGATTGAGTTAGCGAGCCGGGTCCCGGTCCGGTGCTCGACCGCCTCAGCCGCGGCCTGAAAAAGCCGCGGCGTGGGTGTAGAGCTTGTAGAGCAGGAACTCCTGGGCGTAGCTCCTACCGCACCAGCCTTCGAACAGGCGATCGGCCTCCTCGGGACCCGAGACGGGTGGAAGGTCTCGGCTGCCGGATGCGAGCCCCAGCCTGGTGAGGAGCGACCGTACGACTGCGTGCTCGAGTCCTGATGCGCGTGATGTTCATCCTCTACCTGCTGGTGATCGCCACGGGCCTCGTGCTGTTCACCGTGATCGGCGCGCTGGGCCACTGATATGCGCCGGCATGTGCGCGACAACGGCCTGACCCTCTTCTTCCTGGGGATCTTCCTGGCCGCACTGGCCGGACAGGCGTTCGCGGGCTGGCACGACTTCAACAACGACCAGCTGCGCCACGAGAGTCCGGCGATCTCCCTTGGCAGGTACGTGTTCTCGTCGGAGTTCGGCCGCGCGGTCCTGGAGAACTGGCAGTCTGAGTACCTCCAGTTCACGCTCTACATCCTGGGCACCGTGTGGCTCCTGCAGCGGGGCCCGAGTCCAAGGACCTGGACAAGCCGGGAACGGAGTCCGATCAGGATCAGAAGGTCGGAGGCCACGCCGGCGCGCGCTCGCCCAGATGGGCGCGGGTCGGGGGCCTGCGGAGCACCCTCTACTCCAACTCACTTCTGCTCCTGATGGGCGCGATCTGGCTGGGTTCCTGGCTGGGCAGTCGATCACCGGTCGCGGGTCCAACAACGAGCAGCGCTTCGAGCACCACCAGGATGCCCTCTCCTATACGCAGTACCTGGGGAGCGCGGACTTCTGGGAGGCCACGCTCCAGAACTGGCAGTCAGAGTTCCTGGCGGTGGGGTCCATGGCCATCTTTGCCGTCTACCTACGCCAGCGAGGCTCGCCGGAGTCCAAGCCGGTCGGGGCCGCGCACGCGGACACGGGTCAGACCGGATAAACGGCCCTGGACGAATATCCGAGCCCGGCTGTGCTTGACCTATGCCCCATGGGGGGATACAACGGGCACGATGCCGTCGAAGATCAGGCGCCAGTGTCGTAACTGCGGAGCGCACACCATGAGACCGCTCTGCGGTAACTGCCTGAGCCGGGAGCTCGATCCGATCGAGGCAACGCCCCCTTCCTCTCGGTCGGAGCGGGCGGGAGCGGCGTGGCGGGAGCTGCGGGCCGCGGAGCAGCTTGGATCCTGGATGCCCTCGAGGCCCAGCGCGCACTTCTAGCCGGGGAGGGGGTCTCCTACCCGCCCGCGCCGGCCTCCTCGGCGGCGCGCTCGGCTGCCTCCAGACGCCCTGCCACGAGGTCAAGTCCTGCGCTCCAGAAGTCCGGGTCGGTCAGGTCCACGCCCACGATCTGCCCTAGCTGCTCGGGCGCCATCGAGCCGCCGGCGCGCAGCAGGTCCAGATAGGAGTCCACGAAGCCCTCGCCGGTCTGCTCGAAACGGCGGTAGACCGACAGCGCCAGCAGGTTGCCGTACGCGTAGGCGTACACATAGCCCGGGTCGTCCACGAAGTGGGGCACGTAGGACCACCAGCTGCCGTAGTCCTCGGAGGCCTCCACGGAGTCTCCGAGCATGTCGCTCTGGGTCTCCAGCCAGGCGGACGCGAACGCTTCGACCGACAGCTCGCCCGAGCTGCGCCGCTCGGTGTGAATGCGGTGCTCGAAGCGGTTCATCGCCACCTGGCGGAAGATCGCCGCGACGGCACCGTCGAGTGACTCGGCCAGCAGTGACAGCCGGGCGGCGGCGTCGGGCGCCTCGTCGAGCAGGCGCTCGAGCACGATCGTCTCGCCGAAGATCGAGGCCGTCTCGGCCACCGTCAGGGGCGTGGAGAACTCGAACAGCCCCTTGGGCCGGGCCAGCGCGGCGTGCACGCCGTGGCCGAGCTCGTGGGCCATGGTCAGCACGTCGGCGGGGCGCGAGGTGTAGTTCAGCAGCACGTAGGGATGCGCAGACGGGACGGCGTACAGGCAGAAGGCCCCGCCGCGCTTACCGGGCTCGGGTGGCGCGTCGATGTAGGAGCCTTCGAAGAACTCGGAGGCGACGCTGCCCAGCTGCTCCGAGAAGCCGCGGTAGCAGTCGAGCACCAGCTCGCGGGCGTCGGCGTAGGCGACCCGTCGTTCAGTGGCTGCCACCGGGGCCATCCGGTCGTAGTAGGCCAGCCGGTCGAGGCCCAGCAGCTTTGCCTTCAGCCGGTACCAGCGGCGCGCCAGCTCGTAGCGCCCGACGACCGCGTCGATCAGCGCCTGCACCGACTCGTCGCCGGCCTCGTTGGAGAGGTTGCGCGCCGCGAGCCAGTGCGGGTAGGAGCGCAGCCGATCCTTCGTCGCCTTGTCAGCCAGCAGTGTGTTGGAGATGAACGCCCGTGTGCGTAGACTCGGCTGCAGAGCCTCGGTGATGCTCCGGGCCGCCTGCGCGCGGCGCTCGCGATCGGGATCCTGAAGGCGACTCAAAGCCTCCACGAGCGGCACCGCCTCGCCGGCGCCGGACAGATCGACGGTCACCGCCGAGATCTGTTCGGTGAACAGGCGCGCGAAGGCCGAACGCCCGGTCACGTCGGCCTCGGTGAGCACACGCTCCTCGGGCTCGGACAGCTGGTGAGGGCGGTAGCGGCGCAGAGTGCGCAGGTGGTGGGCGCAGAAGTCGAGCTCCCCGGCGCCCAGCAGCTCCTCCACCCGGGCGTCGGGCAGCCCGTTCCACTCCAGGTCGAAGAACAGCAGCGCCGTCTCGATCTCGGCGCCACCCTCGTTGAGCTTTTGCAGCAGCGCGCCGCGCTCGGGATCCTGGGTGTCCACCGAGTACGCAAGCGAGGCGTAGGAGCCCGCCCGCCCCAGGCGGTCGTAGATCTCCTCCAGCTCGCGCATCACGCCGGCCAGCGCGGGCGCGTCGATGTCCGTCAGCGAGCCGCGGTGGTGCTCGGCAAACTGATCGGCACGCGCCTTCGCCTCTCCGACCAGGCGCAGTGCGCCGTCCGGTCCTTCGCCGTCCACGAGCGGTTCAAGGTTCCACCGGGCGGCTTCGAGTGCTTCGTCGGGCGGCTGGACCGTGGCGCTTGTCATGCGCCGGACGATACGGGGCGCGCCGCGCGGGCCGTGGTCTGAAGGATGGCGGCGGCCACCTGGTCAGGGCTGTCCCAGGTGGGTACGTGGCCGCAGTCGCGAAGGCGGACGGTGTGCACTCCCGGCGGCACGCTGCGGGGCGGGGACACGAGCCGGTCGCGATCCGCCCAGGCGAGGGTGATCGGCACGCGGATGTCCTCGAGCCCCGAGAAGACGGTCTTGCGCATCTCGGCGTTGGCCCGGGCGAAGCCGGGAGAGACGGCATAGGAGCGCACCAGCCGGTAGGCATCCGCGCCGGGGACGCGCTCCGGGTGCGCGATCGATCCGCGCAGCAGCAGATGACGCCCGCGCTCGGTTTGCAGGAGGGGCCTCAGAAGCGGCACGAGCGCCCTGGCGCCGCCGCGCGCCGCCTCCGGGCGCGGTCCCAGGGGGCGCGTCCAGAACCCGGCGGGGCACAGGCCGGTCACGCTGAGGCAGCGCTCGAGCTTGGCGAACTCGAGCGCTACCCAGCCGCCCAGGGAAATTCCGGCCACGTGAGCCTGCCCAACGCCCAGGGAGTCGAGGGTGGCCCCGAGCTCGGCCGCTATGCGCTGCGCGGTAGCGGGCGCGTCGTCGGCCAGCTCCCGTGACTCGCCGAAGCCCGGCATGTCCACCGCGATCACGTCGTGGTGCGCGGCCAGGCGCTCCATCACGGGCGTCCAGACTCCGCGGTCGGCCCCGAGCGGATGCACCAGCGCCAGCGCCTCACCGGAGCCGGCCCGATCGTGGGCGAGGGTGATGTCGCGGGGGGCCATCTCCGAGGATTACGGTCCATGCCCCCGGCCCGATCAGCGGGGAGTCTAGGCTTTCCGACATGGACCTCTCCGGCCGTACCGCTCTCGTGACCGGATCGAACCGTGGAATCGGGCGCGCGCTGTCGGAAGCGCTGGCCCGCGAGCCGCTCGGCCTCCTCTTGTGCGGAATGCGCACTCCCGCGAGCTTCGAGCCAATTCCCACAGGGGCGGGCGGCGCCCGCGAGGTGAGGGCGGTGAGGGTCGACCTGGGCTCGCGCCAGGCGATCGACGAGAGCTGCGCCGAGCTGGGCGCAGACCTCGGCCGGATCGACCTGCTGATCAACAACGCCGGCCTGGTGACCGGGGGCTTGCTCGAAGATCAGGACCTCGACGAGGTCTACGCGATGTTCCAAGCCAACCTGGTCGGCCTGGTGCAGCTCACGCGGGCGGTCCTGCCGGGAATGCTCGAGCGCCGCTCGGGAAAGGTGGTCAACAACGCGAGCATCTCCGGCTACGCGTACTTCCCGGCGGCCACCACCTACGCGGCCTCCAAGGCCGGGGTGGTCGCCTTCACGGAGTCTTTGCGCCGTGAGCTCAAGGGCACCGGCGTCAGCACCCTGCACCTGGTCACCGGAGGGGTGGACACCGACATGCTCGACTCGACCGAGGAGACCTACGGGCGTCACCTCGACACCTCCGACTGGGACAAGGTGCCCGCTCCGGAGTGGGCTCAGAAGGTGATCGCCGCTATCCGCGAGGACCGCACGGTGCTAGGTCCCGGCGGCAAGACCGCACTGGCCAAGCTGGCCTCACGCGGCCCTGGATTCCTGCTCGACGGGATCTCCGACCGCATGTTCAGCCGCCAGCCGCGGGCCTAGGCCCCCAGTTGGAAGCTGGGCCCGCCACTCGGGCTTGGCGAACACCATCTGCACGTCGCCTATGCGGCGCTCGAGGAAGCCCGCCTCCACGTAGGAGAGATAGAGCTCCCACATGCGCCGGAACTCGAGGTCGTATCCGAGGGCGTCCGCCCGCTCGGCGCTCGACACGAATGCCCGGCGCCAGCGGGCCACCGTCTCCCCGTAGTGCTGGGTGACGTCGTCCAACCAGACGGTGCGCATGTCGGTCTGGCCGGCCAGGCAGCGGTGGATCACCTCCAGCGAGGGCAGGCAGCCCCCGGGGAATATCTGGGTGTTGATGAAGCTCTTCGACGCCTTCTCCCCCTCGTACGCGCGGTCGTCGATGGTGATCGCCTGCAGGAACATCAGGCCGTCGGGCGCGAGCAGCGCCGAGCAGCGCTCGAAGTAGGTGTCGAAGTACTGCCAGCCCACCGCCTCGATCATCTCGATCGAGACCAGCTTGGAGTAGCTGCCCTCGAGCTCGCGGTAATCCTGGAGCAGCACCTCCACCCGGTCCTCCAGGCCCGCGGCGCGCACCCGGTCCACCGCCATGTCGTGCTGCTCGGAGGAGATGGTGGTGGTCGTCACCCGGCAGCCGTAGCGCGCGGCGGCGTGCACGGCCATGGCGCCCCATCCGGTGCCGATCTCCAGCAG
>JAABUS010001050.1_pt1 | contig 63923 bp, 59 predicted proteins | sample 5560161 | NCBI WGS metagenome assembly JAABUS01 (sample SAMN10711885, study PRJNA513376) | rock metagenome | isolation source: Antarctica rocks | place: Antarctica: Victoria Land, Trio Nunatak nord | collected 2016-01-04
CGAGGCGGACGGCTTCGCTCTTGAAAGCGGGGGGATAGGGAGTATGAGGATTCGGCATCGGGACACCTCCATCGATTCGCACAGATGCAAATCATCGAGTGTCCACCGAACCGACGCAACTCCAATCCCGAACCGTGCGTCTCCGTAGGTCAGCGTTCCGCGACCACCGAGACATTGGAGCGGTTAGCGCGCCGCGTGAATGTCGATTGCCCCGCGTACATGGCCGAAGCAATTTCGCTGGTCCTGTGGAACCCTGCGGATGGCTCCCTCGATCCGAACATCCCCGATCCATCGTCCCCATTAAGGATTGAACGGTTCTCCGAGCAAGTCGAGGCGGCCTACACGAACCGTTACAAAGGTCTCCCGTTTCACGCCGCCTATCTGTCGGCACAAAATCGCGTTTGCGCCGACCTTGCGACAGGCCTATACTGGCGGTCGGTTCGGGTGCGACGCGGGATGGTTGGACATTGGCGATGGTCACAACACAGGATGAACGGTCGGTGGGATCACGACTGAAGGGCGCGCGCGGGCGAATCATCGTCTCGGTGCTGCTCGCACTCCTGGTGCTGATGTGCATGACCCTCTTCGCGGACAGCCGCAAACTCGCGGGGACATTGCGGGACTTCCGCTGGCCGCTGATCGTGCCGATCCTGCTCCTCACCTCGTTCAACTACGCGCTCCGCTTCGCCAAATGGCAGTATTATCTGCGGCGCATCGGCGTGATGGACCTGCGCACCGGCCTCTCCGCCCGGATTTTCTTCGCGAACTTCTCCATGTCGATCACGCCGGGCAAACTCGGGGAGGTGCTGAAGTCCGTCCTGCTGCGGGAGGCAAGGGGGACGCCCATCGCGGTTTCCGCGCCGATCATCCTCGCGGAACGGCTGACGGACGGCATCGCGATGCTGTTGCTCGCCTCGATCGGGTTCATGGTCTTCCAGTACGGCGTGCCGGTCTTCGCGACCATCGCGGTGCTCTTCGTGCTCCTCTTTGTGCTCCTGCAGCAGCAGCGGCTCATCCGCCGTATCATCACCGCCGGGGCGCGCGTCCACGTCCTCTCCGGGTTCACGCAGCACCTTCACACGTTTTACGACAGCGTCCACTGGCTGCTTCGACCAAAACCATTGCTGTTCGCGGCGACGAATGGCCTGATCTCATGGCTCGGCGAGTGCGTCGCCTTCTTCCTCGTGCTCGTCGGACTGGGGTTCAGCGTCACGCCGAGATTGCTGCTGACGGCGACCTTCGTGCTCGCCGCATCGACGCTCATCGGTTCGGTCTCGCTCCTGCCCGGAGGCCTCGGTGCGGCGGAGATCGGCATGACGGCGATGCTCCTCGCGCTCATCAAGGATGGGCGCATGACGCACGATGTCGCGGTGGCGGCGACGCTGCTGATCCGCTTCTGCACGCTCTGGTTCGGCATCGCCGTCGGCGTGATCGCGCTCATCTCCGTGCGCGGTCTGCTCAGCGGGCGCGGCGGCACACAGACGACGACCCTCACCCCTGCGGTAGCGAACGGTGAGTAGACCCTTCGCCCGTCGCACGGCGCTTGTCCTGCTCGGTGTGATGCTTCTGACCGCGTGCGGCGGGGGCACGGTGACACCGACGGCAACAGCGCCACCCACCGCTCCTGCCACACCCGCAGTGGCCAAGACGATTCTCCCGCAGATCGACCCGAGCCACATCCGCACGGGCAGCGCGATTATTCCCAGTCCGACCGGGCAGACCGCGAGCGGCGGCGCGGTCGCGCCATCGAACGCGCAGCAACTCCCAGCGGGCGCGATCCCGGCGACGGTACCCGTGCCGACCGCGACAACCGGCATGGTGCTGCGCCCGCTCGCGAATGGCCAGACATTCACCACGGCGGATAAGAAAGCCTCCGTCAGTTACCCCGCCGACTGGGAGGCGCAAACCTCGGCCACCGCCGCACAATTCACGCCGAAGGGTGTGTCGCCGACCGACCCGAACGCGACGCGCGTCACCTTCAACGGCCTGCCCGTGCAACTCGACCTGCTCACGAGCGATAACGCCGCGTTCTACCTGCAGACGCTCGCCGCGCAGACGACAGGGCGCGGGGCGACGGATCTGAAGGTGCGCTCCATCGACAACGTGACCCTTGGCGGCCCTGGTGGCCTGCCCGCGATCCGCTTCGTCGTCGCCTACACAGCGGGGGTTGCGGTCGTCTCGGAACAAGTCGCCGTCCAGCCACCGGGGAGCGACACGACCTGGTTCGTCAGCGCGACCGCGCCCAACGCCGATTTCGACACGAAGTGGCGACCGATCATCGACGGCATCGCGGGGAGCGTGGTGTTTCCGTAGGGATACCTCACCGCGCCGCCCTGCCGTCCTGACGCTCCGCGAGGGTGCGGCGATGCTCCTCCTTCACGGCGCGGAGTAGGATTCCATCTATCAGCAAATCCAGCCCCGCGAGGGCCATCGCCTTCGCGGCGAGGAGCATGTTGCGGTAGCCGAGGTCGCTGTCCGCCGCCGCGACGACCTGCGCCGAGTGCCACGGAATGACGTGATCGGTGATCGGGAAGCCCGTCTCGACCGAAGGCACGATGTACGAGACGTTGCCCCAGTCCGTGCTGCCGAGCGCCTCACCGAGGCGGGGGTGCGGCATGTGCAGCCCGAGATCGTCGAAGTGCGCGCGGACGCGGCGGGCGAGCGTGTGATTGGTAATCATGTCCGTGTACGGCTCCTCGGGGCGGCTCCACGTGAGCCGCGCGCCCGTCATCTCGCCCGCGCCCTCCGCGACCCGTTTCACCTTGCGTACGAGTTCCTCCATCATCCGCGTCGTCATGGCGCGGATGAAGAAGACGGCGCGGGCGTACTCCGGCACGATGTTCGGCGCGTCGCCGCCGTGCGTGATGATGCCGTGGATGCGCGCGTCCGGCGTGACGTGCTGCCGGAGGGCGTTGATGCCGTTGAACGTCTCGATCACGGCGTTCAGGGCATTGACGCCGTTGTACGGGTCGGCGGCGGCGTGCGCGGATTTGCCGTGGAACTCGATCACCACCGTCGAGACGGCGAGCGAGAGGCCGCTGCCCGGCTCTGTCGGCACCGATGCCTCGTTCGTGCCGGGGTGCGCGCCCATCGCGGCGTCGATGTCGTCGAAGACGCCGTGCCGCGCCATAATCACCTTGCCGCCGACTGCCTCCTCGGCGGGCGTGCCGAAGACGACAACCGACCCCGACACGTCACCCAGCGCGGCGGCGAGGCCGATCCCCGCGCCCATCCCCGCACACGCGATCAGGTTGTGCCCGCAGGCGTGACCGAGGCCGGGGAGCGCGTCGTACTCGGAGAGGAAGGCGATGCGGGGCGCGCCGTTCCCCTGCTCCGCGCGGAAGGCGGTCGGCATCTCCGCGATGCCGCGCGTCGTCGCGAAGCCGTACCGTTCGAGCATGTCCGCGACCGCCTTCGAGGAGACGACTTCCTGCATCGCGATCTCCGGGTGCGCGTGAATGAACCGGCTCACCGCGAGGATGTCGCCCGTCGCGTCGTCAATCGCCCGCATTACCTTGTCGCGCAGTGCCGCCTCCGCCATCTTCTCTCTGCCCTCTTTCAATACCTCGAATGCCACCACCAACGCGCGCGATATGCGCCGGGGCGGTTCGCGAACCACCCCGACGGAATTCGGTGCAGTATAGCAGCGGAGCCACCGTACGGATGACGGCGCTTCTCATCGGGCATGATCGGGAGAGAAAGAAGCCTGCTACTTCTCGTACAGCTCCGTCCAGCGCTTATGCTCGTCCCATGCCTTTGCGACCAATGCCGGGTCGGTGAGGAGGTGGAGGGCGGTGAGGGCCATCGCGGTGGAGACCTTAATCAGTTGGTCGTAGCCGAATTCGGAGCACGAGGCGTCCACGACCTGCTGCGAGTGGCCGGGGATCGGCGCGTGGCTGATCGCGAAGGAGCCGGTGACGGAGGGCACGACGTACGAGACATTGCCGAAGTCCGTCGAGTACGGGCCGCGCTCGCCCTGATCGCGCCCATTCACTTCCATCCCAGCGGCCCGCATGTTCTCCTCGTAGACACGCCCGATGATGTACGAGGGGCGCATGTCGTAGCAGGTCGGGGCGGCGTGGTGCATCTCCATCGTCGTCTCGGTCAGCATCGCCGCGCCCTCGGCGATGGTGCGAAATTTCTTCTCCAGCACCTCGAGGTAGTCGCGGTCGGCGGCACGGACGAAGAACTTCGCGGCAGCGTGGTGCGGCACGACATTCGGCGCGTCGCCGCCGTGCGTGATGATGCCGTGGATGCGCGCGTCCTGCTTGATGTGCTGGCGCATCGCGTCGATGCCGGTGAAGAGCTTGATGACGCCGTTGAGGGCGTTCGCGCCGTTGTACGGGTCGGCGGCAGCGTGCGCGGGCTTGCCGTGGAACTCGACATCGATGTGCGAGACCGCGAGGCACGTCCCGCCGGGATAGTGCGTCGCCGAGCCGGTGTACGGCCCTGCGTGGTGGATCATCAGCGCAGCGTCCACATGCTCGAAGACGCCCGCGTCGATCAGGATCGCCTTGCCACCGCCGCCTTCCTCCGCCGGGGTGCCGATGATCTGGAAGGTGCCGTCGATCTGATCCATGATCTGACCCAGCCCAATCGCCGCCCCAAGGCCGGACGCGCCGATCAGGTTGTGGCCGCAGCCGTGCCCGATGTTCGGCAGCGCGTCATACTCCGCGAGCACCGCGACCGTTGGCCCCGGCCCCTTGCCGCGCTTCGTCGCCCGGAAGGCCGTTTCCAGCCCGCCGAGCGGCTTCTCCACCGCGAACCCCTGCTGCCGGAGCGTATCCGCGAGCAGTCGCGACGCGAATTGCTCCTGAAAGCCGATCTCGGGCCGCTTGTGGATCTGATCCGCGACGCTGATAACCCCCGGCGCGTGCTCGTCAATCGCCCCCGCGACCTGCCGTCGCAACGTCTCGCGCATGTCATCTGCCATTGCTCTCCCCCTTGGACTGAGAATACTTGACCACAGAGACACAAGAGGCAGAGAGATGAGCAATAGGAAAAAGACGGCTGTCATCCCCTCGTCCCGCTCTGTGCTCTCTGTGCCTCTGTGGCGACCCTTTCCGGCAGCATAGCATAACCGTCCGGCGTTACGTGGCGGTTAGTGCCTGCTTCATGTAGGCGAGGGCGGTCTCCGGCGTCGGGTCAACGCCGTTGAGCAGGGCGAGGTAGTAGGAAACCCAGTCGCCTAGGGAGACGCACCAGAGCATCTGCGCGAGGCGAGTCTGCCCCTTCGCCGTGACGATGCCGCACGCGATGCCGGACTGTTCCAACAGCTCCGTCGTCACCTGCCAGTGCAGCGCGACGCGCGGATGATCGTACGACGAGCGCAACTGCACCGCCGCGAGGCGACCCGCGTTCCCCGCCGGGTGCGCGTAGCCGAGCACCGACGTGTGGTTCAGTTCCGGCGGGCTGTCGATCATCGCACTTGTCTTGGCGTTCGCGCCCAGTTGCTCCTTCCACCAGAGTGTCACCGGTTCGAGGAAGCCTGCGGCGTAGATGAGGGGAATCTTCCCCGCGAACTCCTGTGCCATCCGCTTGGCGGGGTTGTCGGCGGCGGGCACGTCCGGCCCGAACGCGGCGCGGGCCTCTTGCAGCACCGCGACGGCCTCCGCCACCGGCTCGTCCATGCCGCGCGTCAGGTGGACGGCGCGCGCGATGCCGAGGAGCGACATGAACATGTAGCCGACGGCCGTGCGCGGCTTCGCCCCGGCAACCGAGTAGTTCACAAGGGGCGCGCGGTGAGTAATTGAGAGCGCGGCGAGGCGCCCGCCGGATGTGACGATGATCGGCTTCGCGCCGCGATCGATCGCCTCCTCGAACAGCGTGATCGTCTCCTCAGTGTTGCCGGAGTGCGACACACCAACGACGGTGCTATCCGGCCCGACGAAGGCGGGGAGTTCGTACCCGCGCACGACGACGACCGGGATCTGCGCGGTATGCGCGACAATCGCCCGCAGGAAGTCCCCGCTCATCGCCGCGCCCCCGATGCCGACGACGATGAAGCTGAAGATGTCCGCGTGCTTGTCCGGCAGTTCGAGTATGCGCACATGATCCCATGCCCGCTCGATCTGCTCCGGCAGCCCCGCAATCTGCCCCATCATGTCCTGCGTATCAACCGCCGCGTACGTCTCCGGTCGGTCGAGGTCCACCCGCTGCTCACTCATCGTTGCCCCCTGAATACGAAACGTTGAACCACAGAGGCACAGAGGACACAGAGAAGGGAGAAGGGAGAAGATTTTTCCTCTCCGCATTTTCTCCGTGCTCTCTGTGCCTCTGTGGTTATGCGTCTCATCCCTATATCTTCCCCCGGCTCACGAGGGCTTCGGCGATCTGCACCGCGTTGAGCGCGGAGCCTTTGCGCAGGTGGTCCATCGCGGACCAGAAGACAAGGCCGTACGGGTTGCTGTTGTCGTCGCGAATGCGCCCGACGGCGACGCTGTCCTGCCCCGCGACGCCGACCGGGTGCGGATAGAGGCCGACACTCGGGTCATCCTGCACGCGCAGCCCCGGCGACTTGCCGAGAACGCGCCGCGCGTCGTCCGCACTGAGGAGGCGCGAGAACTCCGCGTGCACATTCTGCGTGTGCGCCTGATAGACCGGCGCGCGCACGGCGGTCGCGGACATTCGCAGCTCGGGCGCGCGCAGAATTTGCTTCGTTTCCTGCGCGAGCAGCCATTCCTCGCGCGAGTAGCCGTCCGCGTGGAAGACGTTGACCTCCGGCAGCAGGTTGAACGCGATCGGGTGCGAGAAGATGTGCGCGACCGGCTCCTTGCCCTGCAAGACGGCCTGGGTCTCGTCCGTCAACTCGCGGATCGCCCCCACCCCCGCCGAGCCGACCGCGCAGAGAGCCGTCACGGTGACACGGCGCACTGGGTTCAGGCGATGGAGCGGCGCAAGCACGAGGCAGAGCTGGATCGTCAGGTCGTGTGGGCAAGCGACGATGCGCGCGCCGTTGTCGAGGATTTCCCCGTTGACCTCCGGGATGATGAGCGGCGTCGTTTCGCTCGTATTCTCCCGCCCGGTGACGTTGATGACCATACAGCCGGCGTTGCGCGCGTGCGGGAGCACCTGCGCGTTAATTTCCCTGCCGGCGGCGAGGAAGACGAGATCGAGATGCTTGAACGCGCCGGGAAGCGGCCGCTCAACCGTGATCTCGCCCTCGCCGAAGGGGAGGCGCTGGCCGACGGAGCGGTCCGACGCGAAGATGTTCAGTGTGCGAATTGGGAAGCGGCGCTGTTCGAGGATGCGGATCAGTTCGGTCCCCAATATCCCCGTCACGCCGACAACGCCGACGCGATAACTCGTCATGAAGAGTCCCCTTTTCAAAGGCCAACTGACGGCACCCCGCCGCCAGCGCATCGTACAGGGTACCACGCAGGGCGCGATGTGAGAAACGAGAATTTCCCCGGGGCAGCGAACAGCGATATGCCGCACCATCTGACTGCACGCACCGCTCGCGTGCAACCGCCTCGCCGTACGGACGTTACTTAATGGGGGCTGGCTTCGGGGTATGTGGGGAAGAGAGTTATGCGGGAGTATCGAACACGCGGAACGCGCGACGTGAACTGGAAGCGCACGGGGATCAAGGCGAGCATCCTGCTCATGCTCATCGTCGGGACATTCTTCGGCATCACGCAGGCGATTATCCTGCTCGCACTCTACTCGCTGATCGTCATGCCACTGTAGCGGCGCGCCGTGTGAAATGCTTACTGGCAATGGTGACGGTGAGCGTTAGCGTGCTGATCTCTCCGCAGCAGCCTGCTTCGCCGTCACCAGTATCTGACCCACATTCGTGTTGAGACAGAAAGCCGCCCCCCGAGCATGGGGGGTCGGCTTCGTGCTGCTTGATTCGGGGATTAGTCGCGACGCGGGCCACGATCGAATCCACCACCGCCATCGCGGCGGGGGCCGCGATCGAATCCACCGGTGCGCGGCGGCTTCGGGGCCGGCATCTCGCCGGTGAGCACTGCCTTGCGCGACAGGCTGATCTTCCCCTGCGGGTCGATGTCCGTCACCATCACGTTGATTTCATCGCCGAGGTTGACGATGTCCTCCACGCGCTCGACGCGGTGCGTCTCCAGTTCGGAGATATGCACCAACCCGTCCCTGCCGGGGAAGAGTTCGACGAACGCGCCGAACGGCATGATGCGCACGACCTTGCCGAGGTAGATTTCGCCGATCTTGGCCTCCGCCGTCATCCGCTCGATCGCCTCGCGCGCGCGCTGCGCGCCCTCCTGATCGACGGAGGAGATGAAGACCGAGCCATCGTCCTCGATATCGATCTTGGTGCTCGTCTGCTCCGTGAGGGCGCGGATATTCTTACCGCCGGGGCCGATGACCATGCCGATCTTGGAGGGGTCGATCTTGATGCTGATGACGCTCGGTGCGTATGGCGACATCGTGCCGCGCGGTGTGGGGAGTGTCTCCAGCATCTTGCCGAGGATGAACATCCGGCCCTCGTGCGCCTGCGCGAGCGCCTGGCGCATGATGTCGAACGTGATCCCCTGCACCTTAATGTCCATCTGGATCGCCGTCACGCCCTCGGCGGTGCCAGCGACCTTGAAGTCCATGTCACCGAGGTGATCCTCGATGCCCTGGATGTCAGTGAGGATCTGATACGCGCCGTTCTCACCGGTGATGAGGCCCATTGCCACACCGGCGACCGGTGCGGCGATGGGCACGCCGGCGTCCATTAGCGAGAGCGTGCTCCCGCAGACGCTGCCCATCGAGGTGCTGCCGTTGGACGAGAGGGCCTCGGAGACGAGGCGCATCGTGTACGGCCACGCTTCCTTGGAGGGGAGCACCGCGAGCAGCGCCCGCTCCGCCAGCGCGCCGTGGCCGATCTCGCGCCGACCCGGCCCGCGCATCCGCTTCACCTCGCCCGTAGAGTAGGGCGGGAAGTTGTAGTGGTGGATGTACCGCTTCGACGTCTCGACGCCGATGCTGTCGATCATCTGATCCTCGCTCGTCGAACCGAGCGTCAGGACGTTGAGGATCTGCGTCTGCCCGCGCGTGAAGATCGCGCTGCCGTGCGCGCGCGGCAGGACACCGACCTCGCACCAGATAGGGCGGATTTCGGTGAGCGCGCGCCCATCGGGCCGCTCGCCGTCCTTGAGGATCGCGGAGCGGACAACCTCCGATTCGAGGTTCTCGAACGCGCCGAGGGCCGCGCCGACGGTGACTTCCGCGCCCGCTTCCTGCGCGGCGAAGTGATCGCGCACTTCCTGACGGAGCGCGTGGAGCGCATCCTGCCGCTTCGTCTTGTCGCCCTGATAGATCGCGGCCTGCATCCGGTCGCCGATGAAGCCGCGCACGGCCGCCGCCGCCGCGCCGCCCTTGTCGGGCTGCGTGAACTCCCAGCGCGGCTTGCCCGCCATCCCAACGAGCTGCATCTGCAAGTCGAGCACCGGCTGGAACGCGCTGTGCGCCAGTTCCACCGCCTGCAGGACGGTCTCCTCCGGCAGGATGCCGATGGTGCCCTCGACCATCATCACGGCGCCCTTGGTACCCGCGACGACGACGTCCATCCGGCCCTCGGCGCGCTGCCCATTCGTCGGGTTGACGACGAGCGTGCTGTCAACGTACCCGACGCGCGTCGCCGCCACCGGCCCGTCGAACGGGATGCCGGAGAGCATCAGCGCGGTCGATGCGCCGATGATGCCGAGGATGTCCGGGTCGTTCTCCTGATCCGCGCTGAGGACAGTGATAATCACCTGCACCTCGGAGCGGTACCCCTTCGGGAAGAGGGGGCGGAGCGGGCGGTCCGTCAGGCGGGCGGCGAGGGTCGCCGCTTCCGTCGGGCGACCTTCGCGCTTGATGAAGCCGCCGGGGATCTTGCCCGCAGCATACATCCGCTCCTCGTACTCAATCGTCAGCGGGAAGAAATCAAGCCCTTCACGTGCCTCCCGCTCGCCAATCGCCGTCGCGAGGACGATGGTGTCCCCGTAGCGGACGGTGCATGAGCCTTGCGCCTGCTGCGCGAGTTTGCCCGTTTCCAGTGTCAATGTGCGTCCGCCGATTTCGGCGGAGACGGTGTGTACCGTTGGTAATGCCATTCCTGTTTTCTTCTCTCCGGCGCACATGCGCCCCTATGTCGTATGTCATACCTCACTGAGTCTCTCGCGGGGCGGCATGCCCCGCGTGGAGTGTGGGGAGACTCAGGGACTGGAGCGTGGATGCGATCGAGCGGCCAGATGCCCGCGCCCATCCATGCTCCAATACCCAAGGCCCCCGTGCGGCCCTGCTGTTACATCATCGGCGCCTCCATACTTAACAAAACAAACGACTCAGGGATGGCATTCCCCTGAGTCGATCTCGCCCTTCGTGCACATTCCCATGACCCACGCGCGGCGTACGTGGTATCAGTGTCGAAGTGCGACTTCGCCCGTTTCAGCGGCGCAGACCCAGCCGTGCGATGACCGCACGATAGCGCTCGGCATCTTTGCTGCTCAGGTAGGCGAGCAACCGGCGGCGACGCCCGACGAGCTTCAGGAGACCACGCCGCGAGTGATGATCGTGATCGTGCAGTTTCAAGTGCTCGATCAACTGGTTGATTCGTTCGGTGAGGAGCGCGATCTGGACTTCCGGCGAGCCGGTATCCCCTTCTTTCGTCGCGTAATCTATGATGATGTCCGTCTTCTTCGGCTTTTGCAAAGCCATGGGCGTTGCCCCCTCCCGTGTAGGCCCACCGTCGCGATGCGCCCGTCAATCAGTTACCCGCGAGTATAGCATAACGACGCGATATGCCGCAATGCGTCTTTTGCCGGGCGATGACCAATACGCGGCGAACAAAAACCAACGTCCAGCGTCCATCCTCCTGTATGTATGTGCATTCTGTTACACACAAAAAGACGACTGCGGTGGCCTCCCGGTTTCACCATCACCCGATGAACCCGAAAACGCGGAAAAATGCGGAGACGCAGAAAGAAACGTTCCCGTTCTCCTCTGCGTCTCCGCGCTCCTTGCGGTATGTGGTTCGGCTGCCCTACCGGTCGATGGTGAACTTTTCGAGGCGCGCCTTGTCGAGGGCGATGTGGACGGCGTCGCCGTCGATCTCCTCGATGAACTGCGTGGGGATGCGGATTTCCTTGCCGCCGAAGAGACCCTGTTTGACGATGATCTCGGTCACTTTGCCTCGCTGCGGGTCGACGACCAACTCATCGACGGTGCCGACCTTCCCGTCGAGCGCCTCGACATCTGTCCCGGTCGTGAGGAAGACGCTCTGGGGGCGCGCCTCCTGCAGGCTGTCCGACATCATCCCCGGCGCGACATTCTGTGTCTGCCCTTCGCCGGAGGAACTCGCGGACAACCCCGCGCGACCGAGCGAACCCTCATTGGCGGGCTCGTAGACCGAACCGGGCCAGAGCAGCCCGCCATTCGACGCGCCCGTGCCGAGCGCGCTGTCACCGAAGACGCCGGGATACATGCCGACCGGCGGCGTCGCGTACGACGCCTGAACAAACTCCGGCAACTTGTCCACCTCGGCGGACGAGATCGAGAGGTGGATCGTGTCATCGTCATCGTTGCCGACCCGGTCTTCCACCTGGCCGATCGGAATGATGACATCGTGCTGCGTGAAGAATCCCTTGCGGACAACAAATTCCTGCATCTCGTCCGTGCGCGGGTCCACGACGAGTTGGTCGATCTTGCCGATCTCATGACCGTCCGCAGTCATCACCTTTGTGCCGAGATTGATACGCATGGGATGTGCTCCTTTCGACTACCATGTATCACCGCATGGTCATACGTTCCTTTCTCAGAGCAAGATGCGTACCCGTGGGGCGGGGAAGAAGCCAGAAATCAGAAGCCAGATGCTCCCCATTTGTGATACCGCATAGGCTTCTCACCTCCGTCTTCCGATTTCTGAATTTCTGGGTTCTTCCCCTCTGGCTTCTGGCTTCTTCCCGGCGTTTGACGGCGGCGGCGCGCGGTCATACAATACGGATGGTCGTGCTAGATGGGGAACTGGCGGTGCCCTGTAACCCGCAACCCGCCTTAGCGGGGTTGAATTCCCTCCTGAGGTTCGGCCTTGTAGGACTGCTTCGGTGGATCGGCGTTGAGAGTTGGGTCCCATGCGTCAGAAGTCTGCGAACCCCGCCAGGACCGGAAGGTAGCAACGGTAAGGAGTTCCTTCTGAGCGACGTGGGAGTGCCTGGCTGGAGCCGTGAACCCGCAGGTAAGCTGGAAGGTTGTGATCGATCCGAGGGTGCACGACTTTACCTCAAATGAAGAGACCGAGGGCAAACTTACCCTCGGTCTTTTTCGTTTGACAACGATGGACGTATGCCTTCGCTACTTCTTCGCGGACGCCTTCGGCGCATTCTGCGGGCGGCGTTGCACGGGGCGGTTCGTCGGGTCGGCGCGGTCGAGTCGGCTCTGGCGATCGGTGCGGGAAGCGGCGTCGCCACTCTTGCTGCTCGTCAGGGCCAGCGCGGCGGCGCTGCCGGGCCGCAGGTACGCCCGCCGCCGCTGCTCTTTCTGGAACTTCGCGACCACCGGCGGATACTTCTCGCGCAGCCAGTAAATAGCATAGCCCGCGAAGGCGATCATGCTGAGCAGCGAGACATATTCCCACAGTCGCCAGCCGAGGAGGTTGAGGCCAAGAACGCGGCAGCCGAAAAAGATCAACCCCACCACCCATGCCCACATCGCGCGGTAGGTGATCTTGTGCAGCGTCTCCCGATGCAGGCGGTGATTGGGGAAGATGTTCCGCACCCGGTTGTTCACCACGACCGTCGCGAGCAGGCCAAGGACGAAAATGGCAAGAAAGACGATTGAGAGCGGGCCAAAAATCTGGTCGCGCGTCGGAACATCGGTCAGATAATCCCACGACAGCGGGTTTTGCACGCGGACGCCCCCTTCAATGCACCAGAGTATGCAGACAATGCAGATTCCGTGGATTACATGATGCGTGACCATCCCTACCCAGCCACGCACATCAGTATACCAACCGGCGGCATTGTGCGGCAATCGTGGATTGTCGTTCTCCGGTATCATGGGCGGACGATACATGCAGGAACGCGGGCAGGCGACCGATGGCAGTAACGACGGAACCAGGGGGATATACCGCGCTCTTCCGCCACGACGGCTATCGCTGTCTGTGGGTGGCGAACGCCGTCTCGCTGATCGGGGACGCGGTCACACGAATCGCCCTCCCGGTCGCGGTGTACCGGCGCACGGGGTCGGCGGCGGCGCTCGGTGGTACGGTTGTGCTGCAAACGCTCGCGTCCTCGCTCGTCGGGATCACCTGCGGCGTCTTCGTTGACCGCCTCTCGCGCAAGCGCATCCTCACCCTCGTCCCGGTCGTGCAGGCCACGCTAATTGCCCTGCTGCCGCTGACGAGCGCGCTCTGGCATATACTCACCATCACCTTCGTTGTGTCCGGCCTCGCGATCTTCACGGGCACGACGCGCTTCGCCGCGATGCCGGACATCGTCGGCCCTACGCTGATGCCGTACGCCGCCGCATCCAGCCAAATCTCGACGCAGATGATGAATGTCATCGGCCCGACGATTGGCGGGCTGCTGGTCGCGATCGTCGGGATCAACAGCGCATTTCTCCTCGATTCGCTCTCCTTCCTCGTCGCGGCGGCGCTGATTGTCGGCATCGCCATCCCGCAGGTAACGCCGTCCGGTGAGGCGCTGCCATTGCTCAAGGATTTCCTCACCGGCCTGCGGTACATCTGGTCGCGGCCCGTCGTGCAGTTCCTCGTCTTCGGCGATCTCGCGGGGGACATCGGCTACACGACGATGCTCGTGCTCACCGTCGCGCTGGTCGAGGGGGTACTCGGCCACGGAAGCGCCGTCTTCGGGCTGCTGATCGCGGCGCACGCGGGGGGATTCGTGTTCAGTTCGCTCATCGCGACGCGCGTCGGCAATCGACCGGGGCGGATGCGGTACATCGTGGTCGGCGGCCTGGCGGTGGCCGGTGCGGGGCTGATCGTCGCCGCACTCTGGCTGTCGCTCCCCGGCGCGTTCCTTGGCTGGGTGATGCTCGGCGCGGGCACCGGCCCGTCGTGGACGCTGAGCAGCGTCCTGTGGGCGAAACTCGTCCCCTCGGAGATGCGGGGGCGTACCGGCGCGGTCGCGAGCGCGGCGGCCAGCATCGTCCAACTCATCAGCGCGGGCGCAATCGGCGCTGCGGCGGCAACATTTGGCACGCGCGGCGCCATCGGCGGCGCAGGCCTCGTGCAGGTACTTGCCATCGGCGTGGCGGTCACGTTGCTCTGGCGTGGCTGGCAGGCGATGCGCGATGCGTAACGGTAGTGTGCAACAAGTAACGAGTAACGAGTAACGGGTAACGCATACGTGTTCCGCTCCCATACCCTCCCCCTTCCCTCGGAGAGAAGGGAGCCGGGAGGTTAGGACTCTCCTAGAACTTCACCTCACGCAACCCCTTGAGGTGCAGGATGGTGCGCGCCTCGTCGGGGGTCGCGGGTTCGAGGCTCAGCTCGTGGATGATGCGCGCCATTTTGGCGACCTGCTCGCCGTTGCTCTTCGCGAGTTGGCCCTTGTTGAGGTAGACATTGTCCTCCAGCCCGACGCGCACATTGCCGCCCATCGCGAGGGCCGCCGCGCAAATCGGGAACTGGAACCGGCCCGCCGCCGCGACGGACCACTCGAACTCGCCGAGCAGGAGCCGCGCCTGGTTGTAGAGCAGCACGAGGTTCTCCACCGTCGCGGGCAGCCCGCCGAGGATGCCGAGCACGAACTGGATGTACACGGGCCGTGGGAGCGCCCCGGCGGCAATCATGAATGCGGCATTGTTCACCATCCCCGCGTCGTAGACCTCCAGTTCGGGCCGGGTGCTCTGCGCGCTCATCGTTTCGAGGAAGTAGCGCATGCTCTTGAAGGTGTTGGCGAAGATGTTGTCCTCGGTCCGTTCGAGGAAGGGGTGCTCCCAGTCGTGCTGGTAATCCTTGATCTTGTCGGCGAGCGGGGCGAGGGAGAAGTTCATCGACCCCATGTTGCAGGAGGCGAGTTCGGGTGAGAGTTCCCGCACCACGCCGACGCGCTCCTCGTGGCTCATCCCCGGCGCGCCGCCTGTTGTCGTGCAGAGGACGATGTCGCACCGCCGCTTGACGCTCGCGGCAACTTCATGGAAGAGTTCAAGGCTGGGGATCGGCCTGCCCGTCTCCGGGTCGCGAACGTGGATGTGCGCCACCGCCGCGCCCGCCTCATGCGCCCGGACGCATTCGTCCGCGATCTGATCCGGCGTGATCGGGAGATACGGCGTCTGCGAGGGCACATGGATACCCCCCGTGATCGCGGCGGTGATGATAACCTTTCCCGGTATACTCATGGCTCTCCGCTCCTCGTCTCTCGGCTCGTTCGCGACATCGCCCGCACCCGCCAGCATATTGTAGGGGAAGAAGACGGAAACCAGAAATTGGAAGATGGAAGTGAGAAGCCCGTGTGGTATCACAAATGGTTGCCATCGTGCCTCTGGCCTTCTGGTTTCCGGCTTCTCCTTCTCTGGGCCTCTCATTCCTCCCCTATAGCGTCGTCGCGCCGAGGAGCACACCCGCGAGGTAGGCGGCGGTGAGGACGCCGCGATACTCCTGATCGTGGGTCGGGTCCAGTTCGACAATGTCCGCCGAGATGACCGGCAGGCGGGCATCGAGCAGGTGCCGGAGGGCGGCGGCGCACGCGGAGATCGTCACGCCACCGGGCACGGGCGTGTTGACGGCGGTCATCGCGAGTGGGTCGAGCACGTCGAGGTCGAAACTGACGTGCACCGCGTCCACGCCGGACGCGACCATCGCCTCCACCGCCTCGCGCACGACGGTCGCCATGCCGCGCGCGTCCACATCCTCGACGGGATGGACGCGCACCCTGCTCGTCCGCAGGAACGACCGCTCGCCCGGATCGAGCAGGCGAATGCCGATCAGCGTCACGTCCTCCTCGTGCACCCACGGCGGGCCACCGGCGCGGTGAAATGCCGGGTGCATCTCGCGCCCGACGGCGATGGCGAGGGGCATCCCGTGGATGTGCCCGCTCGGCGTCGTCTGCGCGGTGTTGAGGTCCGCGTGCGAATCGAGCCAGAGGACGCCGAGCCGCACGTCCGGGCCGAGCGCTGCCCGCGCGCCGGGGATCGAGCCGATGCTGATCGCGTGGTCGCCACCGATGACGAGCGCGAGCGCTCCCTGCCGGATCGTCTCTGTGACGCGATCCGCGAGCGTGTGGCAGAAACCGGAGACGGCGGCGAGGTGCTTGAAGTTTGATTCACCGCCCGCTGCCGGGTTCTCCTCCGGCCCATCAAGGCGCACGGAGGGGCGCAGGCGCGGCCCGATCCCGTCCGGCCCCCACCCCGCGAGGTGCGTGCGCAGGGCGCGATCCAACGTTGCGGGGCCATCCGCGACGCCGGGCGCCTCGGAGCCGAGCCAGAGCGGCGCGAGCACTGGCACCACTGGCCCGCCGCGCAGGCGATTCCGCTCCCCTGCCATCATCATACCCATCACCCTTCTGGGAAATCGAAACATTGAACCACAGAGACACAGAGAACACAGAGGATACAACAGGGAAACTTCTTCTTTGTGCTCTCTGTGTCTCTGTGGTTCAAATATCCTACATCACGTCCGGGGCGTGTACGCCGAGGAGGGCGAGGCCATTCGCGAGGGTCTGGCGGGTCGCCATGACGAGCGCGAGGCGGGTGGTGCGGGTTGACCCCTCCTCCTGCATCACGGGGCACGCGCCGTAGAAATCCGAGAAGAGTTTCGCGAGTTCGTAGACGTAGTTGGCAATAATCAGCGGCTTGTCCGTCTCGGCGGCGCGGCGCACCTCCGCCGGGAAGGTGCCGATCTGCTCCAGCAGGTTCAGTTCCTCCGGTGCGGGGTCGGTTAGGGAGAGCGCGACGGTCGCGTCCGGCAGCGCGATCCCCTCCGCCTGCGCCCGTTCGAGGATGCGGGAGGCGCGGGCGTGCGCGTACTGGATGTACGGCGCGGCGTGGCCGTCGAACGAGAGCGCGGTCTCCCAGTCGAAGACGAGTACCTTGTTGTTGTCGCGATCCACCATGCCGTAGAGGAGCGCGCCGATCCCGATGTCCCGCGCGATCTCCGCTTTCTTGTCGTCTGGCACATCGGGGTTCTTCTCATCGACCGCCGCGCGCGCCCGCTGCATCGCCTCCGCCGCGACGTCCTCGAAGAAAATCGCGTTGCCGGAGCGGGACGACATCGTCCCTTCCGGTAGCGTCAGAAATTCGTAGGGGAGATGCCGACACTGCGCTGCCTGCGAGAAGCCCATCAACGCGAGAATCTTGAAGATCTGCTGGAAATACAGCGATTGTCGTGCGTCCACGACGTAGATCGAGCGATCGACGTGGTACTGATCGAACTTAACAGCCGCGAGCGCGAGGTCTTTTGTAGCATAGAGCGTAGTCCCATCGGAGCGAAGGATCGGGAGCGTCCGATACATCTCCTTCTCCAAGCCCAATTTCTCGTCAATCTTGACGACGGGCAGCCCATCGCTGACCTCCGCGATGCCGCGCTCCAGCAGGTCCTTCACGATAACGCGGCCCGGTTCCTCAACTTCGCTCTCGTAGAAGTAGACGTCGATCGGCGCGCCAAGCTGCGCGAACAATTGCACCAGTTCATCGAGGCTCCATTCGCGCGTCCGTTTCCAGAGATTCACAACGACAGGGTCTTTGCGATCCCACGCCTGGAAGAGCGCGCGCATGTCGGCCTCCCACGTCGCACTCGGCTTCCACCAGTCGCGGAAATGCGCGTTAAGCCGCTGGTACTCCGTCCAGAGGCTGGCGAGCACGTCGGAATGGAGGCCATCGATCTCGTGCTTGGTCGCGTCGCGTCGCCGCTCGGAGCGCAACTCTGCGCCGATGTACTCCCAGAACGTCGGGAGCATCTCGTCGTTCGCGTAGACGAGTGGGTCGAAGACCTTGTGGCTGGCGAGCACGCCGATCAGTTTCGCGACATCCCCGGCGGGGACACCGGCGTGAATGAGTTCCTTCATCATCGAATCGACCTGGCCATTGAAGGCCACGTCTTCCAGCGCCAGGCGCGCGATGAAGTCGCTCACGTCCTTGCGGTAGGCGAGCCGCTGGTTAGCCTCGACATAGAGTTCGCCAAGCCACCGCCCGCGCTGCGCGGGGTCGTTCGGCTCATGCGCGGCGTGGAATGCGCGGTAACACCAGAGGCATTTGATGACGTGCAGCCCGATATCACCGATGTAGGACGCCGCGATCACGTCGTACCCCGCGAAGCGCATGATGCGCACGAGCGCGCCACCGAGCGCCACGTTGCGGAGATGACCGATGTGGAATTCCTTGTGTGTGTTCAGTTGGGCATATTCAACCATTACGCGCTCGCTGATCGGCGCGCCACGGCCGTACTCCGTCCCGCCCGAGAGGACGGCCTGCACGAGCGCGGTCGCCACCTTGCCGGTGTCGAAGATGCAGTTGATGTACCCATTCTCGGCACGCACATCGGCGAAATGATTCAGGGCGCGCAACCGCTCCGCGACGCCCTCGGCAATCGTGGCGATCTTCGTCCGATCCCGCTCACCGAGCGCCATCGCGACGGGGGAGCCAACACCCCACTGCCCGGTGAGCGGGATACGCCGGAGCGGCGGCATCTTCGCGGGCAGCGCGTATCCCATCTCCTGGAGCGCCCGCGCGATGGCGTCCGCAGCGTACTGTTCTTCCTGCTCAAGCATCGCTCAGTCCTCGCTACGCTCGATCGCCGAGGGCCTTGTCCGCCCAGTATTTGTTCGCCCCGTACAGGCTCTCGAAGGTCCCGGCGTCGCTCCAGAAGCCATCCAGTTCCTCCCACGCCAGCGCGCGGTCGTGCAGGTAGCGGTTGTTGACATCGGTGATTTCCAATTGCCCGCGCTCGGATGGCTTAATTGTGCGGATGTACTCGAAGACCTTCGCATCGTACAGGTACAACCCCGTCACGGCGTAGGGGCTCCCGGGCGTGAGGGGCTTCTCCTCGATCCGCTCGATCTTCAGCGGGTCCTCCGGCGAGAAGACCGGGCACCCGAACCGCTCCGGGTCCGGCACATGCTTGAGAAAGACCATCGCGCCGCCATTGAAGCGCTCGACGGCGGGCCGGATCTCCGCATCCGTCGTGTTGTCGCCGAGGATGAAGGCGACGCTGTCGTCCCCAACGAACTCCTCGCACAGCCCAAGCCCCTGCGCCAGACCGCCCTCGGGGTTCTCCTGGTAGGTGTACTCCAGATGGCGCATCCCGAACTGCCGCCCGTTGCGGAGCACCTTGATGAAGTCCCCCGCGTGCGGCCCGCCGGTGACGACCATGATGTCGTCCACCCCCGCGCGCACGAGCGTCTGGATTGGGTAGTAGATCATCGGCTTGTCGTAGATGGGCAAGAGTTGCTTGCTGGTGGCATGGGTGAGCGGATACAACCGCGTGCCCAATCCCCCCGCGAGAATCACTCCCTTCAAAGTGCACGCTCCATTCCGCCCGCCCGCGTCCGGGTGGTCTCCCACCAGCCGCGCACACCACCAAAAAGCAGACCCGCGCCGAGTGTCGTGCCGATCAACTGCTTCCAGCCGAAGTCACTCCCGGCCGCGCCAATGCCGAGCACATCCGCAAGCAGCGTCAGGACGAGGATGAGCGCGCCGCCGATCATCAAGCCAATTGTGATCCATCGCACCGTGTCGCCCCCGCCATCCCCCGCTCCCGGCTCCCGAACCGGAGGGTCAGTATACCACGCTCTCGGCCACGCCGCGCGGCACGAAAAATGCTTGCTATACCAAGGAAAAACACGGGCACGGTGAAACGGTTCGGCCAGGTATTGCCTCTCCATCACGCCACGCTGGCACCATTTTTGCGCGCCCGTATGCGGTGGTATCGTTTCATGAAGGGAGCCTTGCATCCATGAGCACGACGCAGCAACACAAGAGCATCCGGGAACTGACGTCCGGGCACAAGGTCGTGGGGTTCATCACCATCGGCGAGGACGGCAAGCCGAATTGCCGCGCGATGATGACACAGGAGGCCGAGCCGGACATGGACCTCTGGTTCGCTACGCGGCTCGACTCTGAGAAGGTCGATGAGTTGCGGCGGAACCCGAGCGTTGGTTTGTATTACTACAACGCGGAGGACTGGTCCTACGTCTCGATCGGCGGGACGGTCGAGGTCATCAGGGAAATGGAGCGGTTCAGGAAGTACTGGAAGGAAGACTGGCGCCGCTGGTTCCCCAACGGGCCGGACGATCCGGATGCAGTGCTCCTGAAGGTCGATGCGGAAGTCGTTACGTACGAGGATCGCACCGAGCCGGTCACGTTCCATCCGAAGCGGAACCAATAACCACCGATTCCCCCGTCATCAGTAAGCGCAGATTTTGATGGCGAGCGTGGCGCCTAATGCCACGCTCGCCGTTCTTTCGAGTGCTCGTCTCATGGGAACCGAGCGTGCGAACGGAACGTTTCTCCATCACGATGATCGAGAGAATCATTTCCAATAGTATGTGAAGGGCGAGCGGTTTCGATGAGCGCAACAGAGGCACTCCCAAGCGCCGTGCTGGACGGTCGTTACACGGTTGAACACTCCCTCGGCACGAATGCGTGCGGCTAATGTCTATCGTGCGACCGACATACGGAAGCGGCGCACTGTGGCCATCGCGGAATTGCGCACCGGTTCCGTGACGTACGACCGCTGCCGCCAACGCTTCCAGCGCGCGGTGGAAGTGTCGGGCGCCGTCCGGCATCCGAACCTCGTCACCGCCTATGAATGCCCGACTGACAGCCTCGGCAACGCCTACCTCGTGATGGAGTACGTCGATGGCCCGACCTTGCAGGGCACGCTCGCATCCAGGGGACGCCCGACGATTGCGCAGGCGATGGGCATCGCGCGCGATATTGGGCAGGCGCTCGTCGCGCTGCACGAGCGGGTGATCGTTCACCGCGATCTTTCCCCTACGCACATCCTCCTCGCGGCGAACGGCGACGCGAAGGTGACGGCACTCGGCGACGCGCAGATCGGGCGTGAGCGTCCGCGCTATGGATTGAGCTCCGACCGCCCCGGCACGCCCGGATACATCAGCCCGGAGCAGGAGTCCGGCTTCGGCGATCTCGACGGACGGAGCGACCTCTACAGCCTCGGCGCGATCCTCTATGAGATGCTCGCCGGGGAACCCTACGCCCGCGCGCAACGGCCCATCACGAGCGTGCGGCCCGATCTCCCGCCGCACCTCGCGGCGTTCGTTACCAAACTGCTGGAGCGGCAGGCCGCGTTCCGCTATCAGCGCGCCGCGGATGTCGTGCGGGACCTCGATGCGATCCTCCATCCGCCCGTGCCGGAGGAGACAGAGCAGCCGGGGGTGCCGCCGTCATCGACGCTTCCGCCGAGCCTCGCGCCGAGCGAACCGCTGCTACCGGCGCCTGCCGCGTCCGTCCCACCCCCGCCGCCACCACTCCCAGCGCCATCGGCGGTGACGTTCGCGCCAAGCGCCCCGGCACCGAGGCTCACAACGCCCGTATCCTCTACCCCTGTGGCATCTCCCGCGCAACCATCGCGCGTTGCCTTTCCGGTCGCGCCGCTGGGCCAATCGGCCAGCACACCGCGCGCCCGACCACCGGAGGCGGAAATCGCGCGGCCTGTCTTCCGCCCGCCCCCGCAGTTTTCCGATGCGTCCGTCCCTCCAGTCGCGGATACCGGGCGCAAGGGCAGGGGAATCGCGCTGATCGTGGTCGGCGTGATCGTGGCGTTCCTCGTGCTCAGCAACGGCTCCCGGTCGGGCGGAGCACTCAAGCCGACCGCGACGCCGTTCCGTACGTCCCCGACACAGACCGCCATCGCGCGGCAACCGACGGTCTGGAATGACCCGAAGGGACGGATCAATCTCACTCTACCCCCCGGCTGGCGCGCCCTCTCGACCGGAACCAAGCCGGACGATGTGGCGTCGGTCTTCGGCCCGGATGGCGTCTTTTTCCTCATTCAGACAGAAACCATCACCCAGTCTGCTGATGCCGAATCGCAGACTATCCGCACGAATCAGTCTCGTACGACGACGCGCGCGTACACGCAAGGGCCGATCACCGACGTGACCATCGGTGGTGAACCGGGGAATGTCGATGGAGTATCGGGTGGTCTACCCACCGCCCACAGCAGCAGCCGCAACCGCGACACCACCCGCGACCGGGGTGTTCTGGCTCGTGGATCACGGGGGCAAGCGCTTCAGTTTCCTCACCAGCGATGTCAGGACACGCCGCGCGGACCTGGACGCGATCATCGCATCGGCGGTCTTCCCGACGTGAGCGCTGCTACAGCGGTACGGGCGGGTCCTCACGCTCAATGACGATACGGCGGGGCTGCGCGGTCTCCTGCGGCGTGCGCGGGTCCGCAAAAACCCGATCAACCGCCATCAGGCCCGCCGAACTGATCGCATCGACGAACGACTGCACCGCCAGCACGCCCTCCCGCGCGCCCTGCCGCAGATGCTCGCGCGTCTGCACCGGCAACGCGCCGACGACGCCGGAGACGACCTTTACCGGGACATTGAGCGCCCGCCGCTGCGCCTCGTCTATCCGCTCGGAGGCACGCCGCCGCATCTCATCCATCCGCACCTGCCGCGCCCGCCCGCCCGGCATCGCTTCCGCCGCGTCAAGATCGATCTCGTGATCGTGATCGTGATCGAATACGTCCATGTCCTGCTCGTCCATGTGTCCCTCCGGGAAGTGCTGAGAGAACTTCACACTTGTTGCTCGTTGCTCGTTGCTCGTTGCTCGTCTCTGCCGATTCTACCCCAGAAAGACGCGCACGACGATGTCCGTCAGGGTGTGGTTGTTGCGGTCGGTGATGTCGTCCGTGCTGGAGGCGACGCAGATGACGATGTCCATCTCCGCGCGCAGGAGCACGCTGTCGTTCTGCTCGGAGAGCGGCGGCCGCAGGTCCCACGCGCCCTTCTCGCGGAACCCGACGTGCTGGAAGAGGTTGACCGGGTCGGGCACGCGGTCGTACCCGACATCGTACCGCTGCAAGGCGATGGCGAGCGCGTCCCGCGTCGTTTGGTGCGAGGAGGTGACGCCGCGCGTGACGTAGAATCGCGCGTCATCGACGGGTAGAAGCAGGTCGTGCCGACCGACGCTGTCGCGCACGAGGGTCAGCATCGCATTGCCGAGGTTCGAGTACAGCGTCTGCCCGCTCTGGAGCATGATGCTGCCGGTGTGCACGATTGTCTGGCTGGTGGAGAGGTACTCCTCGACGTAGCCGAGCCGGAAGGCGCAGAAAGGGGCGACCTGCCCGCCGCTGGCGTCCGTCACCTCGATGTACTGCCCGCGCAGGACCTCGGTTGTGTCCGCCTCGCCGGGGTGGACGGTGAGATACGCGCGGGGCGCCTGCCCGGTGAAATCCGGGGCGTCAACGGTGCTCATCGGCGGGTACCATCCTTTCGATTGCGGGCGATCACGGCGAGCATTTCGTAGATGACATTCGCGGCGAGCATCGCTGTCGTCTGCGTCGGGTCGAACGCGGGCAGCACCTCGACGCAGTCCGCTGCGACGATCTCCAACCCGACGAGGCCACGCACCGCGAGCAGCGCCTCCCACGCCGTCGGGCCACCGACCTCCGGAGTGCCGGTGCCGGGCGCGTATGTCGGGTCAACGAAGTCGATGTCGTAGGTCAGGAAGACCGGGCCGCTGCCAACGACCTCACGGATCGCGGCGTGCGTCGCCTCCCATCCCTGTCGGCGCACCTCCTCCATCGGCCAGAGCGTGAAGCCCATGTCGCGCGCGTCCTGATAATCGGAGGGGCCGTAGAGCGAGCCGCGCATCCCCGCCTGGAACGAGCGGCGCGGGTCGATCAGCCCCTCCTCGACGGCGCGGCGGAAGGGCGTGCCGTGGTTGTACTTGCGCCCAAAGTATTCGTCCCACGTATCGCCGTGCGAGTCGAACTGCACGAGCGCGACCGGGCCGTGCTTCGCCGCCACTGCCCGCAATTCGGCCAGCGTGATCGAGTGGTCGCCGCCGATACCGATCGGGACGACGTCCGCCGCGAGCACCGGCTCCAGGGAGGCGGTGATGCGCGCGTACGAGTCCTCGATGTACCCCGGCACAACGGAGGCGTCGCCGTAATCGACCACTGAGAGTTCCTCGAAGACCATCACGTCCACCGACGGGTGATAGGGCCGGAGCAGCAGCGAGGCATCGCGCACCGCCGCCGGGCCGAACCGCGCCCCGACGCGATACGTCGTCGCGGTGTCGAAGGGGATGCCGACAATCGCGACATCGACGCCCTCCATCTCCGTGACGTGCGGCAGGCGCGCGAAGGTGCGGATTCCACAGAAACGGGGCGACGCCTGCGCGTCGCTCGGACGATAATGCGGCACGATCACTCCCCCTCTCGTCGGCATGGATACGCCTACCACCGTCCGGCGATTGTGGGCGCGCGCTTGCGGGGTGTCAAGGGAAGCGCTGCATGCCAGACCCGCGTATCACCGAACTATCTCTCACGGCACTGAACGTGCGTTCGATGGGCAGGTAACTGCGAGTACGTCGGTCGAGACGTGTTACCACGGATGTAGCGATGGAGAAAGCGGGCCTGCCTTCTTCAACACAGAGACGAAATGAGAGCGTGAACATATGCGGCAACAAGTCGATGGGACGGCGGATATCGTGATCCCGACGGGACGCGGCGGCTTTTGCTGCATTCTCCCGTGCGCTCTGCTCGTCACCCTGTACGCCCTGATTGTGAGTGGGGCGTTCCTCCTCGTGCGGCACGCTCTTCGTCGGCGACACCTCGACGCGCTCGATGTGCACCCCCTGTCCGGCGTCATACCGGGCTTCCTGGGCGCATCCGAGGGGTAAAGGGTGATTGGGCGCGCCGCACGCAATAAGCGGGGCACCCACGCGGAGCGGTTCATCGACGGTGGATTGGCGGTCTTCGCTCCGCTCTCGGATAATTGTGCCCTCACCTTGTACACTGCACACTGCCATTGCATGCCGGGTGGGTCATTGGCAGGTCGTCGGGGAAGGGCGCATAATCCATGGCAATCACCGCACCGCAGGAGAGGCCCGGAATTGTCCGCGATAGCGACGCGGGGAGCTACCTGGAGCGTTTCCTCGTCTGCGCCATCCTCTCCATGCTGGCGATCCGCGCCTATCTGCGCCTCACCGGCTACCCGCAGATCGGCGGTCGGGGCCTGCACATCGCGCACATGCTCTGGGGTGGCGCGATGATGGTCGGCGCGGTCTTCATCCTGCTCGCCTGCCTCGGGCGGCGCGCAAAGCAGTTCGCGGCGACCCTCGCCGGCATCGGCTTCGGCTTCTTCATCGACGAACTCGGCAAGTTCATCACCCGGGACAACAACTACTTCTTCCGCCCGACCTTCGGCATCATCTACCTGATCTTCGTCGCCCTCTACCTGCTCTCGCGGGCGATCGCGCGCCTGCGCCCGCTCTCGCGGCGAGAGTACCTCGTCAACGCGGTGGACATGGTGATCGACCTGCTCGAGGACGGCGCGACGCCCGAGGAGGCGGCACGGGCGCTCTCTTACGTGCAGCGGAGCGGGGTGGAGAGCGCGCTCGCTGAGGGCCTCCGCGAGACGATCGGCGTGGCGGCGAGTCGGGAGCGGGAACGACCATCGCCCCGTGCCCGGTTCTGGGCGACGATCCGCCGACTGTACCGGCGGTGGACGGGGCGGCGGCGGTTCGAATGGATGGTGGGCGTCGTGTTCGCTGCGGACGGGCTGCTTGCCCTGCTGCTCGCGATTGGGCTTGTCGTGGCGCTCGGCGAGGGGGCGCTGCATGTGGATCAGCGTTCGTTCGTGGCGCTCGGCTGTCTGGCCGCATCCGCGTTGGCGGCGGGGATGATCCTCGTCGGCGCGGTGCAACTGCCCCGCTCGCGGCGCGCGGCTTATCGCTGGTTCAAGGACGCGATGCTCGTCTCGATCTTCGTCGTCCAGCCCTACCAGTTCTTCGAGGATCAACTGGGCGCGCTCGGCGGATTGACCGTGGACTTCGTGCTGCTCGTGAGCGTGAACTACCTGCTCAGGGAAGCCGCCGCCGAGCGCCGGGGTGGCATACCTGATGGCACGGATGTAATCGGCTCAGCCGAGCGCGAAGGGATACAGCGGTGATCTGACCGCAGGCGCGGTAGCGGGGCTTCGATACGCGAGGCAATGTCGCACATTGTCATGCTCCCGCCCGCATTGCCACGATAAGGCGGTCTGTCGATCTCATGAGTACTACGGGATGCAAATACGTCCGTGCTTTCTCGAATTCTCTTTTCCGTCTTTCTTCGTGTCCGTCGCTTTCGTCGAGTTGCGCCACTTCGGTAGAAACGCAATGACTTGCACACGAGCGAATCGAGGGAGGTGTCCCAATGCCGAACCCTCATGCCCCCTATCCCCCGCGTTTAAGACCGAGGCCGTCCGCCCCGTCCATAGTGGCAAGAAATCCAACCACGCATTCCTCCCCCGTCCCCGAGGACGCGGAGGGCGTTCGCGGTGACGAGGAGCGAGATGCCCATATCCGCGAAGACGGCGAGCCAGAGGTTGGTGACGCCCGCGAATGTGAGCGCGAGGAAGGCCGCCTTGACGACGAGCGACGCCGCGATGTTCTGCCGGATGATGCCGAGTGTCCGGCGCGCGAGGCGGATTGCGTACGGCACCCGCCCGAGGTCGTCCCCCATCAGCGCGACATCCGCCGCCTCGACCGCGACATCCGTGCCCGCCGCGCCCATCGCGATGCCGACCGATGCGGTCGCCAGCGCGGGCGCGTCGTTGATGCCGTCGCCGACCATCGCGACCGGGCCATCCGCCGCGAGCGCGCGAACCGCCGCCGCCTTGTCCCCCGGCAGCAGATCGGCGTGCACCGTCGTCACGCCCGCCGCCGCCGCGACCCGCGCCGCCATGCGCGCGTTGTCCCCCGTCAGCATCACGACCTGACCGACGAGCGAATGCAGCGCGGCGACCGCGCGCGGGCTTTCGGGCCGGAGCGCGTCCCGCAATGTGAGCAGGCCGATCATCCGGCCCGCCCGCTCCACGCAGACGACCGCATTCCCCTCCGCCAGAAAGTCCTCGTGCCCCGCCTCCCGCCACAGGCCGCGCTCGGTGAACCAGCGCACGCTGCCGACACTCGCCGCCGCGCCATCGACCGTGCCGCCGCCGCCCAGACCGGGTGCCGCGCGATAATCCGCGACGGGCGGCGCATCGACCCCGTGATCGCGCGCGTAGGCCACGACCGCGCGCGCGAGCGGGTGCTCGCTCCGCCGCTCCAGCGCGGCGGCGACCCGCACCACCGTCGCCGCGTCGCTCCCGTCGCAGGTGTGCACCGCGACGACTTCCGGGCGCCCGACGGTAAGCGTCCCCGTCTTGTCGAACGCGACCGCGCGCACCGCCGCGAGCGCCTCCAGCGCGGCACCGCCCTTGAAGAGCACGCCGCACCGAGACGCCGCGCCAATCGCTGCGACGAGGGCGACGGGCGTGGAGATCACCAGCGCGCACGGGCACGCGATCACGAGCAGCACGAGGGCGGTGTAGACCCACCGGCCCCAGTCGCCGGCGAAGAGCGGCGGCACGACCGCCAGTAGGAGCGCGCCGAGGATGACGAGCGGCGTGTACACAGCGGCGAAGCGATCGACGAATGCCTGCGCCGGCGCGCGAGACGCCTGCGCCTCCTCCACGAGGGTGATGACGCGCGCGAGGGTCGTGTCGTGCGCGGGCTTCGTCGCGCGGAGATCGAGCGCGCCGTCGCCGTTGACGCTCCCCGCGAAGACCGCCGCGCCCGCCCGCACCTCGACCGGCACCGACTCGCCCGTGATCGCCGCCTGATCGACGGCGGACTGCCCCGCCACGACGACGCCATCAACCGGCAGCCGCTCGCCGGGGAGCACGCGCACGACATCGCCCACGTTGACCTGCGCGACCGGGACGCGGTGCGCATGGTCGCCGTGCAGCACCATCGCCTCCGCCGGTGCGAAGGCGAGCATCCCGGCGATCTCCCGCCGCGTCCGGTCAATCGTCATCGCCTGCAGGAGCGTGCCGACGCCGAAGAGGATCAGCACGGACGAACCCTCGTCCCACTGACCGATGGCGACCGCCCCGACCGCCGCGACGGTCATCAGGAGGTTCATGTCCGCGCGCCGCGCCCGCAGCGCGAACCCCCCCGCCCGCGCGATCGGGTAGCCGCTCGCCACCATCGCCGCGACGAACGGCGCGGCGCTCGCCACGCGCGGCAACCCGGCGCGTTCGAGCGCGAAACCGACGAGCCAGAGCGCAATCGCCCCCGCCAGTTCGCCGGTCCGTCGCTGCCGCCACCACGCGCGGCGCGCCACGGGCGCGGCGGGCGTTCCCCGCAACGTCGCGCCGTAGCCCGCGTCGCGGACGGCGTGCGCGACGGTCTCCGGCGCGAGCAGCGCGGTGTCGGCGGTGACGACGAGCGTCCCGACCGCGAAGTTCACCCGCGCGTCCCGCACGCCCGGCAACCGCCCCACGCCCGCCTGCACGGTCTGCGCGCAATCGCCGCAGTCCATCCCCGCCACGTCGAATGTCCATGTCGCGGATGAAGAGTCTGATGCGTTGAGCGCGACGGGTTCGACGCGATAGCCAAGTGCGGCGATCCGGCGAGAAAATATGTCCGGCTGCACCCGCGCGGGGTCGTACGTGACATCCGCCGTGCCGCGCACGAAGTTCACCGTCGTTGCCGCGACACCAGGCAGCGCGCGGAGCGACTGCTCCACCGTCTTCGCGCAGTCGCCGCAGTCCATCCCGGCGATGTGCAACTGGCACGACACCCGCTCGGCATCGATCACGCTCATGCACTCGCCTCCATGACACGGGGCGCGGCGGCGCGGTGCCCGATGTGCTCGCCACCGACCGCGAGCAAGGCCCGCACATGGTCGTCGTCCAGCGCGTACCAGACGAGTTTGCCCTCTCGCCGCGCCCGCACGAGGTGCAGCGCGCGAAGCAGCCGCAGTTGGTGCGACACGGCGGACTGCGTCATCCCGAGCACCGCCGCGAGGTCGCAGACGCACAGCGGGCCGGTCGCCAGCGCCGCGAGCAGTCGCACGCGCGTCGGGTCGCCGAGCGCGCCGAAAAGCGCGGCGAGGTCGCTCGCCTCTGCCGCGTCCGGCAGCGCAACGCGCGCCCGTAGCACACCCTCAGGGTGCACATGATCGAGGTCGCACGTATCGAAATCGGATTGGCGCGAAAATGACCGCAAGATGGCTCCTGTTTCTTTATATGAGCACCTGCTCACATGTTCGCACAAGCGCGCTTCATTGTCAAGGACAATATGGCGGCAAATATGCACCTTTTCCCTTTTTTTCGGTCGGGGTGGCACAAATCTTGTCCCACCCTTTGTACTGTGCAACCCTGACGCAGCTTTCGCGTAGATGGGGGCGAGAGGGATGGCAAAGAGACGCGCCGTCCGATTAATGAGGAGGAAGCATGTCGGTTCAAACCCCCGCCGCATTACTGACCCAGGCGGGTCGTGATAAATTGATTGAGGATGGCATCTACCAGAACTACCTCGCGTACTTCCGCAAGGCGGAGGACACGCGGCGGTGGAAGCTGCACAAAGATATCCCGTGGAACCTCGCGAAGCCGGAAACCTCCGACGATGTCACCCTGATGGTGGAAGGGTTCTTCGCCGTCGAGAGCTACCTGCCGGACTACACCGCTAAGATGATCGAGTCCGTCCGCCGGTCGCGCGGGCGCACGTGGTTCCAGATCAACTGGGGCTACGAGGAATCGAAGCACGCGATGGCGTGGGAGACGTGGCTCGTCGCCGCCGGCAAGCGCACCTCGCAGCAGATGTCGGACTACTTCGACTTCCTCTCCGAGAAGGAATGGAATCTCCCGTACGATACGGCGCGCCGCATGATGATCTACACGATGATCCAGGAGCGCGCGACGTATCTCAACTACCACAACCTCGCCGCCCGCGCCGAGCAAGAGGGCGATGAAGCGCTCGCGACCGCCTTGCGGATCGTCTCGGTCGATGAGATCGCCCACCACGGCTTCTTCTACAAGGGCGTGCAGCTCTACCTGAAGTACGACACCGCCGCCACGCTGGACGACATGTGCCACGTCTTCAAGTCCTTCTCGATGCCCGCACGGGACTTCCTCTACAACTGGGCCGAGTTCGAGGATGTCGTCGCGAAGGCAGGCATCTACGGTCCGCGCGAGCACATCCGGGACGTGCAGAACCCGATCCTCAACGCGCTCGGCTACAACAACCGCCGCGAGTTGGAGCGTGCCGCCGTCCGCATGCGGATCGCGCCGGGTGGCATCGGCCCGCAGGACATCCCGGACTGGGCGAAGGAACCGGCGGATCGCCCCGCCGAGGCCCTCGTCGTCTCCACCGGGGATTAGCGAGGACTGCGGGTGCCCTTTTGGCAGCAAGAGGACCGAGGACTGAGCGGAAGTTGGCAACGCAGGCTTTCGAGCCTGCGTCTTCTTTTTGATGCATCACCAGGCGCTCACCGACTTTTCCTATTGGCACCGATTCTGCCTACGATCATGGCAAGGGTTTGGATGTCCTTTGGGATGTATTGTCCTTTCCCGTCCGCGTCGTTGACGCACGGATGGCATTCTATCGGAAGTGACGCCGATCTTTCTGCGTAGTGTTCCATGAAGGAGATAAACAAAATGAGACGGTTCCTGCTTTTCCGCAGCCTGACGCGACTCCCGCAGCTCGTGCGCCTCTCGTTCCGGCTCGTGCGGGATCCGCGCGTCCCGACGCAGCACAAGGCAATGGCGCTCGGTACAATCGCGCTCATCCTCTCGCCCCTCGACCTGCCGGGGTGGATACCCGTTGTTGGCCAGGGCCTCGATGCCATCGTGATCGCCGCGATCCTCGACCGCTTCGTGAAGGCGGCTCCGGCCGAGATCGTGCGCGAGCACGCCGCCGCGCTCGGTCTGCGGGGCGAGTTCGAGGGCGCACCCACGCACGCCGCTTTCGGCGGTCACATGCGGGGCGCTTGATCCGGGCGCTGAGATTCGGTTCGTGCGCTCATCGCATTGTGGTGGCACAATCGCACACGAGCAACTACGCGATGATCGAGACCATACCAAGCATGGCATCGGTGACTTTTGGATCACCATCCCGCGTAATTCGTGGCAGCGCGTCCTCTCTCGTTAGTCCCTTCGTGAAGAGCCGCCACGCGGTTTCCTGATCCATCGCGACGGTGGCAATGGGTGGCGTATCCGTTTCCGCAGCGAGCAGCCATCGTTGACCGGCCCGTGCTGCGAACCACTCGCCACCCGCGTTGCCTGTGATCGCAAGGTGCACGCTCGTACCCTCCGGAGCCTCGACATGCCGCAGAGCGTGCGGGAGCGCACGAACGAATGTGTCCAGCAACGGCGAGAAGAACCGTGGCTCCTTCAGCCCCGGTTTGCCGACCGCGTCCCGAATCTGCTGCTGGTGCAGCCAGCGTTCCGTGTACTCGCGCGCGATGTCCAGCCAGACGGGCGCGGGGTCCGGGCCGGCCCAACTGACCGGCGCGCCGATGGCGGATGCATCCAGCCCGGCGAAGTAGGCGGCGATCTGCGGGCCAGTCAGACGGAGCGAGTCGCAGAGCACGGGCGGGCTGACCCGGCGCGTCGCCTCGACCCACCCATTGTTGAAGCGATTGATGAAGGCGAGTAATTCGTCCCGCCGGGAAAAATCGACACTGACGGTCGCGACCGGATCGTTGTAGGTATCGCGCCTGCGCGACAGGTTGCCGACATCGCCACCCCAGAGATGCAGCGCGACATCGTGCACCGACCACCCCGCGCACACCGTCGGCGCGGCCCACTCGGCGTCCGTCAGCCCTCCCAGCAGGTCAAGCAAGGCCGCGTACACGTCCGGGAAGAGATGCGCGACGAGAACGGGCTGCACCGGCCGCATATCCGTCTCCTCCCCCACCTCCAGCGGCGATTGCATCGTGAGAATCTCTTTCCTGTGTCGTCGCTGACGCATCTTGCACGCACGATACGAATGCCGTCAATGCGTCGCGGGATGGATGGCGCGTTTCGTTTGTCGGTATACCCTTTTCCATTGACAGGCCACCGCCGAAACTGCTATATCTGCCGCGCAACGACAGGCGGAATGGGAGAGAATCGCGTTACCCTGGACAAGCGGCCAATGGGAGCCGCTCGGCGATGGCGCGAGAATCACGAAGGGGAGAAAATCCAATGGCAGAGCAGCGTAACAGGAGCAATCGAGACACCTGCGATCCACATGATCTGACCCGCCGTGCCTTCCTCAGTGGGACGGCGGCAGCGGCGGCGACGGCGATCCTCGCGGCGTGTGGCAGTAGCGGCGGCGCGACGGACACCCCCGCACCCAAGGCGTCCCTAGCCGCGTCACCCGCAGCGAGTGGGGCAAGCCCGGCGGCAACAACGGCGGCATCCGGGAGCGCGGCAGCGGCGACGAAGCCTGCCGCCGCGAGCACGAGCGCGCCCGCCGCGACCGGTGGCGCGGTCCCCGCGCCCACGACGGCAGCGGCGGCGGGCAACGCGAAGAAGGGCGGCGTCCTCAAGGTTGGCGTGCAGGGCGACCCCGTCGCGCTCGACCCGCACAGCACCAGCCTCACCGCGACGAACCACATCGTCGAGCACATCTACGGCCGCCTCGTGACGATCGACGCGACGCTCTCGCCCAAGCCGGACCTCGCGGAGTCGTGGGAGATCGCGCCGGATGGCCTCGTCTACACCTTCAAACTCCGCAAGGGCGTCAAGTTCCACAATGGTCAGACGCTCGTCGCGGGGGACGTGAAGTATTCGTACGAGCGCGTGCTGGACCCGAAGACGAAGTCCACGAGCACGGCGGGCCTCTCCAGCATCGACAAGATCGAGGCGCCGGACGACGGCACGGTGAAGATCACGCTGAAGAAGCCGAACGCCGCCTTCCTCGTCGGCCTCTGGAGCCCGAACTACGCGATTGTTCGCAAGGAGGACGTCGACAAGAACGGCGACCTGACGAAGTTCGCGAACGGCACCGGCCCGTTCAAGTTCAAGGAGTACGTCCCGAACACGAAACTGACGCTGGAGCGGTTCGGGGACTACTACGAGGCAGGTAAACCTTACCTCGACGGCATCGAGTTCGTCCCGGTGCCGGACGACACGGCCCGTAGCACGGCGGTGCGCACCGGCACGGTGGACTTCGTGGAGTACGCCCCCGCGAAGGACATCCCGCAACTGAAGGCGGACAAGAGCCTCGTCATCGCGGGGGATCAGAACACGAACATCCGCTACCTCGGGTTCAACCTGACGCAGAAGGACAAGCCGTGGGCGAACCCAAAGGTGCGGCAGGCGATCAGCCTCGCGATGGACCGGCAGGCGATTGTCGATGCCGCCTTCTACGGCCTGGCGATCCCGACGCTGACCGTCTTCCCGCCCGGCTACTGGGCAACGCTCGACACGAAGGTGCCGCCACAGGACTTCAAGGCGGCGAAGGCGATGCTCGCGGACGCCGGTTTCCCGAATGGCTTCAAGACGACGATCAAGACGTGGTCGTCGTACCCGTTCCTCTCCAACGCCGCGCTCGCGGTGCAGGATCAGTTGAAGCAGATCGGCATCCAGGCCGAGGTCCTGCAGGAGGACAACGGCACCTTCATCGCGGACAACAACGCCAAGAACTACGAGTTGCTCGTCAGCGGTACCTCCGGGTACACCGATCCGAACGAGATCATGCTCGGCAACTTCGGGACAGGGCTGGCCTCCAACAACTCCGGCTACAGCGACCCCGACTTCGACAAACTGGTCACGGACGGCGTCGCGACAACGAAGCAGGAGGACCGCAAGAAGGTCTATGCCCAGTTGCAGCAGAAATTGCTGGCGGACAATCCGTGGGTGATGCTCTACGTCGGTAGCCAGTACGAGGCGATGAAAACCTACGTCAAGGGGTACGTCCATAACCCGACCGGCACGAACGTCGCGCTCAAGGATACATGGCTGGACAAGTAGCGAGTAACAAGTAACGAGTATCGAGGAGCGCGAGAACCTGTCTTTTTGTTCCCGTTACTCGCTACTTCTCAGGAGCGCTGCATGGGCAGATACATCACACGGCGATTGGCGCTGCTCCTGCCGGTGCTGGTCGGCGTGTCGATTGTCACGTTCATTCTGATTCACTTGCTGCCCGGCAACGCGCTCGACCTCCTGATCGGCGTTGACCAGCGCATGACGGTGGAGGACAAGGCGCGGCTCCGCCACGAGTATGGGTTCGACGCGCCGCTGCCCGTGCAGTACCTCAAATGGGCGAACCATGTGGTGCACGGCGATCTCGGCAAGTCGCTCCGCAGCGGCCGCTCGATCACGGAGGAGTTGCGCCTGCGGGTGCCCGTCACGTTCGAACTGACGCTCCTCGCCGCGATCTTCGGCGGCATCCCGGCGATTCTCTTCGGCATGGTCGCCGCCGTGAAGCGGAACAGTTGGATGGATCACGCGGCGACGCTCGTGACGCTCGTCGGCGTCTCGCTGCCGAACTTCTGGCTGGCGACGCTCCTCGTGCTTATCTTCTCACTCAAACTTCACTGGTTGCCACCGATCCAGTACGTCAAGTTCTCGGAGAGCGTCGGCGGGAACCTGAGGCACATGATCCTCCCCGCGATCGCGCTCGGCGCGCCCCTGGCGGCGGTCGTGATGCGGCAGACGCGCTCGGCGATGCTCGAAGTGCTGGGGCAGGAGCATGTGCGCGTGGCGCGGGCGAAGGGGCTGCGCGAAGCGCTCGTGCTGAACCGGCATGTGCTCCGCAACGCGCTCATCCCGATCGTGACGGTCTTCGGCATCCAGATCGCCCGCCTGCTCGGGGGCGTCTTCATCATCGAGCAGATTTTCGCGCTGCCGGGCATCGGCCGCCTGACGCTCGACGCGATCCAGAACCGGGACTACGCCATCGTGCAGGGCGTGACACTCGTGCTCGCGGTCGTCTTCGTCGTCATCAGCCTGATCGTGGACGTGCTCTACGCCGTCATCGATCCGCGCATCCGGGTGAGCTAAGGGGGAAACCGAGTGAACCGCAGCGGCGTAGGGGACGCAAAGGGGAGGAACGCTTAACAAAGAGGACACGGAGCGCACAGAAGGCACAGAGAAAAGAAGATGTCTTTGACCCCTCTCTGTAGTCCTCTGTGCTCTCTGTGTTCGTTCCCGTTCCCTCTCCTGGTGCCTTCTGTGTCCCTGCGGTCGATATTCGTGTCGATTTGGGAGGTTGGCTGTGCAATCTGAGGGCGCGGTGGCGCTGCCGCTGCAAGCGGCGCCGGAACGGCGGCGACGGGGGCGCGCGTGGTCGTCGTTCCGGCGGCAGAAGCTCGCGATGGCGGGGGTGGTGATCGTCGGCTTCTTCATGGCGCTCGCAGTTGTCGGGCCGATTGTCGCGCCGTACGACCCGCTGAAGCAGACGATCAAGGAGCGGTTCATGCCTCCGCGGAGCGCGCACTGGCTGGGGCAGGACGAGTTCGGGCGGGACATCCTGAGCAGGCTCCTGCATGGTGCGTTCATCTCCTTCGAGGTCGGCGTGGTGAGCGTCGCCCTGGCGGGGGTCTTCGGCGTCCTATTCGGGCTGGTCGCGGGGTACTGGGGCGGCTGGGTGGACACCTGCCTGACGCTGGCGATGGACGTGCTCTACTCGTTCCCCGGCCTCCTGCTCGCGATTGCGCTCGTTGCGGTGCTCGGCAACTCGCTGCGTAATGTCTTCATCGCGATCTCCGTCACGAGCATCCCGACCTTCATGCGCATCGTACGCGGCTCCGTCCTCTCCATCCGGCAGACGCCCTACATCGAGGCGGCGACGGCGGCGGGCGTCTCCACGCCCCGGATTCTCGCCCGCCATGTCTTCCCGAACGTCACGCCGCCGCTCATCGTCCATAGTTCCCTGACCTTCGCGTTCGCGGTGCTGGCGGAGGCCTCACTGGCGTACCTCGGGCTGGGGAACAAGCCGCCGTCGCCGTCGTGGGGGTCGATGCTGAACAGCAGCTACGGCTTCCTCGAAACCGCTCCGTGGGTCTCGATCTTCCCCGGCGTCGCGATCGCGCTCACGGTGCTCGGGTTCAACCTGCTCGGCGACGGCATCCGGGACGCGCTCGATCCCCGGCTACGATAGGGGTACGTAGCCACATTTGCTCGGAGGGCGCCCAACAGAGAACACAGAGAGGAGACGGAGAAAATGCGTGATACAGGGATTGCTCCGCATCGTTTTGGGGAGCGGGGCGAGTGGTGGGTGGCGGCGCAGGGGGTGTTGTTCGCCGCGGCGGCGATTGCACCGGGGAGAGGGCGGGCGTGGCCGCCGGGGTGGCGGCAGGCCGGGCGCATCGTGGGGCTACCGCTCGCGCTCGCGGGTGCAGGGCTGGCGCGGGCGGGCTTCCGCAATCTCGGAACGAACCTGACGCCGCTGCCGCACCCGAAGGATGATGCGACGCTCGTACAGGACGGCATCTACGGCGTCGTGCGCCACCCAATCTACGGCGGCGTGATCCTCGGCACACTCGGCGCGGGCCTGCTGACCGGCAACCGGACGCGCACACTCCTCGGCCTTGCCTCCCTCGCCTTCTTCGACGCCAAAGCCCGCAAAGAAGAGGCGTGGCTGACCGAGAAGTTCCCCGCCTACCCCGCCTACCGCCGCGCCGTCAGGAAACTCATCCCGTACATCTACTGACAAACCAATTGAACCGCAGAGGACGCAGAGAAAAACAAAGAGAAGAGAAGGTTCCATTCTTTTCTCGCCTCTGCGTTTCTCTGCGTCCTCTGCGGTTCCTGCCCGGTTTCCTCCCCGCTATTAGCCGAGGCGAAGGAGGAGCGACGCGCCGAGGGAGCCGACGAAGGGGAGGGGGCGAACGGCGTTCGTGACGTGGCGGAGGCGCATGGGGTTGGTGAGGAGGCGTTGCGCCCATGCTTCCGCGTGGTGCTGTGGCAGGAACCGGCGGCGGACGCGCCGCTCGTACGGGAGCAGGGCGCGGCGCGAGAGGTTGCCGCTGTCGAGCGTGGCGATGAGCGTCTCCGCCGCCCAGATGCCGGATTGGAGCGCGGGGTAGATGCCCGCCCCCGTCATTGGGCCGACGAGCGCGGCGGCCTCCCCGACGAGCAGCACGCCATCGCTCACGAGCGGGCCGCGCCGGGGCGCGAGCGCGAGCGGCCAGGCGCGCGGGGGCAGTTCCTCCGTCACGCTCGCGCCCGCCAGCCACGGCGTGCCCGCCATGAACCGGGCGAAAAGGTCCCGCAGGTGGGCGGTCTCCGCCGCGTCAGCCGATGGCGCAAGCGTGCCGATGCCGACGTTCGCGCCGCCATTGGGGAGGGGCAGCAACCAGCCGTACCCCGGCGCGGTCTGCGCGTCGTATGCGAAGACGATGCAGCCCTCCCACGCCGGGGGGAGCGAGACGCCCGTCGCGTAGGCGCGGAGGGCGACGCCGACCTGCCCGGCGCGCGTCGTCTCATCGCCGCGCACCGCCCGCGCGATGCGGGAGCCATAGCCATCCGCGCCGATTATCGCGCGGGCACGAATCGTCGTTGTTGTGTGCGCGTCGCCGCCTGTCACACCGACGACAACGCCGCGCTCGCGCAGGAGGTCGCGGACATGGAAGTGCAGCACCGTCGCTCCCGCGCGCTCGGCGGTGCGGACGAGCGCGGTGTCGAAGACGTGGCGGGGGATCACGCGGGCGTCGTCCCGGCTCCGTTGTTTGGCGCGCAACACAAGTGGCCGCGTCCCCGGTGCGACGATCACCGCGCCGCGCAAGGGGCGGTACGGCGCGAGCGCCGGGGCATCGACGCCGAGCGCGCGGGCAAGGGCAATGCCGCCGCAGCCGATCAGGTCGCCACACGGCTTGGTGCGCGGGAATTGCTGCCGGTCGATGAGCGCGACGGTGAACCCCGCCCGCGCGAGCGTGATCGCCGCTGCGCTCCCGCCCGGCCCGGCCCCGATCACCGCGATGTCGTACTCGTGCGCCGTCAATCGTCCTCCTGCTCATTGAAAATCGAAAAAGCAATGCGTGACAGGCCATTGTGTCGCATGGTATACTATCTACGTGCGTCCTCGCAGAACCGCTGGTATGGATCAGCCGCGAGACGAAAATGCGCGAGCGGGGTTCCGACCAGCGAGCGAGAAGGTAAGGCACTGTGGCAAAGAGTTTGTATGTTGGTGGACTGCCCTATTCCACGACGGAGACTGCCGTGCGCGAGCTCTTCACCGATGCCGGTGAAGTGAGCACAGTGCGCCTCATCATGGACCGCGAGACGGGGCAGAGCAAGGGCTTTGCGTTCGTTGATATGGTCGACGATGCGGGGGCGCAGGAAGCGATCACGAAGTTCAACGGCTACCAGTTCGGTGGTCGGTCGCTGGTCGTCAACGAAGCCCGCCCGCGCGAAGAGCGCACCGGTGGCGGCGGTGGTGGCTACGGCGGCAGCCGGGGTGGTGGCGGTGGCTACGGTGGCGGTGGTGGCAGCCGCAGTGGCGGTGGCGGCTACGGTGGTGGCGGCGGTCGCCGGGACTACTAGACCTCACCAATTTCCAGCAACGACAAAGCGACGGGGCCATTGCTGGTCCCGTCGCTCTTTTTGTGTGTCGGAGAAGCCCCGACGATGGTTTCCGGGCCATCGTCGGGTGATTCAGCGAGAGTCCGGCGCTACTTCTGCGTGGACGAGGGCAGAGGGATCTCGATCGTCGTCGGGGATTGTCCGTTCGTCGCATTGCCGGGGATCTCGATCGTCTGGCCCGGCTTGAGATCGGAGACGCTGCCACTCACCTCCTTGATGATCTGCGTGCTGCTGGAGACGGTGATCGTCTGCGTCGTGCCATCCTGATACTTCACCGTGACCTGATTGCCGTTGACGGCGGTAACCGTCGCTTGGCCATGTCCCTTTCCGGCGGGGGCTGCGGGTAAATTCGCCCCTCCTGCCGCAGCATTCGGCTGTGTGCCGCTCGTGCCGTTGGCGGAAGGCATCGCGGGATTGGAAGCGCCGTTCGCGCCCGTATTGGCGGGCGGGGCGGTTGCGCTCGGAGCCGTGCCAGTGCCGGGAGCCGCAGGTGCTTTCGGAACCGTGCCTGGTTGCGCGCCGCTCCCAGGCATCATTCCCTGTGGCCCGCGCCCTTTCCCACCAGGTCCGGCCTGGCCGTTCGTGCCGTTTGCGGCAGGCGGTTGCATGTCGTTGCCGACGGAAGGCATCGCCCCGGGTTGGGTCGTCGTACCGCTGCTGGCGGAGGGCTTTGTGCCGTTATTGGTGGACGGAACACTCGTGCCCGGCGTTCCCGTCGTGGAGCCAGTGTTGGAGGCCGTGCCGGTGCTCGGAGATACCGGCGCGCTCGGGGCCGCGCCGGTGTTCGGGGCTGCGGGCATGTTCGGGGTCGTGCCCGTGCTCGGAGCTGCAGGCGCGTTCGGTGCGGCCCCAGCGCTGGGCGTGGCGGGCGCATTCGGGGTTGTGCCCGCGCCGTTCCCACCAGGAGCGCCCTTGCCGCCCGGCCCGGCCTTACCGCCAGGTCCCGCCGGGGCGCAATTCGCTGCCGGTTGATTGTTCGCAGGCTGGCCGCTCGACGCCGCCGTCCCGCTCGCTGCCGGGACCGTGCCGGTGCTCGCGGCTGGCGTGCTCGGTGTCGCGGTGGCTGATCCCGCAGCCGGGGACGCCGTTCCGGTCGTCGCCGTGGGTGGGCAGGCAGCGCCACCCGGAGCGCCCTTGCCGCCGGGGCCACCCGCCGTGTGGTTGCCGAGCAGACCCTTCTCCGCGTACGCGCCGAGCGAGTTGCCGGTCGGGCCGAAGGAGCGTTGCGGCAGTTGCGCGGTGCCGGACTGGTTGACAAGCACCGTGATCTTGTCCTCCGTTGTGTTGCCGCCCGCGCCCTGGACATTGAGCGTCAGCCGGTGCTCGCCGTCACCCGCCGCCGTCGAGTCCCACGGCACGCTCCACATCTGCGTCGTGCCGATCTGCTTCATCGGGATCGGGGCGCCGTTGTCGATGCTCACCGTCGCGGACGCGACGCCCTTGTCGTCCCAAATCTTGGCGCGGATGTCTGTCGATCCCTTCACCACCTGCTGACCATTGATCATCAGTTGCTCGTCGGACGGCGAGGTAATCATCGCGAACGGCCACGAACCGAGCTGCTTGAACTTCCAGCTCACGACACCGTTGTCGAGGTTAATCATGTCGAAGCCGACCGGCCCCTCGGTGGCCTGACCGGTGTTCCGGCCCGCCGCGAAGATGGTGTGCCCGTCGTTGGCGACCTCGTTGTAGTGAGTGTGCCCGGAGTCGACCATGATCACGTTATCGCGCTGGATCACATCCTGGATCAGGGATGCCTTGTCGTAGGAATGCATGACGATGACGCTCTGCAACCCGGACTTCGCCGCCGTGTCGAGGTCGGTGGTGAGCCACGTCTTCTCGTCGTTCGAGATGCCGTTCATCACGTCGAGGAAGACGAAATGGTACTTGTCCGCCGTGAAACTCTGATAGGGAACCGGCTCCATGTACTTGTTGTACAGCGTGAGGCCGCTCTTGAGATCGTGGTCGCCCGGAACGGCGTAGAGCGGCACCTGCAACTGGTCCGTCGCCTGCTTGATGAGCTGGTACTCGGCCTCGGTGTCGTCGTTGGCGTTGTCGCCGGGGAGGACGGCGAAGTTGATGCCGTTCTTCAGGTACTGGTTGGTATTGGCGATGATCGTCTGGAAGTCCTTGTAGTTCTGCTGATCCCCGGTCGTGATGTGCAGGTCACCGTAGTGGACCCAACTGACGACGCCAGGGTTCTGTACCGTCGTCGTCGCCCCCACATTGACCTGCGGATTGACCGGCACCGGCTGGGTGTTCGTACCCGCCGCGCCGACGCCGCTCCCGCCGACGAGCGAGAGGCTGAGTAGCCCGAGGCTCATGCCGTACGCGAGGCGTCGCTTGCAGATCCCGGTGAGGATACGGGCGCGCGATTCATAGACGGATGCGGCGAGCGGCTCGCGCTGCGCCTCCATGTGCGTCTCGTTCGTTGTGCCGTGACGATGTGCGCGTGAGAAAGATTTCATTGGTGTCACTCCTGTGCGGTAATTCGATTGAGCGATGAAGAGGAAGCCGTGTGCGAAAGAGAGAATGTGCGGATTGAACTGCTCCTTTCCGGGTGATCGCGGCCCAGATCATGCTGGCCTGGGTACACGATAGCGGCCCCGGATGAGAGCGGATGCGGATGAAAATGAGAGATCAATGAGAAGCGACGTTGTCGGGTTTCGCGGCGCGATGTTCCCGCGCGGATCGCGCGTGGCTGGTCGCGCCGGGGAGCGTGAGCGTGACGGTTGTGCCGTCGCCGGGGCGGCTGGCGATCGTCGCCGTGCCGCCGTGCGCCTCGACAATTGCGCGCACGATGGCGAGGCCGAGGCCGAGGCCGCCCTGGCCCGCCTGCCGCGCGCGGGCGGTGTCTGCGCGGTAGAAGCGATCCCAGATGTGTGGCAGGTCGTCGGGCGCGATGCCCGTTCCGTTGTCCGTGACGGTGACGACGGCGGTAGCGCCCGACCGCGCAACGCCAAGCGTGATCGTACCATCCTCCGGCGTGTGGGCTTGGGCATTGGCGCAGAGATTGAGCAACACCTGACGGAGTTGGTCCGCGTCACCCTGCACGACGACTGCGGCATATCCCGGCGTATCGACTGTGACGGTTCGATCTGGAGCGAGCAGGCGCGTTTCGTCCGCGACGTGCGCCACGAGGGCGGAGAGATCGACGGGCGCGCGCCGCATCGTTGATGACGGGTTGGCGTCGAACCGCGTGAGCGCCAGGAGGTCATCGACGAGGCGGCCCATCCGCGCGATCTCGCCCTCCATCCGCCGCAACAGGCGGGTGCGCGCCGCCGGGTCATCGTGATCCGCGCCGAGCAGCAGCACGTCCACGCCGCCGCTGAGCGCCGCGAGCGGCGTGCGCAGTTCATGCGACGCATCCGCGATGAAGCGGCGCTGTGTGCCGAACGCCGCCTCGACGCGGCGCACCATCTCATTGAAGTCGTGGGCGAGGTGCGCCAGTTCGTCATCGCCCGCAGGCACCGTGACGCGACGGCTGAGGTCGCCCGCCGCGATGGCCCGGCTTGCGGTCGCCATGCGCCGCAGTGGGCGCAGCACGCCGCGCATGAGCGGGATCATCAGCGCGGCGGTGAGCAGGATCGCGAGCAGCGCGCCGACACCGAGGAGGAACCGGATGCGACCAAGCAGGTCATCAATGCTCTGGAGCGACGTGCTCAACTGGAGCACACCCACCGGCTGATTCGCCGGGCCGGTCTCCCGCATCAGTGGAACCAGGACGATCAGCACCGGGCCGTCCGGCGTCTGGTAGCGGAAGTGTCGCTCCTGATTGGCACGCACGACGGCGCGGTACGTCGCGGGGTCGAGGGCGGGGGCAAGCACCGTCGTGATCCCGGCGAGCGCGGGGCCATCGCCGAGGGTGGCGCCATCCGCGTCCATTGTCCGCGCGGCGGTGTCGCGCGTGGTCAGGTACCGCGCGAGGTCGGCGAGCGGGCGGGCGTCGTTCGGCACGGGGAAGGGCTGATCGGTGCGCGGTGGCGGTCGCGCGCCGCGCGGGCCGGGGCCGTTGAGCCGCTCGTTGATCGCGGCGCGCGCCGATGTCTGGAGGTTCGTCGCCGCGTTGTCCGGCAGCACGCGCCCCAGCGTCACGAGCAGGATCACCCCGAAGAGCAGGAGCGTCCCCGCCAGCACGGTCGTCGCAACCAGCGTCAATTTCCAGCGCAGGGGCAGCGCAAATCGGTTCACCGGTGTCAGGGCCGCAGGGTGTAGCCGACGCCGCGCACCGCCTGGATGCGCTCGTGGCGACCATCGCCGAGTTTGGCGCGGAGGTAGCGCACGTAGACATCGACGACGTTCGTATCGACCGCCTGATCGTAGCCCCAGACGCGATTGAGGATCGCGTCCCGCGTGAGCACCTGCCGGGGGTGCACCATGAAGCATTCCAGCAGGTCGAACTCGCGCGGCGTCAGCGGGATCGCGTCGCCATTGTCCGTCACCTCGCGCGTGTTGCGGTTCAGCGTCAGGCCACCCACGGTCAGCACGCTCCCGACGGTGATGTGATGCCGCCGCAGCACGGCGCGGATGCGCGCCAGCAATTCGGCGAACTTGAAGGGTTTCGGCAGGTAGTCGTCCGCGCCGTGATCGAGGCCCGCGATCCGATCCTCCACCTCGCCGCGCGCGGTCAGCATGATGATCGGCACCTCGCTGCGGGCGCGGAAGGTGCGGCAGAGCGTTAGCCCGTCGATGCCGGGGAGCATCACATCGAGCAGGATCAGTTGGGGCCGCACCCGCTCGAAGGCGGGCAGCGCGTCCCGCCCGTCACGCACGCTGTGCACCGTGAAGCCCTCATAGGTCAGGCCCATCGTCAGGAACTCGATGATCGTCTCCTCATCCTCGACGAGGAGGACGGAGAGGGGTGCGCCGTCGGTATGCTCCATGCGTTTGTCCTTGCTTCCGCGTCCGTGCCCGGCGCGATGCCGTCTCCGCGCAGTGTAGCGGATGTGCATGAAACGTCGCCGTGCGAAAAATGAGAGAATGATGAGAGCCGCGCCGCGCATCGGCGGCGTCGATGGTGGAATACATCGCCGGGCGTACCGTTCGAGATGGAGATGAAACGCACGCGCACCGTCTGGGGGGCCATGAACCGCCGCAGTCTGCTCACCGTCCACCTGCCGCTCCTGCTCGCGATGATGTTCTGGGGAACGAACTTCGTCAGCATCAAGCGGCTGCTCGGCACCATGTCCGTGCTGGATGTGCTCGTCGTGCGCGCGATCATCGCGTCCGCCCTCTACGGCGTCACACTGGTCGTCATTCGGCGCACCAACCGGAGGGTGGAGCGGGGCGACATCCCGCGTCTGCTCGTCGTGGCGCTGCTCAGCGGCATCGGGAACCAGTTGCCGATTGTCGTCGCGCAGCGGTACATCGGCGCGAGCATCTCCAGCCTGCTCGTGACGACGAACCCGCTGTGGACGGCGTTGTTCGCCTGGCTCCTGCTCGGTGTGCGGGTGACGCGGCGGCAGGCGGTCGGCATGGGCGTCGCCTTCACGGGCTTCGTCATCATTCTGCTGCTCGGCGGGCCGGACGTCTCGTTCAGCGTGCGGAACATGGCGGGGGTGCTCATCTTCATCCTCGGGCCGCTCTCGTTCGGCCTCTACTCCGTCGTCGCCAAGCCGCTCCTCGGGCGGTACCCCGCGACGGAGATCGTCGCGATCACGAGCATCGCCGGTGGCGTCTTCCTGCTGCCAATCCTCGCGACCGGCACGGGCGAGCGGCTGACGCGCCTTTCGCGCGTGGACTGGCTCGTGCTCCTCTGGATGAGCGGCGTGGTGATGTGGCTCGGCTACATCATCTTCTTCCGAGGGCTGAAGCTCATGGAGCCGTCGCAGGTCGCGGTCTACGCCTACCTCATCCCGTGCTTCGGTGTGATCGCGGGCAGCCTCTTTCTCCGCGAGCCGCTGACGGTCTTCGTGCTCCTCGGCGGCGCGACCATCCTCGTCGGCGTCGGCATCACGAACACGGCGTCGCGTCGGGCGCGCCCGCCCGCGCGCGCGCCGGTCGCGGTCGCGGCGGCACCGAGCGGCGACGGGTGATCGCGGGCGGGTGGTACGACAGTTGCACATGCCTCCATAGGGTTTCATTTTGCGATCAGGAGGGACGAACCATGGCACGATCTACGCACGAGCAACCACCCCTGCCGCCGTTCTACGTCGGCATGCCCGTCACGACCGATTCCGGCATCACCGGCACCATCGTCCAGGTCATGACTGACCTGCCCGATGAGAACGGCGGGATACGCATCGAATGGGAGGGCGGCGGCAGCACAATTGTTCCGCAGGGCGAAGGTGCCGTCACCGCCGGTCACACCGTCGTCCCGTCCCGGTATGCGGAAACCGCCGAGCGTGATACCGGCATGCGCGGCACCCCGGAACGCACCGTCACCGAGCATGACACCGACACACGCAACCCTTCGGCGCGCACCAACGCCGCGCCTATGAACGATGAACGCGGGCTAACCAAGACACCAACGGCGCGCGAGGACACCCTCGTCGTGACGGATGAACCGGTGGCGGTGCCGATCATCGAGGAGCAAATCGTCCCGGAAACCATCTGGCGCGATGCGGGGGCCGTCACCTTCCATGTACGGACGGAGAGCGTGCCGGAGACGGTGACATACGAGGATGCCCGCGAGGAAGTGGTGGTCGAGGAACTCCCCGTTGGCCGGGAGTTGCGGGCCGGGGAGAACGTCGCACCGCGCACGGAAGGGGAGACGACGATCATCCCGGTTATTCGGGAAGAAGTCGTGATGACGACGCGGCGCGTGCTCGAAAAGGAGATTCGCGTCACCAAGCGGATCGTCCGCACGCCGCGCACGGTCGAGATGTCCGTGCGACGCCAGCGGGTGGAAGTGGGGGGCGATGAGGCCGATGCGCGCGTTCATCGCGAATCCGACACAACGACCGATACGGAGCGTCCCACAATCGCTCGTTAGACCGGTTTCACCGGTGGTGACGGGTAAGGTAGCCTGTCATCACTGGTGAAGATTGCCCTGACCGCGAACTCCTTCACAGCCGCTCATGCGTAGAAGTCGGGGGAGTGTTTCAACGTCTTCCATTGGCGGCGGTCATGCCCATAGATGATGAGCGCGACCCCCTCACGCTCCGCGAGGTCGTGCAGTTTGCGCGTACTGGCGCGCACCGCCGCCGCGTCCACATCGAAGTGGCTGACTTTGCGCGTCTCCGGATCGCGTTGCCCGGTGTGGTCAATGGCGTCGATGGTAAGCAGCACTGGCCCCGTCTCCGGCAGGCGCACCAGCACGGACTGATGGCCGGGTACATGCCCGCTCGTCTCAATCAACGCGATGCCGGGCAAGAATTCGGTGTCGCCGTCCACGAAGCGATAGCGCAGGCCCGGCGCGTCCCAGTGCGACCGGTTCATCGTGTAGCGGCGATCAGTCCCGGCCTTCGCCGCGTGATATTGCGCGCGCTGAATGACGATCTCGGCATTCGGGAAGGCGTCGTGCTGCCCGGCGTGGTCGGGGTCGAGGTGCGTCGCGATCACGTACCGGACATCGGCTGGCGCCACGCCGAGAACGGTGAGTCGGTCGGTGATGAGAACGGCGTCCCGAATCGGCATCCCGGTATATCCCGGCTGTCGCGACGCCGTCACCACTTCCGGTGAGAAGCCCGTATCGACGACGATGTTGACGCCATCGTCCGTCTGGATGAGGTAGCCGGGCACCGGCATCTCCCGGCCCGCCATCACCCCCAACTCGAACACATACAGCCGCATGGTGCTCCCCGTCATGCCGTTAGAGATGGTCATCGAACCAGCCCGTCAGCCGTTCGAGGCGTTCGAGGCGGTGCAAGGGCTGGCCACTGCGCGAGAGTTCGTGCCCCTCGTCCGGGAAGCGGACGAGGATGACCTCACGGCGCAGGTACGCGAGCGCGGTGAAGAACTGCTCGCCCTGCTCGATCGGGCAGCGCAGGTCGCGTTCGGAGTGGAGGATGAGCAGCGGCGTCACGACGTTCTTGACGTGCGTGAGCGGCGAGCGGTCGATATAGAACTGCATGTTCTCCCACGGTGGCCCACCCCACTGGCGGTCATTACCGAGATAGCCATTGTCGCTGACGCCCCATTTCGAGACCATGTTGCAGATTGACCGCTGCGTCACCGCCGCCTTGAAGCGGTCGGTCTGCGTGACGATCCAGTTCGTCATGTAGCCACCGAAGGAGCCGCCCGTCACACCGAGGCGTGTCGCGTCGATCCACGGTGCGCGGGCAATCGCGGCATCGACACCGAGCATCAGGTCGCGGTAGTCGTTGCCGCCCCAATCATCATTGGAAGCCATCGTGAACCGCTCGCCGTAGCCGGTGCTGCCGCGCGGGTTGACGAAGAGCACCCCCTGCCCCCGCGCGGCGAGCAACTGGAACTCGAAGGTGAACATGTTGCCGTACGCGGTGTGCGGCCCACCGTGGATTTCCAGCACCAGCGGGTACGTCTCGCCCGCGACGGCGTTCACGGGCGGCATCAGCCAGCCTTGCACATCCCATCCTTCCGCGCCCGCGAAGGTGAATGATTCCGGCCTGCTGCATGCGATCGTGGAGAAGAATTCGCCGTTTGCGTCCGTCAGCCGTCGCAGCTCGTCGCCCGTCATCGTGGCGGCGTGAACATCGCCGGGGTTGAGGCGTCCCCGATGTTCAGCGCGAGGGTCGCGCCATCCGCCGAGCATGCGAAGGATTGTACCTGCCGGTTGCCGTCGATCACCCGTTGCGGTGCGCCGCCGTCCAACCCGACGCGCCAGAGCGGTGTGTCGCCGCGCGTGGAGGCGAGGAAGAGGAGCGCGCCACCATCGGGCGACCAGACCGGACGGGCGGCGGAGAGGCCCGCGCGGCTGTCACTGGAGACATCGAGGCCGACGTTGAGATCGAGGGCGGCAGTTAGAGTGCGCGGCGCGCCGCCGTCCGCCGGGACGACCCAGAGGCCGCTCCGCGCCCCGGCAACGTTCGCGCGGTCGCTGCCGACGTAGGCGATGAGCGCGCCGTCCGGCGACCATGCAGGGGTATCCAGCGGGCCGGTGGTCGCGGGCAGGCGGCGCGCCTCGCCCCCGGTGGCGGGCACGACCCAGAGTTCCATTGCGTTCGTGAAGTCCGCGTCCGCCATCCGCTTGGAGACGAAGGCGATGCTCCCGCCGTCCGGCGACCACGTGGGGGAGGTGTTGTCGTGATCGCCCTCGGTCAGCCGCGTCTCCGTGCCGTCGAGCGCGACGACCCAGAGGTGGTTGCGGCGGTCATGGATGAAGCCGCGCCCGTCCGCTTTGTTGCGGATGCGCGTGATTGTCAGCACGTCCTCCGTGACGCGCCCGGCCGTCCCCTCCTTCGGCGGTGGGGGCGCGATCTTCTCGCCGCGCACGAAGGCGAGGCGCGCGCCATCCGGCGACCACGCGAAATCACTCACCGCTGTCTCGCCGCTCGTCAGCCGCCCCGCCTCACCCCCGACGCCGCCCGTCGGAATCACCCAGAGTTGTCGCTTGCCCTTCTCTTCGCGGTCGGAGAGGAACGCGAGCCACCGCCCGTCCGGCGACCAGCGCGGCTGCCCCACCCCCCGCGCCTGGTGCGTGAAGCGGACGGCGTCGCCCGCGCCGCCGCTCACCGGGACGGCCCAGAGGTCGCTCTGATACGCATTTGTCTCGCGATCCATCCGCGTCTGCACGTAGCAGATCGTCCGCCCGTCCGGGCTGACCGTCACATCGCCGACAAAGTTGAGAGAAAAGAGATCGTCCGCACGCATCGGACGCCGCGCTGTTCCATTCCCCATGTTCGCTCCCCTGTCCTGCACCGGCGCGCGGTGCCATCATCGTCGTTGCGGCGCCGTCGTGGCGGCGCGCCCCAGTATAGTTGAGCGCGCGATGATTGATGCAGTATGCGTCGCTGGTTCGTTGGGGAGTGCCCAACCCCCTGCCCCCTCCCGGAGCGGGCGGGGGTTCTGACCGCCTGCGGCGCGCTCACGCCTGATAGCGACGGATCGCCGGGACGAACCAGGCGATGATCACCACGGTGAGGACGCACGCCACCCCGCCAGAGACGATCGAGAAGGGAGTGCCGAACCGCGCCGCGACCACGCCCGCCTTGAGTTGTCCCGCCTGTGGCCCACCCCCCGTGAAGAGTTGCTCCGCCGCCGTCACCCGCCCGCGCAGGGCGTCCGGCGTCAGGAGTTGGAGGATTTGGCTGCGAAAGGTCATGCCCACCGTGTCGGTCAGCCCAATCGCGGCGAGGAAGAGGAGGGCAAGGGGGAATGTCCGCGTCAGGCCGAAGCCCGCCGTGGCGAGGCCGTACGCCGCGATCGCGCAGAGCAGCGGCCACCCTGGCCTGCGGACGCGGTGCGAAACCGCCGTCATCGCAACCGCGCCGAGCACCGAGCCGACCGCCGGGGCGGAGAAGAGGATACCCAATCCGGTCGGCCCGACATGGAGCGTGCGATCCGCGAAAACGGGCAGGAGCACCGTCGCGCTTCCCCAGAAGGTCGCGAAGAAGTCGAGCGACATAATAGCGAGCACAATGTCGTTGCCGCGCACGAAGCGCAACCCCTCGACCGCCGCATGCCAGCCGCGCGGGCCGTCGATTGCTGCCGCGCCGAGCCGCGCCCGCATCTCGAGCAGCGTGGCGATCACAACGACAAAGGAGAACGCCTCGCCGCCGTACGTCGCCGCGATACCAACTACGCCGATGGCCAGGCCACCGAGAGCGGGGCCGACGATCGTCGCGACCTCCGCGAGCGTGATGTTCCACGAGAGGGCGCTCGCCAGATGATTGCGGGGGACGAGCGCGGGCAGGAGCGCGTCGCGCGTGGGGTCATCTACGGTGCCAATCGTCGCGGAGATCGCGGTAATCGCGTAGATCACCGCGAGGCTCGCCCACCCCGCGAGGGTCGTCAGGATCAATGCCACCGAGCAGCAGAGCAGGATGGGCTGGGTGATGAGCAGCAAGCGGCGGCGATCCACCTGATCCGCCATGACACCGCCGACGAGGGAGAAGACGAGCATGGGGATGAGACGGACGAGGCCGAGGAGGCCGAGGTCGAGCGCGGAGTGGTGCAACTGATAGATCTGATAGGTGATGGCGACGGTCTGCATCTGCCGACCGAGCGTCGCGATGCACTGGCCAATGACGAGAAGGCGGAAATCGCGGTGCTGCCAGACGGCGAAGGGGCCGGTCGGCGTCGCTGCCGTGACGGTATCCGCATCCTCCCGCTGATCGTGCGACGTATCGGCCATGCGCGGGAGTCCTCCCTGTTCGTGCGGTTGCGCGCGAGCGCACACGGTCTCATCGTGCGCGGTCGCTGCCGCACGACGCATCGCGCCATCGCAGGGCACCGCTCTTATACCATCGTGGTTGGCATGAGCAAGAGTGTGACAGGGCAGGTTGGTGGCCTGACGGTAGACTGACATCGATGCATGGTTCGGTTTTCCGGGTGGTGGGCACCGAGCGCGCCCGACCGAAAACCCGCTATTGTACAATGCGGTTCTCGTGTGTTCGCCGTGTCCATCGTTGGAATATGATGGGCATGATACGGTCTGGCAATCATCCTGCGGTGTCTGTTGATGGCCGGTGGTTACTCCCCTGTGGACAGCGTGTACAAATGAACACACAATGGCCGTATCACCAGGTCACGGGGCGGCACTGCGACCATCGCCGCCCGTTCCCCTGTTCATCCATCGTCTGGTAGCGGAAGGAAGGGTCGGGTATGCAGCGACAGGGTCGGGACGGTAATCACTACGGGCTGGAGCACCACGGGATCACGAACACGATGAGCGTCGGGTGGAACCTGAGCACCCCCGCGCTGTACGAGGAGATCGTGCGGCGGCGTGAGGGGGTGATCGCGGAAGATGGCCCCGTGGTCGTCCGTACCGGCAAGTATACCGGGCGCTCCCCGAAGGACAAGTTCATCATCCGCGAGCCGGGCAGCGAGGCGAACATCTGGTGGGGCGCGGTCAATCAGCCGCTGGAGCAGGAGCAGTTCACCGCCTTGAAGGGCCGGATGCTCGCGTACCTGCGTGGCAAGGACCTCTACGTGCAGGACTGCTTCGCGGGCGCGGACCCGCGTTACCGCCTCAATGTGCGCGTCATCACCGAGCAGGCGTGGCACGCCCTCTTCATGCGTAACCTCCTGATCCGCGCGGCGTCCGAGGAGGAACTGGTCGGCTTCGCGCCCGACTTCACGATCATCTGCGTGCCACACTTCCACTCGAACCCGGAGACCGACGGCACGCGCTCGGAGACCTTCATCGGCCTCAACTTCGCCACCAAGGAAGTGCTGATCGGCGGCACCGAGTACGCGGGCGAGATGAAGAAAAGCGTCTTCACGATCCTCAACTATCTCCTGCCGCTACAGAATGTCCTCTCGATGCACTGCTCCGCCAATTATGGCCCCCAGGGAGACGTGGCGATCTTCTTTGGCCTCTCCGGCACCGGCAAGACGACGCTCTCCTCCGACCCGGCGCGCACGTTGATCGGCGACGACGAGCACGGCTGGAGCGACCATGGTGTCTTTAACTTCGAGGGGGGATGCTATGCGAAGGTAATCCGGCTCTCCGAGGAGGCGGAGCCGGAGATTTACGCGACGACGCGCCGCTTCGGGACGATTCTGGAGAACGTCACGATCGACAGCCGGACGCGCCGCCTCGATCTCGACGACGACTCCCTGACCGAGAACACCCGTGCTGCCTACCCGATGACGCACATCGCGAACGCGGACGTGGCGGGCGTCGGTGGCCACCCGACGAACATCATCATGCTCACGGCGGATGCCTTCGGCGTGCTCCCTCCCATCGCGCGGCTGACGGCGGCGCAGGCGCAGTACTACTTCCTCTCCGGCTACACCGCGAAGGTAGCGGGCACCGAGCGGGGCGTGACCGAGCCGCAGGCGACCTTCAGCACCTGCTTCGGCGCGCCCTTCATTGTGCACCCACCGACGCTCTACGCGCGGCTTTTGGGGGAGCGAATCGCGCGGCACGGCGCGGACGTCTGGCTCGTGAACACGGGGTGGACGGGTGGCCCGGCGGGCGTCGGTCATCGCATGTCGATCGCGTACACGCGGGCGATGGTCGCGGCAGCGCTGGACGGGTCGCTGACGAATGTCGAGACGGCGCCCGACCCGATCTTCGGCGTCGGTGTGCCAGTCTCCTGCCCCGGCGTCCCGCCCGAGATGCTCCAACCGCGCACTACCTGGGACGACCCGGCGGCGTACGACGCGAAGGCGCGCGATCTCGCGGATCGTTTCCACGCGAATTTCGTGCAGTTTACCACGTCCGTTCCGCCTGATGTTGCCGCCGCAGGCCCGCACGTCGCGGTGCCGAGCCGGTAGCCGCAGGCACGCTGAACCACATCTGCCCAAAGGGCACCCGACAGAGGACACAGAGCGGGACGAAAGAAGGAATGAGTTTCATCGTCCCCTTTTTCTCCTCTGTGTCCTCTGCGCCTCTGCGGTTCATACCTGGTTTGTCTTCCCTGTTCATAGGCGCTGGGGCGCGGTACGATGGGCGGGAACTGGAAAGGATCGGTTCCCCAATGTCCGACATGCCCGACACTGCCCCCGCCATTACTGCAATCGACCGGCTACTTGCCGCAGGCGAGTACGATGATGCGGTCGATGCCGCCGAGGACCTCGCGCATGAAACACGCACCGCCGAGACGCTCCACGCGCTCGGGCGGGCGCAGTACGAACGCTCCACCGCCACCTATGACGAGGAGGAGCATGAGATGGGACTGGAAAGCCTCCGCACGGCGGCGGGCCTCCCGGCGGATAACCGGGCGCGCGCGGCGATCCTCGCTGATCTCGCGACGATGCTCACCGGCAGCGTCTTCTTCACCGAGGCGAAGGAGGAGGAGTCCGTCCGCTGCTTCAAGGAGGCGTACGCGCTCGACCCGACGAATATGCGCGTGCTGATCGGCATGACACTGCTGCGCGCGCACCCGGAAATTAATGCGTCGCGCGCGCAGGCAATCGCGTGGGTCGAGCGGGCAATTGCGCTCGGCGCGCCGGAGTGGTGGCATTGGAGCGAACTCGGTAAACTCCACGAGGAAGACGGCAACCAGCAGCAGGCCATCGCCGCCTACGAGCAGATGCTCGCGATCTTTCCTTTCGGCACGGGCCATCCCCTGGAGTTTGTCATGCGCCAGCAACGCAAGCACCTCGACGCCCTGCGCGGCGGTCGCATGGAACTCTTCCATCTCGAAATCCTCCCGCCACCGGGCCGGTAATTGAACCGCGAAGGCGCGAAGAACGCGAAGGAGGAGAAGAGAAAAGGCGAGAATTTTGGTCCCTCTTCTTCATTCTCTTGTATTCTTCGCGTTCTTCGCGCCTTCGCGGTTCAAAAAGGAGTTTGAGGATGGCGACGCTCGATGAGGTGGTGGCGATGGTGGAGGCGGGGCGCGACGAGGTGATCGCGCTCGCGCGGGACCTGGTGCGGATCAACACGGTGAGCACCGGGGTGATGCCGACGGGCAACGAGACGCCCGCCGCCGAATTCCTCGCGGCGAAACTGCGCGCCGACGGGATCGAGAGCACGGTGGTCGAGAGCGCGCCGACACGCGGCAATGTCATCGCGATCATCCCCGGCGCGGGGGGCACGGATCGCTCCTTCGGACTGCTGGGGCACACCGATGTCGTCCCCGTCGAGGACCCGAGTCTCTGGACGGTCGATCCGTTCGGCGGGGAGATCAAGGAGGGGCGGCTCTGGGGCCGGGGTAGTTCCGACATGAAGAGCACCGTCGCGGGGAACACGATGGCGGCGATCTTCCTCAAGCGCGCCGGGGTGCGCCTGAAGGGCAACTTGTACATCGAGTCGGGCGCGGATGAGGAGTCGGGCGGCGTCTACGGCTTCGGCTGGCTCGCGGAGCATCGCCCCGCCCTCGTGACGACGACCGCCGCGATTAATGAGGGGGGCGGCGGCATCCCGATGCAACTAGCGGACGGCACGCTCGTCTACTTCTTCTCGCTCGGCGAGAAGGGGCGGTACGAGGTGCATCTGAATGTACGCGGCAAAGGGTTCCACGCCTCGCAGCCCTGGCGCGCCGAGAGTGCGATTGACCATGCCTACGAGGCGATTCAGCGCATCAAGTCGTACGAGCCGACCCTCGACGCCACCGACCCGATGTTCCAGCACCTCGACCGCCTCGCGGGCGTCGAGGGGAGCGTCACGGCGGAGAATGTCGAGCGCGCCATCGCGCAGATCGGCGAGCGCGAACCGGCGCTCGCGTCAATGCTCAAGGCGCTCTCGCGCATGACGATTGGCGTCTCGATGATCGAGGCCGGCGTCAAGTCGAACAGCATCGCCGAGCGGTGCCACGTTACCTGCGACATCCGCACCCTCCCATGGCAGGACGCCGACTACATCCGGGGTGAATTTACCCACATCCTCGATGGGCTGGATTTCGTGGACTTCGAGGTCCGCACGACGGCGGTTTCGTCCGCCTCGCCGCTCGATGACCCGTGCGTGGCGGCGATGCAGGAGGCGACGCGGATCGTCCTGCGGCGATACGGCTACGAGAAATTCGCGTTCATCCCATCGCTCACAGTCGGCTTCACGGATAGCCGCCTCGTCCGGCCGCTCGGCGTCCATGCGTACGGCTTCACCCCCGGCCACCCGGCGGCGGATCGCTCCAAAAGCGGCGCGCACAATAACGACGAGTCGCAGGATGTGGAGTCCATCGTCATGTTCACGCAGGTCGCCGTCGCGACCGCCTGGCTCTACCTCGGTGTCGCGGACGGCGCGTAAGCCCCCATTCGTATCCTCACGAAGAGGGACGGTGCGTACGATATGCACCGTCCTTTTTGTTGTCACGGTATCGCTGGCACGCTGCTTGCTTTTGTTGACCGTGACAGGGAGTTTGCAAAGGGATTCGTGAGATTGTCTACAGGAAGGAATGGACACCATGACCTATCGCAGAGACGAAGAACGAGTCGTCGGTCGTGACCCGGACGGTGTGCCCGTGGAGCGGCGAACCGTCTCGGAGGAGCAATACGTGGATGACGTGCGTGCGCCACGCAACGAGGTAGTGCGCGAGCGCGTCGTCGAGCAGCCATACGTCGCCCCCGCGCGGGACGAGTACGTGAGCGACCGCGTCGTGGAGGACGAGTCGGCGGGCCGCTTCTCCGCGCTCGATCTCGCCACGCGGCTCATCTGGTTCCTGACCGGGTTGTTGCTCGTCGGCCTCGTCGCCCGCTTCATCCTGAAGGCGACGGGCGCGAACACCGGCAGCAGTTTCGTCCGATTCATCTACAACGCGACGGCGGCATTCGTCGCCCCGTTCCGTGGCATCTTCTCGGACAGCGTCTCCGGCAACAACGCGCTGGAGGTGAGCACGATTGTCGCGATTGTCTTCTGGGCGGTGTTGGCCTTCTTCATCACCTGGTTGCTCGGTATTCTCCTCGGTGGCCCGTCCCGTGGCACCCGCGAATATCGCCGCGATGTCCGCCGCTACTGAGACTGATCGCGGAAAGCGGAGAAATGCACAGGAGGGGCATCATGCCCCTCCTATTTCGTCTCTATCGTATCCTTGTCCTGAGCCTGCGAAGGGGAGGGGTGATCCCCACCCCTTAACTCTTGTCCGATTCCGCGAAGATCGTCGCGCCCTTGTCGCCGATTTTGAAGCTCCACGAGACGGTCGAACCACTCTGCCGGGCGAGCGGGTCGGCGCTCTGAATCTTCCCCGGCATCGTAAAGGCGATCTGAATCTGACCGCCGCCCGCGAGCAGGGCGGTGAGATCAAGTCCGGGGGGCGCGCCTGCCGCGCTGCCGGTTGCACTGCCGAGGTCGCTCAGGGGGTTGATCGTGCCGTCGATCCGCACGCTGCTGGCGGTCTCCTTCGCGGTGATCTGCACGAGGGCATCCGAGCCGCTCGATCCGCCGAGCGAGCTTGCCGACGAGCCGGACGAACTGCCGAGCAGCATGTTGATCTGGTTCTGCATCTCATCGAGGGAGTTGAACGGCATCGTGATCTCGACGCCGGTGAATTGGTCGGTGCTGTAGGGCTTCGCTGTGCCACCCATCGCTGTCACCTGGCTCGCCAAGTCCGCGAACGGGTCCTGCGGGTTGCCGGAAGCGCCCGATCCCGGCGTCGTCGTAACGCCGAGGCTATTACCAAGCGAGGAGATCGTCTCCAGAAAGAGCTTGGAGACGCCAATCTTCATCGTCGTCGTGCCCTTGAAGTCCGACCCAATCGTACTCCGCTGATCGACCTCGATGCACGCGCTGAGCATCATCGCCGCGAGCAATACCATCCCAACCGCCATGCCCCGTCGCCACCAATGCCGCGTCGCTGTCATCATCGTGCGCCCCTCTCGTTCGTGTCCGTGCGGTTCAATACGTCCGCATCATCGCATGTGCCGTATGGGGGTAGAACGACGCGGATAGGCCGGGGGTTCTGCCCTAACCCCCAGCCCCTTCCCCACGGGGGAAGGGGAGCCGGATTCAGAGCGGGTACTTTCACGATTGCCAATAAACCTCTCCACCTTATGGGGAAGGGGGAGAGGTTGTCTGCGCGCCGGGGAGGATCCAGCGGGTGGGTTCCCAGTAGGGCTGCCAGCCGCGCGTCTCCTGCTCGTCGTAGACGGGGTCGAGGAACTTCGCGTAGTTCTTCGGTCGCCACGCGACATCCTTGCGGCAGTCCTCCTCGATCAGGGACATCGCACGCTGGTACCACATATCGTTGCCGAGTTCGTCGATCACCTCGTAGAGGACATCGCGCGCGGCCTCGTCCTCCGTGAGCCACTTGCCCGCTTCCTCGGCCTTCTTGATCTCCTGCTCGACGTCGTAGCGCAGCACGCCGAGCCGCTTGAACCCCTTGTAGAAATTGCCCGGCTTGCTCTGGTACGTATCGAACAGATCGTTCCAGACATCGAGCGGCAGGAGCGCGGGATCAACCGCGTCGTCCACCATGAATTTCCGGTAATCACGCTGCCCCGTTGTCGCCATCGTTCTCTCGCTCCATGACATCATGCTGTTACGTCACCTGCCCGCGTCGTTGTGTTCGGTGCGTAGTATAGCGTCGTGTCGCGCCTCCATCCAGCGGACGGCTTCGGCCCACGCATCAGGCGTGTTGACGCTCCATGTCGATCGGCCCGCCGGATCGTACGGGCGCATCGCATCGACGGTGAGTGCGTGGACGGTGATGGCGGGGAAGAACGCCGTCACCTGCCGGTCTCCCCGGTCGAGCGCCGCCCGCATCGGCGCCAGGCACGCGCGGGTGTAGAGCGCGTGCAGCGGCTCCCAGCCCACCTCGCCATCATCGTTCGAGCGACAGGGCACGAGCGCGTCCCACGTTCGGGGCAACGTCACCATCCACCGGAGGAGCGGCACGGAAAGATAGGGGAGATCGCAGGCGAGCGCGAGGATGTCCGGGTGTCGCGCCGCCGCGAACCCCGCGACCAGCCCCGCCAGCGGCCCCGCGCCCGCAATCGCATCCGGCACCGTCTGCATGGCCATTGGCGGCAACCGCCCCGCATCCTCCGCGACGATCACGACATCATCCGCCACCGCCTGCGCCGCCGCCACGACCCGCTCGATCAGCGTCGGCCCCCCGGATGCCAGCCGCAGCAGCGCCTTGTCCGCGCCCATCCGCCTACTTTGCCCGCCGGCGAGGATAACAGCGGTGAGCGAAGGCTGCTGGCTCATGGGAGCGTCGCCGCCCTACCGAGCGCAATACCGATTTCTGCATCCGTATATCTTTGCAGCACGTATCCACCGATGATTTGCTTCTGCAACTCTGTCCAGTGGAAGAGAAGATCACGTGGATCGGTGACTTCAACGGCGATCCAATCGAGCAGCATTGAACTTCGGATGAGGAGACGAGGTATTACGGCCGTTTGTGGGATCGTGACGATGCCGCCATGCGTCCATCCGTTTCGCAGAAACGTCCGATGCCATGTGAGAAAGTCCTTCTCGTTCGCGGTCAGGAGCAACCAATTATTCGCTTGGGCGTGTCGAATCTGATCGTCATCTGTCGCAGCGGACATCCCCGCAGCCTGAGCGGTGCGAACGAGGAAACCGCGCTGACGAAGATGCGGAAGGAGGGCATGATTTACACATTCATCGAGATAGACGGTCGGGGAGGACATCAAAGGTCGTCATACGGGATAGCTTCGCCTTCATTGTTCTCCGCGATATGTCTGTTAATTTCTTCGCGGTGCTCGCGATAGTAGCGGAGCGCAGTCTCAACATCCGGGGCAGTCAGCGTCGGTAACGCCTGAAGGACTCCCTCAACGTTGCCATATCCATAATGATAGAGCACCACCGACCGCACGGGGATGCGCGTCCCCTCGATGATCGGTTCGCCGAAAAGAATACGCGGATTGCGGACGATTGCCCGCGCTTGTACCTGCTCTCGAACCATGATGCTCCTCCTGCTCGCGTATCGCGCTACGAGCAAAGAATGATCGCGAGGCTATTGCGGCGGGGTGATAGTGAAGCCTAATTGTTGCGCCATGCCGAGGTCGTCCCGATTCGCCCAGTGCCCGACAATCTTCCCATCCCTGACCCCGAAGATGTGGATGTGTTGCACGGTGTATTCCTTGTGTGTCGGGGGGACGCCGTGCAGGATGCCGCCATTCAGCGGCGGGAACTCCGGTGTGCCCGCGTGAAGGCCATGGCACATGGTCCGAACCACGACCTTATCATCCGTCGCGATGATTTCCTCAATGGTGTGCCGCTCATGGAGGGTGTAGAGGCTGCTCAGGACGCGGTGCATCGCCTCGGGCGGGGCGTGGCGTCCGTGATTCAAGGTATCGGGAGAGTAGCACGCGACGGAGGCGTCAATGTCGCCACTGGCGAGGGTGTCGAGATGGCGGCGGACGACGGCGACATTTTCTTCGACGGACATGACTAATTCCCCCTTCGTGTACGAGATGGGATGAATAGCACCAGATTATCATATCATCAGTCCTGTTTTCTGTCTCAGAGGATTTTTGTTAGGCAAGATCGATTACGAGACGTGGGCGGTCATTTCCCCATTACTCATTACTCGTCTTCGCCTCGCGGTCTTTGCGGCGGGTGGCGCGGAGGAGGTCGCGGTTCATGAAGGAGATGACGTCCATCGGGATCTCCTTCGGGCAGACGGCCGCGCATTCGCCGATGTTCGTGCAGGCGCCGAAGCCCTCGACGTCCATCTGCTCGACCATCCGCAGCACACGGTCGTCGCGCTCCGGCTGGCCCTGCGGCAGATGGCCGAGGTGGGCGACCTTCGCGGCGGTGAAGAGCATCGCCGAGGCGTTCGGGCACATCGCCACGCACGCGCCGCAGCCGATGCAGGCGGCGTAGTCGAATGCCGCATCGGCGTCCGCCTTCGGGACGAGGATCGCATTCGCGTCCTGCGCACCGCCCGTCGGCGCGGTGACGTAGCCGCCGGCCTGGATGATGCGGTCAAACGCGCCGCGATCGACAATGAGGTCCTTGATGACCGGGAAGGCGCGCGCCCGCCACGGCTCGATGGTCACCGTGTCGCCGTCGTGGAAGTGGCGCATGTGCAACTGGCAGGCGGTGGTGGCGCGCTCCGGCCCGTGCGCGACGCCGTTGATCACCATGCCGCAGGTGCCGCAGATGCCCTCGCGGCAGTCGTGGTCGAAGGCGATGGGTTCCTCGCCGCGCTTGATCAGCCCCTCATTGACGATATCGAGCATCTCCAGGAAGGACATGTCCGGGCTGATGCCCTCCGCCTTGTAGGTGACCATGCGCCCGGCGTCGCGCGCGCTCTTCTGCCGCCAGACCTGGAGGGTGAGGTTCAGGTCGTGAGCCGCGTGGCCGTTCGGTTGGGTGCTGGCGCCCCGCTTTGCGAGCATTGCCATTACTTGTAACTCCGCTGTGAGGGGTGGACATACTCGAATTCGAGGGATTCCTTGTGCAGCACGGGGTCGTTGCTGGTGCCGGTGTACTCCCACGCTGACACATGCGAGAAGTGCTCGTCGTCGCGCAGCGCCTCGCCATCCGGCGTCTGGCTCTCCTCGCGGAAGTGGCCGCCGCACGACTCGGTGCGGTTAAGCGCGTCCGTGCAGATCAACTCGCCGAGTTCGATGAGGTCCGCGACGCGGCCCGCCTTTTCGAGCGACTGGTTCATCTCCTCGTTCTCGCCGAGGACGTTGACGTTGTTCCAGAATTCCTCGCGCAGTTGCGGCAGTTGCGCGAGCGCGCTGCGCAGGCTGGCGTCCGTGCGCGCCATGCCGCAGTTGTCCCACATGATGTGCCCCAACTCGCGGTGGAAGGAATCAACGGTGCGCTTCCCCCGGATGCCGAGCAGCCGCTTGACGCGCGCCTTCACCTCGGCCTCTGCCTCCGCGAAGGCGGGGTGCGACGTGTCGGCCTTCGGCACTTTGCCCTGCGCGAGGTAGTCACCGATTGTGTACGGGAGGATGAAGTAGCCGTCCGCGAGGCCCTGCATCAGGGCGCTCGCGCCGAGGCGGTTCGCGCCGTGGTCGGAGAAGTTCGCCTCGCCCCCGACGAAGAGGCCGGGGATCGTGCTCTGGAGGTTGTAATCCACCCAGAGGCCGCCCATCGTGTAGTGGATAGCGGGGTAGATGCGCATCGGCGCTTCGTAGGAGTTCTCGCCGGTGATCTTGTTGTACATGTCGAAGAGGTTGCCGTACCGCTCCTCGATCACGCGACGCCCGAGTCGCTTGATCGCGTCCGCGAAGTCGAGGTAGACGCCGCGCCCGCCGGGGCCGACACCGCGACCCTCGTCGCAGACCTCCTTCGCGTTGCGGGAGGCGACATCGCGCGGGACGAGGTTGCCGAAGCTCGGGTACTTGCGTTCGAGGAAGTAGTCGCGCTCGCTCTCGGGAATCTGCGCCGGTGGGCGCGCGTCGCCCGCGCGGAGCGGCACCCAGACGCGCCCGTCGTTGCGGAGCGATTCGCTCATCAGCGTCAACTTGGACTGGTGATCGCCGGTGACGGGGATGCAGGTCGGGTGAATCTGGGTGAAGCAGGGGTTCGCGAAGAGCGCGCCGCGCTTGTACGCCCGCCAGTCTGCTGTGACGTTGCACCCCTTCGCGTTGGTCGAGAGGTAGTAGACATTGCCGTAGCCACCGGACGCGAGCACGACCGCGTCCGCGAGGTACGGCGTCACCTCGCCCGTCACGAGATCGCGCGCGATGATGCCCCGCGCCGCGCCGTCGATCACGACGAGATCGAGCATCTCATGGCGCGCGTGCATGTCCACATTGCCGAGGCCGATCTGCCGCGACAGCGCCGAGTACGCGCCGATCAGCAACTGCTGGCCCGTCTGCCCCCGCGCGTAGAAGGTGCGCGAGACCTGCGCGCCGCCGAACGAGCGGTTGTCCAGCAGGCCGCCGTACTCGCGCGCGAAGGGGACGCCCTGCGCCACACACTGGTCGATGATGTTGACGCTGATCTGCGCCAGCCGGTAGACATTCGCCTCGCGGGAGCGGAAGTCCCCGCCCTTCACGGTGTCATAGAAGAGGCGCTGGACACTGTCGCCGTCGTTGCGGTAGTTCTTCGCGGCGTTGATGCCGCCCTGCGCGGCGATGCTGTGCGCGCGGCGCGGCGAGTCCTGATAGCAGAAGCACTGGACGTGGTAACCGAGTTCCGCCAGCGTCGCGGAGGCGGACGCGCCCGCCAGCCCGGAGCCGACGACGAGGATCGTGAACTTCCGCTTGTTCGCGGGGTTCACGAGCTTCATCTCGAATTTGTGCTTCTCCCACTTGTCCGCGATGGGGCCGGACGGGATTTTCGCGTCGAGCGCGATCGCACGCCCGCTGGGCGCACGGCGATCCGTCTCGACCGCCGGTGGTGCGATGATTGTTGCCATCACTCCTTCACCTTCCTAACTGACGATGCCGGTGAAGACCGCGAGGGGGACGATGCTGCCGCCCCCGGTGATCAGCACCGCCGAGACGAGCGCGAGGCCCCGGAAAAAGCGGTTGTACTTGCGGCGGTTGACGCCGAGCGTCTGGAACATGCTCCAGACGCCGTGGTAGAGATGGAACCCGAGCGCGATCATCGCCAGGAGATAGAAGAGCGTCACGTACCAGTGGCTGAAACCGGAGACGACATTGCCGTAGACATCGCCCTCCTGATACGTGCCGGAGTGGGCGGCGCCCACCGTCAGATCGAGGATGTGATAGATGATGAAGAAGAAGATCACCAATCCGCCCCAGCGCATCGTGCGGGAGGCGATGGTCGCGTCAGTATCCTTCTTGTTGACGTAGCGGACGGGGCGGCTCGCGACGCTCTGCTGCGTCAGCTGCACCGCCGCGACGACGTGGAGGATGACGGAAGCGAGCAGGACGACGCGGATGATCCACAGGAGTTCGGTGCGGAAGAAGATCGGGTTGCCGACGGTGCGGATGTAGTCGCTGTAAGCGTTGAATTTGTCGTGCCCCTCGACGACTTTCAGGTTGCCGTAGATGTGAAGGATCATGAACAGGTACATGATGATCCCCGTCACCGCCATGACCGTCTTCTTGCCGATTGACGTGCGATAGAGTGCCACCGTCGCAGCCATACGTTAACTTCTCCCGCTCCATTGCCAGTGGTCAGTCGTCCGAGGCACCGGCGCAGTCTCCCATGTTCTCACCATTGCCATGCCCAGATCACCGGGGCGCGGCATTTTGGCAGGGCCTCATTTCTGTAGTGGAGAACGTGATCGTAACCATTGCGGCGGCGCACATCCCTGTCCCCTCATTTCCACGGCTCTCGCCGCCACATTTCGTGCGGATGCCCAGAAAAGTCGGCGGCGAGATGGTTCCACGTCACTACCGCGAGTATAGCACCGCGCGCATCAATCGTCAGGGACGCGATCATCGGATTCGCCTATGGGCAAGATTCGATAGCGTATGATACTTTCATTCGAGAAGCGTAGGCTTCCCAGCCTACGTGAGAGACTGCAGGCTGGAAAGCCCGCGCTACCGGGATACTGGTGTCAAAGGGTATGCGTATTACGGTCAACCCTGAATTTCTCCCCGACCCGGCCGAGCCGCCGCGCGACGCGATCGAGAAGCAGCGCGTCTGGGCGGCGATGGTGCGGGAGGAACCGCTCGCGCACCCACCGCGCACCATCGCGGCGGTCGATGTCCATCTCGGCGCGGATCGCGCGATCGCGGTCGCTGCGCTCGTCTCATACCCCGATCTCGAACCCATCGCTATCGTCTCCGGTGTCGCGCCGCTCGCGTACCCCTACGTGCCAGGGCTGCTTTCATGGCGCGAACTACCCGCCGCTGTCGCCGCATTGGAGCAGTTGCCCGAAGCGCCGGACGTGCTGCTCGCGGATGGTCAGGGGCGGGCGCACCCCCGGCGCTTCGGCCTCGCCTGCCACCTCGGCCTCGCGGTTAACCTGCCGACGCTCGGCTGCGCGAAGTCAATCCTCGTTGGGCGGTACGGGGCGCTGGCGGACGAGGCGGGCGGCACCGCGCCGCTCGTCGATAAGGATGAGGTGGTCGCCATCGTCCTCCGCACGCGGCGGGGCGTCGCGCCCGTCTACGTCTCCGTCGGGCACCGCATCGCGCTCGATGAGGCGGTCGCGATCGTCCACCGGAGCGCCGTGCGCACGAAACTCCCCGAACCCTCCCGCCTCGCCCACAACGAAGCCCAACGCCTCGCCCGCGTCGCCCGCCCGTAGGGTACAATGGCGCCACACTTTCCCACGCACCAAAGGGGACACGCCGTGGCAACCAGGACGAAACTGACCTACGAGGATTACGAAGCCCTCCCGGATGACGGCAACCGCTACGAGATCATCGACGGGGAGGTGTATGTGTCTCCACCACCGATCACTCCACATCAGTGGGCGAGTGGAGAACTCACATGGTTTCTCGGCAGCCATGTCAGAGCGCGCGGACTTGATCACATCTTTTATGCTCCCTTCGCGGTCCGGCTCGGTCCGCATGATATTCTCGAAGGTGACGTACCGCGATCTCGCGCTCGCGCTCGGCCAGCCGCACGGGGCGCAGGCGGTGGGCGGGGCGGTGGGCCGGAACCCGGTTTCGATCATCGTGCCGTGCCATCGCGTGCTCGGCAGCGATGGCGGCCTCACCGGTTACATGTGGGGCGTCCACGTCAAACGGTGGCTCCTCGATCGCGAGCGTCGGGTCGCGGGGCGCACGCTCTTCTGAACAGCGAACAGCGAAGAACGAAGAACGAAAACAGTGTCGCCCCTTGCGGCGTCGTTCACCCATCGGTATGAGGGTCGGATTGCGGATGGTTCGGATGAACTTCCCTCAATGGTGGCTGTTGGGCACGCGCGCTCAGACGGTTAGTCGCGCGCTGGCGTGGTCACTCGCGGCGGTGTGCTGCACGGCGTTGCTGCTAGCAGCGGCGTATCAGTACCGGCCCACGACGGCGCTTGGCATCGGGGATTCCCCGCACGACACCGCGCTCGTCCGGGACTTCAACGCGCAGGAGCGGCAACAGGGTGTCGATCACGGAATACGCGAGGCTGGTGAAAAAGTCGGTAGCTGATGGAACAGCCTGCGGGGCTCATCGACGCGGATCGGCGATGCTTGTCCGTAAAAACATCGGAGCATCGCGTCTCAGGTCGGCGTGAGGCGGTTTTGTGG
>JAABUS010001051.1_pt1 | contig 63923 bp, 65 predicted proteins | sample 5560161 | NCBI WGS metagenome assembly JAABUS01 (sample SAMN10711885, study PRJNA513376) | rock metagenome | isolation source: Antarctica rocks | place: Antarctica: Victoria Land, Trio Nunatak nord | collected 2016-01-04
CAGTGCCGAGATGGCTCTTGATCGCGGCCTGCTCTCGGTGCGGGGGTTCGATCGGGTGCTGAGAGTCGCTTGGACCCTGGCGGATCTGAGCGGAATGAGCAGCCCAGGCGCCTCCGAGGTGGACACCGCTGTGGGGCTCCGGCTGCGGAGGATCGGATGAGCGCGCAACCAGAAGGTGACGACGCTGGTGGATGCCCCGACCTGCGTATCGGCACCGAGGGCGCCATCGAGGAGTCCGTCCGTCACGCCAGGGCTTGGCTGAGTCGAGCGGTCGAGCCGGGTCAGGCTGTGATGCACGGTTATGTGGAGACTGTTGGGCCGATCGCAGCGATGCAGTCGCTGCGTTCAGCGAGAGCTCCGGCTCCGATCCAGGCGTTGGTGGGGGCGCGTTTCGACGAGGATCAGCGCAGCGAAGACCTTGCCGCCGCAGCTGCGATCGGAGCCAGGATCGTCGTCCCCGGCGACGTCGAGTGGCCCGCGGAGCCACTGCATGCGATGACGGTCGCTACTGCGATGGGCGTCGAAGGCATCGCACCGCCGTTGGCGCTCTGGCTGCGCGGCAATGGCGATCTGGCGCGCTTGACCGGACGCGCGGTCGCTGTCGTCGGTGCTCGCGCATCGACTTCGTACGGGACCGAGCAGGCCGCTCAGTTGGGCTTCGACCTGGCCGAGCGCGGGTGGACGGTTGTCTCGGGCGGCGCATTCGGGATAGATGCCGCCGCGCATCGGGGAGCCTTAAGCGCCGGCGCTCCGACGTTGGCGGTATTGGCCGGAGGAATTGACCGTAACTACCCCGCCGCGCATGCCGCCCTCTTCGAGCGGATCGCCCAGGACGGTCTGCTGGTCAGCGAGTGGCCACCCGGCTGTGCGCCCTATCGGCACAGATTCCTGATTCGTAACCGACTGATCGCCGCGCTCAGTGCGGGTTGCGTAGTCGTCGAGGCCTCAGCGCGATCGGGGGCACGGCACACCGCCGGGCGGGCCCAAGAACTTGGCCGGCCGGTCATGGCGGTTCCGGGTCCGGTCACCTCGGCCATGTCGGTGGGCACGCACGCCCTGTTGCGCGACACGCAAGCCCGCCTGGTGACCGGCGTCGAGCACGTGATCGAGGAGATCGGAGCGCTCGGGGCGGATCTCGCTCCACTGTCTCGCGGCCCGGATACCGCGCGCGACTTCCTGTCCGCTGTTCAGGCGCGGACGCTGGAGGCACTGCCCAGCAGACGTGCCGCGCTAGCCGAACAGATCGCTCGGGCCGCGGGATTGAGCCTGCTCGACGTCCTAGCCGCCCTGCCTGCGCTGGAGGCAAGGGCGCTCGTCGAATGCAGCGAGGGAGCGTGGCGGCTGGTCCGTTAGCGTACTCCGGCTGCCCTTGGTCCCGACGCGACGAAGCTGAGTCAGTAGCCGCATGCAACGGGAAGACAGTCACCCGGCGTGGGCCCTTGACCGGCGTGGGCCCTTGACCGACCGTCAACCTGTGAAGCGGCAGCGCGGTTCGAGCAGCGGGGTCGAGTTGCCGGTGGAACTCGAAATCGCACTCGAGGACTTCCTCGACTCGCTCAGGCTGACCCGCAACCTGTCGGTGCACACGGTCCGGGCGTATCGCAGCGATATCCACGGTTTGTTTGCCCACCTCGCCCGGCACGACAAGCATTCCGTCGCGGATCTTGACCTTCGAGTGCTGCGCAGCTGGCTGGCACAGCTTCAGACCTTGGGAGCGGCTCGCACGACGCTGGCCAGGAGGGCTGCGGCCGCTCGCACGTTCACCGCCCATGCCCGCACCGCCGGCTGGATCTCGGTTGATCCAGGCCTGCGGCTGGCCAGCCCACGAACGCATCGGTCGCTGCCCGTGGTGCTGGACGCAGCCCAGGCCAGGGCGGTGGTGGAGGCCGCCGGTTCACGGCGCTCCCTCGACAAGGACAAGGAGAAGGCCGCGGACGAGGACGAGGACGCGGAGGGGGGATCGACGATTCCTGCGCCCGTCGACGATGCAGTCGACCGCGGATTGGCCCTGCGGGACCGGGCGGTCATGGAGGTGCTCTACGGCTGCGGGATTCGAGTCAGCGAACTGGTCGGATTGGACATCGCGGACATCGACGATGCCCGTCGGGTGATCCGGGTCCTGGGAAAGGGCGGCAAGGAGCGGGTCACGCCGTACGGCCTCCCGGCCCAGCGCGCGCTGGATGGCTACCTCGGGGCCGGCCGAGTTGTCCTGGTCACCGCGGCGAGCGGGCCAGCGTTGTTCCTCGGCCGCCGAGGTGGCCGACTGGGTCAGCGCGAGGCCCGGCGGATCGTGCACGCCGCCGTTGCGGCGGTCCCGGACACTCCCGACGTCGGCCCGCACGGGCTGCGCCACAGTGCCGCAACGCACGTGCTCGAAGGGGGGGCCGACCTGCGCAGCGTGCAGGAACTACTCGGCCACGCAAGCCTGGCCACGACGCAGATCTACACCCACGTGAGCGCCGAGCGGCTCAAGGCGGTCTATCACCGGGCACACCCGCGCGCCTGACCGGAAGTGGCCGTTGCCTTCGGCGGGCCAGCGGCACGAGTCCCAGCATGCCGACGACCAGCGGTCCGGCGGTCATCGCCAGGGCGGGGTCGAGCCCTGCAGCCGATCCGCCGGCGCCGTACCGGGGGAGCAGGCGCACCGGCCCCTGGCGCAACAGCAGAAGTGGATCCAGGTAGACATCGCCGCGGCGCAGGCCCCAGTGCAGGCAGGCTGCCACCGGACACCCGGCATGCCCTGGTTGCAACGTTCCGATGACCTGCCCGGGCGTGACCTCGATCCCGGCTGAGACCAAAGCCAGGACTGGTTCGTAGGTCGTCCGGAGTCCGTCGGCATGCTCGACACTGAGCACGCCTCGACCGGCCAGCGGTCCGGCGTAGACCACCCTGCCGGCTCCGGTGGCGCGCACCTGCTCGCCGGGATTCCCGGCAAGATCAACGCCCCGGTGCCCGGCGGCGTACGGATTGGCCGGGAGATCGAAGGCTCGCGTGACGGTGAGCGGTTCGGGGAGTGGCGCGATCCAACCGGCGGCGGAGCTGGCCGCCGGAGGAAGCCCGCTCCAGGCGGCGACGACGAGCAGAATCACCAGCGACGCCCGCCGGAGTCGGGTAACCCTCATTCGTCCAGGCTCGTCCATACGGGTTCTGCTCGGAGTCGCTGCAGCGTGGCTGTGGATGGGTCAGCGGCCCGAGCACGTCAGCTGTGGACACCCGCGGGTACACTCGCTGTCAGCAGTCTGCGCTTTGTGGCGGGCTGACTTCGCGTGACCTTCCCCGCCTGAGGTGGGAAAAGCTTCGTCTCGGTCCCGGCGCCATCGGGTCAACGTGGCTCGTTGGTCACCAGGGCGGCACCCCGACCCGGGGGGCCGCGACAACCGAGTGAGCGCCAGCGTCCGACATCGGCCGGTGGCGCGCGAACCGAGAGGACGGCCCGTGGCTGTCGTCAGTATGAAGAACCTGCTCGATGCAGGCGTCCACTTCGGGCATCAGACCCGTCGCTGGAACCCGAAGATGAAACGGTTCATCTTCACCGAGCGCAACGGCATCTACATTATCGATCTCCAGCAGACGCTGACCTACATCGATGATGCCTATGACTTCATCAAGCAGACCGTCGCCCACGGCGGCACGGTGCTGTTCGTCGGCACCAAGAAGCAGGCCCAGGAAGCGATCGCCGAGCAGGCCAACCGGGTCGGAATGCCGTACGTGAATCAGCGCTGGCTCGGCGGGATGCTGACCAACTTCCAGACGGTGCACGGCCGGCTGCAGCGGCTCAAGGAACTCGAGACGATGGAGCAGACCGGCGTCACGGCCACGTTGAGCAAGAAGGAGGCCCTCGGCCTGTCGCGGGAGAAGGCGAAGCTAGAGCGCAGCCTCGGCGGTATCCGCGACATGGCAAAGACGCCCAGCGTGGTATGGATCGTGGACACCAAGAAGGAACACATCGCCGTGGGCGAGGCACGCAAGCTCGGAATTCCCGTCGTTGCGGTGCTCGACACCAACTGCGATCCCGACGAGGTCGACTACAAGATCCCGGGCAACGACGACGCCATCCGTAGCGCTGCCTTGTTGACCCGAGTCGTGGCCGACGCTGTCGCCGACGGGCTGATGGCCCGCCAGGCGGCCCAGTCGGCAGCCAGCGAGGGCTCGGACAACGGCAACGCTGCCGAGATTGGTGCCAACGAACCGCTGGCCGAGTGGGAGCGGGAGCTACTCGAGGGCACCAGGCCAGCCGAGCAGAGCGCCACAGCACCGCCTGCCTCGACGAATGGGGCTGCCTCGGTCGCCGAGACCGCGTCGGCGAATGGCGCCGCATCGGCGAATGGCGCTGCTTCAGCCAACGCACCGGAAGGCGGAGGCGAAACGCCTGCCGCTGACGGTGACGAGCCCACAGCCCCCACCGCCTGACCCGCGGCGACAGCCCAGCGGGCACCAGCCAGCAGCACGAGCGGCCGGCGCGGCGGGAGGCCCGATCGTGCCCCGTTCGCCGCAGATCGAGAACTCGCGACGAGCATTCGCGAGAGTGAAGGACAGTGATATGCCCAGCTTCACCGCCGCCGACGTCAAGCGGCTGCGTGACATGACCGGCTCCGGAATGATGGCGTGCAAGAACGCGCTCACCGAGGCCGACGGCGACTTCGACAAGGCCGTCGAACTGCTCCGGATCAAGGGGGCCAAGGACGTCGGCAAGCGTCTCGAGCGGGCCGCGGCCAATGGCCTGGTCCTGATCAAGGCCGGCGCGATGCTCGAACTCAACTGCGAGACCGACTTCGTGGCCAAGAACGCCGGCTTCCAGGAGTTGGCCGACCGCCTGATCGATGTCGTGCTCGCGGCGAAGCCGGCCGACATACCGGCACTGCTCGCCCAGTCGATGCCCGACGGCAACACCGTCGCGCAGACGTTGCAGGACGAGTCGGCCAAGATCGGCGAGAAGCTCGAGACGACCCGCTTCGTGGTCTTCGACGGCACCACCGCTTCGTACCTGCACCGCAAGGCGACCGATCTCCCGCCGGCGATCGGCGTCCTGGTCGAGTACGAGGGAGACAACGGGGACACGGCGAAGTCGGTGGCGATGCAGGTGGCTGCGAGCCGGCCGAAGTTCCTTGCCCGCGAAGAGGTTCCGGCCGAGGTCGTGGACTCTGAGCGGCGGATCGCCGAGCAGACCGCACGCGAAGAAGGCAAGCCCGAACAGGCGATGTCACGGATCATCGAAGGCCGCGTCGGTGCGTTCTTCAAGGACTTCGTGCTCCTCGAGCAGCCGTCGATCACTGACCCGAAGCGCGACGTAGCGGCGGTGCTCTCCGACGCTGGTGTCGCTGTACGTCGGTTCGCTCGTTTCGAGGTCGGGCAGCCGTAGGGAAGGATCGCGGCCATGCAGCCACTGGGATATCGGCGGGTCTTGCTAAAGCTGTCCGGTGAGACCCTCGGCGGCGGCAAGGTGGGGATCGACCCCGATGTGGTGTCCGACATCGCCCGGCAGGTGGCCCAGGTAGCCAACGGCGGGGTCCAGGTGGCGATCGTCGTCGGCGGCGGAAACTTCTTCCGCGGCGCCGAACTGTCCCAGCACGGGATGGAGCGGGCGCGCGCCGACTACATGGGCATGCTCGGGACGGTGATGAACTGCCTCGCTCTGCAGGACTTCTGCGAGAAGGCAGGTGTTGCCACTCGCGTACAGACGGCGATCACGATGGGCCAGGTCGCCGAGCCCTACATCCCGCTTCGCGCCATCCGGCACATGGAGAAGGGCCGGGTGGTGATCTTCGGGGCAGGCGCCGGGATGCCGTACTTCTCCACCGACACGGTTGCCGCCCAGCGGGCTCTGGAGATCGGTTGTGAAGTGCTGCTCCTGGCCAAGAACGGCGTCGACGGGGTCTATGACGCGGACCCGCAGAAGGTTCCTGGCGCGGTCCGGTTCGACGCGATCACGCATGGCGAAGTGCTTGCCCGAGGGCTGGCCGTTGCCGATGCGGCGGCGATCAGTCTCTGTCAGGCCAATGGCCTGCCCATCGTGGTCTTCAGCCTGGATGTCGACGGCAACATCGCCCGCGCGGTCAATGGTGAGAAGATCGGTACACAGATCGTCACACCGCGCTGACGGGGTGCCCTGTCCGGGCCATCGACAGGACCACCTGACTGACCCGGTCGGGCCCGACCGCCGAAAATGGAGGACCGCGTGATCGACGACACTTTGCTCGACGCCGAGGACCGGATGGACAAGGCGGTATCGGTAGTGCGGGAAGACCTCGGCACGCTGCGGACCGGCCGCGCCACCCCCTCGATGTTCAGCAAGATCATGATCGATTACTACGGCGCCCAGACGCCCCTCCCGCAGATGGCTTCGATCAACATCCCGGAGGCCAGGATGGCGATCATCAAGCCCTACGACATCAGCCAACTCGCGGCGATCGAGAAGGCGATCAGGGACAGTGACCTCGGCGTGAATCCCGGCGGCGACGGCACCATGTTGCGCATCGTCTTTCCCCAGCTGACCGAGGAACGCCGACGAGATCTGGGCAAGGTTGCCCGGACCAAGGGCGAGGACGGCAAGGTCGCCGTACGCAACATCCGGCGCCGTTCCAAGGAGGAACTCGAACGTTTGCAGAAGGACGGCGAGGTCGGTGAGGATGACGTACGTCGTGCGGAAAAAGAGCTCGACGACATCACTTCCGCGCACGTCGCCACGATCGACGAGGCCGTGAAGACCAAGGAAGCCGAGCTTCTCGAGGTCTGATCGGTGCTCGAGGAGAAGCCCAACAACCGGCTTGGCAAACCGAAGACACCGTCCGACTCCGCGTCGGAAGGAACCACTGCCACGTCGCCGGCCCCCGATACGGCGCCTGCTCCGGGCCGGGCCGGACGAAACCTTCCGGTCGCGGTCGCGGTGAGTCTTGGCCTGGGCGCCGTTATCATCGTCTCCCTCGCCACCTACCACCCGTCGTTCGTGCTGATCGTGCTCGCTGCCGTACTGATCAGCGAATGGGAAATCGTCCGGGTACTGCGGACAGCACGCGTCAGACCGCCGGTGGTTCCGTTGCTTCTCGGGGCAGTCGCGATGGTCGCCGTCACCTGGGTCAGCGGTCCTGGCGGGCTGGCGGTGACCACGATGCTGACCGTCCTGGCTGGCATGGTGTGGCGGCTCTCCGATGGGCCGGTCGGCTACTTCCGGGACGCATCGACGGCCGTTCTGATCACGGCCTATGTCCCACTGCTGGCCTGCTTCGCGGTGCTGATGCTGCGCCCGGACGACGGAGCAACGCGGATCGTTGCCTTCATCGTGACCGTGGTGTGCAGCGATGTCGGGGGATACGTCGCCGGCGTGCTGTTCGGCAAGCACCCGATGTCGCCGACCGTCAGTCCCAAGAAGTCCTGGGAGGGACTGGGCGGATCGCTGCTCGCCTGCATGCTCGCCGGCATCCTGCTCGTCGGACTGGCTCTTGACGGTTCGTGGTGGCAGGGACTCCTGTTCGGCGCAGCGATCGCGTTGACGGCAACCCTCGGCGATCTCGCCGAGTCGATCGTCAAGCGCGACCTCGGGATCAAGGACATGGGCACCCTGCTTCCTGGCCACGGTGGGCTGATGGACCGGATGGATTCGTTGCTGCCCTCGGCCGCGGTCGCCTATCTGCTGCTGAGCGCGTTCCTACCTTCGGCGTGAAACCAGGCCGCCGAGTTCGGCGGTAGCAACGAGCCGGGCCAGTCGGTGCTGCTCAGGATCAGGTCTCCGGCCGGTGGCCTGGCCGGTCGTGAACCGCAGTTGATCGCACAGATGAAGCCGGTGTCGCGAGCGAGGACCAACGTTCCGGGCGCTGACGGCAGGATCGCGACGCCATCGTCTAGCCCCGCCAATCGAGTCCGGCGTATCCGTAAGGCCGTGCGGTAGAAGGCCAGAGTGGAGGCTGGGTCGCGTTCCTGAGCGGCCACGGACAGGTGGCCCCAGGATGCCGGTTGCGGCAGCCAAGGTGGCGAACTGCCAGCGGGTGAGAAGCCGTACGACGGTGCACCGGTGGTCCACGGGAGCGGGACCCGGCATCCGTCTCGGCTGGCGATCGAGCCGCCGGACTGCAGCCAGGCCGGGTCTTTGCGTTGTGAAGGCGGTACGTCGACCTGCGGGAGTCCGAGCTCCTCGCCCTGGAACACATAGGCCGACCCCGGCAGCGACAACATGACCAGGAGCGCGGCACGTGCGCGTTCGAGTCCCACGTCCTCACCCGTCGGGCCCGACGCGCGGTAGCGGCTGACCGTTCGTACCGCATCGTGACTGGCCAGAACCCAGGTTGGTGATGCGTCGACTGCTCGTACCGCGTCGAGGGTGTCCATTATGACGCGGCGGAAGGCGGCTGCTGACCAGCAGGTTTCCAGCCAGGCGAAGTTGAACACCTGATGGCACTCGCCCGCCCTGACGTAGTGAGCGAGTTCGCTCGACGCGGGTGCAACGGCCTCGGCGATCATCATCCGGTCACCGGGATAGGAGTCGAGCACCGCCCGCCAGCGACGGTAGATCGAGTGCACCTCCGGTCGGTTGCGGTAGGGGTGCCGATGATCGGTGCGTCGCAGATCGGGGAATCCAGGATCCTTGGCCAAACACATCGCCACATCGATTCGCAGGCCGTCGACGCCTCGATCCAGCCAGAACCGCAGGATCGACTCGAATTCGGCGCCGACGGCGGGGTTGGCCCAGTTGAGATCGGGCTGCCCCGGGTGATGCAGATGCAGGTACCACTCGGCGGGTTGCCCTTCGGGACCGGGGACCCTGGTCCACGCGGGTCCACCGAAAGCCGATGGCCAGTTGTTCGGCGGTCGGATGCCGCCGCGGCCCGCACCCGGACGAAAGTGGTAGCGCTGCCGTTCAGTGCTGCCGGATCCGGCGGCCAGGGCTGCCCGGAAGTGAGCGTGCTGAGCGGACGTGTGGTTGGGGACCAGGTCGATGATCACCCGCAGTCCGAGTCCGTGAGCCTCCTCGAGCAGCCCATCGAAGTCGGCCAGGGTTCCGAAGCGTCGATCCACCTCGCGGTAGTCGGCCACGTCGTAGCCGTGGTCCAGCTGAGGTGACGGGTAGAACGGTGTGATCCAGATGGCATCGACGCCAAGGTCACGGAGGTAGGCCAGGCGGGACCGAAGTCCTGGAAGGTCGCCGAGGCCATCGCCATCGGAGTCCGCGAAGCTGCGCAGATACACCTCGTAGCAGGCTGCATTGCGCCACCATTCCGCTCGCCCGGGCACGCGAAGGGACGATACGTCACTCGCTGCGCAGCGGCCCTGATCCCGGCTCCGGATCGGCCGCCCCCTTGACGGGGCTGCGCTAAACCGGTTTATTAGTACCAGCGTCCAATGTACGGCCGAAGCGCCGTCGTCGAATTCGGCGCCTCAGGAGGGCCATGGGCACCGGGCGGGTCACCATCGCCGACGTTGCCCAGGCCGCGGGCGTGTCCAAGGGCGCGGTGTCCTTCGCCCTCAACCAGCGGCCAGGTCTGGCTCCAGACACCAGGGACCGGATCCTGCGCGTCGCGGCGGAGCTGGACTGGACGCCCAATCAGCGAGCCCGCGCGCTCTCGACCTCGCGGGCGTTCGCGTTCGGACTCGTGGTCGCCCGACCGCCCGAGGTCCTCGTCGAGGACGCGTTCTTCTCCGCTCTGATCGCCGGGATCGAGGCGGGCCTGGTCGACAGCGGATATGCGCTGGTTCTCCAGGTGGTGACCTCGGCTCATGAGCATGACGGCTACCGCCGGATGGCCCGCCACGGTCGCGTCGACGGGGTCTTGCTCACCGACCTGAGAACCGACGACAGCAGGATCCCGCTGCTGCAGAGCCTCGGGATGCCAGCCGTAACGTTGAACCGAGCCCAGTCGGTGTCCCCGTTTCCGGCGATCGTCCTCGATGACAAGCCTGCCGTCATTTCCGCAGTGCGGCACTTGATCGATCTCGGACACCGCGACATCGCACATGTGGCGGGGCCAGCAGGCTACGTCCACGGCGTCGCCCGCCGTACGGCCTGGTCCGAGACCCTGGCAGCGGCCGGACTCCCGCCGGGCCAGCTCGTACAGGGCGACTTCTCTGCTCGAGGCGGTGCGGGCGCGACTCGACGGCTGCTCGAGGCGCCCGTCCCGCCCACGGCCATCCTTTATGCCAACGACATCATGGCCATCGCTGGTCTGGCCGCAGCTCACGAACGAGGGCTGGACGTGCCCAGGGACCTATCGGTCGTCGGTTTCGACGACACACCCTTGGCCGCACACGTCCACCCGGCACTCACCACCGCGCGCGCAGACGTCTTCGAATGGGGCCGCGCCGCGACCCAGGCATTGGCCGCGCTGACCAGCGGTCGTACCCAGCCCGATGTCTCCTGTCCCCCTGCCGAGCTGATCCTCCGCGACTCCACCGGACCACCCAACCGCGGGCCGACCTCGGCCAAGCGCACCCCGAAATCCAGAGCTGCCAACCCGTCAAGCAGAAGCAAGCAAGGGAGTCGCAAATGACAAGCACAGCAACAGGTTTGAGAAACAAGGCGTTAGCGACCTTCGCGCTGGTCACCCTTGGCCTTTCCGCATGTGGCGGCGGCGATGGGACGAGCGCCGAGGATGCCGCGACGGCGACTGGGCCGATCGACATCTGGTATTCCAACAACCCGGAGGAAGTTGCCTGGGGCGAGGCGATGGTCGAGGCATGGAACGCCGAGAATCCTGACCAGGAAGTGACCGGACAGGAAATCCCCGCCGGGGATTCCTCGGAGGAGGTCATCACCGCCGCCATCACAGCGGGGAATGCGCCCTGCCTGATCTACAACACTGCTCCTGCTGCCGTGCCGCTGTTCGAGAAGCAGGGCGGACTCGTCCCGCTGAGCGACTTCGAGGATGGCGCCTCCTACATCGAGGACCGTACAGGCGACCGCGCCCAGCAGTACCAATCGACCGACGGCAACTACTACCAGATGCCGTGGAAGACCAACCCGTCGATGATCTTCTACAACAAGGACCTGTTCGCCGCTGCCGGTCTGGACCCCGAGAACCCGCCGCTGGCCAGCTACGACGAGTTCCTGGCGACGTCGCAGACACTGGTGAGCAGCGGTGGCGCGCAGGCCGCGATCTGGCCGGCGGCCAGCAGCGAGTTCTACCAGGCCTGGTTCGACTTCTACCCGCTGTTCATCGCCGCATCGGACGGCCAGCAGTTGGTGGAGGACGGTGAGAGCCAGTTCACCAACGAGGCCGGCATGGCTGCGGCGGAGTTCTGGGCGCAGTTGTACGAGCAAGGTCTCACGCCCAAGGAGAACTACACCGGCGACGCGTTCGCCGACGGCAAGGCCGCAATGTCGATCGTCGGCCCCTGGGCGATCGCGGTCTACGGGGACTCGGTCAACTGGGGCGTCGCACCGGTGCCGACACCGGACGGCTCGGCCGGAGACGAGGTCAGCACCTTCAGCGACGAGAAGTCGGTAGGCATGTTCAGCGCCTGCGAGAACCGTGGCACGGCCTGGGAGTTCCTCAAGTTCACCACCAGCGAAGAGGCTGACGGTCAACTGCTCGAACTGACCGGCCAGATGCCGATGCGCGGTGATCTTCCGTCGACCTACCCGGACTACTTCGCCAGCAATCCGGACTACGAGATCTTCGCCGACCAAGCTGCCCGCACGGTCGAGGTGCCCAACGTGCCCAACTCGATCGATATGTGGCAGACCTTCCGCGATGCGTACTCCGAAGCGGTGATCTTCGGAGACTCCGACATCGGGGAGGCGTTCGATGCGGCCGCAGAGACCATCAACGAACTGACGACCGAGGAGTAGCGGGTCCGATGGCCGTCACAGCCCCCGCCACCGACCGGGAGAGCCGCTCCAGTTCCCGCCGCAAGGCGGGCCGCCAGCGGATCGGAGCACTGTTCATCGCTCCGTACGTCATCTTCCTGGCGGCCATCTTCGCCTACCCGGTCGGGCTTGCCGTCTACATGTCCTTCCACGACTACTTCTTCGCCGCACCAGGGGCGATCGTGGACCGGCCGTTCATCGGCCTGGACAACTACGCCAAGGCGCTCGCAGATCCGGCGGTGTTGCAGTCATTCGGCAACGTCGCGATCTTCCTGCTGATCAATGTTCCACTCACCGTGGTCCTGGCTCTGGTGTTGGCCACGGCGCTGAACGCGGCCATCCCGTTTCGTACGTTCTTCCGGGTCAGCTACTACGTGCCCTACATCACCGCGAGCGTGGCAGTGGTGGGTGTCTGGTTGTTCCTGTTCGACGGCAGCGGGATGGTCAACAAACTGCTCGGTCCGCTGGCACCGGACCCGTCGTGGTTCGTCAACTCGACGTTGGCCATGCCACTGGTCGCGGTCTATGTGAGCTGGAAACAGCTCGGTTTCTTCGTTCTGCTCTACCTGGCAGCCCTGCAGAACGTGCCGAAGGAGCTGTACGAGGCGGCCTCGATGGACGGCGCGGGGCGGCTGCGGACATTCATGTCGGTGACGGTGCCGGGGGTCCGCCCGGCAACTTTCCTGGTCACCTTGTTGGCCACGATCACCGGTGCCAACCTCTTCACCGAGCCCTACCTGCTCACCGGCGGAGGCGGACCCAACGGCGCGTCAGCTTCGCCGGTGCTGGTGATGTATCAGGAGGGCATCCAACAAGGCGAGGCCGGATACGCGGCAGCCATCGGGATCATCCTGATCGCTGCAGTCCTTGTGGTGGCCGGCATCCAACGACTCGTGCTCGGGAGGAAATGATGGCCAGCTCCATGGTTGCGGCACCGCCGAGCGGGCTGGGGGAGGCAGATCCCGCCCTGCCGGCAGCGGACAAGCCAGGCGGTCGCAAGACCAAGTGGATCCGCCTGATCCTGCTCGCGGTGGGCGCCCTCGCCTTCCTCTTCCCGTTCTACTACATGATCATCGGATCACTGCAGCGTGACCCGAACACCGACCTGAGTGGCGCCTTCCCGGACCCGTCCAACGTCACGCTGGACAATTACGCGAGCATCAACAATTCCATCTCACTCGGCGGATCGCTGATCAACTCAGGCATTTTCACCGGGGGAGTGCTGCTGGGGACCCTCGTCTTCGGGCTACTGGCCGGCTATGCGCTGTCGGTGTTGCACTGGCGCGGACGCGGAACGGTGTTCGCCGGCTTGTTGCTCGTACAGATCGTTCCGTTCCAGCTACTGATGATTCCGCTCTACGTGATGATCGTCAGGAGCTACGGACTGGCCGACAGCTACCTGGGCATGATCATCCCTTTCGCGATCAATTCGGTTGCCGTCCTCATCTTTCGGCAGTTCTTCCTCGCCCTTCCGCATGATCTGTTCGAGGCGGCCCGGATCGACGGGGCGAGCGAGCTGAAGATTCTCCTGAGGATTGCCATTCCATTGGCCAAGCCCGCCATCCTGACCGCGGTCATCCTGACCTTCATCGGCCCGTGGAATGAATTCCTGTGGCCGTTCCTGGTCACCAAGGAGGCGGACCTGCAGCCGCTGGCTGTGTCATTGGCCAACTACATCAGTACTCTGGCCGGCCGGGCCTCCAACCCCTTCGGAGCGATCCTGGCCGGTGCCTGCGTTCTGGCGGCCCCGGCGGTGGCGGTCTTTTTGGCCTTCCAGCGGCACTTCGTCAGCAGCGATCTGGGATCTGGCGTGAAGGGCTGAGGTGGTAGCCATCCAGGACACGAGTGTCCCGTACGCATTGACCCGGCTCGGCGTCGTCATGTCCCCGGAGCCGGGCAATGAACTCGAGGTCGAAGGAGTCCTCAACCCGGCCAGCGGCTTCAGCTCTGACGGCGAGTTGTACCTGCTGCCACGGCTCGTCGCGCAGGGCAATGTCTCCCGCGTGGGCCTGGCCCGAGTCGTGGTGGCCGATGGGGTCCCCGTGGGCGTCGAACGGCAGGGTGTCGTGCTAGCCCCTGACGAGGGCTGGGAGCGCGACCATGACCATGCCGGAGTCGAGGATCCACGGACCACCTGGGTCCCGCGGCTGGGTCTGCACCTGATGACCTACGTCGCCTACGGACCGCTCGGCCCGCGCCTGGCGTTGGCCTTCTCCGCGGACCTCAAACGGTGGACTCGGCTCGGCCCGTTGCACTTCGGCTACCAGCCCGACCTGGACACCGACCTCAATCTCTTTCCCAACAAGGATGCGGTCTTCTTTCCGACGCCGGTCCCAGGGCCAGATGGGCAGCCGTGCTACGCGATGCTGCACCGGCCCATGTGGGATCTGTCCTGGGTGCGCCCCGGAGCTGGACTACAACTTCCCGCCGGTCTCGAGGACGACCGGCCCGGCATCTGGGTCTCCTTCGTGCCCGCGGTCGAGGTCGAGGCCGATATCCGCTCGCTGGTGCGGATGGATCAGCACCGCCTGGTGGCACTACCCGAACACCAGTGGGAGAGCCTCAAGATCGGCGCTGGCCCTCCGCCGATCCGGGTCGAGGAGGGTTGGCTGCTGCTTCATCACGGCGTCGACGGGGAACTCGCTCAGGGATTCGGCCTGCAGCAGCGCACCTCGTACGCCGCCGGCGCGATGTTGCTCGACGGCGAGGACGTGACCCGGGTCCTGGCTCGAAGTGAGTCGCCGCTGCTCGAGCCGGACAACGACGACGAGCGCACCGGAACGGTGGCAAACGTGGTGTTCCCCACGGCAATCGAGGAGATCAACGGCGTTCGCTATGTCTTCTATGGCATGGCCGACGCGCGGATCGGTGTAGCGCGCCTGGACCTGATCCGACCATGAGCGCTAACCAGGATCAGACCAGGACACCAACGATACGGAGTTCCAAGATGAGCTCGACCGGAAAGCTCCTTCGCCTCAGATCGACTGTCGTCATCGCAGCGGTGGTGATCCTCGCCCCGATCGGCGCCCTCGCCGGCCCGGCCGTGGCGAGCGCGTCCACCGTGCCACCTCCGGGGCAGCTGACGAATCTGGCGCACCTGGACTTCCTTCGAGCCGAGGTGAGCCCGCCGGAGCAAGCTGGTCACACGACCTACGACCTCGCCGGACAGCCCGAGTTGGGCGTCCTCTGGACGTATGCCGATGCCCGGGAGGGTGGAACGTTCGAGCGCGTCGGCGGTGGCGAGTACGACCCCGCGACCAATACCTGGGGGCAGGGCGCGTTCAACGCCGACGATATTTCCAGGGCCGCCATCGTCTATCTGCGTCACTGGCAGCAGTTCGGTGCGACCTCCAGTCGGGACACCGCGTTCGACCTGCTCCGAGGGCTCACCTATATGCAGACCGCCAGTGGACCGAATGCGGGAAACGTCGTGCTGTGGATGCAGCCAGACGGCACCCTGAACCCGAGTGCGGAGCCGGCGGAGCTCCCCGATCCCTCGGACAGCGGTCCGTCGTACTGGCTCGCCCGTACGATCTGGGCCCTCGGTGAGGGATATGCGGCATTCCAGGTCGCCGATCCCGCCTTCTCAGGCTTCCTGCAGGACCGCATGGAACTCGCCCTGGCCGCGCTGGACCGCCAGGTGCTCACCCGCTACGGGACGTATCAGACCGTCGACGGCCTGCAGCGACCGGCCTGGCTCATCACCGACGGTGCCGACGCGAGCGCCGAGGCCGTGTACGGGCTGGCCGCCTACACCGAGGCCACCGGCAATGAGCGGGCGCGCACCGACCTGCAGCGTCTCAGCGAGGGCATCGCCGCTATGTCGGCCGGTGACTCCCGGACCTGGCCCTACGGTGCGATCCAACCCTGGGCCCTGTCCCGCTCGGTCTGGCATTCCTGGGGAGATCAGATGAGCGGCGCCCTGGCGCGTGCCAGCACTGTGCTCCAGGACGGTTCGTTGCTTGCCCCGGCGGTGCTACAGAACGCCAGCTTTACGCCTCATCTACTGGCCGGGAGCGGTCCGGATCACTCCTGGCAGCCGGGTCCGACCAATCGCAGTCAGATCGCGTACGGGGCTGACTCCACGCTGCAGAACCTCCTCGCCGTCGCCGCGGCGTCCGGGCAGGCGTCCTTCCGGGATCTCGCCGGCTTTGCCGCATCGTGGTATTTCGGCAACAATCCGGCCGGACTGCCGATGTATGACCCGCAGACCGGAGTCACGTTCGACGGCGTGGAATTCGACGGAAGCATCAACCGTAACTCCGGCGCCGAGTCCACCATCCATGGCCAGCTGTCCATGCTGGCACTCGACGCAGACCCGGCGGTGGCAGCTGCGGCGATGGCCGCTGCGCAGGTCAGTCGAGTGTCCTGGCAGCTGCTCGAGGCAGAGAGCGGCCAACTCCAGGGAGCGGCTGCTGTCGTGACGCCGGAGTCAGCCTGGACCGGCGAGGCCGAGTACAGCGGCGGAAGCTACGTCGATCTCGGGCAGTCGGGGGTCGTGCGGCAGGCTGTGGATCTTCCCGTTCCGGGTCGCTATCTGGTCATGCCGGTGTTCAACAGACAGCAAGTGCCGCTGGCCTCGGTCGGGACCCTCAGCCTCATCGGTCGATCCCCGGCAGGCGTTGTCCACCAGGGCGGTGCCGGAGCCCAGGGGGTGTCTGCGGCCCCCGGTTATCTCGACGTGGGGACCAGTCAGCTCGTCCGACCTGTGGCGGCCGGGCCGACATCGCTGCGCACGGTTTACGTCGGTGATGGCACCGTGGCGCAGCTGGATGCCGTCCTGGTCCAGCCCGAAGTGGAGTGGCTCGTCGTCACGGGGGCCGGACACAGCCGTGCGCTGCTGCGGAGCTTTGCGCTGCAGCCGCGGTCGGCGACGATCACTGTTCCGGGGTCCGGCCCCGTGCTGGTGTCGGCCTACGACGGCTCCGGCCGGGTGACGGCCCGCACTTGGACGACCGGCGATTCCGTGACGGTGTCCGTCGAGCCGGGCGGCTTCACCATCGTCCAGCGGTAGTCGCGGGTCTCCGCATCAGCAGAGACCCGCGCTCAACTGGGCAGCCGTTCCCCGGTCTTGGTGGAGAAGACGTGCATCTCGCCCTCCCGGATGGTGAAGCAGACGGTTTCCCCACGCGCTGGAGGGTTGCGACCCTCTACCCGGGCCACGATCGGCTGCTCGATCAGACCGCCGGCTTCCTCGCCCTTGATCTGGCCGTAGATGAACGCATCGGCGCCCAACTCCTCGACGACCTCGGCCACGACCGGGATGGCGCCAGGCTCGCCCTCACTACAGGGAATCATCGATTCCGGCCGGAAACCCACCGTGACACTTTCCAGGTTCTCGGACTTCGCTGCCTCGAGGGTGGCTCTGGGTAGCGGCAGCGCAGCCTTGCCCAATGTCGCGCCGCTCTCGGTCAGGCGGAGTTCGCGCAGATTCATGGCAGGGGACCCGATGAAGCCGGCGACGAACACGTTGACCGGCCGGTCGTACATCACCCGCGGGGTATCGCACTGTTGTAGCCGACCGTCTTTGAGTACGGCGACCCGGTCGCCCATCGTCATCGCCTCGACCTGGTCGTGGGTGACATACACCGTCGTCACGGCCAACCGTCGCTGCAGCGCGGCGATCTCAGTCCGGGTCTGGACGCGAAGCTTCGCGTCGAGATTGGACAACGGCTCGTCCATCAGGAACACCGCAGGTTCACGGACTATGGCCCGGCCCATGGCAACCCGCTGGCGCTGCCCGCCGGACAGGGCCTTGGGCTTGCGCTCCAAGTAGTCGGTCAAGTCCAGCAGTTTCGCGGCTTCGGCAACCCGGCCCTGGATCTCGGACTTGGGCTTTCCGGCGATCTTCAGCGCGAAGGCCATGTTGTCGGCCACCGTCATATGCGGATACAGCGCGTAGTTCTGGAACACCATGGCGATGTCGCGATCCTTGGGGGCCAGATTGGTGACATCACGGTCCCCGATGTAGATCGTTCCTTCATCGGTGTCTTCGAGTCCGGCGAGCATGCGCAACGAGGTCGACTTGCCGCAGCCTGAAGGACCGACCAGAACGAGCAGTTCCCCATCGCCGATGTCGAGGTCGAGCGCGTCAACGGCCGGATGATCGGTGCCTGGGTATTTACGGGTCGCTTTGGAAAAACTGACCGTGGTCATGGTGAGTAGATCCCTTCACCGGCAGGAACGTGCCGGACGATCCGAGTGGAGGGTGATGGATCACTGGCGACCCTACGGACTTTGCCAGCAGATAAGAAGGCCTCCGGCCTTGTTGCCCGCCCCGGTGATCAACCGTGCCGGTCTGACGCAGGCGGCTCGGCATGCTGCCGGATCCAGCTGTGCATGGCAATTCCTGAGGCAACTCCGGCGTTGATGGACCGGGTTGACCCGTACTGGGCGATCGAGCACACCATCGAGGCTGACTCCCGGGCCAGTGCGCTGAGCCCACCGCCTTCCTGACCGAAGAGCAGTAGGCATTCTCGCGGTAGTACGGCGGTCTCCAGCGCGGTGGCGCCGGGCAGATTGTCGATCGCCACGACGGGTAGGCCGACCTGCTCCGCCCAACCGGCCAGAGCGTGCGCGTCGGGGTGGTAACGGATGTGCTGGTAGCGATCGGTCACCATCGCGCCGCGCCGGTTCCAGCGACGGCGTCCCACGATGTGCACCTCGGCGGCGAGAAACGCGTTCGCCGTACGGACGACCGTCCCGATGTTGAGGTCGTGGGCGAAGTTCTCGATGGCGACATGGAACGGATGCCGACGCCGGTCGAGGTCAGCCACGATGGCTTCTATCGACCAGTACCGGAAACGGTCCACGACGTTGCGTCGGTCTCCGTCGCGCAGCAGATCCGGATCCAAGCGTGGGTCGTCCGGCACTGGTCCCTGCCAGGGGCCCACTCCCACCGCCTCGCTGGTCATCGGCTCGCTGGTCATCGGTTCAGTGTGCCGTGGCTTGATCGTGCGACCATGGACCGGATATGTCTGCTGCTCCGCCGCCGCTACCGCTGGTCTGGACCCCGCCTCGAGGTGCCAAACCCCCGACACATCTGGCCGACCTGACGATCGAGCAGGTGGGCGCTGCTGTCGTTGCAGCGGGTCACCCGTCCTACCGCGCTGAACAACTGTCCCGGCACTACTTCCACGCAGGGGTCGATCAGGAGCTGACCGCGGTCCCGCGCGTGGCGCGCGAAGCCCTCCGCGAGCAGTTCCTGCCGCCGCTGCTGACCGAGGTCCACGAGCGGGTCGCCGACCGGGGCACCACCCGCAAGACGCTCTGGCGGGCATTCGACGGCACCCTGATCGAGAGCGTGCTGATGCGCTATCCCGATCGAGCGACGATCTGCGTGTCCAGCCAGGCCGGCTGCGGTATGGCCTGCCCGTTCTGCGCCACCGGTCAGGGCGGTCTGAACCGCAACCTGTCGGCCGGGGAGATCGTCGACCAGGTCGTCCGGGCGGCCAAAAGCATGCGAGCCGGCGATCTGCCGGGCGGTCCGGGTCGGCTGTCCAACGTCGTGTTCATGGGTATGGGCGAGCCGCTGGCCAACTACAACCGGGTGCTGACCGCGATTCGCCGGATGCTGGCGCCGACGCCGAACGGACTCGGCATGTCGGCGCGGGGGATCACTGTCTCGACCGTCGGGCTCGTGCCGGCGATCCATCGGTTGACCGACGAGGGCCTCGCTCTCACGCTGGCCGTGAGCCTGCACGCACCCGACGACGAACTGCGCGACACGCTAGTTCCGGTCAACACCCGCTGGCCGGTCCGCGAAGTTCTCGACGCTGCCTGGCGCTATGCCGATGTCACCGGCCGCCGGGTCTCCATCGAGTACGCGTTGATCCGGGACGTGAACGACTCCGAACAACGAGCCGACCAGCTCGGCGCACTACTCGCCGGCCGGCTCACGCACGTCAACGTCATACCGTTGAACCCCACTCCGGGAAGCAAGTGGGATGCAAGCTCCCCGCGGGCCCAAAGTCTCTTCGTCGATGCCGTACGCGCACACGGTGTCGCGATCACTGTTCGGGACACCCGGGGTCGGGAGATTGACGGGGCGTGCGGTCAACTCGCCGCGTCCGTCACGGCAACGGCGCCCAGATCCGAGACCGCGCTCGCCCTGGACCTGGCCGCGACAGGACCCACGGCATGAGCGAGGCAGAAGCTCATGCGCACAGCCATGCCGATGTCTCCGGCGGATGGTTGCGGGCAGCCGTGTTCGGCGCCATGGACGGGCTGGTGACCAATACCGCGCTCGTGGCAGGCGTGGGCGCCGTGGTCTCCAGCGACACCGTGCTCCTGGCTGGAGTCGCCGGGCTGGTCGCCGGAGCGGTGTCGATGGCTCTGGGGGAGTACACCTCGGTCTCGACCCAGAACGAGCAGCTGGACCTGGAGATCAGCAAGGAACGGCACGAGCTGAGCGTGCACCCCGTCGAAGAGCGGGCCGAGATGGTCGCCATGTGGCGCGCTCGTGGACTTGAGAGTGACCTCGCCGAGCAGGTCGCCGCGCAGCTCGCCCGAGACCCGGAGCAGGAGTTACGAGAGCATGCCCGGGCGGAACTCGGATTGGATCCCGACGAGAAGCCTTCCCCGTGGACCGCGGCTTGGTTGTCGTTCGTGTGCTTCGCCCTGGGCGCGCTGATCCCGCTGTTGCCGTACTTGGCCGGCCTGGCCGAGGTGTGGGCCGCCGTCGCTCTGGGCGGTGCCGGGCTGTTCTTCGCCGGCGTGCTCTCGGCCCGGTTCACCGCCCGCCCCTGGTGGTCTGGTGGACTGCGCCAGCTCACGATGGGCCTCCTAGCTGCGGGCCTGACCTATCTGATCGGTTCCTGGATCGGCGTTTCGACCAGCTGACCTCCGGCTGAAGTTGCCACCATTGATGCCCTATGCAGCTGGTACGTCACGCGCCGACATGCCATCTGCCTCGGGATCGATTCCGAACCCGAGGATCCGGGTCGGGCGGATCCGGATGACCTCGCCGCTGAATCCGGGCATCAACGGGTCATGGCCCTCGATCGCCTCGGCGGTGCCCCGGATCTCGAGGCAGCGGACCACCCACGGTCGGAAGGACACGATGTCGTCCACGACCAGGGACACCAGCGGTCGGGCCGCGACGTTGCGAAACTTCTGCGTGCTGCCCATCCGGTGCCCACCGACGAGGAGCGTCACGCTCGCGGCGTCGTAGGAGAAGCTGACTGGGTTGTTCTGCGGTTGACCGTGCGGGCCGATCGTGGCGAGCCGACCCAGCGGCTGCTCGGACAGATAGGCGAGTTCGGGATCGGTGAACGTCATTCCGTCATCGTCGGCTCTCAAGTCGACTTGAAGTCAAGGTTCGCGGAACGGGGCGGTCAACAACTGGCTATCTCACCGCAACGCCGACGCAGATCAGCACGAAACCGATGAGCAGGAGCCAGGACCGCAGGCCCTGGAAGAACTCCCATCGGTTTCGCGGCAAGCCAGCGCCAGAGCCGGGTGTCGCCGTCCGCGCCCACGGCCGAGCTGATCGCGAGCACGACGCACAGCGTCATACCCACCGGCATCACCCGCCCGAACGTCCGCAGCAGTCCTTGCTCGACCTGTAGATGCGCAGTGGGCGGCAGGCGGCGGATGACTGGATGAACGAACGCGTACGACCCGAACTCGGCGCAGGCCACGAACCCGGTGATCACCAACGTGGCGAATTCCAGGACGTTCATCGGTGTCCGCTCATCGACCGGCGGCAATCGCTTGGCCTGCGTACTGGTCGGTCTCGGCCGCGGAGACGAGCAGGTCGGCCAGCGCACTACCGACAGCGCTACGAAAACGGCTGCGACGAAGAGATTCACCGGTAATCCGAGGACGCGCGCTGATTCGTCGGGTACGTCCTCGGCAGTTGTCTCCGGGAGCAACAATGCCGGGAAGAACGAACCCCAGGACAGGACCGGGATCAACATCGCCAGGAACAGGTGAGTCCTGAACTCCGACGTGGCGCGCCAGAGCAGCCACAGGCCGATCAGGCCGAGCCCGGCGGAGAGGATTAGCAGGACGGCGGTGGAAACGCGCGTGCGGGGGCCAGGCATCTTTGAAGATGTGCGTCTCGTTCAAGTCCGCGGTCAACGGTGCCATCGCCACGGAGATGATGGCGATACTGAGGAGCAGGCGCCCACCCAAGTCTGTACGTGACATCCGGTGCCTCGCCTCTTGCGGGAGGAGCTGATCGAGGCGGCCAGTGGCTTGCTCGCCGAGCGCGGTGACCCCGACCTGGTGTCCATCCGGGCGGTGGCGGCCGCGGCCGGCGTGACGCCACCGTCGATCTATCTGCACTTCGCCGACCGAAAAGGCCTCCTCCGAGCGGTCGTGGAAGCACGTTTCGGTGACTTCGCCCGATCCCTGAGCGACGCCGAGGCAGCCGGTAGTGATCCGTTCGACGCGCTGCGCCGCCGCTGCCGCGCCTACTTCCGATTCGCCAAGGAGCATCCAGGCCACTACCGAGTCCTGTTCAGCGCGGCGGCACTTGGGCCGAAGGGCGTCGGAACCCACGGGAGGGCAGCCCATCCAGGCGCTGCATCGTTCATCGCGCTCGTCGACGCCGTACAACGATGCCTCGATGCAGGAGCCGCCACCGCTGCGGAACGAGACGGCTTCTTCCTGGCGATCCAGCTCTGGTCGTGGATGCACGGCATGATCGACCTGCGGATCGGCCCACCTGAGATGCCATGGCCCGCGGCCGGAACCCTGCTGGACGCGACACTGTCCGATCTCGGACTGCCCGGCTGAGACAGTTGCCCGATGGGACGAAAGTCTGTCTCAGTCGCGGATCACTTGCGCCAGGCATTGCGGCGGCGTACCGAGTCGCGAATGAGGACACCCGCAATCACGGCTGCCGTTCCGATCACCCACAGATTCTCGACCCGGCCCTGGTGATTGCCGATCAACATCAACAGCAAGGAGACCACGGCGAGCCAGCCCAGGACGCGTGGGAGAACCTTGAACTCCTGATGCCAGCCCCAGTCCTCCGGGCGCTCGTGCGGCTCGAGTACGTACCCGTCCAACGGCGACGGGGCCGCCGGGTCGTGACCCGGCTCGGCAGTGGCGCTCACAGGGATCCTTTCGACCGCGATGCTTGTCGTCCACATCATCGCAGACCGGCCGTGGTGAGGATCGTGAGATCCGGTACGGCCGCTAGGAGTGCGCGCCGCTGGGCGGCCCGTGGCTCAACGGCGTACCGATGCCTGGCGGCGAGCAGCAGCGGCACGTCGTCCGGCGAGTCGGTGTAGGCGTGATGCAGGGGAATCTGATGTCCTGCCGCGCGTAGTCGGGCAACCTTGCCGGCTCCCTTTCGGCCCGCCTCGGGAATCCAGCCGTTGCGGAAAGGGCGCAACCGAGGAGCGATCACCTCCACGTCCACGATGCCCAGGGCGCGGACCACCTCACTGGCAACCGGCTCGACCGCTGCGGTGAGTACGACGACGAGGTGGCCGGCCTGCTGATGTTGGGCCAACCGGCCCAGAGCGATGTCGATCCGATTGCCTGAGTCCGCGCCGGCGTGCCCGGTGGCGAAGGTCCGCGCACGTCGACGCAATTCCTGCTCCGTGCGGCCGAGAGTCGCCAGCCACACGTAGGCCGCTCCCGAACCACGACGGGTCCGTGCGGGAATGGCGAGCAGTCCGGCCACCGGGGCACAGGCCACGGCGACCAGCAACCGCCAGGGGGAGCGCCCGATCAGCAGGCGTACGAAGTGACCAAACGAACTGCCGCGCACCAGAGTTCCGTCCAGGTCGAACGCAGCACACGGCACGTTACCGCTTCGGGCTGAGGTCATCACACCGGAGTCTGCTCGATGGCCGGCAACTATGCGCGAGACTGGGTGCGTGTCCGGCTCTCGTACCGTCATCCTGCTCGGGTCCACCGGCTCGATCGGGACCCAGGCGTTGGACGTCATCGCCGAGCATTCTGACCGGTTCGCGGTCGTGGGGATCGCCGCGGGCGGTACGGACCCGCAAGCGCTAGCCAAGCAGGCACTCGATTGCGGTGCCAGGACGGTCGCGGTCGCCCGCGCCACGTCGGCCCAGGACCTGCAGTTGGCCTTCTATGCAGAGGCGACCCGGCGCGGCTACTCCGAGGGCAACTACTCGGTGCCGGAGATCCTGGCCGGGCCGCAGGCTGCCACGCAACTCGCCAGCCGCCATGCCGACGTGGTCCTCAACGGCATCACCGGATCGATCGGGCTCGAGCCGACGCTCGCCGCGCTGGCGGCCGGCTCCACCCTTGCCCTGGCCAACAAGGAGTCGCTCATCGCCGGCGGCGACCTGGTGATGGCGCGGGCCAAGCCGGGCCAGATCGTGCCGGTCGATTCAGAACACTCCGCTCTGGCGCAATGCCTGCGCGGGGGGGCGGCGAACGAAGTGGCCCGCCTGATCCTCACTGCAAGCGGCGGTCCGTTCCGGGGCAAGACCCGCGCCGATCTCATGGAGGTCACCGTCGAGCAGGCGCTGGCCCACCCGACCTGGAGCATGGGGCCGGTCGTCACGATCAACTCGGCGACCATGGTCAACAAGGCGCTCGAGGTGATCGAGGCGCACGTACTTTTCGGGATCCCGTACGACCGGATCGACGTCGTCGTTCATCCGCAGTCGCTCGTCCACTCGATGGTGGCGTTCGTGGACGGATCCACCCTGGCTCAGGCGAGTCCGCCGAGCATGAAGCTGCCGATCGCCCTTGCTTTGTCCTGGCCGGAGCGGCTCACCGGCGTAGCACCGTCGCTGGACTGGTCAACGGCCAGCAGTTGGGAATTCGAGCCGCTGGATACCGACGCCTTCCCGGCCGTGGACCTCGCCCGCTCGGTCGGCCGTACGGGCAGCTGCCGGCCGGCGATCTACAACGCTGCCAACGAGGAGGCAGTCACTGCCTTCCTTCGGGGGAACCTCGCGTTCACCGGGATCGTCGACACGGTGGCGCGTATCGTCGAGAGCGCGCCGGACTTCGGCGTACCGACGTCGGTGTCCGACGTCCAGTCAGCGGAATCCTGGGCCCGTGAGAACGCGCGGGCCCTCATCGCAGGGGAGCACAGCGTTGTCCGTTCCGCCCGTACGTCCCGAACGTAGGGCCTTCGTATGAGTGGCGTCCTCTGGACGATTCTCGGCATCGGTCTCTTCGCGGTCGGCCTGCTGTTCTCCATCTGGTTCCACGAGCTCGGGCACTTCATGTGGGCGCGCAGGTTCGGCATGCGGGTGCCCCAGTTCATGGTCGGCTTCGGACCCACCCTGTGGTCGCGGCAACGCGGCGAGACCGAACACGGGATCAAGGCGATCCCGCTCGGCGGCTACATCCGCATCGTCGGCATGATCCCTCCGGCCAAAGCGGACGGACAATCTCGTACGTACGGCCGGCTTCGCCGGATGATCGAAGAGGTCCGCGGGGCAGCCCTCGACGACATCGAGCCGGGCGACGAGGGCCGGGTCTTCTACAAGAAGCCCTGGTGGCAGCGGATCATCGTCATGTCCGCCGGTCCGATCCACAACCTGGTGCTGGCCGTTGTGTTCTTCACGATCATCCTGGTCGGGTTCGGCATTCCACAGGGCACCTCGCTGACGATCGACACGGTCAGCGAGTGTGTATTACCCGCTGAGTCGCCGGTCGAGGACTGCACGACGCCGGTCGACAGCGAGGGACAACCTTGCGCCGTCGGCGACAGCGGCTGCGACTTGCCACCGGCCAGCCCCGCCGCCGAGGCAGGGATTCGTGCGGGTGACCGGATCACGGCGGTCAACGGTGAATCTGTCTCCGAATGGGCGCAGGTCCAGGCCATCATCCGGGTCAGCCCCGATGAGACCGTGCAGTTCACCGTCGACCGCGACGGGCGTAGCCAGGACCTGACGGTCACGCCGATCCGGAACCGGGTCTACCTCGACGCCGAGGCAACCGAGACGAGCGAGGTCGGCTTCGTCGGGGTCTCACCGGTGGTGCCGCGCGTCCAGCAGTCGATCACCGAGGTGCCGGGCGCGGTCGGTGGCTACATCGCCCGGGCGGGCGAGGCGCTGATCAACCTCCCGGAGCGGATCCCGTCAGTCTTCGGCGCGGCTTTCCTCGGTGAAGAACGCACTGCGAACGATCCGATCGGCGTCGTCGGGGTGTCCCGGCTGTCCGGCGAGCAGTTCGCCCTGCCCGATCCGCTTGTCGACAAGATCATCTTCCTTCTTCTCCTGCTGGCCAGCGTCAACATGGTGCTGTTCCTGTTCAACCTCGTCCCTATCTATCCGCTCGATGGTGGGCACGTCGCCGGCGCGCTGTACGAGAAGACCCGCTCGGTCTGGGCCCGGGTGCGGAACAAGCCCGACCCAGGGCCGTTCGACATCGCCAGGCTCATGCCGGTGGCCTACGTTGTGGCGGGATTCTTCGTCCTGCTCTCCGGCATGCTCCTGATCGCCGACATCGTCAATCCGATCACGCTGAACTGAGGTGATCGACTCAGTGACCTCCATCTCGCTCGGGATGCCCGAGTTGCCACCGCCGACCCTGGCTTCGCGGCGCCCGACCAAGCAGCTGATGGTCGGCAAGGTAGGAGTGGGCAGCGAGCACCAGGTCTCGGTGCAGTCGATGACCACAACCAAGACCGCCGACATCGACGCGACGCTCCAACAGATCGCCGAACTCACGGCGGCCGGCTGCGAGATCGTCCGGGTGGCCGTACCGGACACCGATGATGCCGAGGCCTTGCCGACCATCGCCCGCAAGTCCCAGCTCCCGGTGATCGCCGACATCCACTTCCAGCCGCGCTACGTGTTCGCCGCCATCGACGCCGGCTGTGCGGCCGTACGGGTCAATCCCGGCAACATCAAGAAGTTCGACGACAAGGTCGGCGAGATCGCCAAGGCTGCCGGTGCTGCCGGGATCCCGATCCGGATCGGCGTGAACGCCGGCTCGCTGGACAAGCGGCTGATGGAGAAGTACGGCAAGGCAACTCCGGAGGCGTTGGTCGAATCCGCACTCTGGGAGTGCTCTCTGTTCGAGGAGCACGGCTACTCCGACATCAAGATCTCGGTGAAGCACAACGACCCGGTGGTCATGGTCCGCGCGTACGAGCTTCTCGCCGAGCGCTGTGACTACCCGCTGCATCTCGGCGTGACCGAGGCCGGCCCGGCTTTCCAGGGCACGATCAAGTCCGCCGTCGCCTTCGGAGCGCTGTTGGCCCGGGGAATCGGCGACACCATCCGGGTCTCCCTGTCGGCGCCCCCGGTGGAGGAGGTCAAGGTCGGCATCCAGATCCTGGAGTCGCTCAACCTGCGCAAGCGTGGACTGGAGATTGTTTCCTGCCCCTCATGCGGTCGAGCTCAAGTAGACGTTTACACCCTGGCCGACCGGGTCACCGCCGGGCTGGAGGGTCTCGAGGTCCCCTTGCGGGTCGCGGTCATGGGTTGCGTCGTCAACGGTCCAGGCGAGGCCCGCGAGGCCGACCTTGGAGTGGCCAGCGGCAACGGAAAGGGCCAGATCTTCGTCAAGGGCGAGGTCATCAAGACCGTGCCGGAATCGGAGATCGTGGAGACCCTGATCGAGGAGGCGATGCGGCTGGCCGCCGAGATGACCGACGCCGGCATTTCCAGCGGTCCCGCCCAGATCACCGTCGGTTAGCCCGGCCACGTGCTCGCGAGCCCCCAGGCGTCCATCCTGGGACCGCAGGATGAGCCGGTCGTTCGTGACTTCCTGGCCGAGCATCCTGTGGACGGCTGCCTGATCGCGTCCCGGGTTCACGCCTTGGGCCTGGCCGGCGCAGCCGGTCCGTCGGCGGAGCTGTGCGCCTATCACGGCCGGACCGGGGTGCAAGCGGTCTGGCTGGATGGGCCGAGCTTGGTCCTCGTCGGCGATGAAGACGGGTCAGGCAGCGTGGTCGAGGCGATGGTCACGCGCAGTTCGGCGCATCGAAGGCGATGTTCCTCCATCGTCGGTCCCGCCCATCTGGTCCTGCCGCTGTGGTCGGCCCTGATGCCGAGATGGGGACCAGCCAGAGACGTACGGCCCGATCAGCCGCTTCTCGCGCTCGATTCCGGCCCGCTGATCGAGCCGCATCCCGACGTTCGACGGGTGCGCCGCGACGAACTGGACATCCTGATGCCGGCCGCGGCAGCGATGTTCCGCGAAGAGGTCGGCGTGGACCCGGGCGTCGGGGACGGTGGTGCCTCCTACCGTGGCCGGGTCGCTGAACTCATCGATACCGGGCGCAGCCTGGCCTGGATCGAGAACGGCGAGGTGCTGTTCAAGGCGGACTTGGGTGCCGTCAGCGACCGCGCCTGTCAGGTGCAGGGCATCTGGGTACGGCCCGATCTGCGTGGCCAGGGCCTCGGGGCGAGCGGGACCGCAGCGGTGGCCGCACTCGCGCTGGCCGAGGTCGCACCAGTGGTCAGCCTGTATGTCAACGAGTTCAACGCCCCGGCTCGGGCCGCGTACGCAAGGGTCGGATTCGCCCAGGTCGGCACCTTCGCCTCGATCCTGTTCTGAGTCGCCTACGCCCGCCAACTCGGCGGCATGGGGCCCACGGATATCGTGGCTCTGAGACACCGAGGTGATCCGGTTGGGCACCGACGGCGTGGACGTCGCGACCAGGACAGGAGCGTCGATGATCGGCAAGACCGGACGGGTCACCGGCCGGATCGGGCCGGGCCGGGTCGGTGAGGTCATGATCAGCATCCGCGGCGGCGGCGAGGCGTTCTACGCCCACCCGCACAGCCACGACGAGACGATCGAGATCGGGTCACTCGTCGTGGTCACCGACTTCCAGCCGCCCCGGACGGTCTATGTAGATCGGCTCGGCTGAATCTCGCGACTGTCGAGGCTGTGGATCACGGAACCGGACGACCCTCCGGCGCACCTAACATCACAGTCCTCATCCGCGCATCATCAGCCCAGATTCGAGAATTCGCCTTGACCATCGCAATTGTTGCCGCTGTCGTCGTTGCGCTGCTGATCCTCCTCTTTCGCCTGGTGTGGCGGGTCGCCGAACCCAACGAGGCGCTGATCATCTCCGGCCTGGGCGCGCACGGCGCGAACGACACCTCCCTCGACAGCCTGGGATTCAAGATCGTCGTGGGCAGGGGTACCGCGGTCATCCCCGGTTTCCAGACGGTTCGGCGCCTTGGCCTGGACATCCGGGCCACCGGCCTGGTGGTCAATGCGGTCTCCAACCAGTCGATCCCGCTGATGGTCAAGGGAGTCGTGGCCTACAAGGTCGGTGACGACTTGGCCTCGATCGCCAACGCCGCGCGTCGTTTCCTGCAGCAGGACGCGGACAGCATGCGGGCCACCATCCATGAACTGTTCGCCGGTCACCTCCGCGCGATCGTCGGTGGCATGTCGGTCGAGGACATGCTGCACAACCGCGAGGAGCTCACCGCCAACATCCGCTCCTCACTCGCCGACGACCTGTCCAAGCTCGGGCTGGTCGTGGATTCCTTGCAGATCCAGGAGATCGACGACGACTCCGGCTATATCGAGAACCTCGGCAAGCCCCAGGCCGCCGCGATAGCGGCCGCCGCCCGCATCGCAGCCGCCGAACGTGACAAGGAAGCCACGGCGCGCGAACAGGCTGCCAATGCCGAAAAGGCTGCAGCCGTGCGGGAATCCAGCATCAAGCAGGCCGGCTACCAGGCCGAGGTGGACCAAGCCCAGTCCCGCGCCCTCCAGTCCGGCCCGCTGGCCGAGGCGCTGGCCCGCCAGGAGGTCGTACGAGCCGAGACCGCGGCAGCCGAACTCGACGCGGCCCGACGCGAGAAGGTCCTGGAGTCCGAGGTCCGCAAGCCCGCTGACGCGGAGGCCTACCGCCAGGTGACCCTGGCCGACGCCGCCCGGCAGACCGAGATCCTGCGGGCGCAGGCCGAAGCGCAGGAGACGACACTGCGCGGTGAGGCCCAGGCCCGGGCGACCGAGGTCAACGGTCGGGCCCTGGCCATGGCGATCGAGGCTCGTGGCCGCGCCGAAGCAGTAGGTATCGAGGCCCGCGCAGCAGCTCTGGCCAGCAACCCGGACGCGGTCATCGCGCAGCAGATCGCCGAGCACTACCCGGCGATCGTCACGGCGGGAGCCAGTGCATTGGGCAACATCGACAACCTGGTCGTGCTCAACGGCGCAGAGGGAATGGAGGACCTGCTCGGCAAGGCCCTGACGATGGGTGGTGCCGGGCTGGGATTGGCTCGCAGCCTGATGGCCTCCATCAAGGGCCCGGACGCGGAGGCGGGGGCAGACCGAGCGGCACTCGGCGGGTCCGCCAACGGCAGAGCGGCCACAGCCGGGTCATCCGGGGACGCTCCGTCGAGCCGGACGTCGACCGGCTGAGAGATACCCCACCGCTGGAGCGATCGCGGGTCGGCCGAGGCCTGTGTCAGGGTGGAGATCATGCTCCGCCGTACCTGTGCCGTCCTGCTCGTCCTGGTCACTGCAGCACTGTCGGGTTGTTCGAATGCCGACGAACGGGAGCAGGCCGCACGGGAGGCGGCCCAGGCCTACCTGGACGCGTGGGCCTCTGGCGATCTCACCAGCGCCGCGGAACTCACCGACAACAGCGCTGCGGCATTGCTGAACCTTCGCGCGATCGCCACCTCGATGGGATTCGGCGAGGGCGAGCAGCCGCTCGAGACCGAGATCACCGGGATCGACCTCGACGAGGGTAGGGCCACGGTCAGCTACACGGCCACCTGGGAGTTCAGTGCCGCTCCGGACTGGACCTATGACGTTGCACTCGATGTGATCTCGGCAGACGACGAGACGCCCACCATCGGGTGGAGGAGTTCGGCGGTGCACCCAGACCTTGCCGACGGGGAGACGATCGAATGGTCTCGCGGACTCGCTGAGCGCGCCCCCATCCTTGACGCCGCGGGGAATCCGATCTTTGTGCCCACTCCGGTCGTGGTGGTCGGCGTCGACCCGGCCCAAGTCACCGATCTGGAAACTCTCGCTGCCACCTTGGCCAGCACGTTGGGAATTTCGGCCGCAGACATCGTCGCGAGCGTGTCGGCGTCCCAACCGGGTCAGTTCGTGCCGATCATCACCCTGCGACGCCCGGACTACGACGCCGTACGGCCGGCGATCTTCGATTTGCCGGGCACCATCTTTCGAGAAGAGACGCGTCAACTGGCCCCGACCGCCGGCTTCGCTCTGGGAGTTCTCGGCCGGGTGGGAGAGGCGACGGCTGAGGTGCTCGAGGAGGCGGGGCCCGACTATGCAGCAGGCGATCAACTCGGAACCTCCGGGTTGCAACGGGGTTATCAGGAGTAACTGGCCGGCAAGCCCGGTCTCACGGTGGAGGCGGTGAGCGCGGACGGGGCACGCCGCTACCTCGAGCAGATCGAGCCGCAGGCTGGTACACCGATCCAGACCACGCTGGACACCACGATCCAGAACGCCGCCGACGCGGCGGTGTCCAACCAATCCGAACCCGCTCACATCGTGGTGCTTCGTCCCGGGACCGGCGAGATTCTCGCCGTGAGCTCGAACTCGACTGCCAACCCGGCCAGTGCGCTCGTCGGTCAATATCCAGCGGGTTCCTCTTTCAAGATCATCAGCGCTTCCGCGTTGTTGGGCGGTGGCATCGTCGGCCTGGACACTCCGGTCCCCTGTCCAGGCACGGTGACCGTCGGTGGTCGGGAATTCCAGAACGAGGACCAGTTCGATCTGGGGACGGTCCCCTTCCTGACCGCATTCGCCGAGTCCTGCAACACGACGTTCACCACCGCCGCACAGCAACTCCCTGCCGGACTTCTGGAACAGGCCGCGGCGAGCTTCGGCATCGGTGCCGCCTGGGAGTTGCCCGTCGAGGTGTTCTCCGGGCAATTGCCGGCACCGGCGGATGCGGTCGAACTCGCAGCCGATGCGATCGGGCAGGGCAGGGTCTTGGTCAGCCCCTTCTCCATGGCGGTAGCGGCGGCCACCGCAGCCTCGGGCTCGGTCCCCGTTCCATCCTTGGTCGCCGACGCGCCCGACGCGGGTCCGGCTCCGGATCCGCCGTCCGCTGACGTGATCGCTGCGCTGCAGCAAGCGATGCGCGAGGTCGTGCTGACCGGCACCGGACAGGCGCTCGTAGATCGTGGAGAGGTCTACGGCAAGACCGGCACCGCCGAGTTCGGCACCGAGGTTCCTCCCCAGGCACATGGCTGGTTCGTCGGGTTCCGGCCGGATCCCTCTGGTGGCATCGCCTTCTCCGTGCTGGTCGAGAACGGTCAGTCCAGCGGGACCAGCGCTGTCCCGCTGGCCGACGCCTTTCTGGGCAACCTCGGCTGAGCCACCTGATTCTCAGCCGTCGGCAACCGTGATCCGGACCGCGCGGGCGCTCTGACCGGCCCCTTGCAGGACTTTCAGGCGCGGGTCACCGACGGTCAACCACGGACCCCGGGGAAGCGCGACCAGAGCGGCCAGCCGTGAGTCGGACAGCGCCGAGACGATGAGCGGACGGTCCCCGCCGGTCACCAGGGCCGCCAAGGTCCTTGCCTCTGGCACCAGGATGCGCGCGGCCACGTCCACGGCCGAACCCACGAGCGCTGCCGCCTGATTGTCGCGGCGCCGCGCGAAACGCTGCTGACTCTGGCCGCCGGCCGCGGTCCTGCCCTGGACGTAGCGGGTCCCCACCTTGGATGCAGTCAACTTCCCGGCTTCGACAATTCCTGCCGCATAGCCGCCTCGACGGATCAGGAGCAGCCCCAGCCGGCGGTCGACCAGCGCATGCTCGACCAGGTTCTGCCACGGATCGGACGGGTCGAGCCGCAGCGGCGGGAACGGCACCGCGCAGAGCGCGACCGTTCCGTCAGCCGCTCGGGCGGCCACCTGATCAGCAGCGGCAGTGACCTGGACCGCGCCGTGGCTGGCCGCGAACCTGTCCAGCCAACCGGCCAGGCGCTCGGGCGGGACGAGCACCGTCCGAGCGCCTGCTTCGACCATCTCACCATCCTCCATCCGAGTGAATGCGTCCTGCACGCGAACCTATTGGCACAGGGCGTCCTGCACTCAGGACAGAGATCCGGGTGGGCTCAGAGGCCGGGGAACTCGGGGCTGGCCGGCATGGTGCCCGACTGCTGCTGCCAGGTTGTCTGACGCAGGGCCGCATCGATGAGTGCGGCGAGTGCAAAGGCTTTGGCGCGCTGCGACTTCGCCCGTGAGATGGCGAAGGCATAGCCCTGCGCCACGCCAGCCTCCAGCAACGCGGCCAGTTGCAGGGCGCGCGCGGGATCGGCGACCGGGAACGGCAGCTCGTAATTCGCCTCCGCCGGATCCGGCTCTGCCCCGCGGAGCCGGATCAGGTCGGCGAGCTCGTCGCGTTCAGCCCGGTGCGCGGCGTCGATGTCTCGTACGGCCAGTCGGGAGTCGAGACCTACCGATGCTCCGACTATCCCGTACCCCCAGATCGCGGTGTGCTCGGCACGCAGGGCCGCCTGCAACCCTTCGATCTCGCCCTCAGTCATGTCTCCTCCGCGGAGAGGAGTGCGTCGTCGGTGTTCGATGTCTCCTCCGCGGAGAGGAGTGCGTCGTCGGTCCTCACGATGCCAGCAACCGGGCATGGCAGGCCGTACTGGCCGCGCAACTGCCGAGGAGCGCGGCGAGATCGCCCTCAGCCCGCAGTGCGGCGGCTCGAAGCGACCCGGCCATCGCGTCCACAGCTTGCGCCAGAGTCAATCGAGCAGACGCAGCATCGACCGGCGGAGCGGGCGGGGGAGCGGACTCTGTCGGCGTCGGTCTGGACCCCCCACGCTCCTCGGTAGAGCTGGAGGCCGCCGCCTGTGCAGCGGCGACCGGAGCTGCCTGCATCAGTGCGTCGACGTGGGCTGATGCCTGAGATTTCGGGTCTGAAACGACAGTCGCGAGTTCGGGGTAGGCGGCCATCGTCTGCTGATACAGCTTGAGAAGCTGCTGTTCTTCGATCAGCACAGCGGTGAGCGCGTCCATAGTCGCTTGGGCTGGCTGGTCGGGGTCGACAGACTTCGCCTCGCAGCCACTGAGCCCGGTGCTCAGCCCTGCCGCTGTCGCTGTCGTGGCCGCTGCGAGCAACAGGGTGCGCCGCGATACGCGCGAATCGCTCACCACAGAAAGTCTGCCAGTCGGCCGCGGTCCTGGCACCGGTAGCCTCGCAGGCTGTACGGATGGCGGGGGCCGTCGACGGCACGGGACAGCGGCACAGGACCCATCACAACTGCACATCAAGGAGGCCAGCAGGTGAGCGCCAGTAGCGCTGGATCGGCCGCGACCCGGCATCGGCTGATGGCGCTGATCTTCCCAGTCGTGCAGGGAGCGGGCTACGACCTGGAGGACCTGGTCCTCACCCCCATGGGTCGCCGCAGCCTGCTACGAGTGGTCATCGACAGGGACGAGGGCATCTCACTCGACGACATCGCGGCGATATCACACGCCGTCGGCAAGGTGCTGGACGACGACGAGGGGGTCATCGGCAAGGCCCCGTACGTGCTGGAAGTCACCTCGCCCGGAGTGGATCGGCCGCTGACCGAGGCCCGGCACTGGCGACGCGCCATCGGCCGGCTCGTGGAATTCACCACCCCCTCGGTGCGTCGCCCGGCTGATCCGGACGAGTCGCAGTCAGCTCCACTTCGCGGAAGGATTGTCGGCGTCGACGAGATGGCGGTGACCCTGGACGTCGCCGGGATCGAACGGGTCGTGCCGCTGGAGGACCTGGGTGCCGGAAAGCTCCAGCTCGAGTTCAACCGGCCAGACGAGGGTGCCAAGCGCGAGCGACCACAGCGCCAACCCAAGGCAAACAAGGGGCGAGCGTCATGAAAACCGAGGACGTACTTCCCGCCGCGGAGGAGAAGTGAATATCGACATCAGTGCCCTGCGAGGAATCGAACGGGAGAAAGGGATCTCCTTCGCCACGGTGGTCGAAGCCATCGAGACCGCGCTGCTGACCGCCTATCGGCACAAGGAAGGTGCCGAGGCCCACGCGCGCGTCGTGGTTGACCGCAAGACCGGAGAAGTCACCGTCTTCGCCCAGGACGTCGATGCCGAGGGCGCCATCATCCGGGAGTACGACGACACGCCGAGTGGATTCGGGAGGATCGCGGCGAGCACGGCACGCCAGGTCATCCTGCAGCGGTTGCGCGATGCCGAGGACGAGAACAACTTCGGCGAGTTCTCCGGCCGCGAGGGTGATCTCGTCGGTGGCGTCGTTCAGGTCCACCGCGGTCGCAACGAGCGCGGAATCGTGGTCGTCGACATCGGAAAGTTCGAGGCGATCCTGCCGGCCGCCGAGCAGGTGCCAGGTGAGGACTACAGCCACGGCTCACGGCTGAAGTGCTACGTCGTGTCGGTGACCAGGACCCCCCGCGGCCCCCAGGTCATGATCAGCCGGCGACACCCCAACCTGATCCGCAAGCTGTTCGCCCTCGAGGTGCCCGAGATCGCCGACGGCAGCGTGCTGATGCCCGCGGTGGCCCGCGAAGCCGGACACCGGACCAAGATCGCCGTCTACACCAAGGTTGACGGACTCAACGCCAAGGGCGCGTGCATCGGCCCGGTCGGTCAGCGGGTCCGCAATGTCATGAGTGAGCTGCACGGGGAGAAGATCGACATCGTCGACTACTCCGAGGACCCAGCCGAGTTCGTCGGGCACGCGCTGTCCCCAGCGCGGGTGCTCCAGGTGACCGTGGTCGATGCAGCGGCCAAGTCGGCTCGGGTCGTCGTACCGGACTTCCAGCTGTCGTTGGCGATCGGCAAGGAGGGGCAGAACGCCCGCCTGGCCGCTCGGCTGACCGGGTGGCGGATCGACATCAGAAGCGATGCCGAGCCAGAGCGCGATGCCGAGACCCGACCGCCAGTCGCAGCCCGACCGCAGGACGGGGAGGCGGCTTCGGAGGAGAGCTCAACCGGTGGTCGCTGAGGCGGCAGGAACAGGAACGAACGGCAGCGCGCTAGAGTGGGCAGTGGTCGATCGAGTGGTTCCGGTCCGTACGTGTGTGGGTTGCCGGCAGCGCTCGCCGATCGCTGAGCTTGTGCGTGTCGTGGCGGTGGACGGTCAAGTGATCCCGGACCCGTTGCGCAGATACGCCGGGCGGGGCGCGTCATTGCATCCTCGACCTGCTTGTCTTGCAGAAGCTGAACGACGACGAGCGTTCGGGCGGGCCCTGCGGGTTCCCGGAACCTTGTCGACCCAGGTGCTCGGCAGTTATCTCGCTGATCTGTTCGGGGAGCACCACCTGCACCAAACTTGATCGCGCAGTGCCCAAAGTTCACGCATCACCGAGCCACCAAGCGCGCACGGACATCAGGGTCCAGGCGCCCGTCGAGAGCAGGTTTTTCTCGGATGAGCACCCAGTGAAGAACCACCCGTGATCATGTTCCATCCGTAACGACGAGGTCGAGCGGGCAGCCGCCGCCCTCACTCATGAGGAGTCACGTTGCCAGGCAAAGCCCGCGTCAGCGCCATCGCGAAAGAACTCGGCGTACCCAGTAAGGACGTTCTCGCCAAGCTGACCGAACTCGGTGAGTACGTCAAGAGCCCTTCCTCCACCGTCGAAGCACCCGTCGTCCGGCGCCTGCATGAGGCCTTTCCAGCACCTCCGCCGAAGGCGGTAAAGGCGGCTAAGGCCACCAAGCCCGCCAAGGCCGCCGCCATCGAGCCGGCCGCGACTCCGGTGCAGCCGGCCCCCGAACCAGTAACCGTGCCGGCGGCCTTCGTCGAGGCCGATACCTCAGCGTCCCCGCGGCCGTCCGCTGCCCCCGCTGCGGCCACTCCGGCCCCGGCACCGATGGCTGCGCAGGCCCCGGTCGCGGCTCCCTCCACTCCCGAGCCGCCGGGCGCACCGGTGTCGCCGCCCGATGCCGGTCAGAGTGCCGCCTCAGCTGACATTCCACGTCCCATCCCGCGACCCGGCGCACGTCCGGCCGGTCCGCGACCGGGCAACAACCCATTCGGGGTCGGCGGCGGATCGCCTGCCGCCCGACCCGGCGCACCACGTCCTGGGGCCGCCCCACGCCCAGGCGGTACGGGTGGTCCAGGCAGTGCGCGGCCCAATCCGGGAATGGTCCCCGCACGTCCCAGCCGGCCGGCTCCTGCCGGTGGCCGCGTACGTCCAGGTGGCCCCGGCGCCGGTGGTCCCGGTGCCGGCGGCCCCGGCGGGGGTGGCGGTAACTACCGCGGAGGCGGTGCACCCAGCGGCCCCGGCGGTGGCGCGCCAGCAGGCGGCGGCGGATTCCGCGGTGGCCCAGGTGGGCGCGGCGGTCGAGGCGGTCGCGGTAGCGGTACGGCCGGCGCCTTCGGGCGTCCAGGTGGCCGTGGTCCGGTACGCGGCCGGAAGTCCAAGAAGCAGCGGCGTCAAGAGTTCGACAACATGGACGCCCCGTCGATGGGCGGCGTATCCCTGCCCCGGGGCAACGGCGCAGTCGTCCGGCTGCCCCGAGGAGCCTCGCTGACCGACTTTGCCGAGAAGATCGGCGCCGACCCGGCCGCACTGGTGGCCGCCCTGTTCCACCTGGGCGAGATGGTCACCGCGACCGCTTCGGTCAACGACGAGACGCTGGCCCTGCTCGGTGGCGAGATCGGCTACGAGGTCCAGGTCGTCAGCCCCGAGGACGAGGACCGCGAGCTGCTGGAGTCCTTCGACCTGACGTTCGGCGACGAGGAGATGGCCGAGGAAGACCTGATGGCCCGGCCACCGGTGGTCACGGTCATGGGTCACGTCGACCACGGAAAGACCAAGCTGCTCGACGCGATCCGCCGTACCGACGTGGTTGCCGACGAAGCCGGCGGGATCACCCAGCACATCGGTGCCTACCAGGTTCCGGCCGAACTCGAAGGCGCGGAACGGCTGATCACCTTCATCGACACCCCCGGTCACGAGTCGTTCACCGCGATGCGTGCCCGCGGCGCGAAGGTCACCGACATCGTCGTCCTGGTCGTCGCCGCCGACGACGGCGTCATGCCGCAGACGGTGGAAGCGCTCAACCACGCCCTCGCGGCCGACGTACCGATCGTGGTCGCGGTCAACAAGGTGGATAAGGAAGGCGCCAACCCGGGCAAGATCCGCCAGCAGCTGACCGAGTACGGCCTGGTTGCCGAGGAGTACGGCGGCGACACCCTGTTCGTCGATGTCTCGGCCACCAAGCGGCAGGGGCTGACCGAACTGCTCGAGGCGATTCTGTTGACCGCCGATGCCTCGCTGGATCTGCAGGCCAACCGTGAGCAGGACGCCCAGGGCGTGGCGATCGAGGCCCATCTGGACCGCGGTCGCGGTCCGGTTGCCACCGTCCTGGTCCAGCGCGGAACGCTGCGGGTCGGGGACTCCATCGTCGCCGGCGACGCCTTCGGACGCGTTCGTTCCATGCTGGACGAGCACGGCGAGAAGCTGACCGAGGCGCTGCCATCGCGTCCGGTTCAGGTGTTGGGGCTCACCTCGGTACCCCGCGCCGGTGACACGTTCCTGGTCGTCGACGAGGACCGGGTGGCCCGGCAGATCGCCGAGCGCCGCCAGGCCCGGATCCGCAACGCTCAGAACGCCGCCTCCCGCAAACGGGTCAGCCTCGAGGACCTGGACTCAGCACTTCGCGAGACCAGCGAGCTGAACCTCATCATCAAGGGGGACAACTCCGGAACCGTGGAGGCACTGGAGGATGCGTTGCTCAAGATCCCGGTCGGCGAGGACATCTCGCTGCGGGTCATCCACCGCGGCGTCGGAACGATCACCGAGGGCGACATCAACCTTGCGATCGCCGACAACGTCATCGTCCTCGGGTTCAACGTCCGGGCCGAGGGCAAGGCCACCGAGCTGGCCACCCGAGAAGGCATCGACATCCGGTACTACTCGGTGATCTATGCGGCCATCGACGAGATCGAGGCAGCTCTCAAGGGGATGCTCAAGCCGGAGTTCGAAGAGGTGCAGCTCGGCACGGCGGAAGTCCGCGAGGTCTTCCGGGTGCCGCGCATCGGCAACGTCGCGGGCTCACTGGTCCGCTCCGGGACGATCGTGCGCAACAGCAAGGCACGGCTGATTCGTGACGGTGCGGTGGTCGCCGACAACCTGACGGTCGAGTCGCTGCGCCGGTTCAAGGACGACGCGACCGAGGTTCGGGAGGGTTTCGAGTGCGGTATCGGCCTCGGGTCGTTCAACGACATCAAGGCCGACGACGTCATCGCGACCTTCGAACTCCGGGAGAAGCCCCGCGACTGACGGCGAACCAAGTTGATCATCGGAATTCGACGGTTTGATTGGCCACAGCAGGCCAAGAAGCCCCCGACTTTCCGATGATCAACTCAGGACTCGGCTAACCGGAAGGAGTCCGTCGATGTTCACCGCCACGATGTGGTGCGACATCCAGCTGGGCGATGTGGCCTCGCTCAAGGCCAAGCGGTCGGTCGTGCGCCCGATCGTGGCCGAGCTACGACGCCGCTACGACGTGGCGGCCGCCGAAGTCGGCGCTCAGGAGCTCTATCGCCGTACCGAGATCGGGGTGGCGGCCGTCGCCGAGAGTGCCGGCCAGGTTGGCGACGTGCTCGACGAATGTGAGCGTTTCGTTGCCGGACGACCGGAGATCGTGCTGCTGGGCGTACGACGGCAACTGCTGTCGCACACCGATGACCTACCCCGACACACCGGCGATCTGCCGGCGGGCACCGACGATCCGCGTACGAGAGAGGAAGCCTCCCGTGGTTGATGCAGCCAGAGCCCGCCGATTGGCGGTCCGGATCCGGGAGATCGTCGCCTCCACCCTGGAACACCAGGTCAAGGACCCGCGGCTGGGAATGGTCACGATCACCGACGCCAAGGTGACCGGCGATCTTCGCGAGGCCAGCGTCTACTACACGGTGTACGGCGACGACGCCGAGGTCACCGGATCGGCGATCGCCTTAGACAGCGCCCGTGGCGTCCTGCGCAGCGCGGTCGGCAAGCAGACCGGGATCAAGTACGTCCCCACGATCACCTTCATCACCGACGCGGTACCCAAGACCGCGCAGGACATCGAGGACGCGCTGGCCCGGGCCGCAGAGATCGACGCCCAAGTCGCCGCCAAGCGCGATGGCGCGACCTTCGCCGGCGACCCGGATCCCTATCGCCAGCCGAGGGTGGACGACAGCGAGGACGACGAGGACAGCGAGGACGACGGGGACGACGAGGACTCCGGTCGCTGAGCACTCGATGACCCCCCAGCGGGGCATCCTCGCCCTGGCCGCGCCGGCTCTGGTCGTCCTCGCGGCCGAACCGCTGTATCTGCTCGTCGACACAGCGGTGGTCGGCCATCTGGGCTCGATTCCGCTGGCCGCGCTGGCGCTGGGCGGTGGGGCGTTCGCCTTCACCGCGTTCCAGTTCAACTTCCTGGCCTACGGCACCACGAGTGCGGCTGCGCGACGGTTCGGTGCCGGTGACTTCGACGGTGCCCGAGGTCAGGGGGTGCAGGCCTCCTACCTCGCCGTTGGCATCGGGCTGCCGATGATCGTGTTCTTACAACTCCTGGCCGATCCGATCACCCGGACTTTGGCCGGCGGTGGCGGGACGGTGCAGTCCGAGGCCGAACTGTGGCTACGCATTGCCAGTCTCGGTGCGCCCATGGTCTTGCTGACGCTGGCCGGTAATGGCTGGATGCGGGGAGTCCAGGACACCAAGCGCCCCTTGCACTATGCCCTGGTCGCGAACGTCGTCAGCGCGATCCTCTGCCCACTGCTGGTCTACCCCGCGGGGATGGGCCTTGCCGGATCGGCCGTGGCTAACGTGGTGGGCCAGTCGCTGGGCGCCGGGCTGTTCGTGGCGGCGCTTGTACGGGACACCGATCGGCGGCGACCCGATCGTGAGGTGCTCCGCTCGCAGATCGCGATGGGTCGTGACCTGGCGATCCGGACGCTCGTACTGCAAGGATCATTCCTGGTCGCCGCCGGAGTGGCGGCCCGGATCGGCACGGCGCAGGTCGGCGCCCACCAGATCGCCCTGCAGCTGTGGCTGTTCCTGGCCCTGGCTCTGGACAGCTTCGCCATCGCCGCGCAGTCGCTGGTGGGCGAGAGCCTCGGGGCGAGTCGGTTGGCGGAAGCGCGTGCTACGGCGTGGAAGGTCGCGCGGTACGGCACGGTGACCGGAGTGGTCCTGGCGGTCATGCTGCTGCTTGGCCGCGATGCCATTCCACGGCTGTTCACCTCCGATCCTGAGGTGCTCGCTGGCGCGGCAATCATCTGGTGGTGGTTCGCGCTGATGCAACCATTGGCCGGTCTGGTCTTCGCCCTGGATGGTGTCCTCATGGGGGCCGGCGACGTGGCGTTCCTGCGCACCCTCACCCTCGCTGCCGGCCTGCTCGGCTTCCTCCCGCTGACCCTGCTCTCGATCCCGCTCGGCCTCGGACTGACCGGGATATGGGCCGGGATCACCGCGTTGATCGTGATCCGGTTGATCGGAGGGTGTCTGCGGATACGCAGCGGCCGCTGGGCCGTCGGCGGTGTCGGAGTGCGCTGAGTTGGGCCTTCGCGGGCAGTGCGCCTGCGCAGGCTGCCCGTCGGTGACATCCGGCCCCCGAAGGAGGCTGGGGGCTGTGTCACAGTGACGGGCATGCCTCCGCCGGAATCCAGCTCGGGCAGCACCGAACGACTGCTCGCTCGGCTGCGCGGCATTGACGGGCTGGTCGTGGCCTTCTCCGGGGGAGTGGACTCCGGGGTCGTCCTGGCCGGTGCGGTACGCGCGCTCGGCACCGATCGGGTCGTGGCCGCCACGGCGATCTCGGGCAGCCTGGCGGCGCAGGAGCTTGACGGGGCGGCGGACTTTGCGGCGGAGCTCGGCGTACGACACCTGACGCCGTCCACCGATGAACTGTCCAGGCCCGGCTATCGCGACAACGGCGGCGACCGATGCTATTTCTGCAAGTCCGAACTCCTCGATGTCCTCGCGCCGCTGGCAGTCGAGCATGGCCTGCCCTACGTGGCGACGGGAACGAATGCCGACGACCTCCGGGCCGGCTTCCGCCCGGGGATCCGGGCCGCCGCCGAGCGCGGGGCCATCACACCGTTGGCCGATGCCGGCCTGACGAAGGACGACGTGCGACAGATCGCCCGCGCCTGGTCCCTGCCGTTGTGGGACAAGCCAGCAGCGGCCTGCTTGTCCAGCCGGATCGCTTTCGGCATCCGGATCACTCCAGAACGGTTGGCCAGGGTCGAACGGGCCGAGCACGCGCTCCGCTCAGCCCTCGGCGCAGCCGGGCTGCATACCCGCAACCTCCGGGTACGTGATCTCGGCGATGGTGCCCGCGTCGAGGTCGATGCCGGACTGATCGCCACGTTGGCCGGGCGCCCTGACTTGTTAGAGCAAGTGACCGGCTTCGATCGAGTAGAGTTGGACCCCTTGGGCTTCCGTTCCGGCGCGATGAACGAACTCCTGCCTGACCCAGCTCGCTTCCGCTGACGCTGACAGCAGAGGACTGCTCAGTCGCGCGAGCTGAGAACGCAGAACTCGTTTCCCTCGGGATCAGTCAGAACGACCCACCCCACGTCGCTGCTCTGACCGACGTCGATCCGGGTCGCGCCCATCGAGACCAGCCGCTCGACCTCACTGGCCTGGTCGTCGGTCGCTCGCGGAGCAAGGTCGATGTGCAGCCGGTTCTTGACCTTCTTTCCTTCGGGCACCGGCACGAACACCAAGCCGGGACCACGTTCCTCGACCGGGATGCTGTCGGCCTTCTCCAGCGCGTGCGCCGGCACGATCACGACCTCGTCCGGAGCCTCGTACACGGTCTGCCAGCCCAGCACCTCCGCCCACCAACGCGCCTGCGCCGCGACGTCCTGGCAATCGATGACCACCGTGTACCACCGCACGCTCATCGAGTTCCCCTCTCCTGCCCCGGACCATCCAGGGCTCGGTAATCCTCCCCCAGACCGCTGACATCCATTTCGTCTTGCGCCGTTGGTGCGTCGCTGGAACCGTTCAACGCACGAGCTAGGGCGCAGATCGGGCTCCGCCAGCGAAACCATCGAGGAGAGCTTGTGACTGTTCGTACAGAACCAAGCGACAAGTGGGTGCGAGCCTTCGTTGGCGACACGGCCGTCGTCGACAGCCGAGCGCCGGTGCTCTTCTACGAGGAGAGCTTCCCGGTTCCGGGGTATGCGTTCAGGAAGCAGGACGTACGTACAGATCTGCTCCGACCGACGGCCGATGAACCAGGACGCGAGCAGTTCTTCTTTCGGCCCAAGGGGCCCGTGGCTCAGTGGTTCGACCTCGAAGTCGATGGGCGCACCATCCGACATGCTGCCTGGACCCGGGACGCTCCGGAGTTGGCCGAACTCCTGGTCTTCAGCTGGCAGCCCGGGCTCCTGGACCGCTGGCTGGAAGAAGACGAGGAGGTCGCCAGCCACCCGCGCGATCCGCACACGCGGGTCGACGCACTGCCCAGCAGTCGGCGCGTCGTCGTCTCCCTGAATGGAGTCACTCTGGGAGATGCCACCAAACCGGTGCTGCTCTTCGAGACCGGCCTGCCCACGCGCTACTACCTGCCGCGCGATTCCGTCAACTTCGACGCACTGACGCCGAGCTCCAACTCGAGCCACTGTCCGTACAAGGGTGTGGCAGAACAGTATTGGGACATCGTCGGCCAGCCGGACGGAAAGAATGCGGCTTGGTCATACTCCCAGCCGTTTCCCGCGGTCGGGAGGATTAAGGACATGATCGCGTTCTACAACGAGGTCGTCGATATCCGAGTGGACGACGTTGACCAGGAACGACCCGTGTCGGTCTTCAGCACCAAGGCGAACCGCCCGTAACGCATGGGCGATGAGGGCCAACCGCTGGCGGGCGGCAATGTGGGCGGCGCTTGGCGCGTCGGAGATACCGTTCGCCGGGCCACCGGGCCATGGACGCCAGCGGTACATGCTCTGCTCGACCATCTGGGTCCGCGCCTTGCCCACATCCCAGAAGTTCTCGGCTTCGACGAGGTTGGCCGCGAGGTGCTCTCCTACCTGCCAGGGAAGATCGTCGATGTCGATACCGAGATGCTGACCGAACGGCAGCTGTGCTCGATCGTGACCTGGACGCATTCCCTTCACGAGGCAGTCGGGACGTTTACGCACCAGGGTCCTTGGCGGTTCCTCGAGGTCGAAGCACCCACGCTGATAGGGCATAACGACATTGCGCCGTACAACGCTTGCTTCGACGGCGATGAGCTTGTCGGGGTCTTCGATTGGGACTTCGCCGGGCCGTCCACTGCGTTGCTTGAGCTGGCGTTCATCGCGTGGAACTGTGTGCCGCTCTGGCGCGACATCGGGGCCGAGTTCGCCGCAGCGCGACTTCAGCTCATCGCGTCGTCCTACGGTTCGAGCCAGGCTTCAGACATCCTGGGAGCCGTTGAGCCACGGATCCAATTGATGCTGGACTGGATCCCTAGGGCTGCTGCGGCGGGCGATCAGGGGATAGGCAATCTCATGCGTGGAGGGGAACCGGAACGCTCACAGCAAGCACTTGACGACCTGCGGCGACGTACTCCGGCGATCGCGGCACGCTTGCATTGACGGTGCGCACCACTGACTGAGATCCGCCCGGTGCTGGCGACCGCAGCGCACCCGACCAGACGCAGACCACCCCTCGCTTCACCGCGCATCCGAACACGCGCCTTTCAGGGTGGCGTTGCAGGCGGCGTCGTATGTGGTACGGGTGATGGCTGTCGCCGTCCGAGCACCTTGGCGGCGAAGGTGGCGGCGCCGAAGCCGTTGTCGATGTTGACGACGACAACTCCCGGCGCGCACGAGGTGAGCATGGTCAGCAACGCCGCCAAACCGTCGAAGGCCGCCCCGTACCCGACGCTCGTCGGCACTGCCACCACCGGCGTCGAGACCAGGCCGCCGACAGCGCTGGCCAGCGCGCCGTCCATGCCGGCGACCACGATCACGATGTCTGCGGCTTCCAGCTCGGCCCCTACGGCGAGCAGTCGATGCAGCCCGGCCACGCCGACGTCGTCGATCCGGGTCACCTCGGCGCCGAGAGCCTGCGCGATGAAGGCGGCTTCGGCTGCCACCGACGAGTCGGAGGTTCCGGCAGAGACGACCGCAACGCTGCCGGTGGGCGCAGGCACACCGCCCTCCGGCGTTCCATCCGGCACTCTGGAGACTCGGGCGCACCGGGCCACGGAATCGATGTCGGCGTCGGGCCAGCGCTGCCGAATCGCCTCCACGCTGGCTTCGTCCACCCGGGTGGCAAGCGCGGTCTGGCCGCGATCGAGCAGTCCGGCCAGGCAGCCCACAACCTGCTCGGGGGTCTTGCCCTCGGCGTAGACGACCTCGGGAATGCCGGTCCGCTTCGTCCGCTCGACGTCCAGCCGGGCGAACCCGAGATCGAGCACGGCTGGTCCAGTCGTGTCCCCGTTGTCGAGCGGCCGGGCGGAGCCCGAACCTCCCTGGCTTGGGTAGGCATCGGGCGCATTCGGATGGTGCAGGTCCTCACTCACGACAGCCATCGTGCCCGGTCGGGAACAATGAGGCCGTGTGACCTCCAGCGGCCCCGACGGCCTCACCATCGTGGACAAGCCCCAGGGCCTGACGTCCCACGATGTGGTGGCCCGGATGCGCCGCCTGGCCGGCACCCGGAAGGTCGGCCATGCCGGCACGTTGGACCCGATGGCCACCGGTGTTCTGGTTCTGGGCCTAGGGCGCGCGACGCGGCTGCTGGGATACATCTCGGGCCAGGACAAGGCCTACACGGCCACCATCCGGCTGGGGGTCGCCACCGTGACCGACGATGCCGAGGGCGAGGTGACCTCGTCGGCCAGTGCGCACGAGGTCGAAGAGGACGCGATCCGGGTTGGGCTGGCTTCCATGACCGGGGATATCGAGCAGGTGCCGTCCTCGGTGAGCGCGATCAAGGTGGATGGTCGCCGTTCCTATGCTCGGGTACGGGCCGGCGAGGACGTCGTCCTTCCCGCGCGGCCGGTCACGGTGTTCGCACTGGAGCTGATCAGCATCACCCGCCCGACACCCGAGCTGCTCGATCTCGAGGTCATCGTGGAGTGCTCGACCGGTACCTATGTGCGGGCGCTGGCCCGCGACCTCGGCACGGGCCTGGGAGTAGGGGGGCATCTGACCGCGCTGCGCCGTACCCGGGTCGGCGGCTTCTCCATCGGGGAGGCCCGCATCCTGGAGGATCTGGTCGACGCTCCGGTCACGCAGGACCTCGCGACCGCGGTACGCCGGAGCCTGCCCACGGTCACCGTGGACGCCGAGACAGCGCGGGCCCTGGGCCATGGCCAGCGGGTCAAGGCCGCGGGTGTGGCCGGGGTTTACGGTGTCTTCGATCCGACCGGCGCTGCGGTCGCCCTCGTCGAGGACCTCGACGGGCAGGCCCGGCCGGTGGTCGGGTTCACCTGAATGCAGGCTCCGGGATGATCAGTCACAATCCTCGAATGACCCACCCGGCGAACAGACGTTAACCTCGAACAGACATCGTTGCGCCGATCCCATTCCCTACCTTCCGCATCCCTTCCACTCCGCCACCGACCGATGAGGCATCCGTGACCGACATCCTGGCCCGTCCGACTCAGCTCCGTGCCGACCTGCCGCTGCAGGTAGTGCCGTCAGCGAGTCCGGTGGATGCCGTACGGAGGGCCGAGATCTTGGCCAACCCGGGTTTCGGACAGCACTTCACCGATCACATGCTCTCGATCAGCTGGACCCGCGGCGTGGGTTGGCACGATGCGGCGCTGAGCGCTCTGGTGCCGCTGCAACTGCACCCGAGCGCGGCTGTGCTGCATTACTCGCAGACGATCTTCGAAGGCCTCAAGGCGTTCAACCTCGACGACGGCGGACTTGCCGTCTTCCGTCCGGACGCCAACGCCGCGCGTTTTCAGCGTTCGGCTGCCCGGCTGGCGATGCCCTCCCTACCCGAGGATGCCTTTCTCGCTGCCGTGGACGCGCTGGTCAGCCTCGACCGCGCGTGGGTGCCCTCCGGCGGAGATCAGAGCCTGTACCTGCGGCCATTCATGTTCGCCACCGAGGCGTTTCTCGGCGTACGGCCGGCTCACGAATACCTGTGCCTGTTCATCGCCTCGCCGGCCGGCGCCTATTTCCCGCAGGGCGTCAAGCCGGTGACCGTGTGGCTGTCCGAGGACTACGTCCGCGCCGCACCCGGTGGGACCGGCGCGGCCAAGACCGGTGGCAACTACGCGGCCAGCCTGCTCGCGCAGGAGCAAGCTGCCGCTGAGGGCTGCGACCAGGTCGTGTGGCTGGACGCGGTGGAGCGCAGCGCCGTGGAGGAAATGGGCGGGATGAACCTGTTCTTCGTCTTCCGGGACGGGGATCGGGTGGAAATGGTCACGCCTGAACTCACCGGCACGCTCCTGGCCGGCATCACCAGGGACTCGGTGATCACCCTGGCCCAGGAACACGGTTACGCCGTCTCCGAGCGCCGGATCACGGTGACGGAGTGGCGCGACCGGGCCGCCGACGGCTCGCTGACCGAGGTCTTCGCCTGCGGAACAGCGGCCGTCATCACGCCCATCGGCAGGGCCCGGAGCAACGGCGGCGACTTCACGATCGCCGACGGCGAGCCGGGTCCGGTCACCATCTCGCTGCGTGCGGAACTGCTCGCCATCCAGCACGGCACCGTCGCCGACCGGCACGGCTGGATCCACCGGATCGGTTAGGCGGACAGCGATGACCCCGGACGCGATGAAGAGCTGGCGAGGGGTCGAGTGGACCCCCAGTGGGTGGGGCCGTTCGGTGGTCACCATCGGGATGTATGACGGGGTGCACCGCGGCCACCAGTACCTGCTCGAGACCGCGGTCCGTCGGGCCCACGACGGCGGCCTGTCCTCGGTGGCGGTGACCTTCGATCCGCATCCCAGCGAGGTCGTCCGACCCGGCTCGCATCCACCGATCCTGACCTCGGTGAACCGCAAAGCCGAACTGCTCGCCGCGCTGGGCGTGGATGCGCTCTGCGTCATCCCGTTCACGCCGGAGTTCAGCCGGCTGCAGCCCGACGAGTTCGTGCACTCGGCCCTGGTCGCGCATCTGCACGCCGCGGTCGTCGTGGTCGGCGAGAACTTCCGCTTCGGACACCGGGCGCAAGGATCGGTCGACACCTTGCGGGAGCTCGGCGAGCGCTTCGGATTCCAGACCGAGAGCGTCGGGATCCAGCGCGCCGCCGACGTGCCGCTGTCCTCGACCTACATCCGGGCCTGCGTCGCGGCGGGGGACATGGCAGCCGCCGCAGCGGCATTGGGCCGGCCGCACCGGGTCGAGGGAATCGTCGTCCGCGGGGACCAGCGGGGCCGGGCGCTCGGCTATCCCACAGCAAACGTGGAGTGCCCCGTGCACACGGCGATCCCCGCCGACGGGGTGTATGCCGGCCAGCTGATCAGGGACGGCAAACCGCTGCCCGCGGCGATCTCGGTGGGTACCAACCCGACCTTCTCGGGCGAGCAGCGGCGCGTGGAGGCATTCGTCCTGGACTTCACCGGCGACCTGTACGGCGAGCACGTCGCCGTCGAATTCGTGTCCCGGCTGCGTGGGATGGAGCGTTTCGACAAGGTGGAAGACTTGATCACCGCGATGGACGGTGACGTAGCCCGCACCCGTACCATCCTCACTCGAGGCGGCTAGCTGATACCCTCGATTTGTTACGCCGAACTTCGGCGTGCGCCAGCGTGTTCACTTCAGCCTCTCGTGAATCAGACCGAGGGCGACGCGCGACCTGTGAAGGAGAAACAAAATATGGGTCTGTCCACAACAGTAAAGAAAGACATCAGCACCGAGTACGGGACCGTCGACAACGACACCGGCTCGCCCGAAGTGCAGGTCGCGATGCTCACCCAGCGCATCAGGGACCTGACCGAACACCTCAAGTTCCACAAGCACGACCACCACAGCCGCCGCGGCCTGCTTCTGCTCGTCGGACGCCGCCGCCGGCTGCTCAACTACTTGGCGAAGATCGACATCGATCGTTACCGGTCGCTCATCGAGCGTCTCGGCCTGCGTCGTTAGAAGTTCTCGCCGCTAGCACCACCCCCGTACGGCGCCCGCCGTACGGTCTTCCATGCCGATGACGGTGTGGCGGACGAGGGGACCGGATCGAACCCGGTCCTCGGTAGTGGCTCCCGGGACATGTGGTTATCCCGCCCGAGGGCTTCGATCGAAGACCGGATCGCGTTCCAGTGTCCCGAGCTCGTCTCCCCGCCGCCGCGGGATGACGTACGAGAGGACCACATGTCCGCACTTTCGCAAGATTCGCCCGACGCGGGCGTCTTCACCGCAACCGCAACAATCGACAACGGCCGCTTCGGCACGCGTGAGGTCGGCTTCGAGACCGGGCGGCTGGCCCGACAGGCAGCCGGTTCGGCCGTCGCCACCATCGGCGACACCCTGCTGCTCTCGGCCACGACGGCCAGCAAGTCACCCAAGGAGCACCTCGACTTCTTCCCGTTGACCGTCGACGTCGAGGAGCGGATGTATGCCGCCGGACGGATCCCCGGCTCGTTCTTCCGGCGTGAGGGCCGCCCCAGCGAGGACGCGATCCTCACCTGCCGGCTGATCGACCGCCCGTTGCGCCCGACCTTCGCCAAGGGCCTGCGCAACGAGGTCCAGGTCGTCATCACCGTCATGGCGCTGGACCCCGACCACCTCTACGACGTCCTGGCCATCAACGCGGCCTCGATGTCAACCCAGCTGTCCGGCCTGCCGTTCTCCGGACCGGTCGGCGCCGTACGGGTGGCGCTGATCGAGGGTCAGTGGGTCGCCTTCCCGACGCACGCCGAGTTGGAGACCGCAGTCTTCGACATGGTCGTGGCCGGCCGCGTCCTGGATAGCCCAGAGGGTGAGCAGAGCGATGTCGCGATCATGATGGTCGAGGCCGAAGCGACCACCAAGACGATCGAGCTCGTCGCCGGCGGAGCCACCGCGCCGACCGAGGATGTCGTCTCCCAGGGTCTGGAAGCTGCCAAGCCGTTCATCAAGTCGCTGTGCGAGGCGCAGTCGGCGCTGGCTGCCAAGGCAGCCAAGCCGACTGCTGAGTTCCCGCGTTTCCTTGACTACACCGACGACGTCTACGCCGCGGTCGAGTCACACGCAGGCGAGGCGCTGTCAGCCGCGCAGAAGATCGCTGACAAAGGCGACCGCGAGGCCGAGGGCGACCGGATCAAGGACGAGACGAAGGCCGCCCTCGCTGATCAGTTCGAGGGACGCGAGAAGGAGATCTCGGCGGCCGTCCGTTCGGTCACGAAGAAGATCGTCCGGCAGCGAATCCTGCGCGACAAGGTCCGGATCGACGGTCGCGGCCTGTCCGACATCCGGCCGCTGACAGCCGAGGTCGAGGTTATCCCGCGGGTGCACGGCTCGGCGCTCTTCGAGCGCGGCGAGACCCAGATCCTGGGGGTCACCACGCTCAACATGCTCCGCATGGAGCAGATGGTCGACACGCTGAACCCGGAGAACCGCAAGCGCTACATGCACAACTACAACTTCCCGCCCTACTCCACCGGTGAGACGGGTCGGGTGGGCTCACCCAAGCGGCGCGAGATCGGGCACGGCGCGCTCGCCGAGCGGGCGCTGCTTCCGGTGCTGCCGACTCGCGAGGAGTTCCCGTACGCGATCCGACAGGTCTCCGAGGCGTTGGGCTCCAACGGCTCCACCTCGATGGGCTCGGTCTGCGCCTCGACCATGGCGCTGCTCAACGCCGGCGTGCCACTGCGTGCCCCGGTCGCGGGCATCGCCATGGGCCTCGTCTCCGATGAGGTAGATGGCAAGACCGAGTACGTAGCGCTGACCGACATCCTCGGTGCCGAGGACGCCTTCGGCGACATGGACTTCAAGGTCGCCGGCACCAAGGACTTCGTGACCGCGCTTCAGCTGGACACCAAGCTGGACGGGATCCCGTCGGACGTGCTGGCAGCTGCACTGACCCAGGCCAAGGCAGCACGGCTGCACATCCTCGATGTCATGCTCGAGGCGATCGACGGTCCGGACGAGATGAGCCCGTACGCCCCGCGCGTCACGAGCGTCAAGATCCCGATCGACAAGATCGGCGCGGTGATCGGGCCCAAGGGCCAGATGATCAACGCGATCCAGGACGAGACCGGCGCGGACATCACCATCGAGGACGACGGCACGATCTACGTAGGGGCCACCGATGGCCCGTCCGCGCAAGCCGCGGTGGACCGGATCAACGCGATCGCCAACCCGCAGATGCCCAAGGTGGGGGAGCGGTTCCTCGGAACCGTCGTCAAGACCACCACCTTCGGCGCCTTCGTGTCGCTACTGCCCGGCCGGGACGGGCTGGTGCACATCAGCAAGCTCGGTGGAGGCAAGCGGATCGGCAAGGTCGAGGACGTCGTCAACGTCGGCGACAAGCTGCAGGTCGAGATCTTGGAGATCGACGCCCGCGGCAAGATCAGCCTGGGCCCGGTCGCTGAGAACGCGGGTGGAGCCGACGCCGACAGCAGCACCGGCCACGAAAATGGTGCAGCTCAGCCGGTTTCAGCCGACGCCTCCGCCAGCGTCTGACCCCCGGACCAGTCACCGGTGGTCTCCCGCGCCAGCACTCGTACCCTCGATCAGGACTCGTCCGGCGGTATTGTCCGCCGGACGGTCCTGCCGGGCGGCCTTCGAGTGATCACCGAGTCGATGCCATCGATGCTCTCGGCCTCGCTCGGGATCTGGGTCGGTGTCGGATCTCGGGACGAGACACCGCCCTTGGCCGGTGCGTCGCACTACCTCGAACACCTGCTGTTCAAGGGAACTCGGCGGCGCAGCGCCATGGAGATCGCCTCGGAGCTCGATGCTGTGGGTGGTGAGTTGAACGCTTTCACCGCCAAGGAACACACCTGCTACTACGCAACGGTCCTGGCCAGTGATCTGCCGCTGGCGGTGGATGTGGTCGGTGACCTGGTGACCAGTGCCATCATCCGGGGCGCCGACGTGGACAACGAGCGGGGCGTCATCCACGAAGAGATCGCCATGCGTGACGACGAGCCAGGTGACGCGGTCTACGACCTGTTCAGCGAAGCACTCTTCGGCGACACGCCACTCGGGCGACCGGTTCTCGGCACGGCGAAGTCGATCACCGACATGACGCGGACGCAGATCGCCGGTTACTATCGCCGGCGCTACCGGCCTGAATCGATGGTCGTCGCGGCCGCGGGTGCAGTAGCTCACTCAGACGTACTCCGCTTGGTACGCAAAGCCTTTGCCGCTCAGCTCACAGGGGACGTAGACCCGGATCCGATTCGCGCCGATGACTTCGCCGCGACCTCGCCCGCGGACGCGATCGCCCTGATCGATCGGCCTACGGAGCAGGCGCACCTCCTGCTCGGCGGTTTGGCCCCGGGCCGACACGACGAGCGCAGATATGCCCTGAGCGTCCTCAACACCGCACTCGGTGGTGGCATGAGTTCGCGCCTGTTCCAGGAGATCAGGGAGAAACGCGGGCTCGCCTACAGCGTCGGCTCGTCGGTGTCGCACTATGCGAGCGTCGGGACCTACAACGTCTATGCCGGTTGCGCCCCGCGAAACGTCGACGAGGTGCTGGGCCTCATCCGCGAAGAGCTGGATCGGGTTGCGGTCAAAGGCTTGTCGGCTGAGGAGGTAACTCGGGCGAAGGGTCAGCTTCGCGGCGGAATCGTGCTCGGCATGGAGGACACCGGGTCACGCATGAGCCGGATCGCGAAGTCCGAGTTGAGCTTCGGCGAATACCACAGCGTGTCCCGAGTGCTCGCCGACGTCGATGCGGTCACTGTCCAGGATGTCTCCGAGATCGCCAGCGAGGTTCTGGCCGGGCCGTTGTGCCTCTCGGTCGTCGGCCCCTTCGCCGACCACGATTTCTCCTCCTTCGTCGCCGCCTGACACCGACGCGGGTATGCCACTGTGGCGGCATGAAGACGAGCGTGTACGAGGCGGTTGGTGGCCAGGCGGGCTTGCTCCGCCTTGCCGGCGCGTGGCATGCCCGAGTGATGGCCGACGAGGTCGTCAGCCACGCGTTCAGCCACGGTTTGCACGAACACCACACGGAGCGACTCGCCGCGTATTGGGCCGAGGCACTCGGCGGCCCAACCGCGTACTCCGCCTTCTATGGCAACGAGACCGCGGTCGTACGGATGCACAGCGGCAACGGTCAACACGAAGAGATGGACCGCCGTGCGATCGCCTGTTTCGACCAGGCCCTGAGCGACGTGGGGGTAGTCGAGAACAGCCCGCTCTGGGAGGTGGTGCACGACTATTTCGCCTGGGCCACGACAACGACCATGGCCCGTTACCATGACTCCGCCGCCGACGTTCCTGACGATTTGAGCATCCCGCACTGGTCGTGGGATGGACTCCAGGACCCAACAAAGCCTCGCCGGCAGCCGATGGAGAACCCTCACCGGAGCTCAGGCCCTATCGGAGCCGAAGTTGGCTGCAATCCGGGCGCCGATCTCGCGTAACAGGATTCGGGAGTCACGGATGGGATCGCGGTCAGGGCCTGAAACGTCGGCGAGGGAATAGCACGACGAGATCTCGCTGAGATCTGCGTCGGTGGTGAAGCTGCCGGCAACTGCGATGACCGGCTTGCCGGCCCTGCCCGCTGCCTTGACCACTGCGTGCGGCGCTTTGCCCGCGCTGGTCTGGTCGTCCCACCTCCCCTCGCCGGTGATCACGACATCGGCATCATGGATGGCTTGCACCGTGCCTGTGAGATCCAGGACCAGCTGGGCTCCGGAGACGACGCGGGCGGACCCGCCGGCCAGGAACGGGGCAGCGAAACCCCCCGCGGCGCCTGGGCCGGGCATCGCACGGACGTCCATGCCGGTCGCGGCCTGCAGGCGCCCGGCCCACCGCTGTAATCCGGCGTCCAGCGCGCGTACCTGGGAGGGGTCGGCGCCCTTCTGCGGGCCGAAACACCCGAGCCGCGCCAGTGCGTCCGGTCAGGGGTGAGCCGACATCTGTGGCCAGCACGACGCTGACTCCATCGAGCATTCCCGACATGGGGCCGAGGTCGACCGAGACCACATCGCTCAGCCCTGCCTCGCAGAGCTGTACCTGCCGACGTGAATGATCGAGGATCCTGCCCCCAGCGCCGCGGCTGCGCCCATCCCGCCGTCGGTGGAGGCGCTGCCGCCGAGACCCACGACCAGATCACGGCAGCCGAGTTCGATCGCCGCTTTCATGGCCAAGCCGACGCCGTACGTCGTGGTCTCCATCGGGTGCAGGTTGCCGGTCGGCTGCTGAGCAATGCCACAGACTTCGGCGAGCTCGATCAGCGCGGTGGCTCCACGGATCCCGATCCTTGCCGAGGTCGGCTGTGCCAGCGCTCCGGCGGCCGCGACGTGGCGACGTTCGAAGCCTGCCGCCAGCACGGCGTCCAAGGTCCGTCGCCGCCGTCGGCGACCGGTCTGAGCACCACCTTGATCGAGCGGTGTCCGCCCTGCGTGCCGGAGCGCAACTCGGCACACACATCGGCGGCGGTAAGGCAGCCCTTGAACTTGTCGGGTGCGAGTAGCGCATTCGGGCGGCGGGTCACCCGACTATGGTGCAGCCAATGAGCACCGACGACACACTCTTCTCCGCGGAGGAGGAATGAGTATCGACGACGCCCGAGCTGAGCCACTGGCGATGAGCGAGCCACTGGGTGAACTGATCAGGGTGGGTGTGCTCGGTGGTCGGGGCCGCATGGGCGCCCAGGTCTGCCAGGCGGTGAACGAAGCCCCCGACCTCGAGCTGGTGGCCAACGTCGACGCAGGGGACTGGTTGTTCAACGTCTCCGACGCGGCTGCCGATGTGGTGGTCGACTTCACCGGCCCGGACGTCGTGATGGACAACATCCGGTTCTGCATCGACCAGAACATCCACTGTGTGGTGGGCACGACCGGGTTCGACGACGAGAAGATCGCGACCGTCCGCAGCTGGTTGGAGCCCAAACCCGAACTGGCCGTGCTGATCGCGCCGAACTTCGCCATCGGCGCGGTGCTGTCCATGCGTTTTGCCGCCCTGGCCGCCCGATATTTCGACTCTGCGGAGATCATCGAGATGCACCACCCGCAGAAGATCGATGCCCCGAGTGGCACGGCCTATCGGACCGCCCAGCTCATCGCCGAGACTCGCCGGGACGCCGAGCTCGGCGACATGCCCGATGCCACCCGTCAGGACGACCTCGGCGCGCGCGGCGTCGACGTCGACGGCGTGCGGGTGCACTCGGTGCGCATGTCGGGGCTGCTGGCCCATCAGCAGATCCTGTTCGGGACCGAGGGCGAGACGATGACCATCAGGCACGACACCCTCAACCGGAACTCGTTCATGCCTGGAGTGCTGCTCGCGGTCCGCAACGTCGCCGCCCATCCAGGGCTGACCGTGGGACTCGATCCGCTCCTCGATGCCTGACTTACGGCTCACGGATCGGGCGGGACCTGGCTCAGAGGGGCGCAGCCCAGCCTGAACCGCTAGCACCGGTCTTCAGGAGTTGTTCAGCTGCTGAGCCGCATTGTTCCTGCACCGCGCCGGATCTGAATGGCGCCGCAGAGGGGACACACCATGCAGCGCAAGGCCACTTCATCTTTGCAAAGCAGCTCGGCGCCGCGCAGTGACAGGGTGCGTCCAGTCGTCGGGATGGCACTGGTCACGCTCTCCCTGGTCGCCGGATGCGGAAGCGGTAGCTCGTCTGTCGGTACCTCCGAGTCGAGTCCGGCCCTGCAGACCGCCCCGGACAGCGCGCGGGTCGATCTGGAAATGCCGACGTTCTCCGATCCGACCACCATCACCAATCCACATTTCCCGATCAGCGAGCTCACCCAGGTCGTTCAGGTCGGGGCCGAGGGGGAGGTGGCATTGCGGCAGGAGATCACCCTGCTCCCCGAGATCAAGACGATCGAGTGGGAGGGCCAGCAGATCGACACGGTGGTGTCGCAATTCACCGCCTACGGCGACGGCCGGGTCCTCGAGATCGCCAGAGACTTCTTCGCCCAGGCAGATGACGGGTCGGTCTGGTACTTCGGTGAGGACGTGGCGAACTACACCGAAGGCGTCCTGGAGGACACGGATGGGACGTGGCTGGCCGGCAAGGACGGCCCGCCGGGAATGATCATGCCGGCCGATCCGCAGGTGGGCGATGTGTACCGTCCGGAGAACATCCCGGGCCTCGTGTTCGAGGAAGTCACCGTCAAGTCGGTCACCGAGACAGTCGACGGCCCGCAGGGCCCGATCGCCGGGGCGGTACTCGTCGAAGAGATGGCCATGGACGGAGCAACCGAGGACAAGATCTTCGCGCCCGGCTACGGGGAATTCACCGCCCGGGTCCTGTCGGAGAACGAACTGGTCAACGTCGCGATCGGGGTTCCGATCGATGCCGTCATGGGCGGCGCGTCAACCGAGGTCGACCTGCTGGCGACCGCCAGCAGAGACATCTTTCAGGCGGCTGGCGCCGCCGACTGGAAGGCCGTCGCCGCGTCGCTGAACTCGATGACGACGGTCTGGAGCAGCTATCGGGACACCGGTGTGCCGCCGTTGACCGCTGATGGGTTCGACGCCGCTCTGGCGGCGCTTCAGCTTGCCGCCGACACGGGGGAGGCCGCCGACACCCAACAGGCGGCGACCGACCTCGCTTTCGTCGTCACCGACCTGCGGCTGCGCCACGAGCCGCCTGCCGCTGCGGACGCCGAGCGAATGGACATCTTGGCCCGCCAGGTCCAGCTCGATGCAGCCGCCGAGGAGCAGGGCGTCATCGCCGGGGACGCAACCCTGCTCGAGGCACTGTGGACCCGGATCTCGCACACCATCGAGGGCCCCGGTGCAACCAGCATCGACGGCCTCTTGACAGACCTGCGGGCAGCAGCCGAGTCAGCTGACGACGCCGCGGCTGCAGAGATCGCCGGGGCACTGCGTCAGGCCCTGAGCCGGCTCTGACCCAGGACACCGTGCGCCGCCGGTCCGTGCGGCCGGCGGCGCACGTGTGCCTGCGGCACGCAGCGCCGGCCAGCCCGGTGCCTCGACTAGCGAACCGGGTCTTCAGTCGAACCCACATGGGTTGCGATCCAGTCGTTGAGGGGACCCAACCGCCGCCAGCCCCGACGTACCTGGAACAGGGCGTCGCGGGTCGCCAGCCAAGGCTGGTCCCCGTAGTCACGGGAGGCGTTCAGGGAGCGGAAGCGCAACAGGTCCAGTCGCGGGTGTTCCGCGTCGTACCCCTGCGGTCGGGTCTTGATCGGGTTGCCCCCGATCACCCATCCACTCCTGCGCAGTGCGGCGAGTTCCTGCTCCAAGGCGGGGCCGAGATGATCGTCGGCGATCGCCCGGCGCATCCGCTGCACCTGTGCCGACTCCGGGTGATAGGCGCCGCCGCCGACGAGGAGTCCGCCCGCGGAGAACTGGACGTAGAGCGCCGCGCCGTCTGACCGGTGTACGACTGCCGCCGCGTGCGTCTTGTACGGCGTTTTGTCCTTGGCGTAGCGCACATCGCGGTACGGCCGGAAGAACTTCGCCTCCCCGAACTCCGGGCCGAGTTCGGCCAGCAGCGCTTCCATCGGTGCCTTCACGCACTCGTCATAGATCGTGCGATGGTCGGTCCAGTACGTCTTGGAGTTGTCCACCTCCAGGCCGTCGTAGAAGACCAGTGCGCGTTCGGGGAAGCCGGTAAAGCTCACGGGTTGCTGCCCGCGGATTCGCTCACCGGACCCATGCCGTCCGCTTCCACGATGGACGTGTGCAGGCAGATCTCCCGCAGCGGCGTCCCATCGGCGTCGAGAGTGCGGACCCAGCCGGCCTCGGCCCAGCCGGCGGAGGTGAAGAAGGTGTGTGCACTGACGTCGTTCTCGGGCACCCAGATGATGAGCCGGGTCACCCCGTCGGCCCGGGCGATGTCGACGGTCGCTGCCAGGAGCCGGCTGCCGTGCCCGCGACGGCCCCATCGTGGCTCGACCAGCAGGGTCGCGATCTCACCCCGAGGACGGTTGTCGGCCGCTCCGAGGCCGGACGTCGGGCTCTCTTCGAGGTCAGGCCCGTCGTCCTCGGCGGGACCGAAGGCAGCGACGCCGACGATCGTGTCCCTCTCCCGCGCCACCAGGACGTGATGTCCTGGGGTCGGCGGCGACTCGATCGTGGCCGCCCATCGTTCGACCACCTCGTCGGAGACGAGCCGATCCAGCACCGACGACGGCACGACCGTGGCTCCGGCGCGTCCCCAGCTCGTCCGCTGGACGCGGGCCACGTCGCCGGCTTCATGACGGCGTGCCGGGCGTACGTCCACATCGGCCATGGAGCCAGCCTATGTCGGTGATCAGCGCCTCGTCGGCGGCCAGGCTGGCGGTTCGCCGTCCCGTTCGCTAGCGGCCGTGGCGGAGCAGGATGTCGCCGCTCATCGTGGACGCGGTGATCCGCAGGTCGGGGTCGCGCTCGGGAGGAGATCCCCCGTCCGGTTCCCCTCCTGCTGCGGACTCGTCCGGCTCGAGTTCGGAACTGACATCCCCGGACAGGCTGTGCACGTCCAGCCACAGCAGCATTCCGTCGGCGACCCCGATGACGACATCGCCGGACATCGTCTTGGCCTGCACCGATCCGGCCGAGGCGGTTGCGACGATCACATCCCCCGAGGCCGACCTGGCGGTCAGGTCACCGGACAGCCGCCCGACCAGCACGTCCCCGGAGGCGGTCTGTACCGAGGCATCGGTGACGCTGACGTCCAGGCGGACGTCTCCCGAGGCGGTTCGCGCCTGCACCGGACCCTCGCCCCGACCGACGTGGATGTCGCCGCTCGCCGTAGCGACCTGTAGCCGCCCGGCCACGTGCGACAGCGAGACGTCGGCACTTGCCGTGGTCACGTCGGCGCTGTTGAACGCGCCGCGCGTCTGTACGTCTGCGGTGGCCGTCTCGATATCGATGCTCGACCCCGTGGGCACGGTCACGATGATCTCCAGCGACGGCTGACGGAGCATCTTGCGGTCCGGTACGTCGATGCGCAGCCGTCCGGAGTCCTCGCTGAGTTGGACCCGGGTGCGCTCAGCGAGCTCTGCACCTCGCGCGTCGTTCGGGACGATTTCGACTGTCGTCTCGGTCACGTCCGCCGCACAGATCTCGATCGTGCCGGCTTGGGTCCGGACCGACACATCGAGCGGGTTCGGGGTGTGGAACCGATGGGTGGTGGCGTTGACCTGGCCGGTTGATCCATGACCGGTTGAACTGGGCAAGGACGTCATCTCAGAACTCCAATGGGAGGTAGGCAGCGGCTAGGAACGGTGGTAGCCGGACAGGCGACGTCCGGGCGGCGGTGGCGGGCCGGGCGGCGCCGGAGGTTGCGGTACGCGGGAGAGCGCCCCAGCGATGGTGCGGGTCAGCCAGGCGTTCAGGGACAGCGCGGATTCGTTGGCGCGGGTTTCGGCGGCCGACTTGACCGCCTCAGGCATCCGCAGGCTCACTCGCGCGGCGCCGGCCTCGCCGTCGGCGTCGATGTTCACGAATGCCTCGTCGGCGGTTGCGGCGGTCACGGCTTCCGCGGTCACCACGACCTCCGGTTCCCCGCTGCGCATACGGATCTCCACCGAGCCTGCGCCCCAAGCGGCAGTCACCTCGGCCGCGAAGGCAGTCAGCGCATTGGTGAGCGCCAGCCTTGCGCCGGGCTCCAGCGCATCGGCGAGGAGTCGAGCGGTGTGCCGGGCTTGCTCGTCGCCCATGGCGGCAGCCGTGAGCAGGTGTGAGCGCATCGTTTCGACATACGGGGTCAGATCCATGCTGGTCACTATGACGTCAACCATGCCGTCAGCGCGACGGTGGGGCGACGGACATGGGGTTGTAGGTGCGATGCCGCCGCCAGGGAGCCAGCAGCCGACCGGTCTGCCGGTTGCCTGCCGGGCTGTGTGCGGGCTGGGTTTCGTAGTGATGGCGGAGAAACTCCGTGTAGGGCGATGTCATCATGACGCCACTATGACGTCATGAATGACACCTGTCAAGGGTTTAGCGATGTCAGTCGGACGTTCGGCTGGCGACCTCCGCGTGCCGTTCTGGTCGGGTGGTACCGGCCGGATACCCTCGGCCGGTGCCCAACCTCGTCCCGTTGCGCGTCCAGGTCATCGCTCAAACCAAGTTCACCGCCCCGTCGGACATACCGTGGGATACCGATGCCGACGGCGGTCAGGCATTGGCCGAGTTCGCCGGGCGGGCCTGCTATCAGTCCTGGACCAAGCCCAACCCGCGGACTGCAACCAATGCCGGCTACCTCAACCACATCCTCGAGGTGGGGCATCTGTCGGTGCTCGAGCACGGCTCGGTGAGCGTCTATCTCACCGGCATCTCGCGGTCACTCACCCACGAGCTGATCCGGCACCGGCACTTCTCCTACAGTCAACTGTCTCAGCGCTACGTTCCCGAGCGTGACGCCGCCTTCGTCGAGCCCGACGTGATCGGCTCCGACCCCGAGTTGCACGAGAAGTTCCTGGCCGCCAGCGACGCGGCTCTGAGTGCCTACACCGAACTCCTCGAAGGCCTGGAGAAGAAGTTTGCCGACGTACCCAACGCGACGCTGCGGCGCAAGCAGGCGCGGCAGGCTGCGCGGGCGGTGCTGCCGAATGCCACCGAGACGCGGATCGTGGTCACTGGTAACTACCGCGCCTGGCGGCACTTCATCGCCATGCGCGCCAGCGAGCACGCCGACGTCGAGATCCGTGAACTGGCGATCGCCTGCCTCCGCGAGTTGGCCCAGGTCGCCGGGAATGTCTTCGCCGACTTCCGGATCAGTGAGCTTCCCGACGGCACCGAGGTGGCTGCCAGCCCGTACGTCAGCGAGGGCTGACCGCGGGCTCGGCGGTAGCCTGAGCCCATGAGCGCAGATCCGGCTCGACCCTTCGGTCGAGTCCTCACCGCCATGGTCACGCCGTTCGCAGCGGACGGCCGACTCGACCTCGACAGCGCCGTACGGCTTGCCACTCACCTCGTGGACGACGACCGGCATGACGGCCTCGTACTCAGCGGTACGACGGGGGAGTCGCCCACCACATCCGACGAGGAGAAGGAGTCCCTGCTCCGCGCGGTCATCGACGCGGTGGGCGACCGAGCGGTCGTCGTCGCCGGCGTCGGAACCAACGACACCTCGCACTCGATTCACCTCGCAGAGCAGGCCGCCAAGGCAGGTGCCCACGGACTGCTCGTCGTGACGCCGTACTACAACAAGCCCCCCCAGGCTGCCCTGCTCGCGCACTTCCGCGCAGTCGCCGACGCGACCGAGCTGCCGGTGATCCTGTACGACATCCCGGGCCGGACGGGCACCGCGATCGAGACCGAGACGCTCGTCCTCGCAGGACAACACGACCGGATCGTGGCGGTCAAGGACGCAAAAGGGGACCTGTTCGCGGGATCGGAGGTCATGGCGCGCAGCGGCCTGGCCTACTATTCCGGCGATGACGCGCTCAACCTGGCCTGGCTGGCCCATGGCGCCGCCGGGGTGATCAGCGTTGTCGGGCACGGATTCGGCTCGAGCTACGCCGAGATGGTCGACGCGGCGGACGAGGGAAACATGCTGCGAGCGCGGGAGATCCACCGCGGTCTCATCCCCGCCGTTCAAACGATCATGTCCCGTGAGAGTCAGGGCGCGGTTAGGGCCAAGGCCGTGGCGCAACTCCTCGGCCTGATCGATTCCCGCCGCGTTCGCGGGCCGCTCTTGGACGCATCAGCGGAGGAAGTCGCTGTCCTGCGGGACATGTTGAACAACGTCGGCGTCCTGACTTGAGCGGCTGGAATCGGTGACGAGTAGCGTCATTGCCCGATGACCATGCTTGCCGAGCCGCCAAGACGCGACCTTCCCGCACCTCCGCCGCTGCCCGCCGGTGGACTCCGCGTTTTTCCACTGGGGGGTCTGGGCGCGATCGGGCGCAACATGACCGTGTTCGAGTTCGGCGGAAAGCTCCTGGTCGTCGACTGCGGAGTGCTGTTCCCCGAAAGTGATCAACCGGGAATCGACCTGATCCTGCCCGACTTCGCCAGCATCGAGCACCGGCTGGACGACATCGTCGCCGTCGTCCTGACTCATGGTCACGAGGACCACATCGGTGCGATCCCCTACCTACTGCGACTGCGCGAGGATGTGCCGCTCGTGGGGTCACGGCTCACATTGGCGCTGATCGAGGCGAAGCTGCGTGAGCACCGGATCAAGCCGGTCACCGAGCTGGTCGCCGAGGAGGAGATCCGTACCTACGGGCCATTCGAGTGTGAATTCATCGCGGTGAATCACTCCATCCCCGATGCGCTGGCTGTGGCCATCCGGACGCCGGCCGGGCTGGTCGTACACACCGGAGACTTCAAGATGGACCAGCTACCCCTCGACGGCCGGCTGACCGATCTCGGTACGTTCGCCCGGCTGGCCGAGCAGGGCATCGATCTGTTGCTGTCGGACTCGACCAATGCCGAGATCCCCGGCTTCGTCACCTCCGAGCGCGACATCGGCCCGGTTCTCGAGGACGTGATCGGGCGCGCTGCGCAGCGGGTGATCGTGGCCTGCTTCGCCTCACACGTGCACCGAGTCCAGCAGATCCTCGACGCGGCCGCCCTCCACGGCCGCAAGGTGACGTTCGTGGGGCGTTCGATGGTCCGCAATATGGGCGTCGCCCGCGATCTGGGACTGCTGCACATTCCGGGCGACCTGATGGTCGACATGGAAGAGGCGGCCGCACTGGCCCCCGAGCGGGTCGTCTTTCTCAGCACCGGATCCCAGGGCGAGCCGATGTCGGCGCTGTCCCGGATGGCCGGAGGCAGCCACCACCAGGTCAACGTGGTTGCGGGCGACACCGTCATCCTGGCCTCGAGCATGATCCCGGGCAACGAGACCGGGATCTTCAAGATCATAAATGCTCTGTCCCGGGTCGGAGTGATCGTGATCTACAAGGACGTGGCCAAGGTCCACGTCTCCGGGCACGCACCGGCCGGGGAACTAACCCTGCTGCTCAACACGGCTCGGCCACGACACCTCATGCCGGTGCACGGTGAATGGCGGCATCTGCGCGCGCACGGAAAGATCGCCGAGCGCACCGGGATCCCGCCCGAGCGGATCCTGCTCATCGAGGACGGCGTCGTGGTCGACCTGATCGAAGGTGTGGCCAAGGTGGCCGGCCGGGTGCCCTGCGGTCATGTGTACGTCGACGGCAACGCTGTTGGAGATGTGGGCGACGAGTCGCTGCAGCATCGCCGGATACTCGGCGAGGAGGGGTTTGTCGCAGTCACCGTCGTGGTGGAGTTCTCGACCGGCACGATCGTGCGCCCGATCCACATCTCGGCACGCGGCTTCTCCGACGCCGAGGCGCCCTTCGCCGGGGTGGTGCCGATCGTCGAGAGCGAGCTGAAGTCGGCGCTGGCCCGCGGAGACACTGACAGTCATCGGCTCTCGCAGGTGATCCGCCGCACGGTCGGGAAGTGGGTGTCCGACACCTACCGCCGGCGTCCGATGATCATCCCCACGGTGCTCGAGGTCTGATCGTGCGGATCGACGTCGTAGACAATCCTGCTCTCCGTCGGTTCGAGGCCTTCGCCGACGGAGAACTCGCCGGCTTCATCGCGTACTCGATCCGAAACGATCAGACCACTCTGATCCACACCGAGATCGAGAAGGGCCTACGAAGGCAAAGGGGGGGATCGAGCCTAGTGAAGAGCGCGCGTCGCCTGCCCAACTCGGAAACCGTCAGGCGACTGGCGCGCCAGGCTCGAGGCCGTCGACCGATAGGAGATGCACGGTGCCGTCCGGCTCGAGGCCGCCGAGTACGAGGAACTCGGATCGAAAGCCGGCGATCCGTTTGGCACCCAGGTTGATCGCGCCGACCACGAGGCGGCCGACCAACTCCTCGCGGGAGTAATTCGTGATCTGCGCCGACGTCTGTAGATCCCCGACGTCAGGGCCGAAGTCGACCGTCAACTTCCACGCTGGGTGCCGGGCCGCAGGGAAGTCTTCGACGGCAAGGATGCGGCCGACCCGCATGTCCACATCGAAGAACGCAGCCCCGATGTCGGGCTTCTTTTCCATCATGACCGTATCCCCCCCGCGCGCCGGTTGCCGATGGGGCCCATCCCGACTGGGGTGGTCCAGAATCCGTAGGGCATCTTCCGGGCTGGCGGCCCCGAGTCAGCGCGCATCGGCTGACGGTATCCCCGGCAACCCGGCGTCAGCTGATCAGATCGATACGGATGCTCAACGGCGCTGAGACCATCGCTCGCCCGATTGCAGCCTCCCAGCGGTAGGCGCGTGTGCGATTCGCCGCGTACCATCCGCCGCATGCCGGTTCGCACCGTCGTGGAACGCGGGCCCAAGGG
>JAABUS010001052.1_pt1 | contig 63878 bp, 56 predicted proteins | sample 5560161 | NCBI WGS metagenome assembly JAABUS01 (sample SAMN10711885, study PRJNA513376) | rock metagenome | isolation source: Antarctica rocks | place: Antarctica: Victoria Land, Trio Nunatak nord | collected 2016-01-04
TACAGTGGTCCACGTCGGGGTCTTCCTCGAACGGTTTGCTTGGTCGCTTCCGATCGTGAAGACCCCGACCCCCAACTCCCAGCTACGCCACGCCAGACAGCTCAACCACGCTCAGATCCGAAGAGCCGTCAAACGAGAGGAACGGAAGGGACGGCAGGGGACGGAGCGGGAACAGCGAGCTCAGACGGCGATGGGAGCCTTGATGCCCGGGTGCGGGTCGTAGCCGACCAGCTCCACGTCGCCGATCTCGAACTCCGTGAGCTCCTTGCGCTCCGGGTTCAGCCGCAACACCGGCAGTGGACGCGGCTCCCGGCCCAACTGCAGCGTGGCCTGCTCGACGTGGTTGAGGTACAGGTGCGCGTCGCCGAAGGTATGCACGAAGTCACCGGGCTCCAGCCCGCAGACCTGGGCCACCATGTGGGTGAGCAGCGCGTAGGACGCGATGTTGAACGGCACCCCGAGAAAGAGGTCGGCCGAGCGTTGATAAAGCTGGCACGACAGCCGGCCGTCAGCCACATAGAACTGGAACATGGTGTGACACGGCGGCAGCGCCATGTCGTCCACCTCGGCGACATTCCAGGCGCTGACGACGTGCCGCCGCGAGTCGGGATTGGTCCGGATCGAGTCCAGCACCTTCGCGATCTGGTCGATGTGGCGACCGTCCGGTGCCGGCCATGAGCGCCACTGGTGGCCGTAGACCGGCCCGAGCTCGCCGTCGGCGTCGGCCCACTCGTCCCAGATGCTGATGCCGTGCTCCTGCAGCCAGCGCACGTTCGTGGAGCCCTGCAGAAACCAGATCAGCTCGCCGACGACGGACTTCAGATGCAGCTTCTTGGTCGTGACCGCCGGAAAGCCCTCGGTCAGATCGAAGCGAAGTTGGCGACCGAACACGCTGAGGGTTCCGGTGCCGGTACGGTCCCCCTTACGGGTGCCGTTGGCCAGGACATCGTCGAGTAGTTCCAGGTACTGCCGCACTCTCGAAAACTACCAGCCGGAGCACCCCCGTCCGGAGACCTCGCCCGCCGGCCAGCCCTATTGCGGCGCCGTGAACGGTGATCGGCCATGATCGAGGGTATGAAGCTAACTGTCGAGAGTGCGTCGCCGGCCACGGTGGAGCAGATTTATGCCAGCCACATCCAGCAGGCCGTACGCGAGGAGGCCTGCCGCCAGTCCGGCGCGCTGTCCTTCGAGGTCGCCGTCACGCCCACCGCCGACGGCGGGGCCGAGGTGCGCGTCGATCGGGTGATGGCGCCGGACGTCCCCGACTTCATCCGCAGTTTCGTCGGCGAGAGCATCTCGATCCGGCAGGTGGAGCAGTGGACGGCCCCGGACGCCCAGGGCACCCGGCGGGGCGCCATCAGGATCACGATCAAGAATCAGCCGGCAAGCATGGTCGCCGAGGCGGTGCTCACCAACGCGGGCTCCGGGTCGAAGCTGGTGGTGACGGGAGACGTCAAGGTCGCCATCCCTATCTTCGGACGCAAGGTCGAACCGCAGATCGTGAAGGTGATCGAGTCCGCGCTGCGCATCGAGCAGCGGGTGGACAACCAGCACGCCCAGGAAGCGGCGAGGTAGTAGCGAGTCAGTCCCCGCGCAACCGGGCGGCGGCGGTCTCGGGCGTGATGTCATTGATCCAGACGGCCGCTCCGGATTCCGAACCGGCCAGGTACTTCAGCTTGCCCGGCGCCCGGCGGATGGTGAACACCTCGGCCCCCAGATGCCAGGAATGGCGCAGCTGCCGCACCGGGGCCTGGTGCCAACCGGCGATGTAGGGGGCGGGAGTGTCGAAGATCCGGTCGAAGCGCCCCAGCAGGTCCAAGTAGGCCGCCGCCAGGTCATCCCGCTCGTCATCCGACAGGGACGGCAGGTCCCCGACGTGCCGGTTGGCGATGATCCGCGCCTCGTAGGGCCAGCGGGCCGCGAAGGGAACCAGCGCCGTCCAGTGCTCGGTGCGGGCGATGATCCGCTCACCGGCCTCGACCTCCTGGCGCAGCAGTTCGCAACGCAGGCAGTCGCCGTGCTCGGCCTCGTAGTCGGCGGCCGCCTGGGCGGCGCGCAGCATCCGCGGCGGCACGAAGGGGTAGCCGTAGATCTGGCCATGCGGGTGGGACAGTGTCACGCCGATCTCTTCGCCACGGTTCTCGAAGCAGAACACGTACTCGACCTCGTCCAGCCCGCTGAGCTCGGCGGTCCGGTCGGCGAGGGCATCGATCACGGTGCGGGCGTGGCGCTGGTCGAGCTGGGCGAACGAGGTGTTGTGGTCGCTGGTGAAGCACACCACCTCACAGCGACCGGTGCCGGGCCCGGAGCGGAACGGGAAGTCCTCGATGACCGGGACGTGCTGGGCAGCGTCGTTGCTCAGGGACGGGAACCGGTTCTCGAACACCGCGACGTCGTACTCAGGGGAGGGGATCTCGGTCAGGTTGCCGTCGCGGGTGGGGCAGAGCGGGCAGAGGTTCACCGGCGGCTTGTACGTCCGGGACTGCCGGTGGCCGGCGATGACCGCCCACTCGTTGAACAGCGGATCCCAGCGGATCTGGGACGACGTCGCGGTCTCGAGCAGGTCCCGCAGATCCTTGGCGGAGCGATCCTGCCCCGGTTGGGAATCGAAGTAGTAGAGGTCCCGGTCGTCGGCGAGCTGCACGTGCTGGCGGTACGTCATGGCGTGGCCTCTTCGGATACGTAGGGAACGAGGATCAGCTCACCGACCGACTCGGCCAGCACGGCTCGCGCCTCGGCCGGCATACCGTCGTCGGTGATCAGGATGTCGGCGGCCGAGAGCGGGCCGAAGTCGGCGAGTCCCACGGTCCCCCATTTGGACGAGTCGGCCAGCACGATGACCGTACGGGCGCGGTCGATGAGGGCCCGGTTGGTCTCGGCCTCGGCGAGGTTCGGGGTGGTGAACCCGGCGTGGCCATCCATGCCGTGTACGCCGAGGAACAGCTGGTCGAAGTGCAGGGACCGGATCGTGGCGTCCGCGACCGGGCCGACAAGAGCCGCGCTACGGGTGCGGACGCCGCCGGTCAGGATGACGGTGTGCTTGCCGGTGGCCGACGTGCTGATCGTGTCGGCGACCGTCGTGGAGTTCGTGACGACAGTCAGCCCCGGAATCGAGGCCAGGTGCTGTCCCAGGCCCCACGTCGTGGTTCCGGCGGACAGCGCGACGGCGGTGCCGGGCTCGATCAGGGTGGCGGCCCTGGTCGAGATCGCGCGCTTGGCGCCCTGAGCCAAACCGCTCTTGGCCTCGAAGCCGGGCTCCTCGGTGACATGCGCGGCCAGTACGGCGCCGCCGTGCACCTTCTGCACGGTGCCGTCGGCGGCCAGCTGGTCCAGGTCACGGCGAACCGTCATATCCGAGACGCCGAGTAGCGTGGTCAACTCGGAGACCCGAACCCCGCCGGCACGGCGGACCTCGTCGAGGATCCGGGCTTGGCGCTGATGAGCGAGCATACGGCACAGCGTTACTCAAATACCAACAGAAGTCAACAACTTCGCTCAGTCCGGCTGGCGCGCCTAGAGCGGCCGCAGCAGGTCGTCGGCGTCCACGATCGTGTACGCGTACCCCTGCTCGGCCAGGAACCGCTGCCGGTGCGCGGCGTACTCGGCATCCAGGGTGTCCCGGCTGACCACGGTGTAGAAGTGCGCCTGGCGCCCGTCGTGCTTGGGCCGCAGCACCCGTCCGAGCCGCTGGGCCTCTTCCTGGCGGGATCCGAAGGTCCCCGAGATCTGGATCGCCACAGCTGCCTCGGGCAGGTCGATCGAGAAGTTGGCGACCTTGCTGACCACCAGCACCCGTGTCTCCCCGGAGCGGAACGAGTCATAGAGCCGCTCGCGCTCCTTGTTCGGCGTCGAGCCCTGGATGATCGGGATGTCGCCGAGGTGCTCGGCCACCTCGTCCAGCTGGTCGAGATAGGCGCCGATCACCAGCACCTGGTCGTCGGGGTGCTGGTCGACGATGGCCTTGATGACGGGCAGCTTCGTACGCGCGGTCGCGGCGAGCTTGTACTTGTCCTCGGGCTCGGCGGTGGCATAGCTCATCCGCTCCGCGTCGGTCAGCTGCACCCGAACCTCCGAGCAGTCCGCGGGTGCGATCCAGCCCTGGTTCTCGATGTCCTTCCACGGCGCGTCGTAGCGCTTGGGGCCGATCAGGGAGAACACGTCACCCTCGCGGCCGTCCTCACGCACCAGCGTCGCGGTCAGGCCGAGCCGCCGGCGGGACTGCAGGTCGGCGGTCAGCCGGAAGATCGGCGCGGGTAGCAGGTGCACCTCGTCATAGACGATGAGGCCCCAGTCCCGGGAGTCGAACAGCTCCAGGTGGCGGTACTCGCCCTTACGCCGGGTGGTCATCACCTGGTACGTGGCGATGGTGACCGGGCGGATCTCTTTCTTCTCGCCCGAATACTCGCCGATCTCTTCCTCCGTAAGCGAGGTGCGGGCGATCAGTTCTCTTTTCCATTGTCGGCCGGACACGGTGTTGGTCACCAGGATCAGCGTGGTGGCCTTCGCCTGCGCCATCGCGGCGGCGCCGACCAGCGTCTTGCCCGCGCCACAGGGCAGCACGACCACGCCCGAACCGCCTGCCCAGAACGACTCGACCGCCTGCTGCTGGTACGGCCGCAGCGTCCAGTCGTCGTTCTCCAGCTCGATCGGGTGCGCCTCGCCGTTGACGTAGCCGGCGAGGTCCTCGGCGGGCCAGCCGACCTTCAGCAGTGCCTGCTTCAAGCGGCCGCGCTCGGACGGGTGCACCAGCACCGTGTCGGGATCGATCCGCTCGCCCAGCATCGGGGCGATCTTCTTCTGCCGCAGCACCTCTTCGAGCACCGCGCGGTCCAGGCTGATCAGGACCAACCCGTGTACCGGGTGCTTGGCGAGCTGCAGCCGGCCGTAGCGGTCCATGGTGTCGGCGACGTCCACCAGCAGCGCGTGCGGCACGGTGTAGCGGGAGAACCGGACCAGGGCGTCGACGACCTGCTCGGCGTCGTGGCCGGCCGCGCGGGCGTTCCACAGTCCCAGCGGTGTCAGCCGGTAGGTGTGGACGTGTTCGGGGGACCGCTCCAGCTCGGCGAACGGAGCGATCGCGGCTCGCGCCTCGCCGCCCATCGGGTGGTCGACCTCGAGCAGCAGCGTCTTGTCGGATTGGACGATGAGGGGTCCGTCGGTCACCCGTGCTCCTTAGAGAATGTCGCTGTGGGATCGCCTGGTTCAAGCGTTTTCGCGGTCTTGATGTTCCCGGACGCTACTCGTCGGCGAGCAGGCTCACGGTGGTGATCCGCTGCAGCGGATAGCTGCGCAGCCTGCCGTCCGAAGGCTCGTGGCCACGCACCATTCCGCCGCCGAGCGAGATCGGCGTCAGCACGCGCTGGGACGGTGTGCCGGTGTCGTCGACGTAGCCGATCGCGATCGTGCGCTCCTGGCGTACCGCGGTCCGTAGCAGTTCCAGGATCGACGCCGAGGTGACACCGGGGATCTGCTGGGACACCCGATTGGTCGAGTTGGTGACGGCCGCGGCCAGTCGCTCGCTGGCCTGCAGCCTGGCGACCACCTCGGACAGCTGGGTGTCGGCGAGCACGCTGGCTCTGACCCGCGAGATCCGGGAGTGCTGGCGGCCCGGCACCCGAGGCGTGCCCGCGGCGAGGTTGACGATGGCGCCGTCGGCGGACTCCGCGGCGGGGGCGAAACCGGCCGCGCGCAGCCGCTCCAGCACAACGGCAATACCGGAGCCGGTGAGAACCACCGTCGGGGCGATCCGCTGCAGACCGAGGGGGACGAGCGCGGGCTCGGCCAGCACCCGGTCCAGCAACGCCTCGTCGTCGCAGCGCAGGTAGCTGGTGGCCGCGCCCGCGCGCAGCCGTCCGTGCTGGGTCGCGACGTCGTTGATCAGGTACTGCAGGGCCTGCGGGACTGGAGTGCGCGAGTGGCTGGTGAAGAACTGCTGCAGATCCGATCCGGTCCGGCCGGCGTCCAGCGCGCGGCGCAGGCTGCCCGGGCCGATCCGGTACACCGAGGCGCCGCCGGTCGACTCCAGATCCGCGGCCAAGCCCAGCTCGCCCTGCAGCTCAGCGGTCGGCGGCCCCGGCACGACGGCGGTCAGGTCCGGTTGCAGCAGGAACTCCTGCACCGGCTCGGGCAGCGCCGCGGTCAGCGTGTCCGCGGCATTGGCCTCGGCCCGGGCGGCGCCGGTCTCGGCACCGTGCAGCAGCGCCCGGGTGTAGCCGGTGATCGCGCCGTAGCCGGTCAGCCCCAGCGTCGCCGCCTCGGCCAGCATCGCCTCGGCGACCGCGCGATTGGCCGACGCCCGGCGAGGAGCCCGCCAGGCCAGCCGTGCCAGCACCTCGGCATCCGAGCGCGGGGCGAGGCCGGGAGGCAGCTCGGCGAGCAGCGCCAGCAGCTGCACCCGCAGGGTCGGGGCGCTGTGCCGCTCCACGTCCGAGGACAGCGCGGCGATGGTCTTGTCCCGGTCGTCGCGAGCCCCGACCAGGCTGGGCAGCCGGGTCATCGCCAGCCAGGCCCCGGCGAGCTGAACCCACCGCTGCGCGGTTGCCTGCCGCAGCCAGCCGTCGAAGTCGGTGGTGGGCAGGTACGAGGCATCCACGGTCGTCGAGCTCGACAGCAGGCCGGCCTCGTAGGTGATCTCGACGAGCATGGCGGTGACCGCTTCGGTGACCTGCAGCGCGCGCGACAACCGGCGCAGATCGCGCACGCCGAGGCCGCCGGCCCGTAGCTGTGCCGGGGCATCGCGGGCCAGCTCGTTCAGCAGTAGCTCGACCAGCCGGACCGTCTCGAGCACCTGGGTCGCGCCACCGCCGTCGATCACCGATGCGCCACGCTCGGCCACCGCTATCTCGGGCGGTGTGGGCCGGACCGGCCCGGCGGGGTGCTCGCGCAACGCCAGCGCGACCTCGCGGGGTAGCTCCACGGTGGTGGTGTCGATGGGCGCGAGCAACCCGCGTTCGACCAGCGACCGGGCGGGACCGTTGGCGTCGGACAGGGACGGGGCGAAGGCGTTGCGCAAGGCACCGATGGGTGGTCCGGTGGCGAGGCGGTCCAGGATGGCGCGCTCACCGTCCCCGCACTCGGCCAGCAGCGCGTCCAGCCGCTCCAGGATGGCGGTGGCCGCCGCGTTGCCCGACCGTGGCTGGGTTGCCGGCGGCAGCCCCAGGCGTCGCAGCAACGGGGCCAGCGCGATGTCGTTGACGGCGCTGAACAGGTCGAAGATGCTGCGTCCCAAGCCGGCGGGGTACGAGCCGAGGACCTCCCGCACGGCACCGACCGGGCGCAACTGCTCGTCGCCGCCCCAGATCAGCAGCCAGTCCCGCAGCCGGGTCACGGCGGCTGCCACGGCATCGGCGTCGTCGAGGGAGAACCAGGAGGCCGTGGTGTCGACGGAGGCGCCCGGGCCCAGGCACACCACCACCTCCAGCGTGCGCAGCGTGAAGGCGTCGAGCGAGTCCAGAGCGCGGGAAACCGAGCTTCGGACGCCGGCTCGGCTGGCGAGCGCCGCGAGGTCCACCGGAGCGGGCAGCGCCAGGTCGGGCCGCCGGCGCAGCAGCGCGATCAGCTGGCGGTCGCTGAAGCCGCGCAGCCACCCGGTGAGCGTCGCAGGCATACCCGATGACCGCTCGCTCAGTTCTTCTGCGGTCACCCACGGCTCGCGCGGTCAGTCACCAGCGCGGTGCGGGCGATTCTCCGGACCGGGGTGGCGGTAGTAGAGGCTCTCGACGGGCAACGGGAAGGTGAGGTCGTCGCCGAACGGGCTCTGCGAGCCGGCCTTGTCGGCCAGCAACTCGTTCACGGGGTGTTCGTCGTACGCGCCGTCCCAGTTGGACTTCGGCGAAACCGTGCCTGCCATGAGCTGTGCCCCACCCCTGAGTCGAGAACGAACAATCAGTGTGCCACGCCATTAGGCTGACTGTTGTGTCAGCACCGGCGTCGTCCCTGTTGACGGTCAACATCGTCAGCCGCATGCGCGACGATCCGGCGCTGCGGCCGAACGCGCCGAGACAGCGCAGGTTGCAGACCGGCATCGACAAGCGGCCGGTCGAGCGCCCCGTCACGCTGCGGCGCCTCGGGGTCGACGGCGATCGGATCGGGGACCTGCGTGTGCACGGCGGTCCCGATCAGGCCGTGTACGCCTACGCGATCGAGGACACCGAGTGGTGGCAGCGCGAGGTGGGGCCGGAGCTGGCGTTCCCGCTCGCGCCGGGCTCCTTCGGCGAGAACCTGACGGTGCGCGGCGTGGACGTCACGAATTCGCTCATCGGCGAGCGGTGGCGCATCGGGAGCGCGGTGCTGCAGGTGACCTCTCCCCGGACGCCGTGCAGGACCTTCGCCGGATTCTGGGGCGTCCACAAGCTGATCAAGCGGTTCGTCCGCGCGCAGCGTCCGGGCGCGTACCTGCGGGTGTTGACCGAGGGCACGGTACGGGCCGGTGACGAGGTCACCGTCCTCGATCGGCCGGCGCACGGCGTGACGCTGGCCGAAGCCTTCCGTGCCCTCAATGGCGATCTTGCCGCGGCTGAAAGGGTGATCTTGGTCCCCGAGCTGCCGAGCCGGGCGCGGGCCAGGCTGAACCGGCGGCTGGCCGGTGCGGCGGAGCAGTCGCCGGCGCAGCGGCTGTTCTAGCGAATCCTCACCGGTCGTCGAGGGCACGGACAGCGGCTCGCTGATCGGCCCGTCCGGTTCGCACGACCCCGACGACGGCAATGACGAAGCCGATCGGCGCGAGCATGCAGCCGACGTTCAGCCAGACCGATCGGTTGTGGTCGCCGAAGAAGAACGGAACGACGGTGGCCGCGAGGAACACCAGGCCGACGAGGAAGAGGGCGAGTCCGACGCGGACGGAGGTCGGCCGGGAGGCGGCTGCGGGCATTTCTCCAGTATCGCCGGTGCACCCGTCTGCACCGTCGCGATATCCTGTGATTTTGGCGTCCGCACGTCGTGCGGGCGTCTGCCGTATGCGGGCACGACCGTGGCGCCGAAATCGCCGTCCGGGTGGTGTCCGATCTTCGACCGAGTAGTGGGGTGTTCACTCATGCCGTCCGGCAAGGTGAAATGGTTTGACGCCGAAAAGGGCTTCGGTTTTCTCGCCGACGACGCGGGGGCCGACGTGTTCGTGCACAAGGACGCCCTTCCCGCCGGGGTTCCGGAACTGAAGCCGGGGCAGCGGGTGGAGTTCGGTGTCGTCCAGGGCCGCAAGGGAAACCAGGCGCTGCAGGTCCGCCTGCTAGACCCGGTTCCCTCGGTCGTCAAGGCGACCCGGCGTCCGGCGGAAGAGATGACGCCGATCGTCGAGGATCTGATCAAGCTGCTCGACAAGGTCGGCAACTCGCTGCGGCGCGGGCACTACCCGGACCGCTCGGAGGGCAAGAAGGTAGCCACGCTGCTCCGCGCCGTGGCCGACAACCTGGAGTCCTGAGCAGCCGCTGACACTGCGAAAAGGGGCTCCGACGATGTCGGGGCCCCTTTGCTGTGCCCACCCGGCGCCTTGACTGAGGGGTCTCGTCCATTGGGACGATCGTCCCAATGAACAGGAACCAGCGGTAGGGTCCCGAGCCGGGAAGGTGATGGCAATGGGCGACAGGCGTCGCTGGGTAGTGCTCGCGTTCGGCTTGCTGGCGCAGGCTTCGACCTGCCTCTTCCTGTACGGGCTGCCGATGCTGGTGCCGCAGCTGCGGCAGGAGCTCGGCATCTCACTCGGCGCGGCGGGTGCCATCGTGGGTGCGCCGGCCGTGGGACTGCTGCTGACCCTCATCCTGTGGGGAGCGATCGCAGATCGTTACGGCGAGCGGCTGGTCATCACCGCGGGCCTGCTGCTGGCCGCGGCCTTCCTGCTGGGGGCCTCGCGCCTGCATTCCACCACGATGCTGTGCGGGGCACTGGCCGCCGCGGGTGCCTCCGGCGCGTCGGTGAACGCTGCCAGCGGCCGGGTCGTCCTCGGCTGGTTCGCCGCACACGAGCGTGGGCTGGCGATGGGGCTTCGGCAGACCGCCCAGCCGCTCGGGGTCGCAATCGCGGCCGTCGCGCTGCCGCCGGTGGCCGACCGCTGGAGCGTCGCCGCCGCCCTGGGAGTCCCGGTCGTGCTGTGTACGGTCATCGGGCTGCTGGTGCTGGTTTTCGTGGTCGATCCGCCCCGGCCCGCGAAGGGGACGGTGGTCGCCCAGGGCTCGCCGTACCGGGTGCCGACCCTGTGGCGGTTGCACGCGGCCTCGACGCTGCTGGTGGTTCCGCAGTTCGCCATCTCGGGTTTCTCGATGGTGTACCTGGTCAGCGTCCGACACTGGGACCCCATCGCCGCCGGGCGGCTGCTGTTCGTGGCCCAGCTGCTCGGCGCGTTCGGCCGGATCGGGTTGCCAGCAGGCTCACTCCGATGCGGCAGCTGGCCGTGGCCAGCGCGGCCGTGATGCTGGCCTTCGCGCTCGGTGACCGGCTGAACTCTGCCGCCGTTCTCGGCGTGTTGATCGCCGGAGCGGTGATCACCGTCGCCGACAACGGGCTGGCGTTCACGGCGGTCGCGGAGTTCGCCGGCTCCTCGTGGGCCGGCCGCGCGCTCGGGGCGCAGAACACCGCGCAGAACGTCGCCTCCGCGCTGACCCCGCCGCTGCTGGGCATGCTGATCCAGGCGCACGGTTACGCGCTCGGGTTTGCGGTCGCGGCGGTGTTCCCGCTGCTGGCGATCGCGATGACGCCGGTGCTGGCCGAGCGCAGACAATCCGTGCGGCCCAGCGAGTCGGGCGCCCTGGCAAGCAGGAGGGACTAGCCGGCGCGCAGCGGCCCGATCGGTGGAACCAGCCCGGCTGCGTGCGCCCGGTCGAGCAGGTCTGTGATGGCGGCGTAGCCCTCGTCGCCCAGGTTGCGGCTGAACTCGTTGACGTACAGGGCGATGTGCTGGCGTTGCACGTCGGGATCCATCTCGTCGGCGTGGGCGGCGATGAAATCGGCGGAGGACTCCGGATGCGCGAAGGCGTAGTCGACGGAACTCCGGATCACCCGGGTCAGCTCGGCCGTGTCCAGTTCCTTGCGGGCCAGGATCGCGCCCAGCGGGATGGGGTGGCCGGTGCTCTCTTCCCACCACTGCCCCAGGTCGGCCAGCGCGGTGAGCCCGAATGTCGGATAGGTGAACCGGGCCTCGTGGATGACCAGGCCGGCGTCGAACCGGCCGTCGCGGACGCCCGGCATGATGTCGGCGAACGGCACCACCTCGACGGACGCCGGGACCTGGCCCTGGGCCCACAAGCGCATCAGCAGGTACGCGGTGGTGCGCTCACCGGGGACCGCCACCCGTGCCCCGTCCAGGTTCGGGCGGCCATCGGCCGTCAGCACGAGCGGCCCGCAGCCGCGTCCGAGCGCGCCGCCACAGGGCAGCAGCTCGTACTTCTCGAGTAGCCAGGGCAGCGCCGCGTAGGACACCTTCACCACGTCGAACTCTGCCCGCAGCGCCGCGGTGTTGGTGACGTCGACGTCGGCGAAGGTCACCTTCGTCTCGGGGGCACCCGGAACCAGCCCGTGCGTCCAGGCATGGAACACGAACGTGTCATTGGGGCACGGCGAGAAGGCCACCTCGAGAGCGGTCACTGTGCGGTCTCACTTTCGGTGCGGGGCGGTGATGTGGTCAGGGGTGCCGAGAGCAGCTCGGCAAAGGCGGCCGTGAGCGCGCTCAGCGCCTCGGGAATCCGCCAGGCGGACCGGTCCCGGGGGCCCACCCGGTTCGAGATGGCCCGGAGCTCGGCGAACCGAACGCCGGATCGGGCGGCCGCCTGGTGCACCGCCACCCCTTCCATCGCCTCGGCGAGGGCGTCGGGATGGGCGGTGCGCAACTGGTCGGCGCGGTGCTGGCTGCCGGTCACCGTCGAGACGGTCAGGATCGAACCGGTACGCGCGCCGGTCCGGCGGCCGCACTCCGCAGCCAGCGCCGGGTCGGTGTCGAAGCGCACCGGCCCCCAGCCGAGTTCGGCCATCGACGAGAACCCCTCGGCCGTCTCGGCACCGAGGTCGGCGTGGATCACGGTGTCGGCGACGACCATGCCGCCGACCTCCGCGCCGGGAAAGCCGCCGGCGATTCCGGCCGCGATCACGGCGTCGTAGCCGTTGCGCAGGGCACAGCCGGTCGCCACCGCGGCCGCGACCGGCCCGACCCCGCCGCACACCACCTCGAGCAGTCCGGCCGCGGTGGTGGCGCGATGGACCTCGAGCCCCGCGAGCATGCCGATGGCGACCGGGCGGCCGGACAGGACCGCCTCGCGTTCGGCGGCGGCAGCGGTGACGACGAGCAGGCGGGTCACGACAGCACCGGCTACTGCGTGAGCTGCACGCCGACGAGCCAGGTGGTGAGCTGGTTGCTCGGTTTCAGCGCGGTGACCTGCAGGTAGTAGCTGCCGGTGGTGGCGTCGGGCACCTGCAGCCGGACGGTGTGGTGACCCCTGATCGGGGACGAGGACGCGCCCGGTGTCGTCAGCGCGGTGTTCTTGGTGCCGTCCGAGGTGAACGCCGCCACGATCCAGCCACCGTCAGCCAGCGCCTTCGGCACGTCGACCAGGATCTGGCTGCCGCTCGCCGCCTTGATCTGGCCGACCTTGCTGGACTCGGACTGGCAGCTGCCCAGCACCGTGCACGGCGGCTGCGCGGACACTGCCTGGGACTTGTTGCCGGTGAACATCGTGACCGTGGGTTGCGGCTTGTTGCAGGCGGTCAGCAGCACCGCGGTCGTGACCAGTCCGGCGCTGGCCGCAGCCGCTCGTCCGAGGCGCGGGGTGCGGGGCCGGAGCCGGGTCCAAGACGTCACCGGCCGAGGTTACCTTCGGGGGACAGGCCGGCGGCCAGGGCCTCGCCGCCCTGTGATCTGAGCGCCCTCTCTCGGACGCCCATCGTGACGGCCACCGCGACCGTGACGGCAGCCGAGACGACAAAGCCGAGGTGGCCGTTCTTCGGCGGCAGCACCAGGGCGATCGCCGCACCCAGCACCCAGGACAGCTGCAGGAACGTCTCGGAGCGGCCGAACGCCGACGACCGCAGCGATTCCGCCACGTCGCGCTGGATGATCGCATCCAGCGACAGCTTGGAAAGCGCGTTGGCCACTGCGCAGACGAGCATCGCGCCGATCGCCACCGGCAGGCTGAACAGCAGCGCGGCAACCACGCAACCGACCGCCGCGGCGGCGGTGCACCACAGGATGATCAGATCTGGTCGGGCCATCCGCAACCGGGTGCCGATTCCGGTGCCGAGGAAGTTGCCGACCCCGGTGGCCGCGCCCAGCGCTCCCAGGCTGGCCACCGCCTGCCAGCCGTGCGACACCGCCTCGATGTAGAAGGCCAAGAACATCGTCAGGAATCCGGACAGCCAGCGCAGCGTCGACTCGCCCTGCAGCGCCAGGATCACCGGGGCCTCGAAGCCGCGTCGGGTCCATGCACCCAACCTGGCCGGCAGGCTCAGCGACGCGGTCTCGCGTGGTTGCCGCCACCGGCGGCTCGCGGCCGGCGCGGAGTCGACCCGGCTCGACCTCCGGCGCCTGCCGCCGCGGCTCCGGCTCCGCGTCCGAGCCGGCCGCCGGGACCTGCGCGACCCTTCGAGGCCGTCACCGGCCGTCCGCAGCCTCGGCGCGGGCGGCAGCGCGTCCACGATCTTGGGCAGTCGGAAGGCGTAGAAGCCTGTCACCGTGAACGCCACGGCGGTGATCCAGAGCCCGAACGGGTACGAGCCGGTGGCCTTGATCGCCACGCCGACCACGCCACCGCCGAGCAGCGCGGCCGCCAACCCGAAGATGGACAACCGGGCGTTGGCCTCGACCAGGGTCAAACCGGCGGGCACCAGCCGCGGCGCCGCCGACGAGCGGATCACCGCATAGGCCTTGGACAGCACCAGGGAGCCCAGCGCGGCCGGGAACAGCAGCAGCAGATCGGTGAAGTGCAGCGCCATCACGACGGCCAGCAACGCCCGGCCCAGTGCCGTACCGGCCATCACCCAGCGCCGGCCGTGCTGGACGCGGTCCAGCGCCGGTCCGATGATCGGGGCGACGATGGCGAACGGTGCCATGGTGATCAGCAGATAGAGGAAGACGTTGCCGCGCTGGGCCTCGGACGGCGCCGAGAAGAACACGGTGCCGGCCAGCGCGACCGTCACCATCGCGTCGGAGGCGTAGGACATGACCTGGTTCCAGATCATCGCGGTCAGGCCGGATTCCCGGGCGCCGTCGGCCTCGCTGGCCGAGATGACCTTGTGCGCCACCAGCCGGGAGAAGTAGCGGCTGCGGGCCAGCACCGCGCGGGTCACGGTCAGGCCCCCGGTACCCGCCGGCCGGGGGGACGCGCGCCGTGGCGGAACCGGCTCGTCGCCGGGTTGCTCGCTGCTCTGGTTCAGCGCCCCGTGCAACACGGGCTGGGAGAAGCCGTCGGCGTCCATGCCGCCGTCCGCCGAGTTCTCGCCTGCCGTCACGGGACTTATCCTGCCCCACCGGTCCGACGGATGCAGCGAACGTGCGCAACGCCGCGAAGAGCACGCGGGAACAGCGGTAATGACACAATGTAGGCGTGACCGTCGCGACCGAACCCCTAGCTGTCGACCCTGTGATCGCCGCGGCTGTCGATCTCGCCCGAGCCGCTGCCGTAGAGATGGCGCGTTCCGAGGTCGGCGAGCACCAGGGCGTCCGCGCCGAAGCCGAGCTCGCCGGCACCCATGCCTTCGCTGCCTCGCTGGCGGGCTATGCCGGCTGGCACTGGGCGGTGACGCTCGTCCGTGCTCCGGACAGCGAGCCGACGGTGGCAGAGGTGGTGCTGCTCCCGGGCGACGGCGCGCTGCTGGCCCCGGCCTGGACTCCGTGGAGCGAGCGACTGCAGCCGGGCGACCTCAGCCCCGGGGATCTGCTCCCGGTCGAGCCGGACGACCCTCGGCTGGTGCCGGCCTACGTACTGTCCGATGATCCGCAGGTCGAGGACGTCGCCTTCGAGCTGGGCCTGGGCCGGGTGCGGGTGCTGTCCCGCTTCGGACGGTTGGAAAGTGCCGAGCGCTGGTACGCCGGTGACAGCGGCCCGGACACCCCGATGGCACGCCAGGCCCCGGCGCACTGCGGAACGTGCGGCTTCTTCCTGCCGCTGGCGGACTCGCTGCGGGCGGCCTTCGGCGCCTGCGCCAACGAGTACGTGGCCACCGATGGACGGATCGTCGCGGTGGAGTTCGGCTGCGGCGCCCACTCCGACACCGTGGTCGAGGTGGTCGAGGAGGACCGTGGCGACATCTTCGAGGACGACCTCATCGACGTCGAGGCCAATGACGAGCCGGGTGGAGAGTTCGCCGGTCGGGAAGGCCTGGACGAGCAGCTGACCGAGAACGAGCTGCCGGACGCTCAGCTCGCAGCCGGTGAGCTGCCGGGCTTTCCGGACGATGCTGCCGCCGAGGGACCAGCCTCGGACGATGCTGCCGCCGACGGCGCACTCTCGGACGAGGATGCGACAGCGGGCACCGATCCGGCTGCTGCCGAATAGCCGTCGGCGTCAGCCCAACCGGCCCTCGCCGGTGTGCTTGCGGATGAGCGGCATCGCCGCCATGCCCATAAGCCAGCCGGCCAGGGCAGTCCATAGCCATACCCGGTGATCGTGACGTCCGAGCCACGACCAGAACGGCAGTAGCACCACGAAGGCCACGAAGAACAGGGCGGCACCTACCAGGACGACCTTGCGGGCGTCCACCGAGAGCATCTGATCGGACTGGTACTCGCCCGTCCCAGCATTCGATACGGTTGAGCCGTCGGCATCGCCGGTTCGGTCGGCGCCGCCCGAACCGGAGGCAGTGTTGCCGGCTTGTGGGCTGTTGTTCACATCCCGGCACGCTACCCGCCGCATCGTCCGTCCGGCCCGCGATCCGTCGCCTGGCATCTCTCTGGAGCAGCATGTCCACCCAGACTTCGACGAGGGCCGGGTCGCTCGACCGGTTCTTCGGCATCACCGAACGTGGATCCACCGTGGCCCGCGAGCTCCGCGGTGGCCTCGTCACCTTCGTGACCATGGTCTACATCGTGGTGCTCAACCCCCTGATCATCGGAACCGTCAAGGACGCGCACGGGAAGTTCCTCGGTGGCGGGCAGGCGCCGGCCCTGGCAGCGGTGGCCGCGGCGACCGCGCTGGTCGCCTGCGTGCTGTCCATCGCCATGGGCGTGATCGGGCGCTACCCGTTCGCGCTGGCGACCGGTCTGGGGCTCAACGCGTTCGTGGCGTTCCAGGTCGCCACCCGGATGTCGTGGCCCGCGGCGATGGGCATGGTGGTGATCGAGGGGCTGGTGATCACCGTGCTGGTGCTGACCGGGTTCCGGGTCGCGGTGTTCCGTGCCATCCCGGCCGAGCTCAAGAGCGCCATCGCCGTCGGCATCGGCCTGTTCATCGCGCTGATCGGACTGGTGGACGCGGGCTTCGTCCGGGCCGGCTCCGGAACGGTCGTCGACATCGGCGTTCGCGGACACCTCAATGGCTGGCCGACCCTGGTCTTCGTGCTCGGCGTCCTGCTCATCGCGGTGCTCATGGCGCGCAAGGTCCGCGGCGCCATCCTGATCGGCATCACGGTCTCCACCGTGCTCGCCGTGATCATCGAGGCGATCGGCAACATCGGCCCGCAGACCGACGCGACCGGCAAGGTCGTCAACCCCGAGGGATGGGCGCTGAACAGGCCGTCCTTCTCCGGCAAGAGCTTCGGGGCCCCGGATTTCACGCTGCTGGGAAACTTCTCCCTCGGTGGCGGGTTCTCGGCGGTGGGCATCATCTCCGGCATCGTCATCGTGTTCTCGCTGGTGCTCAGTGACTTCTTCGACGTCATGGGTACGACCATCGGGCTCGCGCAGGAAGCGGACCTGCTGGACGAGGATGGCCAGCTGCCCGGCATCCAGAACGTGCTGCTGATCGACGGCCTGGCGGCGGTGGCGGGCGGTGCGGCCGGAGCCTCGTCGGCCACCACCTACGTCGAGTCGGCGTCGGGCATCGGTGACGGCGCGCGGACCGGACTGGCCGCCGTCACGACCGGCGTGCTGTTCCTGATCACGGTGTTCCTGTCCCCGCTGGCGCAGTTCGTGCCGTCCGAAGCGGCCACTCCGGCACTGGTCGTGGTCGGCGTGCTGATGATGCGCCAGGTTCGCAACATCGACTTCTCCACGCTGGAGATCGCCGTCCCGGCGTTCCTCACGATCACCCTGATGCCGTTCACGTACTCGATCACCAACGGTGTCGGCGCCGGCTTCATCAGCTACGTGGTGCTGCAGGCGGCGGTCGGCAAGGCGCGGACCGTGCATCCGCTGATGTGGGCGGTGGCGGCGTTCTTCGCCGTGTACTTCGCGATCCAGCCGCTGAAGACGCTCTTCGGCATTTCGTAACGCTGGTGAACGGTCTTTGGCCCTTGGCGGCGCAGTCCCGCTGCCCGGATCGGCTGGCAATCGCAGTGATTGTTAGTTAAGCTAAACGATATGAGTGCGCAGTCAGCTGAGATGACGACCGCCGAGCTGGCGTCGTCCTTGCGGCTGTCACTACTACGCGCCGCTCGCCGCATCCGGTCCCAGCGAGTGAACACCACCGCGACGCTGTCGCAGCTGTCCGCGCTTGCGACCGTGAACAAGTGCGGCCCGCTGAGCGCCGGTGAGATCGCCGCCGTCGAGCGGGTGCAACCGCCGTCCATGACCAAGATCCTTGCCGCCCTGGAGACATCGGGCTGGGTCGCGCGCGCCTCGCATCCCGATGACCGTCGCCAGTCCATCATCTCGATCACCGACGCCGGCCGCCAACTGATGGCCGAAGAGACCCGTGCCCGGGACGAGTGGCTGGCCGAGCGGCTGGTGGACTTCTCCGCCGAAGACATCCAGAAACTCCGTGACGCCGTCGGCGTATTGGACAGGTTGGGATCTGAGTGAGGTCGACGCCCATCGCAGAGGCCGAGGAGCCACTAGCCGACTTGGGCGTACCACCAGCTGGTCGAGGGTTGTTCCGGCGTACCCGGCTGTTCAAGCGGGCGCCGTCGGGAACCCGGGTGAACCCGTTCAGCTCGCTGCGGGTCCGCAACTACCGGTTGTACTTCGGCGGCCAGCTGATCTCGCTCACCGGCACCTGGGCCCAGCGGGTGGCTCAGGACTGGCTGGTCCTGCAGCTCACCAACTCCGGCACCGCGCTCGGCATCGTCACCGCCCTGCAGTTCGCGCCGGCCCTGCTGCTCTCGCTGTACGGCGGAGCGCTGGCCGACCGCGGGGACAAGCGCAAGCTGCTGCTGTGCACCCAGACCGGCCTCGGCCTCGCCGCGCTGGTTCTCGGCCTGCTCGATGTCAGCGGCGTGATCGCGATCTGGCAGGTGATGGTGCTCGCCGCGGTGCTCGGCGTGATATCGGCCGTCGACACCCCGATCCGGCAGTCCTTCGTCATCGAGATGGTGGGCAGTGAGGATCTGCCCAATGCCGTCGCGCTGAACGCCACCACGTTCAACCTGGCGCGGATCATCGGACCGGCCGTCGCCGGCCTGGTGATCACCGCCTTCGGCACCGGCTGGGCCTTTCTCGGCAACGCCGCTTCGAGCCTGGCCGTGCTGGCCGGGTTGATGCTCATGCGCACCGCCGAGCTCTTCCCCTCCAAGCCGGTGGACCGCAAGCCCGGCCAGTACAAGGCCGCCGTCCGCTACGTCCGTAACCGGTCGGACCTGGTGCTGCCGATGCTGCTGATGTTCATCATCGGCACCTTCGGCATGAACTACCAGATCACCATCGCCCTCGTCGCCAAGCAGGTCTTCCACCGCGGCGCGGGTTCCTTCGGGCTGCTGTCCACCGCGCTCGCGGTCGGAGCCACCATCGGCGCGCTCGCCGCCACCTTCCGCCGGGGGCGGCCGACCAGGCTGTTCCTGATCGGCGCCGCGCTGGCATTCAGCCTCGCCGAACTGCTGGTCGGGTCGATGCCCACCTTCGGGCTCACCGCGTTCGCTCTCATACCCGCCGGGCTCAGCATGATCACCCTGGCCCAGTCGGCGAACGCGACGGTGCAGCTCGGCGTCGAGCCGACCATGCGCGGGCGGGTGATGGGGCTCTACATTCTGTGCTTCATGGGCGGTACCCCGATCGGCTCGCCCATCGTGGGCTGGGTGGCCCAGGCCTTCGGGCCGCGCTGGGGAATGCTCGGTGGCGGTCTCATCTGCCTGATCGCGACGATCATCATCGGCGGCTACCTGGCGCGCCATCACCGGGTCGGCCTCAGCGAGCTCAGGGGCCGACTGGAGCAGTTCCGCGCGTGAGTGCGGCGGTGCCGATCGCTGATCCCGGCGATCCGCGGCTGGACGACTTCCGCGACCTGATGGACGCCGACACCCGGCCGGACCGGCGCGGGATCGTCATTGCCGAGGGCGTCAATGTGGTAGAGCGGCTGGCTCGCTCGTCCTATCGGGTCCGTGCCGTGGTTGGCGTCGAAGCGAAGCTCACCGCGTTGGCGCCGGTGCTGCACCAGCTCGACGCGCCGGTGTACGAGGTGGACAAGTGGACGCTGTCGGAGGTGGTCGGCTTCCGGGTGACCCGGGGCGTGCTCGCCGCGGCGGACCGTCCCGAGCCCGTGCCGGCGGAGTCACTGCTCGCGACCGGCCGGCGGTTCGCGGTGCTGGAGCAGATCAACGACTTCGAGAACCTGGGCTCCATCTTCCGCAACTGCGCGGCCTTCGGGGTGGACGGCGTGCTGCTCGACCCGCGGTGCGCCGACCCGCTGTACCGGCGAAGCGTGCGGGTGTCGATGGGGCACGTCTTCGGCGTCGGCTTCGCGGTGCTGCCCGGACGGTGGCCGGACTCACTGGAACTGCTGCGCGCGGCCGGCGTGGACCTGCTGGCGATGACGCCCCGTGCCGAGGCCGTGGCGATCCGGTCGGTGGTGGCGCCGCGATCCTGGGCGGTGCTGCTCGGCGCCGAGGGGCCGGGGCTGACGGAGGCGGCCTTGGCGGCCGCCGACCAGTGGGTACGGATTCCGATGGCCGCGGGCGTGGACTCGCTGAATGTCGCCACCGCCGGGGCAGTCGCGTTCGCCCAGCTCACCTGCTGAGGTCGGCCTCCTCCCGTCCCGTCCGGCCCGCTGGGCCCGGCTTGACCGCGCGGATTGGTTGGTATGGCGAGCGGTCGTCATGGCGGCTCGACGGCATACCAACCCCCGGCGGGCATACCAACCCGAGTGGCTCGATCAGGGGCGCGTTTGTCGCGCTGCTATGACCGCCTGGACTGCGTCGGCGTACAGCATTCGGCCGGGATCGTTGGACTGAAGCTCCGTCCATGGAACGTCGTAACGGTCCAGCAGCGCCAGATAGCCGGGTACCCGCGTGAGCAGATGCCCGGCCGAGGTCCTGAACCAGCACGTCGCGCCCGGGTTGACGGACAAGTCGAAGAGGTTTGGATGGGCCACTGCCGGCTCGGGGTATGCCTCGTCCAGCCAGTCGTTGTTCTTACGCCACCAGGTGTGGTCGACCTCGGTCAGCCGCCCGGAGCGCGCCAGGCCGTTGGCCAGGCCGAAGATGCCGGGTAGTTGCCGCGTTCGTTGGCGACGGTGGATTGGTAGCGCACGTACCGTATGGCCACAGGATGCGAGCTAGCGGACCAGGTCGGCGGCCGCGCACTCGAGCGCTTCGGCCGCGAGTCGTCGTACCGTGGGCATGTCCCGCCTGCCCAACGGTCTGGTGGATGTCCCCGTCGACCCGTGGTCGCCGACGGAGGCGGTAGACAGGTATCCTCGGGAGCAGATCGTCGGCCGGCGAAGGTGAGCCGTCACGGTTCCGCGAGACAGATCCAACTCCGTACGGTTCTCGGCCACCAACCGCGTGGCGGCCTCGTCGACGGCTGACCACAACCATTCCGGTAAGCCCCGATGGACCTGGCTGTCAGTCGGGCCGACCCGCTGTGCCTCTAGCGCTGGGTGAACGGTGAGTGCCTCGATGAGGGCGACAGATCCGCCGACGTAGGTCCGATCGAGGTCGATCTCACTCGCGATACACCAGGCGCGGTCCTCAGACCACCACAGGTTCGGCATGACGGGCGGCCTTCCCGGCACTTCGGCAGCGGCGTGCACCGAGCCGGTATACAACAGGTACGCCCGCTGTGGGAGCTGGAGGCGAGCCAAGTCCACCGAGATAGCACCCTTCGCCGAGAGGTCTGCCCAGCCCTCCCAGACACCGAACCAGCAGCGACCAGGGGTCGAGGTGTGTGCGGCGAGCAGGTTGGCCAGCACGGTGGCTGCCGCTGGGGGCAGCCGTCCCTCGTCCGGTCCGGTGCCGTCCCAGGGCAGCGCGGCAGCCGGACGCGTCGGGGGCAGCGCCACCTCCGTCCAGCCGCTCTGCGCGGTCAGCTCGGTGCCGGCCCAGGCGGCTGCCTCAGCCCAGCGCGTTCCGGGGCCGTCGTCGTGTGCGCCTGCCGGGTGCAGCAGGCGCGCGTACGCCGGGAAGCCGCCGGGGACGACCGAGGACACCTCTCCGTTGCCGAACGGCGATAGCCTCTCCTCGATCCACGCCCCGGCGCCCACGTCGGTGCTCCACATCGTCGCCATGCGTGCAGTCAACCCGACAGCGTAAGCGATAGTCAGCTGCCATCCCTGTTCCGCCGCTGTGCTCAGAGCGAACACCGAGCGGGAAATATTCTCCCGCGCCGTGAGTTGAGTGATAGTGACTCAACTTTCCGAGTGGGGATGAAGATGACCATCACTTTTGCTTTGCCCATGCTGCCGCTGGACGATGTCGTCGTCCTGCCGGGCATGGTCGTTCCGGTGCAGCTCTCCGACACCGAGGTACGCGCGGCCGTCGAGGCCGCCCAGGCTTCCCAGGTGCCGGGCTCGCAGGAGGCCCGCGTCCTGCTCGTTCCCCGGCTCGACCGCAAGTACGCCAGCGTGGGCGCCGTCGGCGTGATCGAGCAGATCGGCCGGATGCGCGGCGGCGAGCAGGCCGTCGTGGTACGGGCGACCGAGCGGGCGCGCATCGGAACCGGGACCACCGGCCCCGGCGCGGCGCTCTGGGTCGAGGCCAGCGTGCAGGACCAGCCCTCAATCGACGAGCGGGCCCGCGAACTGGCCAAGGAGTACAAGTCGCTGGCCACCACGATCCTTCAGCAGCGGGGCGCGTGGCAGTTCGTCGACTCGGTGCAGGGCATCACCGACCCGGCGGCGCTGGCGGATCTGGCCGGCTACGCCCCCTACCTGACCAACGACCAGAAGCTCTGGCTGCTGGAGACCGCCGATGTCGCCGAGCGGCTGCGGAGCCTGGTCCCCTGGAGCCGTGAGCACCTCGCCGAGCTCGATGTCGCCGAGACCATCCGCAAGGACGTCCAGGAGGGCATGGACAAGCAGCAGCGCGAGTTCCTGCTGCGCCAGCAACTCGCCGCCGTCCGCAAGGAGCTGTCCGAGCTGAACGGCACGGTCGCTTCCGAGGAACAGGACTACCGCGTCCGTGTCGAGGCCGCCGACCTGCCGGACAAGGTTCGCGAGGCGGCTCTGGCCGAGGTCGACAAGCTGGAGCGCACGTCGGACCAGTCGCCCGAGGTCGGCTGGATCCGTACCTGGCTCGACACCGTCCTGGACCTGCCCTGGAACAACCGGACCGAGGACGCCTACGAGATCGCCGAGGCCCGTGCGGTGCTGGACGCCGACCACGCCGGCCTGGACGACGTCAAGGAACGCATCATCGAGTACCTGGCCGTCCGGCGCCGTCGTGCCGACCGCGGCATGGGCGTCATCGGCGGCCGCCGCAGCGGAGCGGTGCTCGCCCTCGTCGGGCCGCCCGGCGTCGGCAAGACCTCGCTCGGCGAATCAGTCGCGCGGGCCATGGGACGCAGCTTCGTCCGGGTCGCCCTCGGTGGCGTTCGGGACGAGGCCGAGATCCGTGGTCACCGGCGCACCTACGTGGGCGCCCTGCCCGGACGCATCGTGCGCGCCATCAAGGAGTCGGGCTCGATGAACCCGGTGGTCCTGCTGGACGAGATCGACAAGCTCGGCTCGGACTACCGCGGTGATCCGACCGCGGCCCTGCTGGAGGTGCTCGACCCGGCGCAGAACCATACCTTCCGCGACCACTACCTCGAAGTCGAGCTCGACCTGTCGGACGTGCTGTTCCTGGCGACCGCCAACGTCCTCGACTCGATTCCTGGCCCGCTGCTGGACCGCATGGAGCTGGTGCAGCTCGACGGCTACACCGAGCACGAGAAGGTCACCATCGCCCGCGATCACCTGCTGCCCCGGCAGCTGGAGCGTGCCGGCCTGGGCACCGGTGAGGTCAGCTTCACCGACGACGCGCTGAGCCGGCTGGCCGCCGAGTACAGCCGCGAGGCCGGTGTGCGTGACCTGGAGCGGCTGATCGCCCGCGTGTTGCGCAAGATCACCGCCAAGGCGGCGCTGGCTGGTACGGCTGCTCTTGAGGAGCCCATCACCGTGACCGGCGACAATTTGCGGGAGTACCTGGGCCGTCCGCGGCACACGCCCGAGACGGCCGAGCGGACCGCGGTGCCGGGGGTCGCGACCGGCCTGGCGGTTACCGGAGCCGGTGGTGACGTCCTCTTCGTCGAGGCGTCGCTGGCCGATCCGGAGACCGGTTCGACGGGGCTGACCCTGACCGGGCAGCTCGGGGACGTGATGAAGGAGTCGGCGCAGATCGCGCTGTCCTACCTGCGCTCGCACGGGGCGTCGCTGGAGCTGCCGGTGTCGGATCTGGCCGACCGCGGCGTGCACATCCACTTTCCGGCGGGTGCGGTGCCCAAGGACGGCCCGAGCGCCGGCGTCACCCTCACCACAGCGCTGGCCTCGCTGCTGTCCGGACGGCTGGTCCGCTCGGACGTCGCGATGACCGGTGAGGTGTCGCTGACCGGACGGGTGCTGCCGATCGGTGGCGTCAAGCAGAAGCTGCTGGCCGCCCACCGCGCCGGGATCACCACCGTGCTCATACCGAGCCGGAACGAGCCTGACCTCGACGATGTGCCGGCCGAGGTGCGGGAGGCGCTCACCATCTACCCGGTGAGCGACGTGCGGGAGGTACTGGAGCTGGCTCTGGAATCCGCCACCCTGGCTGGGTCGGCGACGGCCCCGGCGGCTGGATCGGTTGCCGCGTAAGCGGTGCACGCCTGGCCCGGCTGATAACCACAGCGCCGGACGGCCCCGGAACGCGACTCGCGTTCCACGGCCGTCCGGCGTTCTGCGGCTCAGACGAGGGAGTCCTGCCAGGCGGTGTGCAGTGCCGCGAAGCGCCCGTCGGTGGAGTCGATGAGGTCCTCCGGAGTGCCGTCCTCGACGACCCGGCCGCTGTCGAGCACCAGCACCCGGTCGGCGATCTCGACGGTCGACAGCCGATGCGCGATGATCAGCGCCGTCCGGCCGCTGAGCACCGTGCGGAGCGCCCTCTGCACCGCCCGCTCCGTCGGGATGTCCAGGCTCGAGGTGGCCTCGTCCAGGATCAGCACGGCGGGATCGGCGAGAAACGCGCGGGCGAACGCGATCAGCTGCCGCTGGCCGGCCGAGAGCCTGCCACCGCGCTTGCGCACGTCGGTGTCATAGCCCCGTGGCAGCTCCCGGATGAACACGTCCGCCCCCACCGCGGTGGCGGCGGCCTCGACCTCGGACCTGGTAGCGCCCGGGCGCCCGAAGGCGATGTTGTCGGCGACCGATCCGGAGAACAGGAAGCCATCCTGGGTGATCATCACGATGGCGGTGCGCAGATCCTCGTCGGCCAGCTGGGTCAGCGGCACGCCGTCGAGCAGCACCCGGCCCTCGGTCGGGTCGTAGAACCGGCTGATCAGCTTGGCGATCGTCGTCTTGCCCGCGCCGGTGGCGCCCACGAGCGCCACCGTCTCGCCACTGTGAATGCGCAGGTCGAGCGGGTGCAGCACAGTGCGCGGCTCGGCGGCCGTGACGTCGTAGCTGAACCGCACCCCCTCGAAGCTGACCTCGCCCGGCGTGGGGCGGGCTAGCTGCGCCGGCTGCTCCGGCTCGGGCACCGAGGGCTTCTCGGCGAGCACCAGGGCAAGCTTCTCCAGCGCCGCGGTCGCCGATTGAAGTGAGTTGAAGAAGATCGCCACGTCCTCCATGGGGCTGTAGAACTGCCGCAGGTACAGCAGGAACGCGGTCAGCACGCCGAGCGCCAGACCACCGTCGGCGACCCGGATGCCACCCGCGAAGAGGACCACCACGGTGGCAACGTTGCCCACCAGGGTCACGCCGGGAATGAACACCGCGTGCAGCTTGAACACCGAACGGTTGGCGTCGCGGTAGCCGGTGTTCAGGCCCTCGAAGATGGCGTCGTTGCGCGGCTCGCGCCGGAAGGCCTGGACCGCGCGGATGCCGTTGAAGGTTTCGACGAACTGGACGATGACCAGCGCCACGCTCTCGCGGGTCTGCCGGAACGCGACCGTGGATCGCTCGGAGAACCACCGGAACAGGAACAGCAGCGGGATGATGGCAAGCAGCGCGACGAGCGCCAGCCACGGGTCCAGCACCAGCATCAGCACCGAGATCACCACGATGTTCAGTGCCGCCAGCAGCAAGCCGTCCAGGCTGGAGTCGAGCAGCTCGCGCAGGGTGTCGACGTCGGAGGTGAGCCGGCTGATCACCCGTCCGGAGGTGAACCGCTCGTGCCACGCCACGCTGAGCCGCTGGGAATGGTCGAACACCCTGCGGCGCAGGTCGAACAGGATCGCCTGCCCGATGATCCCGGTGCGACGCAGGAAGATCCACTGCAGCACCCCGGACATGAGTGCCGCCACCACCAGCGCAGCCGTGATCTGGGCCAGCGTGCGGTAGTTGCCGTCGATGGCGTCCGGCATCCCGTGGTCGATCGCCAGCCCGATGAGCCACGGCGCCGCCATCGTGGTGACGACCTGCCCGATCACCAGGCACAGCACGACCGCGATCTGCCGGCGGTACGGCCGGATCAGCTCGCCGAGCAGTTGCCGGGCTTCGGCGTCCAGCTTCGGCCGGCCGGTCGCGACCACCGTCTCGGTATCGGCCTCCGGCTTGTCGTACTTGCCGCGCCACTGCGAAACGGGGACGCCCTCGGACGAGGGCTGCTCCGCCGAGCCCGACATCTCCACGCTGCTCATACCCGCGCCTCCGCTACCTTCTGCGACAGCAGATCCCGGTACGACTCGTTGGTGGCCATCAGGTCGCTGTGGGTGCCGACCGCGGTGATCCGGCCGCCGTCGAGCAGCGCCACCCGGTCGGCAAGCAGCACCGTGGAGGCCCGGTGGGCGACGACCAGGGCGGTGGTCGAGCCGAGCACCCGGCGCAGCGCCTTCTCGACCTGGGCCTCGGTATGCACATCGAGGGCGGACAGCGGGTCGTCGAGCACCAGCACCCGCGGCCGGCCGAGCACCGCGCGGGCCAGCGCCAGGCGTTGCCGCTGACCGCCGGACAGCGACATCCCCTGCTCGCCGACCCTGGTCTCCAGGCCGAACGGAAGATCGTGGACGAAGTCGGCCTGAGCGACCTCGATGGCCTCGGCGACCTCGTCCTCGGTTGCCTCCGGCCGGCCGAGAGTGATGTTCTCCAGCACGCTCGCCGAGAACAGTGTGGGTTCCTCGAACGCCGTGCTCACGGTCCGGCGCAGCTCGTCCAGGCTCAGCCGGTCGACCGGGACGCCGTCGATCCGAACCGCTCCGGCGGTGACGTCGTGCAGCCGGGACACCAGCGCGGTGAGGATCGTCTTTCCGGACCCGGTGGGGCCGACCAGAGCCATCGTCTCGCCCGGCGCGATGTCGAGGTTCAGCCCCTGCAGAGTGTCCGTCGCCGCGCCGGGAAAGCGGAACGCCACCTCGTCGAACTGCAGCCGGGCGGGGGCGTTGCCGGTGCCGCTTCCGGGCAGGGGAATCGGCTCGGCGGGATCGGTGATGTCGCTGGCGGTGTCGAAGACCTCGAACAGCCGCGCGGTCGCCGAGATGGTCTCTTCGGTACCGGCGATCAACCAGCCCATGGCCATCAGGGGCCAGTTCAGCCGCAGCTGCAGGGTGATGAACGCGACCAGGTCACCACGGCTCAGCGATCCGTGCGCCACCGACATCACGCCGAAGAACGTCACGCCGGCGAGGATCACCTGCGGATAGGTGCCGATGACCGTCCAGAGTTTGGCCAGCGTCCGGTTCTTCGCCAGCTCGGCGCCCCGCAGCCGTTCGGCGTCTGCGGTGAAGCCGCGCAGCAGTTCGCCGCGTCGCCCGAAGGACTTCACGACCCGGATGCCGAGTACCGATTCCTCGACGCCGGTGGCGATGTCGCCGGTCAGGTCCTGCGCCTTGCGGGCCTCGACGTTGTAGCGCTTCTCGTAGTAACGGGTACCGAAGGCCAGCGGCAGCATGGTGACCAGCACCGCGATGCCCAGGGTCGGCTGCAGCCGGATCAGCATGGCAAGCACGACCACGATGACGGCGAGGTTGGCGAAGAAGAACACCGCCATGAAGCCCACGAAGCGGCGCAGCGTGCTGAGGTCACTGGTCACCCGGGACAGCAGCTGGCCCGAGGGCCAGCGATCATGGAAGCTGACCGGAAGCCGTTGCAGATGCTGGTAAAAGTCCCTGCGCAGGTCCGTCTCGATGGCCAGTGCGGAGGTCGTCATGGCACGGCGCCGGACGCCGAACAGCACCGCTTCGAGCACCCCGAACAGCAGGGCCAACCCGATCAGCGGGTACATCCCGGAGCTGTCGTGCCGGGCGATCGGGCCGTCGATCAGCGCGGCCGTGATGATCGGCAGCACGGACTGCACCACCATCGCGGCGGTGGCGATCACCAGCATGAAAATGAGGTTTCCGCGGTAGGGACGCAACCACGGCCAGAGGCGAAGCAGATCCTTCAGCGAGCCGTGTACGGGCGCTGGAGCGGCATCCGCCTCGTCGCCGTGATTGTCCGCTGCTTCGCTCGTCCGGTCTGCCACGATGATTCACCCTACGATGACGCACCGACAACGGTCGAATCCTTTTAAGCGCCGTTCGTCGCAGGCGTAACGAGCGGAACGGTCAGTCCGATTTGTGGCGTACGCCGAGCAGGATGTCGTCCCACGAGGGCATCCTCGGCTTCTCACCGCTTCGGCGTGCCCGCTTGGGCTCGGCGGCCTCCTCACCGGCCGGCTCACCGTCGGCGGCCGCACCTTCGGGGGACTGCTCGTTCGCGGTGGGCTGGGCCGTCTCGTCCGAGGTGTTGGGAGCGGCCGCGACGCTCAGGTCCTGCGGCAGTGGCTCGTTCTGCCACGGCTGATCGGCGGCATCCTGGTCGAACAGCTCGTCGTCCAGACCGACCGGCACCGGGCGGGTGAACGCCTTCTGCCGGCGACCGGGCGCTCGGACGGGTGGGGTTGGCTCAGCGGCAGCACCCTCGTCGGGAACCGCGGACAGTCGAGCGGGACCGGCGTCCTCGGCGGGCTCCTCGCCGGGCACCGGGGGAGCAGGCGGCGAAGTAGGAGCCGGAGCGGGCTCCGGCCGCAGCAGCGCCCGTACCGGACGGTCGGAGAACAGATCCGCGGCGATGTCATCGAGGGCCGAAACGGTGCGGTTCATCAGGACGAAGGAGAACTTGACCCGCATCTCCCGCTCGTTCGCGGTGAACATCGCGGTGACCGTCCAGCCACCGTCCTCACGCCGGTAGGCATCCCACAGCACCGCGGGTGGCTCGACGCCGTGCCGCGACAGGCGCGCGTCGATCAGCTCGCCGAAGGGTTCGAGGCGCCCGTCCTGGCGGCGCGCCCGCGCCCGGCGCGCCTCGTCCACGACACGGGTGCGTTCCTGCAGTACGGGGTAGGCAAAGCGCATCACCCGCTCCAGTGGCAGGTCGGCCTCTTCGGCGATCGACTCGGCCGTCTCGCCGGCCCGCACGCGGGTCTGGATCTCGCGCGGGCTGGGGTTGTGATGCTGCGTGGGGGTGTGCTGCGTGGGCTCGGCGTCAGCGACCGGGGCCTTGCCGGAAGGCTTCGTACCACAGGCCGCTCGCAGCTCGGCATCGATGGGAATGCTGAACCGCTCGCCGCCGTCCTGTGCCTGCAGCGTGAGGGAGGTGCCGTCCTCGCTGGGACCGATCAGGCGGAGCAATCGCATAGGAAGACGATACGGGAACGGCCGAACTAGCCCAACCGGGGAACCAGCCAGTCGATGCACGCGGTCAGCGCCGAGACATCGTCCGGATCGACCGCCGGGTACATCCCGATCCGCAGCTGGTTGCGGGCCAGGCCGCGGTACGGCTCGGTGTCCACGACGCCGTTGCGCCGCAGCGCCTTCGCCAGCGCGGCGGCGTCCACCTCGGGCGCGAAGTCGATCGTGCCGACCACCGAGCTACGCAGCGCGGGCTGGGCGACGAACGGCGTGGCGAAGGGGGAACTGTCGGCCCAGGAGTACAGCCGCTCGGCGGAGTCGGCGCTGCGGCCGATGGCATAGCCGAGGCCGCCCCGGTCGATCAAGTCCTCGATCCGGTGCGCCAGCAGCCAGAGAGTGGCAATGGCAGGGGTGTTGTACGTCTGGTCCTTGGCGCTGTTCTCGATGGCGATGGTCAGGTCCAGCGACGGCGGGATCCACCGTCCGGACGCTTTGATCCGGGCGGCGCGCTCGAGCGCGGCGGGGGAGAAGAACGCCAGCCAGAGCCCGCCCTCGCCGGCGAAGCCCTTCTGCGGCGCGAAGTAGTAGACGTCGCTCTGCCTGGCGTCGAACGGCAGGCCGGCAGCGGCTGAGGTGGCATCGATCAGATGCAGTGCGTCCTCGGCACCGGCAACCCGCCGGACGTCGAGCATGACGCCGGTGGACGTCTCGTTCTGCGGCCAGGCGTAGGTGTCCACGCCCGCCTCGGCCTCGGCGGCCACGGCGGAACCAGGCTCGGCCCGTCGCACGCTGGGCTCCGCCAGGAACGGCGCACCACGGGTCACCGCCGCGAACTTGGCCGAGAATTCGCCGATGCTCACGTGCTGGGACCGCTCCTGGATCAGCCCGAAGGCGGCCGCGTCCCAGAAGGTGGTGGAACCGCCGTTGCCCAGAACCACCTGATACCCCGACGGCAACCGGAAGAGGGTGCTCAATCCGGCCCGGACCCGTCCCACCAGCGACTTGACCGGCGGCTGCCGGTGCGACGTACCCATCACCTTCCCGCCACGCTCGGCGAACGAGCGGAGCAGCTCGGAGGGAACCTTCGACGGTCCGGAGCCGAAGCGCCCATCGCGCGGCAACAGCTCGGCGGGAAGGATGAGAGGGGTGGCTGAGGTCACCCGGTCATCATCCCAGCCTGCCTCCGGACCGGCGCACAGCCCCGGTTTCTTACGCGCTGACCGGCTGATCCGCGGCCTGCCGCAGGAATTCCAGCAGCGTCTCGGACGGCTGGGCGCCCTGGACCCCGATGGAGCGGTTTGCCACGAGGTCGGCACGGCGGTGATACCCAGCTGAGCGGCCTCGGCAAGATCGCGCGACACCGACTCGGGTGAAGTGGGCCTGGAACAGCCGGTCGGCGACGTTCCGCAGGTAGCACCACGGGCACACGACGTCGGAGAAGACCTCCAACCGCACGGCACTCATGCCGCGGCCGCGCGCAGACGATCCAGCTCGTCCTGGCTCAGCGTCAGGCTGGAGAGGGTGGCCAGTTCGGCGAGCTGCTCGGGAGTGCGGGCCGAGGCGATCGGAGCCAGTACACCCGGCTGCTGGGCGAGCCAGCCCAGGGCGACCGCCGAGACCGGTACGTCGTGCGCGGCAGCGACCTCGGTGACCGCGTCGAGCACCCGGTAGCCACGATCGTCGAAGTACCGCGACACCGACTGCGAGCGGACCGACTCGACGTCGACACCACGGCGGTACTTGCCGCTGAGGAAGCCGCTGGCCAGGCCGGAGTACGGCAGCACCGCGACGTCGTTGGCCAGTGCCACGGGACCCAGACCGGACTCGAACTCCGCGTGCTCGAGCAGGTTGTAGAGCGGCTGGGTGGCCACGTAGCGGGCCAGATTCTCGGTGTCGGACACCTTCAGCGCCGAGTCGAGCCGGTCGGCTGAGAAGTTGGAGGCACCGAGGTACCGGACCTTGCCGGCCTGCACGAACTGGTCGAAGGCGGCGAGCGTCTCATGCTGGGGTGTGTTCTCGTCGTCGCGGTGCGCCCAGTACAGGTCGATGTAGTCGGTCTTCAGCCGGCGCAGCGAATCCGCTACGGCCCGCGCGATGGAGTCGGCGCTGAGGTTGTTGTACGGCGCGAGGGCCCCGACCTTGGTGGCGACGAACACCCGGTCGCGGTTGCCACGGGCGGCAAGCCACTCGCCGATGATCTCCTCGGAGTCGCCACCGGTGTTTCCGGGGACCCACTGCGAGTAGACGTCCGCGGTGTCGATGTGGACGCCGCCGGCATCGAGGAACGCATCCAGGACGGCGAAGGACTGGTCGCGGTCGGCCGACCAGCCGAACACGTTGCCGCCGAGGACGAGGGGAAGAGTGGACTTGGCATCGGAAGAGAAGCTCATGCAGGCGCCAACGCGAGACCTCGCCGTGATCTTCCGGGGCCGGCCATTCTCAGCGAACGATGTGCTTCGAGCGTGCGCGATCTTCAGCCGTGCGCGATGTTGTCCCAGCCTTCGACGGCCTTGGGACTGCGGGGGTCGGGGCCGACGTAGCGGGCGGACGGACGTACCAGCCGGCCGGTCTTCTTCTGCTCCATGATGTGCGCGCACCAGCCGGCGGTCCGCGCGCAGCTGAACAGCGCCGGCATCATGTGCGGCGGCACCTCGGCGAAGTCCAGGGTGACGGCCGCCCAGAACTCGACGTTCGTCTCGATGGGGTGGTCGGGCCGGCGCTCGCGCAGCTCTTTCAGGGCGGCCTGCTCCAGGGCGACGGCGACCTCGTACCGGGGTGCGTTGAGCTCCTTGCAGGTACGCCGCAGCACGCGGGCGCGTGGGTCCTCTGCCCGGTAGACACGGTGGCCGAAGCCCATCATCCGTTCCTTGCGGTCGAGGATGTCGGTGACCACCTTGCGGGCGTCGCCGGTCTTCTCCACGGCCTCGATCATGGGCAGCACCCGGGCCGGCGCGCCGCCGTGCAGCGGGCCGGACATGGCGCCGATGGCACCGGAGATGGCTGCGGCGACGTCGGCACCGGTCGAAGCGATCACCCGCGCGGTGAAGGTGGAGGCATTCATGCCGTGCTCGGCGGCCGAGACGAAGTAGGCATCCACGGCGTCGACGTGCTTGGGGTCGGGCTCGCCGCGCCAGCGGGTCATGAACCGCTCGACGATGGTGCGGGACTGGTCGATCCGGGCCTGCGGAACGGCCGGCGCGCCGACCCCACGGGCAGACTGCGCGACGTAGGACAGCGCCATCACCGAGGCTCGGGCGGCCTGCTCGCGGGCCTCCTCGTCGCTGATGTCCAGCAGCGGCCGGTAGCCCCAGATGGGGGACAGCATGGCGAGCGCGGCCTGCACGTCGACCCGGACATCGCCGGTGTGCACCGGGATGGGGAAGGGCTCAGCGGGCGGCAGCCCGGGGCCGAACTTGCCGTCGACGAGCAGCGCCCAGACATTGCCGAAGGTGACGTGACCGGCCAGGTCCTCGATGTTGACCCCGCGGTAGCGCAGGGCGCCGCCGTCCTTGTCCGGCTCGGCAATCTCAGTCTCGAAGGCGATGACGCCTTCCAGGCCCGGGCTGAAATCGTTCGTCATGCGGAACTCCGATCATCCGGTCAGGTTCCCGCCGCGCCTCGCGAGGTCGGTGGGCCGCTGAGCTTCGGGGTTCGGCACGGCAACCGAGCTCCCAGCCAGTCATTGTTGCCTATCCGCCCGGGAGCGAGCTACGTGACCTTGAGCGCAGCCGACCGCGTATGCGGCTGCGGGGCGCTCGCCGCGACTGGGACAATGGCGGGGTGACCGACCCTGACGCTCGCGGCGACTCCACGGACAGCGCTCCCGGCAGCGATCGCGGCGAAGCTGACTACGCCCAGAACCTGTCCACGATCCGTCGCTCCTACGTCTCGGGGACGCTGACCGAGGACGTCCTGTACCCGACCTGGCTGGAGCAGCTGACCTACTGGTACGACCAGGCGGCCGAGGATGCCCGGATTCCTGAGCCGAACGCGATGCAGGTCGCGACCGCGGACGCCGACGGCCGGCCCGACATCAGGACGGTGCTGGCGCGCGGTTTCGACGCGGCGGGCGTCGTCTTCTACACCAATTACGGATCGACCAAGGGCACCCAACTGGCCGCCAATCCGGCCGCGGCCGCCGTCTTCGCCTGGCTGCCGCTGGAGCGTCAGGTGCGGTTCCGCGGAGCGGTGACGCGGGTGAGCCCCGAAGAGACCGCCCGGTATTTCGCCGGCCGGCCGCGGGTGTCGCAGCTGGCGGCGTGGGCGTCGCCGCAATCCCAACGGCTGCGGGACCGCAACGAGCTGGACGAGTCACTGGCCGAGGTCACCCAGCGTTTCGGGAACGGCGAGATCCTGCCACCGCCGAACTGGGGCGGTTACCGGATCGCGGTGGACGAGATCGAGTTCTGGCAGGGGCGCGAGTTCCGGTTGCACGACCGGCTGCGGTTCCGCCGGCAGGACGGGAACTGGCTGGTCGAGCGGCTCGCTCCGTGACCGACCGGGACCCCGCGCCGGCGGGCGGACTGGCCGACGGCGAGCCGACCGCCGCCGAACTCGGCGGCTGAGTAAGACCCTGGCTCGCGCGCTGCGGACGCCCCGAGACGCTAGCGTGACGGTCATGGCATTCACTGGGAGCGTGGCGCGGATCGAGGCCGGGGGCTATCGGGCCGAGGTGGCCGAAGTCGGCGCGGGGCTGGCCGGGCTCTGGCACGACGAGGTGGCTGTGACGGTCGAGATGCCGGCGGGTGAGCTGCCACCGAAGTCCACCGGGGCGGTGTTGATGCCCTGGCCGAATCGGATCCGCGACGGCCACTACTCCTTCGACGGCGTGGGCTATCAGCTGGCGCTCACCGAGCCCGCGCAGCGCAATGCCAGCCACGGTTTCGCCAAGTGGGCACGATGGAACGCCACCGAGCGGTCGGCCTCCGCCGTCACGATGGCCCATGATCTGGTGCCGCAAACGGGGTATCCGTTCGAGGTTCGGCTGCAGATCACCTATTCGGTTGCGGTCGAAACCGGACTGACCGTGTCGGTCACGGCGACCAACATCGGCTCCGGCGCGGCACCCTTCGGGGCGGGCTTCCACCCCTACCTGGACCTCGGGAACGAGGAACTCGACGGCGTGGAGCTGCTGATTCCGGCCGCCACGGTGCTGGACACCGACGAGCGCCAGATTCCGGTCGGCCGCTCCGACGTCACCGGAACGCCCTTCGACCTGCGGCAGTCCCGGCCGATCGGATCACTGCGCCTGGACCACGGCTACGCCGATCTGGTCGGCAGCACGGCGGTGGTGCGCTCAGCACGCCGACAGGCCGAACTCCGGTGGGACGCCGCGTTCGGCTACCTGCAGGTGTTCACGCCGCCGTTCGTCACCCCTGGGCGCAACGCCGTGGCCATCGAGCCGATGAGCTGCCCGGCCAACGCCTTCAACTCCGGCGAGGGCCTGGTCCGGTTGGAGCCGGGGCAGTCCTGGGCCGGTAGCTGGGGGATCAGCATCACCGCCCAGGACGGTTAACGCACGGCTGCCGCGGTATCGACCGGGGCGCTCGCTGCTGCCGTATCGACCGCGGCCGTCAATACCGATGCCTCCACGTCGAGCACTGCAGCGGCTACAACCACCGTACCGTCGAGCACCATCAGTGCGAGTCGGCCGCGGTCCAGCCGGCGGTCCAGGGTCGCGCGCACCCGGTACTCCTCGGTCAGCTGGAAGGGCTTCGCCGAAACCGGGATCGAGACCCGAGCCGCGTCCCCGTCGGTGCCGATGAGCCGCTGGGCGAGTTCGAAGCTCAGGTCGGTCATCGGCGCCAGCCACCGATACACCAGCCGTCCGTCGAGCACCGACGTGCCGTGGTGGGAGACGTGCACCCCGAGGTCGAACTCGCCGGTGGCCAGCAGATCGCGTCCCGGTTCTACGGGGTTCAGGTTGAGCACCAGGGTGGTTTCGGCATTGGCCAGCGCGGGATCGGTCCCGCCGAGGTCCTTGTGCCGCCGGTCCGCGGTGTAGATGCCGGCCATCTCGTGCTCGATGTCGTACAGCTCGGTGTAGACGTAGCCCGACAACACGTCGTGGCGCCGGAACTCCTGGGTCTGCCAGCGCAGATTCCAACCACGCTGCGCGCTGGTGAAGCCGCCCCCGAACTCACTGTTGAGGTTGGGCACCACCGGGTGCTCCTCGTCCGTGGCCATCATGGTCTTGGTCACCACCACGCCCGGCGCGATGTGCACCGGGAACGCCGTCAGCTCGCCGGTCGCCACCCCGTCGACGACGCCGCGCCACGCGGTGGGATCACTGGTGTAGATGTGCCAGTCCATCAGATCGGTGCGCACATGCGCCCAGCCCGAGTTGTCCACCGCCGGCCGGCTGGGGTCCAGTCCTTTGATGAGGCGGTAGGCGCGGCTCACCGCGTCCCGCTTGGTGGGGTCGTTCGGCACATCCCAGTCCAGGCCCCATTCCTCGTTGTACAGGCCCCAGATCACGATGCTCGGATGGTTGCCGTCACGCTCGACCATCGGCGCGATCTGCTCCTCGAAGGCGTCCACCGAGGCAGCGGAGAAGCGCCCGGTGCTGGCGGGCTCGGCCCACACCAGGATTCCCATCCGGTCGGCATGATAAAGAAACCGCGGGTCCTCGGTCTTGAGATGCTTTCGGACGACGTTGAAGCCGGCCTCGCGAGCCAACCGCAGATCGGTTACGTAGGCCTGGTCGGTCGGCGCGGTGATCCCGGTCGAGGGCCAGTATCCCTGGTCCAGCACACCGCGCACGAACAGGCGCTCACCGTTGAGGCGCAGTTCCGATCCACTGGTGTCGATGCTGCGCAGGCCGGTGTAGGCGGTGACCTCGTCCACCCCGGCGGGACTGCTGAGCCGGGCTCGTACGTGGTACAGGTGGCCCTCGTCCAGTGCCCAGAGCTTGGGCGCGGCGACCGGCAGGGTGGCAGTGAGATCCGCCCCGGACACCGTGAGCGAGAGGGTGCTGCCGTCCTCGACCAGCGTCAGGTCCAGCGTCGAATCCGGGTCGAATCCGCCGGCGATGCGGGCGCTCACCTCGATGCCGCGCAGATCCGCTGAGGGGCGCAGCTGGAAGGACTTCAGGTAAGTTTCCGGCCGCGCTTCCAGCCAGACGCTCTGCCACATGCCCGCGGACGGTGTGAACGCGCAGTCGTCGTAGTCGTCGCGCGGCACGCTGCGCTGCTTGCCGTGCGCGATCTCGCGCTTGTCGACCGGTGCGCTGACGGTCACCACCACAGTGGGCCGGTCGGACTTCAGCGCGTCGGTGATGTCGAACTCAAAGGGCAGGTAGCCGCCGGTATGCGAGCCGACCTCGGTGCCGTCCACCCATACGGTGGCCCGGTGGTGCACCGCACCGAAGTGCAGCACGATGCGCCGGCCCTGCCACTGCGGTGGTACGTCGACGCGACGGCGATAAGCGCCCTCCGACAGCCAGGGAAGCCCGATTCCTGACGCCGCGCTGTCCCAGCCGAAGGGCACCGTGATCGAACGGTCCCAGCACAGCGCGGCGGGCTCTGCACTGCCGTCCTCTATCTGGGCGGTAGCGCCGGCGAAGTCCCAGACACCGTTGCAACTCGACCAGCTGTGTGAGCGGTCGAAGTGCGGCCGCGGATACTCCGGACGGGGGTTGGTCATGTTCTTCCTTCTGGACTCGAGGTATTCGTGGCGGGAGGTTTCCGAGTGAGAGCGGATCAGCCCTTGACGCTGCCGGCCAGGATTCCGTTGATGAAGTGGCGCTGCAGGACGACGAAGACGATGAGGACCGGCAACATCGCCAGGCTGCTCGCGGCCAACAGCTGGCCCCAGACCTGGGTGAAGTCCAGGCCGGTCGCCTTGCCGCCGCTGAGACCCTGCGACAGCGTCGAGAGCACGACCTGCAAGGTCTGCTTGCCGGTGTCGTTCACGGCGACGACCGGCCAGACGAAGTCGTTGTAGATGTTCATGAATGTCAGCACACCCAGCGCGGCCAACCCGGGCCGGATGATCGGCACGACGACGCGCCAGTACACCCCGAATTCCGATGCTCCGTCGATCCGTGCGGCATCGAGCAGCTCGTCGGGGACGGCGTGGATCGTCTGGCGCATCCAGAAGATGCTGAAGGCGTCGACGCTGCCCGGCAGGATCAGTGCCTGGTAGCTGTTGATCCAACCCAGATTGCTCATCTCCAGCAGCAGCGGGATGATCAGCACCAGCACGGGCAGCATCAGGGTCACCAGCACCGCGCTGAACAGCACGTTCTTGCCGCGGAACTGGTACTTGGCGAATGCGAATCCCGCCAGCGGTGAGAAGAACAAGGTGATCGCGCCCTTGATCCCCACCACGATTGCGGTGTTGCGAAAACCGGTCCCGATCGGCACCGAGCTCAGCATCGATCGGTAGTTGCCCAGCGTCGCCCGGCGAGGGTCGAATCCCAGCGAGTCGGTGATGATCTGCTGCGGCGGCTTGATGCTGTTGGACAGTGCCCACCAGAGCGGGTAAAGGAACGCCAGCGCCGCGATGCTCAGGACGAGGTAGCGCAGTAGCGGCCCGAGCAGCGTAGCGCGTCGCCGCCGGGAGCGGCGCGCCCGGCCGGGGGACACGCCCGGTGCGGTAAGAGTGGTCACGGTCAGTCCTTCGCTCGCAGCAGGCGTACCGACACCACGGAAATCACTATCACGATCAGTACCAGCAGGAACGAGTTCGCGGCGCCCGTACCGAGGTCGGCGTTGGTGATGTGGTTGTAGAGGTAGTAGCCCGCAGTGGTGGTCGACTGGAACGGGCCGCCCTGAGTCAGGACGTAGGGCTCGGCGAAGGTCTGGAACACCGCCAGGGTCTCGATGACCACGAAGAACGACAGCGTCCGGCGCATCAGTGGCACCGTCACCGACCAGAACTGCCGCCACGGCGTCGCGCCGTCGATCTGCGCCGCCTCGTACACCGACTCGGGGATGGCCTGTAATCCGGCCAGCATGATGATGACGGCAAAGCCGGTTGTCTTCCACAGGAACAGGATCGCCAGGGTGGGCTTGGACCAGGTGGTGGTGGTCAGCCAGCCGACGGAATGGATTCCGACGTGAGCCAGCAGTCCGTTCACCAGGCCGAAGTTCTGGTCGAAGAGCACCACCCAGACCTGGGCCATCGCCACCAGTGGGGTGACGAAGGGCGCGATGAACGCCGTCCGGTAAAACCCCTTCAACCGGAGCTTGCCGTTGCTCAGCACCACCGAGAGGGCCAGTCCGAGGACCACCTGTAGCGGCACCACGAGCAGCCACAGCACGGCGGAGTTCTCCAGGGACTGCCAGAACCGGGAGTTGGTGAGCAGGTAGGTGTAGTTGCCGAGGCCGACCCACACCGGCTGTCCCACCCCGTGCCAACGGGTGAAGCTGAGGCGCAGCGCGTACAGCAGCGGATAGGCCCCGAACACCATGAACACAACGAAGAACGGTGCTGTGAACAGGTACGGTGCCCAGCGCCTGCTCACCGTGAACCCGGGGCGCCGCCGCGCTCTGGGTGGCACGGCGACCGGGTGGGGCAGCGCCGGGTGGAGCTGTCGGGTCCGGACGTGTTCCTGCTTCGCCGCGAGCCGAGGCGAATGCACACCGCTGCTCATCAGGCCCCACCGGTCATCGATTGATCAGGTTCTTCTCGATGGCGGCGCTGGATTTGGCGATCACGTCGTCCGGAGTCATCTTGCCCTGCATCAACTTCTGCAGGTTGCTCCCGAGATAGTCCACCGCGCCGGTCCACCAGGACGGCAGCGGGGTGCCGGCGCCGGTGGCCTTGCCGGCCTGCACCGCCACACTCCACAGATCCTGGTTGCCCAGGCCGGCGAAGGGCTTGAACAGCGGCTGTGCCGGGTCCAGTGCCGGCTTGTACGAGGGCACTGAGGTGTTCAGGCCGCCCGGATAGATGGAGTTCGCACCGTAAACTGCGGTGTATCCCTCTTTCTTGTAGACCAGGTGCTCGTAGAACAGCCAGGCCAGCTCGGGGTTCTTGGCCTTTGCCGGAATCAGGAAGCTGCTGCCTCCCATCACCGCGCTGCGCGATCCGCCCTCCGCCCAGGCCGGCAGCTGCATCGCCCGCCACTTTCCCTTGGTGGCCTTGAGCAACTGCTGCGGTGCGGCGTCCCACCAGATGGCCCACGGAACGAAAACCTGGGTGCCGTTGTCCAGCAGCTTGAGGTCGGTGGGGTCGAGATAGGTGGTATGGCTGACCAGCTTGTCCTGCACCGCGGTCTGGATCCAGTTGAAGATCTGGCGGTACTGCGGGGAATCCAGCCGGAGCTTGCCGTTGGCGTCGGCCATGCTCGTGCCCAGCTGGTTGGCCAGCATTTCCAGCCACAGCTGACCCAGGAACGGGCTCATGTCGAAGTGGATGGGCCGGGCATTCGGGTTGACCTTGGCCTTGACGGTACGGGCCGCATCGAGGAGCTTGTCGTAGGTGGTGATGCCGGCCGGGTCGATGCCGGCCTTCTCCAAGATGTCGGCGCGGTAGTAGAGCAGACCGGGGTCCAGATCCCACGGGACGCCGTAGATCTTTCCGTCCACGGTGTTCACGTCGAGCTTGTACTGCACGGTGTCGGCCTTGTAGGGCGCCAGCAACGTGGAGAGGTCGGTCAGGTGCTCGTGTTGGCTCGGGATCTTCGCGTCGTCCCAGAAGCTGCCGTCCGGCAGCCCCGATCCGGTGATCAGCGCATTGGGCAGTTTGGCGTCGATGTCGACCTGTTCGTGATTCACCTTGATGTTCGGGTAACTCTTGTTGAAGGAGGCGATGACGCCGTCGAAGACCTTGAAGAGGTCTCCGGAGCGGTCCCAGATGGTGATCTCCCCCGAAGTCGCGGCGCCGGCCGATGTGGCTGCCAGCGTCGTCGGCTTGGTGGCCAGGCTGCTGCTGCCGCCACAGGCAGCCAGCACAGAGCCGCCGGCCGCAAGTGCCCCGGCGCCCAGCACGCCGCGCAGAAAGCCGCGCCGACTCGGACCGGACGGTAGTTCGCGACGGTAGAACACGCTGGTGGGATCAGCTGTCCGGGATGGCACGGTCCTGTTCATGGGATTCCTTCGTATGGGTGGGAGTGGCGACCGCATTACGACGCGTCGAGTGTTGCCTTCCATGGAATGCAACGTTGCAACGGAAGTTACCTCGCGATCTGCAAGGTTGCAATAGGCTGCACCGAGAAGCGAACTCCGAAGCACGGTCCGCTGCTGCACGAAAGATCGCAGGTGTAGACAAACGTCGGAATTCAAGGGGGGTGGCTGATGACGAACTCCAGATTGCGGGACGTCGCGGAACTGGCCGGTGTGTCGATCCGAACGGTGTCGAACGTGGTCAACGGTTACGCGCCGGTATCGGAGCCGACCCGGCTGCGGGTGCAGGCCGCCGTCGAGCAGATCGGGTACCGGCCGAACGTGCTTGCCCGCAACCTCAAGCAGGGCCGCTCGGGACTGGTGGCACTGGTGGTGCCCGAGCTGGATGTGCCCTACTTCGCCGAGTTGACCCGGGCTGTGATCGGTGAGGCCCGCAGGCAGGGATTCACGGTCGTGGTGGACCAGACCGACGGCGATCCGGAACGCGAGCGTGAGCTGATCCTCACCGGTTCGCGCGGGACGCTCTTCGACGGGGTCATTCTCAGCCCGATGTCGCTGAGCCAGGAGGATCTGGTCAACCATGGCCCGCAGGTGCCGCTGGTGCTGTTGGGGGAGCGGACCGCCGACGGGCCTTTCGACCACGTCGGCATCGACAACGCCGGTGCGGCACTGGCGGCCACCGAGCACCTGTTCCAGATCGGCCGTCGACGCGTCGCGGCGATCGGGGATCAGCCGTACGAGACGGGAGAGACAGCGCAACTGCGCACGTACGGCTACCGGCAGGCGCACCTGGCCGCGGGCCGCGACGTGGATGAGCGGCTGATCGTCGGGTGCGCGCACTTTCACCGCGAGGACGGCGCCCGTGCGATGGCCCAGTTGCTGGACGGCCCGGGTCTCGCTCCCGACGCGGTGTTCTGCTTCAACGACCTGCTCGCGCTCGGAGCGTTGCGGACCCTACTCGCCCGTGGTTACCGGGTGCCCGAGGACGTCGCCATCATCGGCTTCGATAATATCGAGGACGGCAGGTATGCGACTCCCAGCCTGTCGACCATCTCCCCGGACAAGGCTCAGATCGCCCACCTGGCGGTCGCGCGACTTACCGGGCGGATACACGGCGCCATCGACACCGCGGGCACGGATCAGTGGGCTGATTACCAGTTGGTAGAACGAGAAACGACCTCGGTACGGCCCGCGGCAGGCACACCGCCGGCCGTACCGAGGCGGTCATCGACCCGTTCCCGCTAGACCGCCACTCGCCAGACCTGGGTGGACTGGCCGTTGCAGTCATAGATCTGTAGTTGGGTGCCGTCGGTGGTGACGGCTGCGGGGTCGTCGAGGCAGCGTCCGGACTGGGGGTTGAGTAGTGCGCCGTTGGCCTGTGGGCGCCATTGCTGGGCGCCCCCGCTGTTGCAGTCCCAGAGTTCCACCTTGCTGGAGTTGGCTGTTCCGTTCGCGACGATATCCAGGCACTTGCCGAACGAGCGCAGCGTGCCGTCTGCGTAGACCGACCACTGCTGGCCGGGAACGCCGCTGCAGGTGTAGAGCTGGACGGCGTTTCCACTGACGTTGGTGTTGTGGTTGACGTCCACACACTTGCCGGTGGTACCCGGTCCGGTGATGGTGCTGGTCGGGTATCCGGGCAGGTTCCAGACCTGGGTGGACTGGCCGTTGCAGTCATAGATCTGTAGTTGGGTGCCGTCGGTGGTGACGGCTGCGGGGTCGTCGATGCAGCGTCCGGACTGGGGGTTGAGTAGTGCGCCGTTGGCCTGCGCACGCCATTGCTGGGCGCCCCCGCTGTTGCAGTCCCAGAGTTCCACCTTGCTGGAGTTGGCTGTTCCGTTCGCGACGATATCCAGGCACTTGCCGAACGAGCGCAGCGTGCCGTCTGCGTAGACCGACCACTGCTGGCCGGGAACGCCGCTGCAGGTGTAGAGCTGGACGGCGTTTCCACTGACGTTGGTGTTGTGGTTGACGTCCACACACTTGCCGGCGGTTCCCGGTCCGGTGATCGCGCCGTTGGGTCCGGGTGTCAGGTCGGTGTTGAACTGCACGGCGCACTTGCCGTTGCTCAGGTGGGTGCCCGCCAGGTACAGGATCGACGTGCCGTCGACGGAGGGCAGGATGGGTGAGCTGTAGCCGGCGCACCCGGTTTCGCCCGCGTCGTAGCCGCCGGTGGGATCGCTGGACACCGGCGCGGTGACCTCGAACCACGAGCCGGACCCGAGGTTGGTGTTGGCGAACAGGACGTGGCCTGATTCCGGCAGGTTGGTCACCGATCCGTCCGGGCCGCTGACCACCCGCTGCCCCGAGACCAGCAGGGTGCCGTTGGCACCGCCGGCCGGTGACCAGGACAGCCACGGCGTGTGCAGCAGGTGCCGCCCGCCGCTCGTCTGGATGAGGGTGCCCAGGCCGTTGACCGGGCTCCAGGTGACGCCGTCGCTGGAGGTCTTGAAGTAGTCCGAACAGGCGGTGTCGGGGTCATAGCCGTTCTTGCAGTCCTCGAAGGTCATCCCGTAGGTGCCGTTGGGGAGCTTGACGACGGTGGTCATACCCGGTCGCTGGACGCCGTCCTGGACCGCGACGTCATAGACCTCGCTGCCCCAGGTGGCGCCCCCGTCGGTGGAGCTGACGTGGGCCAGCACCTGGTTGTAGTTGTTGGACGAGGGGCGCTCGTCGGAGAAGTAGCAGACCAGATCACCGTTACCGGATATGTTGAAATCAGGCTCCCAGATGCCGTGACCCTGGCTGTTGGCCAGCCCTGATTCAGAGGTGCAGGCGCTGCGGTAGCTCCACGTCACGCCGTGGTCGGTGCTGCTGAAGACCTCGATGGACTGCTGCGTGTAGTCGTTGTGATTCCAGGCGGTGCCGGCGGCCAGCAGGGTTCCGGCGGCCAGATTCCCCTTGGCCTGGGGCAATTCGTACAGCGTCGGGCCGTCGAGGTCCCAGCCGTGCACGGTGTCGGTCACGGTGCCGATCGGGCTTGCCGACCAGGAGGCGCCGTTGTCGGTGGAGCGGTAGATGGGAAAGTTGGCCTTGGTATTGGCCACCCCGGAGTGGGAGAAGGTGGCCAGCACCGTCCCGTTGGACGAGCCGCTCGCCGCCAGCCTGATGACGCGGGGGTAGCTGGCGTCCTCGTTGGGATTGGCGCTGAGGTTGGGCGTGTAGAGCGAACCGGCGGTCGCCGATGCACTGGTTGGGCCGAGTGACACCGTAGCGAGCAGGCCGCCCGCAAGCAACGCCAGCGCGAGGCCGGCACGCATGGTGCGGGACAGGCTGGACCGGCGATCTGTTCCGTGCGGACGGCTCCGGTCCGGGCCGGCGGGATTGCTCCGGCGGTGGCGGAGGGGCGGTGGCGGCATGGGTGCTCCTAAGATAGGCAGGCTCTGCAACGTTGCATTTCAACGTTGCAGGGACGATAGACGCAATCGAAGAGCAGCGCAACGGTTTCTTCGTCCGGCGGGATTTGGCTCAGCGGGACCGACCCGGTGCCGGCTGCACCGGCGGCGGTGCTTCAGCCTTTGCCGGTCAGCGCCTGGTAGTCGGCCAGGCTGGCGTTCCGCTCGGCCGAGTGGTCCACGATCGGCGCCGGGTAGCCGGCCGGGGCACCGTTGGGATCGCCCCACGGCTCGTGGATGTACTTGACGGAGAGGTGCGCCAGCTCCGGTACGTGGCGCCGGACGTACGTCCCGTCGGGATCGAACTTCTTGCCCTGCAGCGTCGGGTTGAAGATCCGGTAGTACGGCGCCGGGTCGGTTCCGGTACCGGCGACCCACTGCCAGCCGTGGCTGTTGCTGGCCAGGTCGGCGTCGACGAGATGGGCCATGAAGTGCCGCACCCCGGCCGTCCACTCCACATGCAGGTCCTTGACCAGGAAGGACGCCACGATCATCCGCACCCGGTTGTGCATCCAACCCTCGGCGAGCAACTGCCGCATGCCGGCGTCGACGATCGGGTAGCCGGTCCGGCCGACCTCCCAGGCGCGCATCCGCTCACTGCCCTCGGCACTATCGGCACTGTCGGCGTAACGCAGTGCCTTGAGCTGGGGCCGGTAGTAGTCCCGCGCCGACTGCGGGTTGTGGTGCAGCACGTCGGCGTAGAACTCGCGCCAGGCCAACTCCTTGCGGTACACCTCGTGCCCCGCACCGAGGTCTGCCAGCAGGGTGCGCGGATGCACCGTGCCCCATTTCAGGTGCACCGACATCCGGGACGTGCTGTCCAGGTCGGGACGGTTGCGCTCATCGGCGTACCGGTCCAGCGAGCCGTCCAGAAAGGCGCGCCACGTCGTGCGCGCCGCCGCCTCGCCCACGTCCGGCAACACGGGACCGCTGGAAGGCGCGGAGTCTGTACCGGATTGGACCCCACTGGAAAGCGTGGGGTCTGGTGGCACGCCGTCGGAGGGAGCGCTCACCCAGCGCGGCCGGACGCTCGTGGCCGGCTGTGGCCAGCCGCGGGCCAGCCAGGCGCGGTAGAACCCCGAGTACACCTGGTAATTGGTGCCCGAGCCGTTTGTGATGCGTCCCGGCGGAACGGCATAGCTCGACCCCGTCCGCACCAGCGGCACGGCCAGCGCCGCGGCGACCCGGTCGTCGCGCGCCGAGCCGTACGGGCCGAAGTCCGCGGCACAGTGCACCGAGCCGGCGCCGACCTCGGCGCACAGCTGCGGCAGCACCGTTTCGGGCTTGCCGTGCCGGAGGATCAGCGTGCCGCCGAGCTGGGAGTCCAGAGCCCGCAGTGTCCGGAACAGAACTGCCAGCCGAGGGCCGCCGGACGGGCTGAGCAGCACCGGATCGAGGACGAACACCGGCGCGACGTCGCCGTCGCCTGCCGCGGCGGCCAGCGCGGGGTTGTCGCGCAGCCGCAGGTCGCGGCGGAACCACATCAGGGCGGTCATCCCCCGACCGTATGCGATGTCCCCACGGTGTGGTGGAGTAGGGATATGGACTTGACCAAGTACAGCCATTCCTGCCTGCGCGTTGCCGATGGCGACCGGCGGCTGGTTCTCGATCCGGGCGTCTTCAGCGAGGTCGCCGAGGCGCTGACCGATATCGATGCGGTGCTGATCACGCACGAGCACGTCGATCATGTCGACGCCGAGAAGCTGGCAGCGGCGGCCGAGGCGAACCAGCGGCTGCGCGTCTGGGCGCCGAAGGATGTGGTCGATCAGCTGACGGGCAACGCGGCACTGGCCGATCGACTCACGGCGGTCGGGCCGGGGGAGTCGTTCGTCGCCGGCGGCCTGCGGGTCCGGACGTTCGGTGGCCAGCACGCCCTCATCCACTCGTCCATCCCGGTCGTGTCCAATGTCGGCTACCTCATCGAGGACGGCATCTATCACCCGGGCGACTCCTACGTCGTGCCGACGGCTTCCGTCGAGGCGCTGCTGGTACCGATCAACGCACCGTGGGCCAAGGTTTCCGAGACCGCGGACTTCGTGGTGTCGGTACGCGCGCCGAAGGCTTTCCAGATCCACGACGGGCTGATCAGCGAGATCGGCCGCGGCGGCTATGAGGGCGTGTTGAACCGGGTGATCGAGCCCTACGGCATGACCCGGTTCCAGCACCTGAATCCGAAGGAGTCGGTCAGCCTGTGAGCGCCGAAGCAGCCGCCCGGAACGTGCTGGCCGGCCATCCGATCGTGGACGGCCACAACGACCTGCCCTTCGAGCTGCGCGAGCTGGTCGGCTACGACCTGGGTGCCTTCGACGTCAGCCAACGGCAGAGCCGTACCCACACCGACCTCGTGCGGCTGGCCGAGGGTGGGGTCGGCGCGCAGTTCTGGTCGGTGTTCGTGCCCGCGGACTGGGCGGGGGAGCGCGCGGTCACCGCCACTCTGGAGCAGGTCGACGTCGTCCGGCGGATGGCCGAGCGCTATGGCGACCGGATGGTGCTGGCAACCACGGAGTCCCAGGTGCGCCGGGCGTGGCGAGACGGAAAGTTCGCCAGCCTGATGGGCGCCGAGGGTGGCCACTCCATCGACAACTCGCTGGCCGTGCTGCGGACCCTGGGCGCCCTCGGGGTCCGGTACCTGACGCTGACCCACAACGACAACGTCCCGTGGGCGGACTCCGCGACGGACGAGCCGGTACTGGGCGGGCTGAACGACTTCGGCCGCGAGGTGGTGGCAGAGCTGAACCGCCTGGGCATGCTGGTAGACCTGTCGCACGTGTCGGCGGACACCATGCGCGACGCCCTCGCCGCGACCAGGGCGCCGGTGATCTTCAGCCACTCCTCGGCCCGCGCGGTATGCGATCACCCGCGCAACGTGCCCGACGACGTTCTCGCCTCGCTGGCGGCCAACGGGGGCGTGTGCATGGTGACGTTCGTGCCCGCGTTCGTGAGTGAGGAATGCCGGGCCTTCGACGCGGAAGTGACTGCGCTGATGCTCGAGCGTGGCGAGAGTCCGCGGGACTGGAAAGCGCGGATGGCGGCCATGGCCGCGTACAGCGAGAGCCACCAGCGCCCGCGCGCCACGATTCGCCAGGTGGCCGACCATGTCGAGCATGTCCGCGAGGTGGCCGGCGTCGGACATGTCGGCATCGGCGGCGACTACGACGGCTGCGACGAGCTTCCCGTCGGGCTGGAGGACGTCAGCCGGTATCCCGCGCTGATCGCGGAGCTGATCGAGCGCAAATGGTCCACGGACGAGCTGGCGCGCTTGACGGGGGAGAACGTGCTCAGGGTGCTGGGCGAGGCCGAACGCGTCGCACATTGATCATCCTCGTCGAAAATACCCTGCACCGTCGCGGCGAATTTACCGATATGCAGCTCTTGACCTCCTAGAGTGCGCCAAGTGTCTATAAAGGCACAGGTGCCCGCACGGCATCCAGGCAATTCTCGGAGGTTCAGATGCAGTCAGCTCATCCCCGGCTTGCGCGCCGGTTGGCGACGCTCGGAGTCGCCGTCGCGGCAGGCGCGGTCGCGGTCACGGCCGTCTCGCTGGCGAACGGCTCCGGCGCGGCACACGCGGCCACGCCCTACAAGGTGCTGTTCGACGCCAGCCACGGCGAGACGGCCGGCAACGCGGACTGGGTGATCTCGACCTCCCAGCCGGACCCGCTGGCCCAGAACGCCAGCCCCAGCTCGGAGACGTCCTGGACCGGGGCGGTGTCGGCGTGGGGCGTCGCCCTGCAGAAGACCGGGCGCTACTCGCTGAAGACCCTGCCGTCCGGTGGCCGGATCACCTACGGCGACACCACCAACGCTCAGGACCTCGGCAACTTCAACAGCTTCGTGCTGCCGGAGCCCAACGTGGTGCTGTCGGGTGCGGAGAAGACCGCCATCATGACGTTCGTCAAGAACGGTGGCGGCCTGTTCATGATCTCCGACCACACGGCGAGTGACCGCAACAACGACGGCTGGGATTCACCGGCCATCCTCAACGACCTGATGACGAACAACAGCGTCGACTCGACCGACCTGTTCGGCTACTCGATCGACCTGCTCAACATCGGCACCGAGAACCCGGACGTCATCGGCGCCTCCGCCGCCGCCGACCCGGTGATCAAGGGCCCGTTCGGCACCGTGACCGGAACCATCATCCGCAACGGCACGACGGTCACGCTGAAGCCGGCGGACAACTCGGCGGCGCGTGGCGAGATCTACCGGACCGGGTACTCGGCCTCCGGCACCGCCGGGGCGGCCGTGGCCACCTCGACGTTCGGTACCGGACGGGTGATGTTCTGGGGTGACTCCTCGCCGATCGACGACGGTACCGGCTCATCCGGGAACACCCTCTACGACGGCTGGAACGACCCGGCCGGAACGGATGCGGCCATCGCCCTGAACGGCACCGAGTGGCTCTCCAGTGGCAGCGGCACGGCCGGCACCCCGACGCCCACCCCGATCCCGACGCCTACCCCCACCGGCGGACAGCTCATCGCCGACGGCGGCTTCGAGTCCGGCCCTACCGGGTGGACGCTCGGCGGCGGCGCCGCTGTGACCACGACCCGTCCGCACGCGGGTACCCACTCGGTGACCCTGGGCGGCACGAACTCCACGACCGAGACCCTGACCCAGTCGGTGGCGATCCCGGCCGGCACCACGTCGGCGCCGCTGTCGTTCTGGACCTACATCACCACGACCGAGACGACTCACTCGTACGACTTCTTGACCGTCACCGTCAAGAACTCAAGCGGCACCGTCCTCAAGACGGTGACGTCCAAGTCGGACGCCGGGCCGACCGGTTCGTGGTCGAGCTCCAGCTCGGAGCTGTCCGCCTACGCCGGGCAGACCGTGACGTTGTCGTTCAGCGCGGTCAACGGAGCCAAGAACCCGACGACGTTCTATCTGGACGACGTCTTGCTGCCGACCAGCTGACGCAGCCCGGGTGGGGCCTCACCGCGGCCGCGGTGAGGTCCCCCGGCCGCTCAGGACCACCAGCATCAGTCCCTCGGTGGCGATGGTGTCGCCGCTGCCCCCGATCACCGGTAGCTCATAGGTACCAGCGGAAACAGCCGTGGTGATGGACACGGTGACGTCGGTGGAGGCGGAACTGCCCGGTGCCAGGAAGTCGTGCGAGAACCGCACGCTGATGCCGTCCGGCAACTGTCCTGACCGCAGCTGGACCTCGCCCCGGTAGCCGCTTGCGAACGTCGCGGTGAGGGTGAACCGCACGGACTCACCCCCGTGTACGGCCTGCTGATGGGGAAGCGAGTTCAGGGTGAAGGGCGCGCGCCGGGAGCTGCCGGTATTCATCAGCAGCACTACGATCACGGCGACCAGCGCCAGAGAGGTGAATGCCATCGCCGGCCACGCGCGCCGGACCAGCACGGTCATCGCGGCTGCCGATCGCCAGCGGGCCCCAACGGCGTTCGGCCACCACGCCTCGACGGGGGAACGCGGTGCAGCGGCATGACCGGGAGCCCCCCGCAACGTTCGGTGTCGACGGGAGCCCGCGCTGTGCGCCGCCGGGAAAGCGACCGCGGCCGCTCGGCGAAGCACCACTCGCCCGTTGCCCCAGGATGGGGTGAGTCGAAGGTTTCCCTAACATGGACTTTATGTCAAGTCTTCGAGATCATCAGGCTGCCCCGGTCGAGAATCGCCCTATCACCATTCCGTGATCGACTATCACGCACGGCGACGCGCTGACCGTCCGAAAAATTGCGCACCCTCTGCTGAATCGGTCGCGGTCAGGTGTGCAACCGTGCCCGGGGGTGGTGGTACGGGCCCTCCCCGGCAGTCCGGACAATGTGCAGGTGAGCACCGTTGACACCCTGGCGATAGAGCACGTCGGTTATGACCATCCGGACGCGCGCGAGCTGATCGCCGAGGTCCAGGCCGAGTACGTCCAGCGCTACGGCGGCGAGGACGACTCTCCGGTTGGCTCGGCGGAGTTCGCCGACCCCCAGGGCGTGTTCGCGGTCGCCTACCGCGACGGCATCCCGGTCGCGATGGGCGGCTGGCGCAGGCACGGCGACGAGCACCCCGAGACGGCCTGGGCCGCACCGTGCGTGGAGGTCAAGCGGATGTACGTCCGCCGTGCCGCCCGCGGCCACGGCTTCGCCCGGACCCTGCTCACCCACCTGGAAACCACCGCCCGGGAGCGCGGCGCCCGCTGGCTGCTGCTGGAAACCGGCTCCAAGCAGCCCGAGGCCATCGCGCTCTACCGCTCCAGCGGCTACCGCGACGTCCCGCCGTTCGGCTTCTATGCCGACACCGAGCTGTCGATCCACCTCGGCAAGCAGCTGGCCTGAGGGCCGGTACGCCTGGGCTCGAACGAGTCCTTAAGGCGAAGCCTACTGAGGTTTCACATAAGGACTCTGGCGGAGGATAGGGGATTCGAACCCCTGAGGGCGTTAACCCAACACGCTTTCCAAGCGTGCGCACTAGGCCACTATGCGAATCCTCCGTCGAAGAGGATACGGGTTGCCCAGCTCGGTGCCGACCACTGGGTCCCCTTCCCGGAGCCTCTACACTTGTGGCAGACCCCTCGCGTGGCGCTCATCCTGTGAACTTCCCCAGGGCCGGAAGGCAGCAAGGATAAGCAGGCTCTGGCGGGTACGCGGGGGGTCCTTTCTGTTCCGCGGCTATGCACATCCATTCCTCGCCGTCCACCGGAGGCCGTCCGGGGTTGGCCTTCGCGGCCCCCGTCTGCGAGTCTCGGAACTTCAACGTCGCACCGGCGCTGGTGAGGGGTTGCAGACAATGGTCGGGTACGCGCGCGAGGAACTGGTCGCCGACATCGAGGCCGGCGTGATCGACACCGTGGTCGTCGCCTTCACCGACATGCAGGGCCGGCTGCAGGGCAAGCGCATCCACGGCCGGTTCTTTCTCGACTCGGTGCTGCCGCACGGCACCGAGGGCTGCAACTACCTGCTGGCCGTCGACGTCGACATGAACACCGTGGACGGCTACGCCATCTCGTCCTGGGAGACCGGCTACGGCGACATGATGTTCGACCTGGACTTCAGCACGCTGCGCCGTCTCGGCTGGCAGCCCGGCACGGCGCTGATCCAGTGCGACCTGTCGTGGCTGGACGGCAGCGGCCCGGTGCGGCCGTCCCCCCGCCAGGTTCTGGCCGTCGTGTCGGCCGGGGCGGAGCGGCTCGGCTTTCAGGCGGTGGCCGGCACCGAACTCGAATTCCTGCTGTTCGACGACAGCTACGAGCAGGCCTGGGACAGCGGCTACCGCGACCTGAACCCGGCCAACCGCTACAACGTCGACTACTCGGTCCTCGGCGGTACCCGGGTCGAACCGCTGCTGCGCGACATCCGCAACCACATGTACGGGGCTGGCCTGAGCGTCGAGTCCGCCAAGGGCGAGTGCAACCTCGGTCAGCACGAGATCGCCTTCAAGTACGACCAGGTGCTGCGGACCGCGGACAACCACAGCGTCTACAAGACCGGAGCCAAAGAGATCGCCGCGCTGCACGGCAAGGCGCTGACGTTCATGGCCAAGTTCGACCAGCGCGAGGGCAACTCCTGCCACCTCCACATGAGCCTGCGGCAGCTGGACGGCTCCGTCGCCTTCGATCTTTCCGACGGCTCGGCGGACCCGCTCGGGATCGCCGGCGGCTCGCTGCTCTTCGACCGGTTCGTGGCCGGGGTGCAGGCCACCATGCGCGAGTTCACGCTGCTGTACGCGCCGAACATCAACTCCTACAAGCGATTCCAGCCGGGCTCCTTCGCGCCTACCGCCATCGCCTGGGGCCATGACAACCGCACCTGCGCCCTTCGCGTCGTCGGCGCTGGCCTGGGGCTGCGGGTCGAGAACCGGGTGCCGGGCGGGGACGTCAACCCGTATCTGGCGCTCGCCGCGATGCTGGCCGGCGGCTTGCACGGCATCGCCGAGGAGCTCGAACTGGAACCGGCCCACCAGGGCAACGCCTACCTCAGTGACAAGCCCAGGGTGCCCAGTACCCTGCGGGAGGCCCGGGACCTGTTCGCCGCATCAAAGCTCGCCCGGGCCGCGTTCGGCGACGATGTGGTCGAGCACTACGTCAACTACGCCGACGTGGAACTGGCCGCCTTCAACTCGGCCGTCACAGATTGGGAGCGGTTCCGTGGATTCGAAAGGCTGTGACCGGCGATGACCGCCCTGCTGACCGGCGGTCGCGTCCAGCTCGTCAATCCCGCGACCGAGCAGCCGGCGGGTGAGGTGCACTTCGCGTCCGTGGCAGAGGCTGACGAGGCGATCCTGCGAGCGCACCGTGCCTTCGAGCACTGGCGCACGGTAGCCCCGGCCGACCGCGGCCGGTTGCTGCGGGCGTTCGCGGCCCTGGTCGATGCCCACGTAGAGGAGCTTGCCCAGCTGGAGGTTCGCAACTCCGGCCACCCGATCGGCAACGCCCGGTGGGAGGCAGGCAACGTCCGGGACGTGCTGAACTACTACTCGGCCGCGCCGGAACGGCTGTCCGGCCGCCAGATCCCGGTCGCCGGCGGCCTGGACGTGACGTTTTCCGAGCCGCTCGGCGTCGTGGGCATCATCGTCCCGTGGAACTTTCCGATGCCGGTCGCCGGTTGGGGGTTCGCCCCGGCGCTGGCCGCAGGCAATACCGTGGTGCTCAAGCCGGCCGAGCTGACGCCGCTCACCGCCCTGCGGCTCGGCGAGTTGGCGCTGGAGGCTGGACTGCCCGAGGACGTCTTCACCGTGCTGCCGGGCGAGGGTCCGGTAGTCGGTCAGCGGTTCGTCACGCACGAACTGGTGCGCAAGGTCTGCTTCACCGGCTCGGTGCGGGTCGGCCAGCAGATCATGCGCGGCGCCGCGGACAGCATGAAGCGGATCACCCTGGAACTCGGCGGCAAGAGCGCCAATATCGTGTTCGCCGACAGCGACCTGGCCGAGGCCGCCCGGACCGCGCCTGGGAGCGTCTTCGACAATGCGGGGCAGGACTGCTGTGCCCGCAGCCGGATCCTCGTCGAGGCCGGCGTCCTGGACCGGTTCCTGGAGCTGCTGGAGCCCGCCGTGCGCGACGTCCGGGTGATCGACCCGCGCGACGAGGCGTCCGAGATGGGCCCCCTGATTTCCGACGCCCGGCGGCAGGCCGTCTCATCGTTCGTGGAGGGCGATTCGGTGGACGTGGCCTTCCGCGGCTCGGTCCCGGACGGCGCCGGGTTCTGGTACCCACCCACCGTCGTGCTGCCGAAGTCGACCGCGGATCGGGTGTGGCGCGACGAGGTCTTCGGCCCGGTGGTGTCGGTGCTGCCGTTCACCGACGAGGCGGACGCGGTAGCCAAGGCCAACGACAGCCAGTACGGGCTGTCGGGCTCCATCTGGACCCGGAATCTCGGTCGCGCGCTTCGGGTCAGTCGCGGCGTCGAGGTCGGCAACCTCAGCGTCAACTCGCACTCGTCGGTGCGCTACTCGACGCCGTTCGGCGGCTTCAAGCAATCCGGTTTCGGACGGGAACTAGGCCCGGATGCCCTCGATTCCTTCACCGAGACCAAGAACGTCTTCTTCTCACACGACTGATTCGGAGCACAGCACCACATGGGAACACGCTTGCAGGGCAAGGTCGCCGTCATCACCGGCGGTTGCAGCGGCATCGGGCTGGCGACCGTGAAGAGGTTCACCGACGAAGGCGCCAAGGTTGTCATCGGGGACGTCAACGCCACCGCCGGCGCGGCGGTCGCCGAGGAGTTCGGTGCGCTGTTCGTCGAGGTGGACGTTGCCGACCCCGAGCAGGTCGAGGCGCTGTTCCGGACGGCGTTCGACACCCACGGCAGCGTCGACATTGCCTTCAACAACGCGGGAATCTCGCCTCCGGAGGACGACTCGATCCTGGAGACGAGCCTCGAAGCCTGGCAGCGCGTGCAGCAGGTGAACCTCACCTCCGTCTACCTCTGCTGCAAGGCAGCCCTGCCGTACATGCTGGAACAGAAGCGTGGGTCCATCATCAATACCGCGTCATTCGTCGCCGTGATGGGCGCCGCGACGTCGCAGATCTCCTACACCGCCTCCAAGGGTGGGGTGCTGTCGATGTCACGCGAGCTGGGGGTTCAGTTCGCCCGCGAGGGCATCCGGGTCAATGCGCTGTGCCCCGGCCCGGTCAATACCCCTTTGTTACAGGAGCTGTTCGCCAAGGACCCGGAGCGGGCGGCGCGCCGGCTGGTGCACATTCCGGTCGGCCGCTTCGCCGAGCCGCAGGAGATCGCGAACGCGGTGCTCTTCCTGGCCTCGGACGAGTCGAGCTTCATCACCGCGTCGCAGTTCCTGGTCGACGGCGGGATCTCAGGCGCTTACGTCACCCCTCTCTAATAACGTAATGCCTACCGCATCGACCTGCGTGTCGTTCCTGCTGCTCCCCCGGTGAGCGGTCGGCCTGGCACCGGGTGAAGTCGGCCGAGCTGTGGCTGTGGCAGGGTGGTGGACCGGTGCTGCTGACGGTCGGCGGATCCGGCGACACCCCGGTGGCCCGATTCTCGTGCGGGCTCACGGTCGGCGGTCAGTACCTGGTCCGTCCGGATGAGTGGCAGCAGGCCGAGCCCGCGACCGACCGCGCGGTGCTGGTGGCGTGCGTGGTGTCGCCGGGCTTCGTGTTCGATGACTTCTCGCTGGCTGAGCCGGCGGAGGTGATGACGACGCCCGCCGACGAAGGCCCCGACGAGGACTGACAGGGATCGTCAGCGGGGCGAGATAGGGTTGCCCCGTGGCATTGGCGCTTTATCGAAAGTACCGGTCGGCGACCTTCTCCGAGGTCATCGGCCAAGAGCACGTGACCGCCCCGCTGATGCAGGCGCTCTCCGCGGGCCGGATCAATCACGCCTACCTGTTCTCCGGGCCGCGCGGCTGCGGAAAGACCTCCAGTGCGCGCATCCTGGCCCGGTCGCTGAACTGTGAGCAGGGCCCGACGCCGACTCCGTGCGGGGTCTGCGGATCGTGCAAGGACCTCGCGCCGAACGGCCCCGGTTCCATCGACGTCATCGAGATCGATGCCGCCAGCCACGGTGGGGTGGACGACGCCCGCGACCTTCGCGAACGCGCGTACTACGCCCCGGTTCGGGACCGCTACAAGGTCTACATCATCGACGAGGCCCACATGGTGACCACGCAGGGCTTCAACGCCCTGCTGAAGCTCGTCGAAGAGCCGCCGGACTTCCTGATCTTCATCTTCGCCACCACCGAGCCCGAGAAGGTGCTGCAGACCATCCGGTCGCGGACGCACCACTATCCGTTCCGGCTCATCCCGCCGTCGGTGCTGCGCGCCCACCTGGAGTGGATCTGCCAGGCCGAGGGCGCCACGGTCGAGCCCGCGGTGTTCCCGCTGGTCGTCCGGGCTGGGGCCGGCTCGGCGCGGGACTCGTTGTCGGTGCTGGACCAGTTGCTCGCCGGTGCGGGCTCCGAGGGCGTGACCTACGCCCGCGCGGTCGGGCTGCTCGGGGTCACCGACTCCGCGCTGCTGGACGACATGACCGATGCCCTGGCCGTCGGGGACGCCGCCGCGGTGTACGGAACCATCGACAGCGTGGTCGAGGCCGGCCACGATCCCCGCCGTTTCGCCGCCGACCTGCTGGACCGGTTGCGTGACCTGATCGTCCTGGACGCGGTGCCCGATGCGGTCAGCAAGGGCTTGATCGACTACGCCGGCGACCAGGCCGACCGGCTCGCCGACCAGTCGCGGCGGATCGGCATCGCGAGCCTGGTGCGCTTCGCCGACATCGCGCACACCACGCTCACGGACATGCGCGGCACCACCTCGCCGCGCCTGATGCTCGAGCTGCTGTGCGCCCGGATGTTGCTGCCCGACGCCGCCTCGGACTCGGCGGCGCTGCTGCAGCGACTGGAACGCCTCGAGCGACGGCAAGCCATGGACGCCGATGCCGCAGCCGGAACTCCAGCGCCTTCGGATCCGGTCGAGCCGCCGGCGAGGGACCGTACCGCCGGCCCGCCTGAGGTCAGCGAACCAGCACCTGAGTCGGCTGACAGCCCTCCCGACGAGGTTGCGCAGGAGCAGGTGGCTCCGCCGGCCCCGCCGGCCCCGCCGCCGGTGGCTCCCGCAGGTCTTCCCGCGGCGTCCCAGGCAAGTAGCGAGTCCACCGATCTGCGTCACCTGTGGCCCCAGGTCATGTTGGCGCTGCGCGACCGGAGCAAGGTCAAGTGGGCCATGATGAACGAGGTCCAGATCGCCTCGGTCGAGGGTGAGGTGGTCAGCCTGCAGGCCCCCGCGGGCCTGGCGCGACGAATCGCGGACGACAGCAACCTGGCCGTCCTGCGTGACGTGCTGCAATCGGTCGTCTTCGGTAACTGGCAGCTCACCGTGACCTCGGCGCCGTCGACAAACGGGTCCCCGGCCGCGCCCGCCGACAGGCCGCCCGCCGCCGATAGCGAGCCGATGCCCGAGCGGGCGAGCCGGCCCGCACGCCCGGCACGATCGGCACGGCCAGCCGCGAGTGAGCCCGTTCCCAGTCCGCCAGCAGCCGCGAACGACGGGGTGGACGAGGAGTCCGACGAGTTCCACCGGACCGACCGCAGCGGCGGCGATGCCGAGGCGGCAGCGATCGCGCTGTTGCAGAGCAGCCTCGGCGCGCGGCCCATGGAGGCGTCGTGACCGATCCCCAGCAGGCGCACATCCCGCTGCGGGTGTGCTTCGTGTGCACCGGCAACATTTGCCGCTCGCCAATGGGCGAGGTGGTGCTGTCGGCACGGCTGGCCGAGGCCGGGCTGGCCGACCTCATCGTGGTGGACAGTGCGGGTACTGGTCCCTGGCACGTTGGTAAGGACATGGACCCCCGGGCCCGAGTGACCTTGGTGGCACATGGCTATGACCCTGCCGCCCACGTGGCCAAGCAGTTCGGTGCCGAGGACTTCGCGACCCGTGATGTGGTGCTGGCCCTGGACAGCGGGCATCTCTCGCAGCTTCGCGAGCTGGCCGGGACCGCCGACGATCCGGACGCTGCCGCGGCGTCCATCGAGCTGCTGCGAAGCCACGACGCGGTGGCGGTAGCCGCTGGCGACCTCGACGTCCCCGACCCTTATTACGACGAGCTGCCCGCCTTCGAGCAGGCGCTGCGCGAGGTCGAGTCCGCCTGCGCCCGGCTGCCCGACGTGCTCCGTGAGCGGCTGGAAAGCAGGGTTCCGCTCTAGCGGGCCACGCACGTCGTGCTCAGGGCGAGCGGAAGTGCGCCCGGCCGTCACTCTCCGCTACGTCCGAGCGGCCACTGTCAGTCCCGGGCATTAGGCTGACGCACGTGCGGCTGGAGCCGTGCAATCACCGTGTTCAGCTCGAGGAGAGATCGACGTGCGACCAGGCGGTCAGCCCAACATGCAACAGCTGATGAAGCAGGCCCAGAAGATGCAGCAACAGCTCGCTGTCGCGCAGGCAGAGCTGGCCGAGACCGAGGTCGAGGGGGCCGCCGGTGGTGGCCTCGTCAGCGCCAAGGTGACCGGCAGCGGCGAGCTGCTCACCGTGACCATCGACCCGAAGGTCATCGACCCAGAGGATGCCGAGACGTTGCAGGACCTTGTCGTCGCGGCCGTCCGGGATGCCACCCACAACGCGAGCGCGCTTGCCTCTGAGAAGCTCGGCCCGCTGACCGGGGGCATGGGTGGAATGGGCATACCCGGCCTGTGATGTATGAAGGCGCCGTCCAGGATCTGATCGATGAGCTTGGGCGGCTTCCCGGCATCGGCCCGAAGAGCGCGCAGCGCATCGCGTTCCACATACTGTCCGCCGACTCCGCCGACGTGGATCGGCTGGCTGGCGTCTTGCGGCGGGTCAAGGCAGAGGTCAAGTTCTGTCGGATCTGCGGAAACGTGTCCGAGGGCGACGAGTGCCGGATCTGCCGTGATCCGCGCCGCGACGCGAGCATCATCTGTGTCGTCGAGGAGCCGAAGGATGTCATCGCCGTGGAGCGGACCCGGGAGTACCGGGGCCGTTACCACGTGCTCGGCGGCGCGATCAGTCCCATCGACGGCATCGGCCCGGATGACCTTCGGGTGCGTGAATTGCTGATGCGGCTCAGCGACGGCGCGGTGACCGAGCTGATCCTGGCAACCGATCCCAACCTCGAGGGTGAGGCCACCGCTACCTATCTCGCGCGGCTGATCAAGCCGATGGGCGTGACCGTCAGCAGGCTGGCGAGCGGACTTCCGGTCGGCGGGGACCTCGAATATGCCGACGAGGTGACGCTCGGGCGCGCGTTCTCCGGCCGACGGACGGTCGACTGAGCATGCCGACCAGAGCACGACACCGCTGTGCCCGAACCGGGTGGCCGGGCAACAGCGGCATCCGCCGGCTATGCGTCTCAGCGGTTGCGGGCGATCCGGTTGACGCCGCTCATCACCGCGCGGAGTGACGCGCCGACGATGGACTCGCTGATCCCGACCCCCCACAGCACCTGGTCACCGACCTCGATCTCGAGGTAGGCGGAGGCCTCGGCGTCCCCACCGGTAGTGAGAGCGTGCTCGGAATAGTCGAGCACCCGCAGGCCGACGCCACCGAGTCCCATGTCTGGTTCGGACACCGCCTGGCAGAAGGCATTGATCGGGCCGTTGCCGACGCCGGTGACGTCCCAGTCCTTACCGAAGGCCCGCACCCGGGCGTTCACCCGCGTCATGCCGTTGTCATCGGAGGACGAGAAGGACGTGAGGGCGAAGGTGGCGTCGGAGTCGAAGAGGTACTCGGCCTCGAAGATCGACCACATCGCCGCCGCATCCACCTCGCCGCCGGCATCGTCGGTGTGCCGCTGGATGACCTGGCTGAAGTCGATCTGCAGCCGCCGGGGCAGGTCCAGCTTGTGCTCGGTCTTCATGATGTAGGCGACGCCGCCCTTGCCGGACTGGCTGTTCACACGGATCACGGCCTCGTACGAGCGGCCGACGTCCTTGGGGTCGATGGGCAGGTACGGGATCTGCCACGGCATCTCGGCGACCGGCTTGCCTGTCGCACGCGCATCGGCTTCCAGGGCGTCGAAGCCCTTCTTGATGGCGTCCTGATGGGAACCGGAGAACGACGTGTACACCAGATCACCGGCGTACGGGTGGCGCTCGTGCACGCCGATCCGGTTGCAGTACTCGGCCGTCCGGCGGATCTCATCGATGTCTGAGAAGTCGATCTCGGGATCGACGCCCTGGCTGTACAGGTTCAGACCGAGGGTCACCAGGTCGACGTTGCCGGAGCGCTCACCATTGCCGAACAGGCAGCCCTCGATCCGGTCCGCCCCGGCCAGCACCGCCAATTCGGCATCCGCGACGGCCGTGCCCCGGTCGTTGTGGGTGTGCACAGACAGCGCGACATGGTCCCGGTTGGGCAGGTTGCGGCTCATCCACTCGATCTGGTCGGCGTAGACGTTGGGCGTCGAGCGCTCAACCGTGCAGGGCAGGTTCAGCACGATCTCACGGTCGGGGCCTGGCTGCCACACCCGCATCACCGCGTCGCAGATGTCGAGTGAGAAGTCGAGCTCGGTGTCCATGAAGATCTCAGGCGAGTACTCGTAGCCGAAGATGGTCGAGCCCGCACCGGCGAGCAGGTAGGTCTCGGCGTACTTCACCACGGCCTGGGTGCCTTGGGTCGCGATGGCACGGCACTCGTCCCGGCCGTCACCGGACAGTCCGAAGACCACCTTGCGGAAGACCGGCGCCGCGGCGTTGTACATATGGACGGTCGCCCGGGAAGCACCGACCAGCGACTGCACGGTGCGCTCGATCAGCTCTTCACGAGCCTGGGTCAGCACCGAGATCGTCACGTCGTCGGGAACCTTGCCGGACTCGATCAGCTCTCGGACGAAGTCGAAGTCCGTCTGGCTGGCGGCCGGAAAGCCGACCTCGATTTCTTTGTAGCCCATCCGCACCAGCAGGTCGAACATCGCGCGCTTGCGGGCGGTGTTCATCGGGTCGATGAGCGCCTGGTTTCCGTCGCGCAGGTCGGTGGACAGCCAGCGGGGTGCGCGGGTGATGGTGCGGGTGGGCCACTGCCGGTCCGGCAGGTCGATCGGCGGGAAGGCTGAGTAGCGGTGCACCGGCATGGCGGTCGGTTGCTGAGTGGTGCGACGCGGTGCGGTGCTGGGACGTTCAGACATGGCGGGTAGCTCCTAGCAGGCGGTGGGCCGGGGCAGTTCGGAAAAGGAGGAACTGGTCGGCGCAACACTTCGACCCGCGACGAGGGGCCGACCGGACCGGCTGGGATCAGAACCAGCGTCCTAGTGCCTCGTCACGGCTGCGAAGAAGGAGAACCGCGCGCATAATGGCCGCAACGTTACACGCCGGCCGGCGGCATGCCTGGTGCTGGCTGGTCCCTGGTCGCGGTCCAATCGGCACGGCGCTGATACGCTCGAAGCCGTTGCCCGAACTGCGCTTTACCGCAGAAAACCCGACGTCAGAGGCGGTTAAGGCCAGTGGAGCTCGAGTCGAGTGGGTTGAAAGCCCTCTACAGCAACAGGTTCGGCACCGAAGGCGAGCAGCGCCAGGATCTCTGGCAGGTGCTGTGTTCGGACTTCTTTCAGCAGTGGGTGCCTGAGGACGCGGTCGTCCTGGATCTTGCTGCTGGGCACTGTGAATTCATCAACAACATCCGGGCCGGACGGCGGATCGCGGTCGACCTCAACCCGGATGTGAAGCTTCGCGCGGCCGAGGGCGTCGAGACGCACGTCCAGCGTTCCAACGAGCTGACCGACCTTGCCCACCAGTCCGTCGACGTGGTGTTCATCAGCAACTTCTTTGAGCACATCAGCCGCGAGGTCATCCTGTCCACGCTGGTCGAAGTCCGCCGGGTCCTCAAACCAGGCGGACGCTTGCTGGTGCTGCAGCCCAACGTCCGCTACTGCGCGCGGGACTACTGGCAGTTCTTCGACCACATCACCCCGGTGGACGACCGCGCGCTCGTCGAGGCCTTCACCGCGACCGGCTATGACGTGGTGCGGTCGATCCCCCGCTTCCTTCCCTACACCACGAAGAGCTGGCTGCCCAGCGGGCCTGCGCTGGTTCGGCTCTACCTCAAAGTGCCGCTGGCCTGGCGGGTGCTCGGCGCCCAGGCTTTCATGGTGGCGACGCCGACCGCCGGCTGACTCAGCAGTGCGCGTGGCCGGCGGTTGTCGCGCGAATGCGGTAGATCCGGCGGGAGCCGAAGTGCTCGGCCAGCGTCAGCGGGCCAGTAGCGGCCAGCATCACGCTGAGGTCGCTGAGCTGGGGTCGGATCTGCGGGTCCTCGATGTCAGTCACGCCGTACTCCCGGGCCACGGCCACCACGTCCGCGACTGAGCCGGCGGGTATCTGCACCGATGGCACGCCGGTGGCCTGGGTGAATTCCCAGGGGTTGCGGGTCATCATCACCACGGGCCGGTCCAGGCACTTCTGCTCCCGCTTCAACGCCGGGCCGAGGTTGCTCGCAGCCTGACCGAATCCGTTGTTGTGGCGGACGACGGCCTTGCTGATGCGCGGCAGCGCCGCGATAGGTGACAGCACCAGCAGCGCGCAGCTGACCACTGTGATCGACTGCCGGAATCCGGAGCCGGCCAGCGCGACGAGCACGGCCACGATCGGTACGGCGGCAACCGTGACCATGCCCTTGACGGTTGCGCCGGCGCCTGCCACCACCGGGGCGACCAGGGCGTCGAACAAGAGCAGGGCCACGACGAAGCCGACCGGCACGAACCAGGACGAGCGCAGCGCGCCGAGGACCCGCTGACCCATCGGAGCGCTTCGGGGGGAGCGCCGCGAGATCAGCAGCGCCGCCAGTATCACCAGCACCACGGCGTCCGTCCTGGTAAAGGCGGAGAACGCGACGCGGACCTCATGTACCAGTGCGACAAACCGCAGATTCACGAACTGGACGATGCCAGTGCCAAACAGGCCGGAAAGGGAGCGGTCTATGTGCGGCGAGAACAGATCCTCGTTCTGGGTGATGAACGGAAACGAGGTGGCTGCCGGTGGCAACACGGCGCCGAAGTGTGACAGGTTTTCGTAGAAGTAGGGCGCGGCGACCGGCAGGTAGCCGAGCAGCAGCAGGCCTACCCGCACCTGCCAGTGACTGCGCTCCGTCCCCACCACGGCCGCGACACCGATGATGCCCACCAGGATCAGGCCCTCGCTGCGGGACATGGTCGCCAGAGCTGCCGCGGCGCCGGCCACCACCCATAGGGGCAACCGCCGGCGGGCGTGCACCGCCGCAGCCATAGCCGTCAGGCCGAAGGCGCCCAGGTAGACGGCGCTCTCTGTCTGCACCGCGAACATCGACACCACCGGTTGTGCCACGATGGCCACCGCGGCCACGGCTGGCGCCCAGAACGAGGTGGTGAAGGCCCGGGTCAGGGCATAGGTGCTCGCCGACATGACGGCGGCCATCACGACGCTGACGTCGATCGCGGCCGGCAGGTCGTGCCCAACGCCCAAGCCGAACGACATCAGTACCGAGGGCAGCGGAAGCCAGTAGTCGAAGGCGTAGTGCCGCAGGGGCGTGCCCGGTACCAGAAAGTGCCAGACGTAGTCGATCTGCGCACCGCGACCGGCGTGCAGATTCTGCGCGACGTTATAGAAGAACGCCGGATCGGCATGACCCGGGTACTTCGCTCCCCTGGCCACCTCAGCGCGGTAGAGCGATACCGCCAGCACCGTGAAGAACGCGGCAGTGGCAGCCAGCAACCTGGGAGCTCTGGCCGTCAGAGTCCAGCCGTCGAGCCAGGATGCCGGCCGGCCGGGCCGCTTGCCAGGCCTATCCCGTTCAGCCCTGGCCGGCGCGGCGGACGGAACCCCGCCGATTGCCTCGGCGGGGTCGCCGACTATGGATGCCATTGCGGCTCCCGCGGTGCGCCCTGTTATAGGCGGCCGTCGTTGATGGCTTGGGTGACCCAGGGGATGACTTCGTCGAGCATGGTGTCGAGGGTGGTGTTGCAGTGGATGCCGAGGATGTTCTTGGCTTTTTGGACGTCGGGTACTCGTTTTTGGACGTCGTATTCGTAGGCGTCGTCGCTGATGAGGTTGAGGGGGGTGTCGCCCTTGATCTTTTTCCAGATCACTTCGGCGAGTTGCCGAACGCTGGTGCTTTCGGGGGTGGAGATGTTGAAGTCGTTGTTGTGGGCGGCGTCGGAGGCCATGCATTCGATGATTCCTTTGGCGAGGTCGCCGCCGTAGGTGTAGTGCCGGACCTGGTTGCCCTCGCCCAGGATGTGCAGCGGGTCCTGGCCCTTGACGATCTTCTGCACCAGATCGGGAACGACGTGGCTCATGGCGAGTGTGACGTTGCCCGAAGAGATCTCGACGTCGCCCAGGGCGCGGCCCTCGCCGATGCCGACACAGTTGAACGGACGGATGATGGTGTAGGGCAGTTGGTATTGGTCCCAGGCGGCTTTGGCGAAGTACTCCACCGCGAGTTTCTGGAAGCCGTAGGACGACAGCGGTGGTGGGATCTTGCGCTCGTCACCCTCTGTGGAGGGCCAGTGCCCGGTCGACTCGAACACCATCGAGCTCGAGAGATAGGTGACCTTCTTCAGGCTGCCGTTGGTGTGCGCGGCGATCGCGGCGTCACACTGTGAGGCCATGATCCGCTCGTTGGTGGCGAGCAGGTCATAGGCGTAGGCGTGAAAGTAGGAGATGCCCCCGATCAGGGCCGCCCCGGCGATGAAGTGGTCACAGTCCATCAGCAGCTTGGTCATCAGGTCCACATCGCGGGCGTCGCCCTGGATGAAGGTGTAATCGGGGTGGTGGTCATAGGACTTCACAACCGGGCCGTACTTGGAGTAGTTGTCGATGCCGAGCACCGCGTAACCGCGGGCCAGCAGCTCCTCCACGACGTACCCGCCGATGAACCCGGCCGAGCCGGAGACCATGACCTTCTGCTGTGCCTCTTGGGTACTCACTATTTTCGCTTTCTGATCGGTTTGTTGTTCTGTTTAGCGATGGCTGCCGCGGCCACCGCGACCTGTTCGGGAGTCAGCGCCGGTCCGAACGCGAAGCGGTACCAGCGCAGGTACCGGGGAATCCACGCCGCCAGCTGAAAGTTCGACGACCCCATTGTGCGGTCGAGCCAGATGGTCGGCACCTCTGCCACCGGCCGGCGCAGTCGCCGCGCCTTGGCCGTCAGCTCCAGGCCGATCTCAAACCCGCTGCGGCTGTCGATGCCCACCTCGCGGATGAACTCGGTGGAGTAGGCCTTGAAGCTGTTCGTGGCATCCCGGGTACCGACCCGTCCGAATCCGCCCAGCGAGCGGCCTGCGCTCTTAGAGAGCAGGGTCTTGAACATCGGTCCGCCGACCTGCTGGCCGCCCGCGGAGTACCGCGACGCCGCCGCCACCACCACACCGCGGTCGACCAGTCGGGCCAGGGCGTCGATCTGGCGCGGGTCATCGCTGCCATCAGCCATCGTCACGACCACGACCGGGTTCTTCACCTGCTCGATGCCGAACCGGATCGCGTTCGCCGGTCCGGGGCCGTAGCTGCTGA
>JAABUS010001053.1_pt1 | contig 63865 bp, 64 predicted proteins | sample 5560161 | NCBI WGS metagenome assembly JAABUS01 (sample SAMN10711885, study PRJNA513376) | rock metagenome | isolation source: Antarctica rocks | place: Antarctica: Victoria Land, Trio Nunatak nord | collected 2016-01-04
TACACCAACAAGGACATCGACGCCCTGCCGATCACTCGCCACGACTTCCACGGAGACTGGAACTACACCTTCAGACCACAGCCCGACACGCCGTAGCGCCCTGACGTTGTTTCTCCGCGGGCCCTTACCTGGGGCCAGGCTGATCGCCCTGATCGGCCGGTGCGACACGTTCCCGCATGGGAACCGGCTCCGACGCGCCGAGCAACTCTTCGACCACGTCCTGGCACGCCTGGTCGGACGTCCCGCAGGGGATCGGCTTGTGGACGGTCGATGCCATCGCGTCCGAGCGGATGCAGACTCAGGATGTGCTACGAGAGGCGAGGCCCTGGGACCTGCCCGGCCTGCGCGAGCTGGAGCGGGCTGCCGGGGCCCCGTTCCGCGGCCTGGGCATGGCTGCCGTCGCCGACGATGAGCCACCCAGCGTCACTGAGTTGAGCGCGTTCCAAACCGACGACCGGGCCTGGGTTTGCACCGACACCGACGACGTCCCGGTGGCCTACCTGCTCGTCGATGTCGTCGATGACGAGGCGCACATCGAACAGGTTTCGGTGCACCCAAACCACGCTCGCCAACGGCTCGGCCAGCGGTTGATCGACCACGTCGAGACGTGGGCACGGGCCCGGGGACTGGCGTCGCTGATCTTGACAACCTATCGGGACGTGCCGTGGAACGGCCCGTACTACGCCCAGCTCGGTTTCCACGAGATCGAGGAGCCGGCGATCGGCCCCGGTCTGGGAGAACTCCGCCGAAAGGAAGCGGACCGTGGCCTGGACCGCTGGCCCCGTGTCGCCATGCGGCGCGGCATCTCCAATCTGTGAGCAACCCTGCTACGCCGACCTTGCTCCGGTAAACGATCGGATGCGGGACGCCTTCGACACAGGTTTCGATGCGTTGACAAGGCGGTCCCGGCGCCTTACAGCTGAGTTCGTTAAGGGCTGGTGCTCTCGTCGCTGTGGACTTCGAGCTCGAGGTCTACGAAGGAGGCGATGAGGGCGCGGTAGATGCGCTCCACGACCTCGGGCGAAGCCCCAGCCGGCACAGCCAGTAGGCGCATCCGCGAAATGACGGCGTCGACCCGGGCCGGTGCGCGGACCGCATCCTCGCCTTGGTTCCGCTTGAGCCTGCCGGCTTGCTCGACCCAGGCTTGACGTTCGCCGATGAGCTTGACGATGCGTTCGTCGATGACGTTGATCGCCTCGCGGATCTCGGTCAGGTCTGGGTTGGGGCGTGCGTCCACGCGCGAAGTGTACGAACTCTTTGGCCGTGCTCCTTGGGGCTTCGCTAGGCCGCGGCGGGAGGGCTCGAAGCTCAGGCGGGGCAGAATCGGTCGTCGGTGGCCTGCATGGTGCGCGTCAACGCATCCGGGGCCGGGTAGTGGCGGCGCAGGGTGAAGGCGTTTTCGGTGGGTCCGCGCCGTCGCAGGTGGCGAATGCGATCCTCTGCCTCCTCGACGCTGGGACGGGCTCCTGCGGGCACCCACCAGAGCGCGGTGGTGGCCTCGGCGACGGGGTGGAACCACTCGCGTCGTTGACGCATGATCGCGAGGTGGCGGCCGCTGAACACGAAGTCCGAGAGCGCCCGTGTGCTGGTCCAGGTGGTGAGGTTGACGATCACCCCGTGGCTGCCCGCGACGTCCCACCCGAAGCCCTCGACGTCAGTCGCGTTGCCACTCGGTCTGCAGCCGCCACACGAATCCCGGCGCCCGGTCGCCCTCGGCGTTCACCTCGTTCATGGGCCGATTCTATCGAGCCGAGGGTCACCCGCCCGTCTCCGTAGACGATCGGCTAGAGCGACACACTCCGCGGCGCTGTCAGTCGCGATGCCGCACGACGTTGACGACGTTGCCGTCTGGTGCGCGGACCAAGAACCGGCGCACGCCCCATGGTTCTGTCGTGATCGGGTGCACGATCTTGTAGCCGAGTTCAAGAGCTTCTATCACCTCATCGACGACATCCGGCGGGAACACCCGCGTCAGGACCCCGACCGAGACCAAGTCCGACAAGCGACGATCCGACTCAGGCTTCTTCCATCCAGCACGAGGCATACCGCCAAACTACACCGGTGTAAGTCTAACTGAACGGTATCGCGTCTAGTCCTGGTCGACGCAGCCCGCGGCCGCGCACCAATCGCCCGGACGGCAGCGACAAGACCCCGGGGGCACCCACACACCACGACCCCATGATCGACACGCTATCGCTGGCGTCGGGCCGTCGGGGGATCGGCGTCCGGGACGCGGCCCCGTTGTCTCAGACGCCGATCGAGTGGGGCGAGGGGCAGACCGCTCAGCGGCGGAACAGGGCGACGTTGAGGAAGTCTTCGTCGAACAGGTCGGCCCCGGCGGGGTGCGGTCTCGCTAGCCTCGGGCCGTGCGGATCCTGGTCACCTTCACCGGTGGGACGGGTCACGTCCTTCCGTTGCTGCCGTTCGCTCGCGCTCTACGCGCCCGGGGGCATGACGTCCTGGTCACCGGGCAGGAAGCGGTGCGTTCCGTCGTCGAGGGCGCGGGGTTCGCCTTCACGCCGAGCGGGGGCGCCACCCTGGCCGACCCGGGCGCCCGCGGGGAGCTGATAGCTGTTGACCGGACCCGCGAGGAAGTGGTGCTCGGGCAAGGTTTCGCCGGACGCACCGCACGCGCCCGGGTGCCGCGCCTGCTTGAGCTCGTCCGCGGGTGGCACGCAGACATGGTGCTTCGAGATGAGGTGGACTTCGGTGCTGTCGTGGCGGCCGAGCGTGCGGGGATCCCGCACGTGTCGGTGGTCGTGCTGGCGGCCGGGGGAATGCTCCGGCCCGACGTCGTGGCGCCGAGCCTGGACGGGCTGCGGGCCGAGCACGGCTTGGAGCCGGACCCCGGTCTGGCGCAGCTGCACCGCCACCTCACGCTCGTCCCGGTGCCACCGTCGTTCCGCGACCCCCAGCACCCGCTGCCCGCCACCGCCGTTCCGGTGCAACTGGCGGTCCTCTCGGATGAGGAACCGACACTGAACCACGAGGCATCGGCGGCGTTGGCGTGGCTGGACCGGAGGCAGGGCAGGCCGACCGTCCACGTGACGTTGGGGACCGTCTTCCACCAGGAGTCCGGCGACCTGTTCACCCGGGTGCTGGCCGGCCTCGGCGATAGAGGCGTGAACGTGGTGGTGACCGTGGGCCGCGAGATCGACCCGGCCGAGGTCGGACCCGGCGCGGACCACGTGCACGTCGCCCGCTACCTGCCGCAGGCTCTGCTGCTGCCGCACTGCGACGTGGTGGTTAACCACGGTGGCTCGGGCACGGTGGTCAATGCGCTCGCCCTTGGGGTCCCGCTGGTGCTGCTGCCGATGGGCGCCGACCAGCCCTGGAACGCAGACCGGTGCGAAGCGCTGGGGGTAGGTGTGGTGCTGGATCCCCTCACCGCGTCACCCACAGACATCGGTGCCGCCGTGGCGCAGGTGCTGAGCTCACCTCGACACCGGCGGGCTGCGTTGCGCCTGCGGGAGGAAGCGCTGTCGCTGCCGACCGCGGCCGAGGCCGCCGCCCTCGTGGAGCAGCTGCCCTGACCGGTGGGCGATCGTCTGCCGGACGAAGACGTAGGAACCGCCGGTTGGCGCCTAGCGTCTCGTGGTTGTCGACGCTGGTCTGCAACGATGCGGCATGCCTGAGGCCGTGTACGACCGCATCGGTGTGCACTACGGACGAGGTCGGCGGGCGGACCCTCGTTGGCAGGCCGAGGTGGATTCGGCCCTGGGCACAGCCCGGACCGTGGTCAACGTAGGCGCTGGGACCGGTTCGTACGAGCCGGCTGACCGCTGCGTGGTCTCCGTGGAGCCGTCCCGGACCATGATCGATCAGCGGCCGGCCGGCGCGGCGCCCGTGCTGCAGGCGACCGCCGAGGATCTGCCTCTGGCCGACGGCCAGTTCGACGTGGCGATGGCACTAGTGACGCTTCACCACTGGCGTGACTGGGCGGGCGGCCTACGCGAGATGCAACGCGTCGCCGACCGGGTCGTCGTTCTGCACTTCGACCCTGCGCTGCACGACGAGTTCTGGCTGGTCCGGGACTACCTACCGGAGCTCACGGAGCTTTCGGTCAAGATCCCGAGCGTGCAGCAGGTCGCCGCCGCACTCGGAGAGGACGTCGAGGTACGAACGCTGCCGGTGCCCTGGGACTGTGCTGACGGCTTCCTGCCCGCGTTTTGGCGACGACCGCAGGCCTACCAGGACCCCGCCGTGCAGCAGTCCATGTCGGGCCTGCAGCTGCTTGACCCGCGTGTGCTCACCCGAGGCATGACCCAGCTGCGGGTCGACCTCGAGGACGGCACCTGGCAGCGCAAGAACAATGGCTTGCTCGAGCTGAACGCCCTCGACGTGGGGTGGCGGCTCATCTCCACTGCTACGAAACTCAGAGGCGACCCGAACGGGAGCTGAGGCTTCCCCGCAAGACGATCGTCGGCTGGGACGGGGGTCAAGCCATGCAGCCGCGCTCGGCAGGGGCCGCAGCGGCGTGTTCGAGGTCGGCGCACTGACCGTCGGCAGAGCTATGCCTCGTACGAGTGCCCGTGGCGCCTTGAAGCACCCCTACGCGACGTAGAGCGCTGCCTACTGGAAGGGCTCGGCGACATTCAGACCCCGGCGGCGCGCTGCCTCGGCCAGCTGTCGATCGGCGCTCGCCAAGACTGTGGCCTGCCCGGTGACGGCTGCCGCCAGGTGCACGGCGTCGTAACCGCGGAGGCCATCGCGTTCAGCAACATCGCCTGCGGCGCGCACGAGTGCAGTGTCCACGACGATGATGCTCACTTGCTGCCAGAGCAACTCGAGCTGGTCCTTCGCGGTTCGCGACGCGGCTGCGTCGAGACGCCCATTCCGTTGCGCGGCGGCGAGCGCCGCGCGTGCTTCCACGTAGGCAAGCTCGGCACAGACCACGTAGTCCGAGTCGAGCCAGAGTCGCTCCGACTCGGACCGGTAGGTCTCGTCGTCTACCAGGAGCTTCATCAGGATCGACGTGTCGAAATAGGTGATCACCGCCGCTGGTCGGCGACCTCAGCGTCCAGGGAACTGCTGCCGGCAAGTTTCACCCGCCCGACCGGCAGGCGCCGAACCGTGCCCCGCGGTGGCCGCACGATGCCCGCCTCGACGAGGGCGGTCATCCGCTCGACATCCGCCCCCACCGGGATCAACCTGGCGATCGGCCGGCCGTGCTCGGTGACCATGAGCTCCTCGCCGCGCTTGACTCGGTCGAGATGCGCGCTCAGCCGATTCTTCAGGTCACGCACGCCCACGACGGCCGCGTCGATGGATGTAGCCTCTTCCATGCGTTCATTGTAGACGCACAAGTCGTCGGTACAGCACCGTCCCGTAGACCGATCGAGGTCCGAGTCAGTGACTACCGGATCCTCTACACGATCGCGGACGATGTCTTGGTGGTCGTCGTTGTCACTCAGCGGATCGACTCGGGGCCGAGTAGGAGCAGCGCCCGGATGTGGTGAGCGTGGTCGGATGAGCCCAGATCAAACCCCAGGCGATTGAGCACAGCCAACGCGCCCGCGTTGCCGACGGTGGTGTTTGCCTGCACCGCGCTGGCCTCGGTTGCGGCAGCCTCGCGCAGCACCGCGGCTGTGGCCGCTCGGCCGACTCCGCTACCACGGGCACCACGCGTCAGCCACACGCCGATCTCCAGAACGCCGTGCTCTTGGGTGCGCTTCAGACGTACCGAACCCACGACGCGCCCGTCGATAATCACGGCCCAGGTGGCCTCGCCAGACGGACCAGCCAGCCCGGCGCGGCGGTCGCGGTGGAAGTCTCGCAGCCAAGCGATTCGCGTCGGTGTCCATGAGCGACCAGCTGTCAGTGCCGGCGTCACCTCGTCGGCGGCGGCTTCGCTGGTGGCGGCCTGAACGAGATGCTCCAGCACGGTGTTATCCACAGCGACCAGGACAACCGAGGGGACGTCCTCGCCAGCCACGGCAACGATTCTAGGGGGCCACCACGCCGACCCGGGTTGTGAGCGCTCACCACTGCGCGGGTGGCGTCGTCGACATGACCGGCTGGCCGACCCCGACGCCGTCGATGTCAACGTCGCGCGCAGTGAACCACTACGCCATCGTGGCTAACTTGATGGAAGGCTTCGTCGGCGACCTGGTTTGCGCGGGCGTTGCCGCGGCCACTCACGAGTAGCCCCTGACAACCTTCACTTGACGACCTTGATGCCGTAGCGCTTGCTCCTTACGCTGGAGAGCCAGCCAGGAGGTGGCCATGGCAAAGGCGGCAGGCAGCGGCAACTCCCGAGCCGGCAACGGAGGGCAGGACGTCGTGCATTGCACCTCCGGCTTCGTCACGAGCCCGCTCGCGAACCTAGCCAGCCGCAAGGCCGCCGGGTTCCGAGTCACGACCGAGCTGTCGGACATGACGCCGTACAACACCCCGCGCGCGTACGCCCGGCTGTTGGACGCTGCCCGCAAGGCCGGACCGGTGATTCTCGCAATGTGGGTAACACCCATACACCCACTCGAGGTAGGCTAGGTGAAACGAACCGCGAGGAGGGATCAGCATGAGCGCACTTGCCGGCTTCGAGCCAGTGGCCGAAGTTGCAGCCGACGACCGGGCGCGGATCGCGTTCGGGCGCGCTGGTGTACACCGCAACGACCGGTTCTTGGTCTCCACCCGCGCGACCGGTGAAATCCTGCTGACCCCGCTGGCGAGCATCCCGAAGCGTGAACTGCTGGTGTGGGAGGATGATGCGCTGCGTGAGTCACTGCTACGCGGCCTCGCTGACGCCTCCCAAGGCCGCGTGAGTCGCCGAGACGACCTGCTCGATGACGCCGGATCGTGAGCGCGCCCCCCTTCGCGCTCGCGTACACCGATGAGGCCCTTCGCGTCTTGGGCGACCTCGCCAAGCCCGCCTACACCGCGAAGTTGAAGAAGGCCAAGAAGACGCTGCGGCTGCTCCACGACGTCAGGCCCAGTCATCCAGGCCTGAACTGCCATAAGTACCAGTCACTAACCGGGCCCAACGGCGAGGACGTATGGGAGTCCTACCTCGAGAACAGAACCCCGGGCGCCTGGCGCATTTGGTGGCTGTACGGCCCCACGCCGGACACCCTCACCGTTCTCACCCTCGGGCCGCACCCGTAATGACAGCTGGTGGCGGTCGCTGATCGGCGACCCTGACGACAATGTCCTGGGCTGCCCTTCGCGGCAGCCAACGTGGGACGACAGCGCACGCCCAGGCAGCCTCGAGAGGCCGGCCGCCCTCTGGGAAGAGACCATCGATGTCCGATTACATCGCGTCGCAGCAAGCAACGTGGTTGATGCCACCGTGGCGCCAGCTGTCCTTCTCGTTCGCGCCCGTTCGTCTCCTGTGTGAGGCTCGGCGACAGGCGCCGCGCCCACCGGACCAAGGAGACCCCGATGCCCAGCTACGCCGCCATCCTCTACACCCACGACGCCGACTGGACCGCCCCCGAACACGCCCCGGAGATGGCCGAGTACGGCGCGTTCGGAGCCGTCGCCGGGGCGGCCGTCACCGGGGGCGCCGCCCTGCACCCCACCGCCACGGCCACCACCGTCCGGGTGAGCGGCGGCAAGGGCGGTGACGTCCTCACCACCGACGGACCGTTCGCGGAGGCCACGGAGGTGCTGGCCGGCTTCTACCTGCTCGACGCCCCGGACCTCGACGCAGCCGTGGCGTTGGCCGCGCAGATCCCGGCCGCCTGGAACGGCGCGGTCGAGCTGCGCCCGGTGATCCCCATGGGCGGGTGAGCTCCCCGGCCGACCGGCTCGCCGCGCTGGTGCGCGACGAGGGCCGCCGCGTCCTGGCGACCCTCGTCCGCACCACCGGCAGCCTGACCGTGGCCGAGGACGCCGTCTCCGAGGCGGTGCTCACGGCCCTGCAGCGGTGGCCCGTGGACGGCGTCCCGGACGAGCCGCGGGCGTGGCTTACCACCGTCGCCCGCCGCAAAGCGCTGGATGTGCTCCGGCGCGAAGCCACCCGGGGGAGCAGGGAGCAGGCGGCCGTGGAGCTGGCCGGGCCGTGCGAGCCGCCGGAGCACCAGGTGGTCGACGACGACGTGCTGCGGCTGGTGTTCACCTGCTGCCACCCGGCGCTGTCGACAGACACCCAGGTCGCGCTGAGCCTGCGGACGCTGTGCGGACTCAGCACGGCCGACGTCGCCCGGCTGCTGCTGCTGCCGGAGGCCACCGCGGCCAAACGGATCACCCGCGCCAAGCAGAAGATCGCGGCGGCCCGCATCCCCTACCGGGTGCCGTCGGCCGCCGAGCTGCCGTCGCGGCTGGATGCGGTCGCCACGGTCGTGCACCTGGTGTTCACCGCCGGGCACCACGGTGGGCACGAGGTCGTCCGACCGCAGCTCTGCGACGAGGCGATCCGGCTGGCCCGGCTGCTCGTGGCGCTGATGCCCGACGAGTCGTCGCTGCAAGGTTTGCTCGCTCTGCTGCTGCTGACCGATGCCCGCCGCGCCACCCGCTCCGACGCCGAGGGGCGGCTGGTGCTGCTGGCCGACCAGGACCGTGCCCGCTGGGACCGCTCCGCGATCGACGAGGGGTGCGTGCTCGTGGAGCAGGCTTTGCGCCGCAGCCGGTTGCGGTCCGGCCGGTTCGAGCTACAGGCCGCCATCGCCGCCTGCCACGCCAGTGCGCCGGCGTATCCCGACACCGACTGGGCCGACGTCCTCGCGCTGTACGACGCGCTGCTGCGGGTGGAGGACACCCCCGTCGTGCGGCTGAACCGGGCCGTGGCCGTCGGGGAGCTCCGGGGTGCCGCCGCCGGACTCGCGGAGGTCGACGCCGTCACGGGACTGGAGCGCTGGCACCTCTGGCACGCTTGCCGGGCGCAGCTGCTGGCTCGGCTGGGCCGTCTGGACGAGGCCGATGCCGCTTACCGGGCTGCTCTGGACTGCGACCCGACCCCTGCCGAGGCCGCATTCCTGCACGCTCGGGTCGGCTCGTAAGCGGTGTCGGTTGGCCCGCGGGTGAGGCTTGTTAACGATCCAGACGGTTTCGGGGGCCCGACGTCGTGGCCCAATGAGTCTGGGTGGCGTCGAACGGGCTGGTGAGCAGGATCATCGAGGCTTCGTCGGGGACCAGGAACGCCACCGCGTACGCGACGTCCGCCGCTTGAGCTCCGCCTCGTCCGCCACCCCGAGGCCGTCACCCTCGCCCCGGGCAGCGCGGTCCCTGTCGGCCCAGTTCCCGAGCGTGCCCGGGTTGACCCCCAAGTCACGGGCGATCACCGCGATCGGTTTCTTGGTCTCCCTGACGATCCGGACAGCCCCCTCACGGAACTCCGGGTGGAACTTCCTTCGAATCTCTGGCATTACTACTCCCTATAGTCCATGCCTCCACGATTTTGGGGGATGCTCAGCCCCACCTCTCCGCGGCCAGTAGAGACCCGGGCATCCGCACATGCCGATGACGGTGAGTTGCGCTGGCCCTTGCTTCGCCGCTCACGAAGCGCCACAATTGTGGTCATGAGCGTTGAGCCACTCCGCCAGGTCCGAGACCACTTCAGTGACGTCGTCGACCGGGTCGAGCGTGAGCACGAGCGGGTCATCGTCACCCGCAACGGGCGTGCCGCTGCCGTCATCGTCAGCCCGGAGGACCTCGCCGAGCTTGAGGAGACCCTCGCGGTCCTCAGCGACCCCGACGCGTTGGCGGACATCCGCGAGGCGGACGCCGCGTACGCCGCCGATGACGTTGTCCGCGGCGTTGAGGCCGCCTGCGCACTGCGCCCGTGACCGAGCCCGAGCCCGAGCCCTACGAGCTGGTCCTGACCCCGCCGGCAGCTCGCGCGATCCGCACCGGGTTACCCAAGGCCGTGGCGGCAGCCGTGATCGAGTTCGTCACCGCAGCGTTGGTCGAGAACCCGCACAGGGTCGGCAAGCAGTTGCGTGGTGACCTTGCCAGCATCCGCTCGGCCCGGCGCGGCACCTACCGGGTGCTCTACCGAATCGACGATTTTCGTCACGAGGTCGTCGTCCTACGCATCGAACACCGCAGTGCGGCCTACCGCCCGCGGTGAGCGCGCATGCCGCGATCCGCGCCACCCGCGGTCACAGCCTGCCGCAGGGACCACCCCCACCCCACCAGCGTCACCTCGACGGCGAAAGGGTCGCTGGAATCCGACGGCGTGGTCCCGTTCGCGGATTCCGGTCGTGCCCTGACGGAGCCGTCGGCAAGGATGGGCGGCGGGGCGAGTCCCAACGCGACAACGGAGGTAAGCAGTGCAACAGGTACGACTCGGCAACACCGGCCTGGAAGTTTCCCAGATCTGCCTGGGATGCATGAGTTACGGCGAGCCCGACCGGGGCACCCACCCGTGGAGCCTGCCCGAGGAGCCCAGCCGCACCTTCATCAAGCGGGCATTGGAGCTGGGTATCACCTTCTTCGACACCGCCAACGTCTACTCCGCCGGTTCCAGCGAGGAGATCGTTGGAAAAGCGTTGCGGGACTTCGCTCGTCGTGACGAGATCGTGCTCGCCACCAAGGTGCACGGTCGGATGCACGATGGACCCAACGGAGCCGGGTTGTCCCGCAAGGCGATTCTCAGCGAGATCGACCAGAGCCTGCGGCGCTTGGGTACTGACTTCATCGACCTCTACCAAATCCACCGCTGGGACCCGCACACCCTCATTGAGGAAACGATGGAGACGCTGCACGAGGTCGTGAAGGCCGGCAAGGCACGGTATTTGGGCGCGTCGTCGATGTGGGCGTGGCAGTTCAGCAAAGCGCAGCACGTGGCCGAGGCTCACGGCTGGACCAGGTTCGTGTCCATGCAGAACCACCTCAACCTGCTGCACCGCGAAGAGCAGCGGGAGATGCTGCCGCTGTGCGTCGATCAAGGCGTGGGGGTGATTCCGTGGAGCCCGCTGGCCCGCGGCAAGCTGACCCGGCCCTGGGAGGTAGAGACCACCCGCTCCGGCACCGACGCGTTCGGCAAGTCGTTGTACGGCACCGACGCCACCGCGGAGGCCGACCGCGCGGTGGTGCAGCGCGTGGCCGCGGTGGCCGAAGGCCGAGGTGTGCCCATGGCTCAGGTGGCGCTGGCCTGGGTGTCGCAGGTGCCCGGTGTCACGGCCCCCATCGTGGGTGCCACCAGGCCCGAGCACCTCGACGACGCGGTGGCCTCGACCGGCATCACCCTCACCGCGGAGGAGGTCGCGCAGCTGGAGGAGCCCTACCTACCGCACGCCCCGGCTGGATTCAGCTGATCAACCCGTCGAGGCGAGTTCACGGCTGATCACCAGGCGCTGAATCTGGTTGGTGCCCTCGAAGATCTGCATGATCTTGGCTTCGCGCATGTAACGCTCCAGCGGGAAGTCGCGGGTGTAGCCGTAGCCGCCGAGGACCTGGACGGCGTCGGTGGTGACCTTCATGGCAGCGTCGGTGGCCACCAGCTTGGCCACCGACGCCTGCCGGCTGTAGGGGCGCCCGGCGTCGCGGCGGCGAGCCGCGTCCAGGTAGGTGGCGCGGGCGGAGTCCACCGCCGCCGCCATGTCGGCCAGCAGGAAACCCAACCCTTGGTGGTCGATGATGCGGCGCCCGAACGTGGTGCGCTGCTTCGCATAGGCCACCGCGTCCACCAGCGCCCCCTGGGCCAGACCGACCGCGACCGCGGCGATACCCAGGCGTCCGGAGTCCAGCGCCGCGAACGCGATGGGCAGCCCCTGGCCTGGTGCGCCCAGCAGCCGGTCGGCGTCGAGGAACGCGTTGTCGTAGTGAGCGCTGGTGGTGGGGATCGCCCGCAGGCCCATCTTCTCCTCGGGCCGACCGAAGCTCAGCCCGTCGGTGTCCCCGGCCACCAGGAAGCAGGACACCCCGCGCGGGCCGTCCTCGGAGGTGCGCAGAAACGTCACGTAGAAGTCTGCCTTGCCCCCGTTGGTGATCCACGCCTTGCTGCCACTGACCCGGTAACCGTCCTCGGTGGGCACCGCCTTGCAGCTCAGCGCCGCCGCGTCGGACCCGGCGTGCGCTTCGGAAAGGCTGTAGGCGCCGAGCAGCCCGCCGGCGAGCATCTCCGGCAGCCACCGCTGTTGCTGTTGCGACGTTCCGAAGGTGGCCAGCGGGAAGCAGGACAACCCGTGCACGCTCGTGGCCACGGCGACCGCCGCCCACGCTGCGCCGAGCTCTTCCAACACCTGCAGGTACACCTCGTAGGGCTGCCCGCCGCCGCCGAACTCCTCCGGGTAGGGCAGCCCGAGCAGTCCGGCGGCGCCCAGGGTGGGGAACAGGCCCTCGGGGAACGTCTCGTCGGCTTCATGCCGGGCTGCCCGTGGTTGTAGCTCCTTCTCGGCCAGCTCACGGGTGAGCGCCAGCAGGTCCTCGGCCTCGGGAGTGGGCAGCATGCGGTCGACAGGCACGGGTGTGGCTCCTCAGGTCGGGTCGGGCTGGAGTCGGGCGGTGCGGCGTAACCAGGCCAGGCCCAGGACCGGCAGCACCACCGGGATGAAGCCGTAGCCCTGTCCGTAGTCCGACCACACCGTCGCCTCGGGGAACAATCCCGGCTGCATCAGGCTGAGCGTGCCCACCAGTAGGACGCCCGCCAGTTCCAGGATCAGACTGGCCGTCGCTACTGCCCGGGTGGTGCGGGTGCCGGTGGCCAAACAGAAGGTGGCGAGTAGGTACACCACTGCCGCCACCGCCGAGAGCGCGAAGGCCAGCGGCGCGACGGAGAACCGGGTGCTGATCTGCACCGCCGAGCGTGCGGTCGCGGCCAGGGCGAACACCCCGTACACGGCGATCAGCAGCCGCCCGGGACCTGACCGGGTGGCCGCCGCGGTGCGCTGCTCGCTGGTGCTGGGTTCGGTGGCGTCAGACACGGGCGGACCAGATGACGTTCATGCGGGCAATCATCACCGGCACGGTCACCAGGCCGATCAGCACCACTGCAGCACCCCAACGCGAGCGGTCATTGAGCCCCCAGACCAGCGCGATCGGCAGGATGAGCGGCAGGGTGAGCCCGTACCCGGTCAGCGAGAAGGCATCCAGGCGCTGCGCGGTGGTGAACGCGAGCACTGTGCTCAGCACCGCCTGCACCAGCAACCCGGCCTCCAGGATTCCGAGCGCGCCGAGGAACATCCTGGTCATCCGCGCGCCCAGCAGCAACGGCCGATTGGCCACCACCAGTACCAGCGTCCACACCGCGCCCGACAGGCTCGCCACGGACAACACGTTTGCCAGCGGCTGGAACACCATCGCACCGTAGCCGGTACCGCGGGCGTACCGTCCGCCTGGGGAGGTGATCATGAAACCCGGACGTGGCGTCTTCCGGCGCGGGGTGGTGGTGCCAGACGTGCTGGGGATGACCGTGCCCGAGGCCCGCGAGGCCGCACAGCGGGCCGGGCTGATTCTGACGGCGCTGGACCCGGACGGGCCGCCGATGTCGATGCTCGCCGGTCCCGGCTGGTGGGTCGTCACCTCCCAGTCCCCGCGTCCCGGCGAGCACGCCCGCCGTCGGGATGCGCTGGCGGTGCGCGCGCAGGAGCGGCCCGATGACGGTTTCGGTGGGGTACGGGAGCCGAGGCGTCCCCGGCCCGATCCGATCAGCCTGCACGCCGAGCCCGACCTGGCCGGGGAAGGCCGTTAGCGCGCGGTCCACGCCAGCAGCTGCTCGAGCGGCCAGGTGTTCACCACTCGCTCGGCCGGCACCCCGCATTGCTCGGCCCGCGTGCAGCCGTAGGCCTGCCAGTCCAGCTGACCAGGAGCGTGCGCGTCGGTGTCGATGCTGAACAGGCACCCGGCGTGCACGGCCAGTCGCAGTAGTCGACGCGGTGGGTCCAGCCGCTCGGGTCGGCTGTTGATCTCCACCGCCACGCCGTGCTCGGCGCAGGCGGCGAACACCGCGTCGGCGTCGAAGTCGCTCTCGGGCCGGGTGCCGCGGCCGCCGGTGACCAACCGCCCGGTGCAGTGTCCCAGCACGTCGGTGTGTGGGTTGCGCACCGCGGCGAGCATCCGGGCGGTCATGGTGTCCCGGTCGCTGCGCAGCTTGGAGTGCACCGAGGCCACCACGACGTCCACCCTGGCGAGCAGCTCGTCGGTCTGGTCCAGGCTGCCGTCGTCGTTGATGTCGCATTCGATGCCGCTGAGCAGCCGAAACGGTGCCAGCTGGTCGTTCAGCACGGCCACGAGCTCCAGCTGGCGTTCCAGCCGCTCGGCGGTCAAACCATGCGCCACCGTGAGGCGGGGGGAGTGGTCGGTCAGCGCGAGGTACTCATGGCCCAGCTCCACGGCCGTGGCCGCCATCTCCGGGACGGGGGAGCCGCCGTCGCTCCAATCGCTGTGGGTGTGCAGGTCACCGCGCAGGGACTGCAACAACTGCTCCCCGCCAACGGACAGCGGGCCCGCGCCCTGCTCCAGCCGCGCCAGGTACTCCGGCACCTGCCCGGCGTGAGCCTGCTGCGCCACGGTCGCCGTCTTCGGGCCGATGCCCGTCAGCTCGGTCAGCGTCTGGTTGCGCAACCGCTGGGCCAGTTCCGCCTGGGGCAGCTGGACCAGCACCAGGGCCGCGGTACGGAATGCCTGCACCCGGTGGGTGGATTCCCGGGAGCGCTCCAGCAGGAACGCGGTGCGTCGTAAGGCTGCCACCGGGTCCACCCCGTGATGGTAAGCAACCGGTTCAGTCGCGCTGGCGCACGGTCCGCATCAGCCCCTCCTGCACCACGGCGGCGACCAGGTGCCCACGCTGGTCGAAGATCCGGCCCTGCGTCAGTGCCCGACCGAAGCCCGCCGACGGCGACGTCTGGTCGTAGAGCAACCACTCGTCGGCGCGGAAGGGCCGCAGAAACCACAGCGCGTGGTCCAGGGACGCTCCCTGGGTGAGGACGTCGGGGTGCGGCACCCGCGCCGAACCGAGCAGCGTCATGTCGCTCATGTAGGCCAAGGCACACACATGGAACACCGGCTCGTCCGGGAGCCCGTGCCGGTAGCGGATCCAGACCTGCTGCTGGGCAGCCACACCCGGACGGGTGTGTACCCGGGCCGCGGGCACCTGCCGAATGTCCCAGTCCGGCCATTCCCTCGCATACCACGCCTCCTGCTGCGCCCCGGGCGAGGCGAGGTCGTCGAGTTCATCGGGGCCGGGCACCTCGGGGGCCCGGTCCTGGTGCTCGGGCCCGTCGTCACCGGTGTGGAAGGAGGCCGACATCGAAAAGATCGCCCGGTCGTCCTGCACACCGGTCACCCGCCGGGTACAGAATGACCGGCCGTCGCGCACCCGGTCGACCACATACTCGGTGGGCACACTCGGTTGACCGGGCCGCAGGAAGTACCCGTGCAGGGAGTGCACGCTCAGCTGCGCCGACACCGTGCGCGCGGCCGCCACCAACGCCTGCCCGGCGACCTGACCGCCGAACGTGCGTTGCAGGTTGGTGGCCGGCGAGCTGCCCCGGAAGACGTCGGCGGTGACCTGCTCGATCTGCAGGACTTCGTGGATCGTGGCCACTGGGCTCCTCATCGGGTGGGGCGAGACGGCGCGGATAGCGTCTCATCCCCGGGCCTGATGGTGCCGAGGGTTGCCCCCTCCGCGACACTGGGCAGGTGAGCGCACCTGAGCAGCACCGACCGCCTGTCTACGCCTGCGCCGCGGGAGCGGTGCTGCATGCCCACGCGGCGAACACTCTGGAGCCCGCGGTGCTGCTGCACACCTTCCTCCCGGTGGACGCGGTCGAACGATTGCGTGGGGCTGACGCCCGGGTGGACGTGCATTCCGACGGCGCCGGCTCCCCGACGGTCAGCGTTCGGGTGTTGGTCGACGGCCACTCGCTGACCTGGCAGCTGCCGGTGGCCCCACTGGTGGCGGCGCTGCCGGGCCAGGCCGGTGACGACGGCAGGGTGGTTCTGCTGGCCGTGGTCGATGCTGAGCCGGCCGCGAACTTCTGGGCGGAACCGGTGGACTGCGAGCGCCTTGCCGCCGAGTTGGCGCTGCCGGTGGGGGAGGTGGTCGACGCCCTCCGGGGACGCCTCGCGCCGTGGCTGGCCGACGACGTCGACCTGTTGTTGCACGACGACGCACACGACCACGCCGCCGACCAGTCGCCGGAGCAGCTGCTGGCGTCGGCGGTACTGGCGCACTATCACCGAGAGTTCGACGCGGAGCAGACCACGACTCGCCTTGTTCGGGGGCTCGCATACGGACCGCCGGAGTTCCAGGCCACCCTGGGTCAGCTGATGTCTGTCGCACTGGGCACTGCGGTGTCGGCCACGGGGCAGGCGGCGGTATCGGCTGTTCTCGCCGAGACCGGTCCCTTCGAGGACGAGGTGATCCGACTGCTCTCCGACGTGCCCGGCGCCCCCGCCGGTGCCGTCGGCGTCGGCGAGGTGCTGTTGGCCGGCGCGGACCGTGACGAGACCGTGCGTGCGGCGGTCAGTGTGGTCGCCCGGCTCGCCCGCACGGCCTTCGGCGCCGACCTCGCCGACGACGAGCTGCTGCAGCGGCTGGACATGGTCGACGACGCGGCCCTCGCCACCCTGGCCGGTCTGTGGGTACGCCTGGCCGTGGCGGCGGTCGACGGTCCCGACGGCGACGAGGCGACGGTTCGGGAGGTGGCGCACGAGGTCCGCGCCGCCGGCCGACCGGGCGCTACCTGGTTGCGGCGGGTTGCCAGCACCCTGGCCGAGCAGACCCAGGAGGTGGCTGGCCGCCTGGTGCACCGGGTTGGCGCTCCGCTGGAGCTGGTGCGGACGGCAATGCTGGCGGAGTCGGAGACCAGCGACGACGCACCACTGGTGCACGCCTGCGTCCAATTGGCCCGGTTCACCCGTGGCCGGGCCGCCGTCGCAGCAGCATCGTGGGCGGAGGTCCCGCTGTCGGCCGCGGTGCAGTCGGTCGGCGCAGCGCTGGCCGACGGTCTGGCGGCGAGCACCGGCGTCGAGCTGCTGGCCGGTCTGCTCGAGCCGGACCTGGATGCAGCCGAGGCCGTGGACGCGTTCGTCTGCGCCACCGCGCAGGTACTGGTGCAGCTGGAGCCGGCGCAGGGCGCAGAATCGTTCGGCGAGAACGTGTCCGGCGCTCTGAATGCCCTACCCCCCGGAGCACGGGCACCGCGATGGCTGCTGGTCGGCTGCTTGCGGGGCGCGCACGCCCACGACCCGGCGGCCCCCGACCTTGCGCCGGTGCTGATCGCCGAACCCTCGGCGGACGTGCACCGGGCAGCCGAACGCGCCGGGGTGCGGGGGGTACTCCGCGACGGGCTCACCTGCCTGGGCGCGGTGGTCGAGGGCTTCGGTCCAGCTGCGAACGTCACCCCCGAGGAGATGTTCGCCTTTGTCCTGCCGGCCGCGCTCGCCGAGCACGACCTGCTGCGTCGAGCGCGGTGAGCCGCTGCCGGCTCAGATGACCTCGTGCGGGTACTGCTCCGATCGGTGCTGAAAGGACAGCACGGCGGGGTTGCGCACCACCCCGTCCTGGATCTCGATCGCGCGTGCCACCGTCGGGTCCGCCAGCCACGCGGTGGGACCGCCCAACACCGTCGCCAGGTGCGGCAGCAGCGCCTCGCTGATCTCCCAGGAGGCGGAGTTCCACAGATAGGACGGGCTGTGGTCCACGGCGTAGTACTGCACGCGCCCACCGACGGTGAACATCGGGTCGGCGAACGTCGTCGGCCGCGCCCAGCTGAAACCCATCCCCTCGTCGCAGGAGACGTCGACCACCAACGTCCCCGGGGCCAGCGTGGCGATGTCGTGCTCCTGCAGGAAGATCAGCGGGTCGTCGGTGTCCTGCAGCACGCAGTTGACGATGATGTCGTGCTCGGCGAGGAACTCCGGCAGCGGCATCGGGCCGTCCGGGGTGAGCACGGTGCTGCCATGTGCGTCGTGCTCGAAGCGCACGATGTTGGCCGAGTGGATGGGAGAGCCCACCGCGGCCACTTCGCGGTGCGTCAGCACGTGCACGTCGTGCACCCCATGGGCGTTCAGTGCGGTCACAGCACCCCGGGCCGTTGCCCCGAAGCCGATCACCGCTGCACGCAGCCGTTGGCCGTAGTCCCCGGTGGACCCGGTGAGCGCCAGGGCGTGCAGCACCGAGCTGTACCCGGCCAGCTCGTTGTTCTTGTGGAACACGTGCAGCCCGAAGGAACCGTCGTCACCCCAGTGGTTCATCGCCTCGAACGCGATCAACGTGAGCTGCCGGTCGATGGCCAACTGGGTGAGCTCGGGGTCCTGCACACAGTGCGGCCAGCCCCAGAGGATCCCACCCGTGCGTAGCTCGGCGACGTCGGCGGCCAGCGGCTTGGCCAGCAACACGATGTCGCACTCGGCGATCAGTTCCGCGCGGGTACGCAAGCCCGCCACCTCGGGAGCAAGGTCGGAGTCGGCTACGCCGAACCGCTCACCGTAACCGTGCTCGAGGTAGGTCCGGGCACGCAGCTCGGGCTCGATCCGGTTCAGGTGGGCCGGGTGGATCGGCAGCCGCCGCTCGTCGGGTTTGCGCGAGGTGGCAACGACGCCGAGGGTGAGCTGGTCCACTAAGGAGTTCCTTCAGGCGGAGGTTCACCGCGCTGACGCCGGTGATCGGGTGCTGGTGATCGGGTGCTGGTGGCGGACGCTACCAGCGGCTCCGTGATCAGCGTTTCGGCATGAGAACGTGCGATCCCCGCATGGTTTCATGCCGAAACACCGATCATGAGGGGCCGGGGAGCAGCCTTCTGGTCACCGTTGGTGTCGTCGGCTGCCGCCCGCGTGCGCGCGCAGAACCTCCTCCATCACCCGCTCCTCATGAACGACTGCGCGATGCTCGTCGAACGCGACGGCCAAAGCCGGGTCCCATGGCGTGGGGGGTGCGGTCGCGGCAGAACGGGGCAGCTCGACTTCCGCCGTCCGTGCGTCGGCCAGCGCCGCGAGGTAATTCGCCGCCGACATGTGGAACGGCTCGCATCCTGCGTCCCTGGCACGACCCGCCATCGCCAGTCCTGGCGCATCCAGGTCACCGTGGTAGCGCAGGTGCGCACCGCTGGCTCGCAGCTGGGCGATGGCCAGGTTGGGGGCCGTGGTGGGGTTGCCGTTGGTGCAGATCACCGCGGCCTCAAGGCGACGCTCGGCGGCCGCCTCGACCAGGCGCGGGTTCTCCACCACCAGCACCGGGGTGTCCGCGGCCACGCTCAGCGGCGCCGCCCGCAGCGCGAGCACTGAGAGCTGGATCGGCAACCCGGCAGCCGTCATGGCCCGTACCGCCTGGGGGACCCCGCCAGCGCCGATCAACGGCAACGCCCAGGTCAGCACCGGGGCCGAGACGAGGTCCAGCGGCAAGCCGGCACGTTCCCACGCGTTGCGCTCGTCGGCCGGACCGTCGCGCAGCAGGAGCGCGCGCAAGACCAGTCCGGCCAGCCGGGTGGTGGTGTCCAGTGCGTGGGCGTCGCCGAACAGCTGCGCCGCCACTTCGGTGCGGCTGTGGCCACCACCGGCCCGCGCCAGCACCTGCCCCACCCGCGTGAGGTCCGCGGTGACCTCCTCAGCGGTGCGACGGGCGAACAGCCCATCGACCCAGGCGGCGTCGCGCCAGGCGAGCACCCAGCCGGCCGCGCCCAGCTGGGTTAACGTCGCGGCGTCCAGGGCTGCTCGTCGTTGCTGCGTGGCGTCGCGACGGGCCAGCGCGGCCTCCCGACGGCCGACGGGTGCGTACCCGAGTGCGCCCAGAACGTCCACAAAAGGGTACCCGGTGAGACGCTCCACCCCCGCTGCGACCGCGTCCAGGGACACCGTGCGCCGGGTACCCGGCATCCGGGTCTCGATGAGCACGCCCAGCCTGCGCCTGCCCTCGGCAGTGAGCTCAGGCAGCGTCAACCGGCCGCGCCAACTGAGGCCGTTGCGGTCCAGGGCCGCGCCCGCGGCCCGCCACAGCGGCTGCAGCGCAGGATCAGCGAGGAACGGGTTCACAACAGGCTTTGCTGCCCCAGGTCGTCAGACTCGGCCACGGTGACGCGCGGTGCGAATCGGGCCGCGACCGGCCGGGCGCACACCCGACCGTCGGGTGCAATCGTCACCACACCCATCGCTACCAGCAGCTCGACGGCCTCCTTGCGGAGCGAGTCGGGTTCGATGTCCTTGCGCCAGAAGCGGCCGTAGCGCACCAGTAGCTGCTGCACCTCGGTGTCCAACGCGGTGGTCGGGGCACCGTCGCGGTACCGGGTGGTGAGCGCGTCGAGCAACAGCAGCCCGACGTGGGCGGTGGTGCCCCCGGCGGGGAACGTGACGTCGGTGCACCCGCCGTCCACGTCGATCGCGGCGACGCCCTCAGCCCTGGCCTCCACGACCAGCCCGAACATCTCCTCGCAATAGCGGGCCTCCTCACCGAACCGGCGCCGCAATTCGGCCCAGTCCTCGGGGGCAACGTCCTCGGCGTGCAGCACGGGTTCCTCCACGAGCCGCCGCCGCACTGCGGCCCGGCCGGTGCCCTCGCCTGCCGCCCGTTCCAGCAGATCCGCGACGCAATCCGCGTCCACCAGCGCCGGAGCTGGCAGCAGCGCCATGCGGTCGTTGCGGACCTCCAGCAGGGCGTCGGCGTCGGCGTCGGTCTCGTAGCCGGTGACCGATCGATCCAGTTCGCGCATCACGCCGTGTTCCACCAGCCAGCGCAGTGCCGTCACCAGCGCACGGCGCTCGCTGGTGGCACCGTCAAGGGTGATGCCCGCGTCGGCGGCGGCGGAGCGGACCTGCAGCGCCAGGTCGCGCAGGCTGACCCGGTCGGGCCCGGCTGCGGTGGCAGCGAGCACGAGGGCGAGCAGGACGTACTCACGCGCGGTGAAGGCACGATTGGTGTGGGTGCGCAACCCGCGGTCGGCCGGGATGTGCCCGGACTTGACCAGCCTGGCGGTGTCGTTGCCCACAACGAGCCGGTAGCCCAGGCGTTGGGTGAACCAGCGGTCCAGCTGCTCCGCGTGCCGACGGATGAGCACGAACAACGGGCGGTCGGCTTCGGCAGTGCGCCAGGGGCGGGTCAGCAAAGCGCGGGCCGCGCCGGTCAGCTCACCTGCCCGCTGCGGATCGTCGCGCATCAGGGCTCCTGCGCCGCGGTGATCGTGAGGCACAGGTCCAGCAGCCGGAGCGCACCCACCGGGGTGCCGATGGTGGTGTGGTCACCGGGGCGACGCTCCACCACGCAGCGCAGCCCGTCTCGCTCAGCCTCACCCTTGACGCGGCCGGGACCCATGGCGGCGACGGCCGGGCCGAGCAGCCGTTGCAACGCCAGGAGTGCGCGCTCGGACACCACGACCCCGTCCAACGGCGCCCCGTCGGGTCCAGCGGCGGCCAGCAGCTCCGAGCGGATGGAGCCGGCGCGTTCCTCCTCGGCGCGGCGGCGGGCCAACAGGTGCCCGCGTTGCATGGAGCGGTCCTGCACCTGGCCGGGTCGTCCGGTGTTGGTGGTGTTGCCGCGCTCACGCAGGCTCACCGGTACCTGCGCGGTCGGCGCATCCCACCAGGATGTGGTGGCGGCGACAGGGTCGGTCTCATCACCCGCGGCCGCACCCAGGTGGCGGCAACCGAACAGGCCGAATGCGGCGGCGGCGAGGCGCGGTAGCTCGGTGGGCCGCTCGCGGCCGGCGTCGTCGAAGAAGGTGGCCAGACGCAGATAATCGGCCCGTCGCGACGACCCACCCACCCCCGAACGGGACAGCCGCATGAGGTTCTGGGTGAGGGTGCGCACGGCGTTGACGGCGTCCCGGCCCAGCGTGGCGATACGACTCGGTGTGCCCGGGCGTCCCCGAAACCAGGCCGAGAGGTTGTCCCAGTCCTGCACGGTGCTGCCGTGGCCCGCCCGGACTCGCACCCCGTCCAACCCCGCGTCTGCGACCCGCGCCGCGAGGCCGTCGCGGGCCCGGGAGACCAGGACGGGGACCGCGGGCGCGAGCGCGTCGAGCAGGGCGGCGATGGGCCGGGCGCGGCGCTCCAACGATTCCAGACGTTCCCCGACATAGCCCACCAGCACCTCGGAGAAGAACGCGAACTCTGACTCGTTGAGATCGAAACGCGACTGCCACTGGTTGATCGCCGCGAAAAACTGGGTGATCTCGGCGGAGAAGGCGCGGTGCGGGTCGAACACGGCACGGACGGCGTCAGCCAGGGTCGCTGGGTCGGCGTGGCTGGCGTCGAGGGCCACTAACGCCTCGAGGGCCGCGGTGAGCGCGTCGAGCCGGCCGAGCGAGACGTCACGAACGTCGTCGACGTGGGTCAGGACGCCCTCGACCAGCTCGTGCACCTCCTGCCCGATCCGGGTGATGAGGTAGCGGTTGCGGCGGCGGTAGTAGTCGGCGACCGTGCTGACCTGCCCGACCGACGCAGACACCTCCAGGTTGCCCCAGCCACGCAGGCTTTCCAGTCGGGCAGCGACCGTCTCCGCGGGCAGTTCGACGCCGATGTCGGCGAGGCGGGCGGTGACGTCGTCGGGGGTGAGTTCGGCGAAGAACGTGCCGGCGAACACGCCGAGGATCACCCGGTAATCGGGGCTCTCGGTGACGTAACTGAAAACTTCGGTGCGGTTCACGAGGCAGTCAGCTCCGTGCGTCGCCGCCCGTCCCAGTGGTAGTGCACCAGCGCGATGGTGCGCAGGTCGGGATCGCGCAGCACCTCGGTGATCGCCAGCTCGGGCACGCTGGCGTGGGTGCCGAACAACCGCTCGCTGGTGACCACGAAATCCAGGTCCAGGCTCACCAGCAGCCCGAACAGCCGGGCGTGGTTGTCTTCGGAGACCTTCGCGAACGCGTCGTCGAGCAGGATCAGCCGCGGCGCCCCCACGCGGTGTGGATCTGCCGCGGCTGCGGAAGCGGCCGCCGCCGCCGCCATCGGCAGGTACGTGACCAGCTTCTTCTCGCCCTCTGACAGCCGAGTTCGCCGGCTGAGCAGCTCGTCGTTTCGGCCCGGGCGGCGCAGGTAGATCTTCAGCTCGTGCCAGCTGCGGTAGTCGAGCACCCCACCGATGACGTCCCGGTAGGAGGCGTCCGGGTCGGCGGCGCGGGCCGCCTCCACCAACCCGGCCACGGCGACGCGCACCGAGGCGTCCTCCTCGGCGGTGCGCGCGTCGGGGTCCTTGGCGAGCAGCCGCAACGCGGTGGCCGCAGCGGGGTCCAGGTCGCCGCGGGTGCGCCATTCCAGGCGCACGCCGATGCCCTGGCTGGTGGTGATCTCCCCGAGGATCGCATTCATGCGGTCGACGAGTTCGCGGGCCTCGAACAGCGCGCTGGCAACCTCGCGGGCGATGCGCCCATGCAGCAGGTTGCGCAGCGCCTGGTCCTGCTGGGTGGTGAGCAGGCTCTGCGCCCGCCGCAGGTCGGCGGCCACCTGCACCGTGGCGTCGAGCAACACCCGGCGACCGTAGGGCCCGGACACCTCCACCGCCACCGGAGCGCCGTCCGATGTGCGGCGGGCCTCAGCATCCCAGCCTGCGCCGAGCGAGTCGCGGATGGCACGCAGCGACCGGTCCAGCGCGTCCTCGTCGACGTCACGCTCCGGTGCGGGGACCGTGTCGCGAACAACGGCAACCAGCCGGGCGGCGCCGTCCACCGTGTCGGCGTCGGTGGGCAGCTCCGGGGGCTGCGGCCCGCTCACCGCGGCTGGAAGCAGGCCCGATGTCGCGGCGACGGCCAGCAGCGCCGCCCGGTGCTGACGGCACACCTCCTCGGCGGCTGCAGCCGACTGCTCGGCGACGCCGTCTTCCGCGCGGGCAGTGGCGGCGGTCGCGACAGCGCTGGTGTGTGCTGCGCGGGCGGCGTCCAGGTCGTGGGCCAGCCCGTCACGGCGGGCCGTGATCTGCACCACCTGCTCAGCGACGCGTTCGGGCTCCTCACCGAGCGCGGCCTCGGCGCTGGTGAGCTCGGTTCGGGCGGCGACGCTGATCGCGGTTGCCGTGTCGGATTGTTCGGCCGCTGCCCGCAGCGCCGTCGCCTCGTGCTGCCACTCGGTGACCGCCTGTGCCCAATCAGCCTGCGACCGGCGGGCGGTCTCGATGTGGTCGGGCAACACCCGCAGCACGCCGGCCGCGTCCTCGATTGCGGCGGCGGCGATCTGCAGCGCGTCGGCGTCCAGCGCGAGGGTGGCTTCGGCGGCCGCAGTCTGGGCGCGGGCCCAGGTCTGCTCGGCGGAGCTCTGCGCGGTCACCGCAGCAGCGCGCAGCTCCTCGGCCCGCTCGGCGCTGCGCTGCGCATCGCGGAGCGCACCGGATGCGGCGGCCGCGGCGTCGTCAACGGCGGCGGCGGACGGCACGGCGGCGGCGAGCTCGCCCAGACCTGCCCGGAAGGCGACCAATGCACCACGGACGGCGAGCTCACGCTCGTGCCGCAGCACCGCTGCGGACTCCTCCGCCTCGAGCCGGGCAATGCGCAGGTCCCGGGCGGCGGCCCGGGCACCGGCGCCGATGTGCTCGGCGGTGGCCTTGGCGTGGCGCCCGCGCAGTGCTCCCGCGCCGAACCGGCCGTCCTCGGCCACCCACAGTGTGGCCGCTGAACCCGCTCCGAGACCGATGTGCGCGAGGACCTGCGCGGTCGCTGCAGCGTTGGGACCCGCAGGGACCAGCAGCGACGCCAGGTTCGGGGTGACCGGTGAGCCCCCGGCGATCAGCAGCTCCCCGGAGGCGGCAAGGACGGAGCCGTCGGCCAGCACCGCCGCGGTGAGCAGCCCCGCGGCCTCGCATGCCGCCTCCAACCCTGCCCGACGCGCCTCGTCCAGGTCGGGGGCGAAGTCGACCAGCGAGGCGAACAGCGACGCGTCTGCCGGCTCGCTGGCTTGCCAGTGGGCTCGGGGCAGTGGTAGTTCCGCGGCGGCGCGAACCTCGGCAAGCTCGGCCGTCACCCGGGTGAGGTCAGCGGCCGCACGTTCGGCCCGCAGGGTCGCGGCCCCGAGTACCGGTTCGACTGTGGCATCGAGGTCGGCCACGGCCCGGACGGCTTCGGCGATCCGGGTGCGGGCCGTGTCGCGCAGGTCGGAGCCACCCGGATCGGGGCGAGGTGGGGCAGATAGCCAGCCCAGCGGTCCGTCCGGTTGCGCTGGCGGCACCGCGGCGGCGTGGGCGGTGAGCTGGTCGGCCCAGGTCAGGACGGCGCTGCGGTGCCGGTGGGCGGCCTCGTCGGCGCCGGCCCGGGCCCTCGCGGCGAGCTCCCGAACCTGGCGGGCCTCCTCGTCGGCGGCGGTGGCGTGCGCGAGTGCGGTGGTGCACGCCGTGTCGGCGTCCTCGGCCCGGCGAAGGGCCGCCATGACGTCGGTAACCTGCGTGCGGCGGGCCCGCACCGCGTCCGCAGCGGCTCGGACGTCCACCCCGGCCAGCGGGTCTGCGTCAGGGCCCTGCACACCGGTGTCCAGTGTTGTCGTGCGCAGCGCCGGCGGATCGGGCAGCGGGAGCCGGACGGTGGCAGCGCGGGCATGCCGGTCCGCCGCCCGCACACCGTCGCCGACCCGGGCCAGGTCCCCGTCGAGTCGGCGGCGACTCGACGTGATGCGGCCTACCGCGTCGAAGACCCGTTTCTCCGCGGCCGCGCGCTGGCCAGTAAGAGTGGCCGCATGGGCTCGCAGGCTCGCGACGTGGTCACGGCGGGCAAGCAGGGCCTGCAGCTCGCGGTAGGCGGGAGAGGTGATCAACCCGGCCAGTGTCGCCGCCGCGTCGCTGTGCGCACCATTGAGGCGCAGCACTTCACCGGCCAGGCGCTGTTCTTCGGCGGCCGCGAGTTCGGCGGCAGCGCGGGACCTCCCGCGCCGCTGAACCGCTGAGCGCGCGGAGCTCACCGCCTCCGCGCCGCGGCCGGCCGCGGCCAGCAGGATGCGGCGCGCGTAGTGCCGGTAGGTGTCCAGCACGCTGGCCAGTGCCCGGTCGGTCCTGGTCAACGCGACGACGTTGTGGCGGTGGCCTTCCAAGTCCTCCAGTGGCTGGGCGGCGTCGGCGACCGCGTCCTCGGGCACCGGCGGCAGCGCCTCCTGCAGCCGTTGCGGCAGATCGGCGTCGATCCGGTCCCCGACCCGCGGGTTGCGGACTTGGTGCAGCAGCGCAAGATACCCGGACGGGTCGGCGCCACCGAAGAACCGCCGAGCGATCTCCGCGCGGTAGTCGGCGGCAGAGGTGAACACCGCGTCTGCACCCAGCTCGGCACGCAACGCCTCGACGGCCAACGGGATCCGTTGGGCCGTCAAGGAGAAGTCGATGCGGGCTCGGCGCGGCGTGGAGAACCACCAGGGCGTGACCCGGTCGGTGCTGCGGTTGGCTCGGATGCCACAGCCCACAGTGTGGTGGCGCAGGCCGCCGGGCGCGTCGGGGTCGACGCGGGTGAACTCGATCCACAGGTAGCCGGTCCGCTGCGTCTCATCGGTGTCCGCGAGCATCCAGGAGCGCAGGACACCCCGCTGCTCACCAGCCGCGTCGATCTTGCGCGTGTCGGCTTCCAGCAGGAACGGCAGCAGCATGTTCATCGCCGTGGATTTGCCTGAGCCGTTCACTCCCCGCAACAGCAACCGCCCGCCCGCGAAGTGCAGCGTCTCATCTTCGTACTGATAGACGTTCAGAATGCCGGCGCGGGATGGGCGCCAGCGCGGGGCGGTCGTCAACTGCACGGTCGTCGACGTCGAAGTCGTTGCCGTCACGGCCCTCCTCTGCGCTCCGGCGGTTACGGGTAGCCCGAGGGTATCGACACGCACCGACGCGGCGGGCATGGCGGGCATGGGTAACGGACGGTGTCGTGGCCTCTCGGACCCAGCAGTCGCAATCAGGTCGTCGTCGGCCCCAGGGCTTGCGCGATGGTCTCGGCAGGGACAAGCATCCGGTCCGCACGACCGGGAATGGGGACAACGAGAACTTCTCGTACAGCGCCCGGCCGGCATCAGTTGCTGCATCCACCCACGATCGCTCGGACCGCTGGCCCTTGTTCACCGGCGTGCAGGACGCGGGTGAGCGCGTCGCGCGACCGATCCCGGCCGGGAGCGGCGGCGGCGGCGCACCGGACCTCAGCCGTGGTTCCGCTCCGGTGTCCAGCGTCCGCGCAAGGCGTGCTCGACTCCGTCGCCAAGCTCGGCCAACTGCAGTCTCTCGTGGTCGTCGAAGTCCTGGGCGGCCGCGGTGGCGCGCAGCCGAGCGAGCTGGTCGACCACGACGGCGTGCTGGCCGGGCGGCACGCACCAGGCGAGCTCGCGGAGCAGCACGCCGATCCTGGTCAGGACCGCCGGGTCGGTAGCCCCGTAGCGGCGGGGCTGGGCGATCGCGAGATCCACCAGGTCTGCGAGCGTCGGCCGCGCCAGAACGACGCGCGCGCGGCCGTCGTCGTCGTGCAGCGCCCGAGCACCGAGCTCGCGGCCGGCGAGCTCGCACAGCAGCGCCGCGGAGTGTCCGAGCGCGTGGACCGCGGTCGTCGGGTCGTTGATGCCGGGGGACAGCGCCTTGTTGGCGACGTCGGTGAGCTGCCGCAGCCCGAAGCCGACGTCCTGGGCGGCGGTGCGCTCGAACCCGGTGGTAACCGCCGCCACCACGCATCCGACGAGCCGGTCGCGGGCGTCGCCGTCGAACGGCCGGAGCGGATCGAGCGGCCAGGCCAGGCCAATGGGGGTGCCCGCCACGATGAAGCTGCCGGGGTGCCGGTCCAGCAGCACCACTGCGCCGGCCTCGACGGCCGCGTCGAGCAGCTCGGACTCGTCGACTCGGACCAGGAACCCGGAGCCATCGGCCAGCAGCGGTACGGCGCCGGGCGGGGGAGCCGGCCGCGGCGGGTGGACCGGCGTGTCGCGATCGCACTCGTCGAGGACTAAGCCCACGGTGGAACTGGCCTCGTCGTGGACGGTGCGCAACATCGTCTCCACCCGGATCTGGCGCGCGAGGTGCGCCAGGAACACCACGAGCCCGAGCACGCTGGCCACGGCCAGGAGGAACGCCACGGTCACCGACAGCCGGGGCACGAACTCCGCGGAGCCGCTGGTCTCGTTGCGGACCGAGCGGAGCACGGTCAGGGCGTAGGTAAACGTCGCCAGGAACAGCGCCAGTGTCAGGTGCACAAACCGGTCGCGGGTGAACGTCCGCAGTAGCCGCGGCGAGAACTGGCTGCTGGCCAGCTGCAGCGTCACCACGGTCAGCGAGAACGTCAGCGACGTGACGGTGATCAGCGAGCCGGACACCGACGACAGCACCGTGCGCGCGGCGTCGGCGCCACCCGCGAACAGCAATCCCGAAGCCGGGAAGGCGCCGTCGATCGCGGCGTCGACGAGTGGCAGCACCACCCCCGCCGCCACCGCGAGCAACACGGCCAGGGTGGGGAACGGCCACAGCTGGGTGCGGGTGGCGTCGCGCACCACGCTCAGCCAGGAGCGGAACGCCACACTCATCCGCGCGGCTCGATGTGGTGACGGTGTTGCGGATGAACGAGATAATCGCGGTCACCGCGTTGCCCAGCACTGCCCACGGCCATCCATTTCGGCATCGGTGCCCACCTGTCCTTCTCGAGTGGCGGTTGGGGCCGTCGGCGTGCACCGAAGGCTACTTGGCCGTGACCACGAACGGCGTAGCAGTCGACGCAGCGCAGCCGCACGCCCGCGACGGCGTGGTCGGGCGCGCGCCGACGCCTCGGGGGCAACCTGCTGCTCACCTCGATCCTGCTGGTGGTGGCCTCGGCGGTGCTGTCGGGCGTGGTGGTCCTCGGGCTGGCGGCGCGCGACGGCACGCCGATCAGTTTCTGGACCTTCACCCGGTACGGCGCGATCGTGGCGGGCCTGACGATCGCGCTGGCCGCACCGTACGTGTGGCTACGCTACTTCGTGTACGTCTGACCCGGTCGCCGGCGCGGGGCGGCCGGAGCGGGCGTCGCGGTGAGATGGTTGTCGTCGAGGTAGACCAGCACGTTGCCGACCGCGGCCGGGCAGAACGTCGCCGCGGCCGAGGCGTAGGGCAGCGTCCCCGATCGTCAGGCGGTCGTTAGTCGGGCGCCCGCGCCGAGCCGGGGTTGGTGACATGCGGCGATCGGGGGATGCTGCGCCTCGTGGTGGAAAGCATCGAACCGTTCGGGTTGACCCTCCTCATTGTGGCGGTAGCGGTGTCCGTCGCGCTGCTGTCCAACAGGATCAGCAGCCGGCTGCGCATTCCCGCGCCGGCGATCTTCCTGGTCGGGGCGGCCGCCGCCTCCGATCTCATCCCGGCACTGAACGGGCTCTCGGTGGACACCGTCGAGAAGGTCGTCACCGTCGCGCTGATCATGATCCTGTTCGACGGTGGGATGGGCATCGGGGTCCGCAAGCTCCGGGTGGCCGTTGCCCCGATCCTCCTCGTGGGAGTCTTTGGGACGCTGCTGACCGCGGCGGCGATGGCCGCGCTGGCGCACGCGCTGTTCGGGGTGGCGTGGCCGCTGGCGCTGCTGCTGGGCACCGCGCTCGCGCCCACCGACCCGGCGGTCGTGTTCTCCGTCCTGGGCAACCGGGAGGTCCGCGGCCGCGCCGGTGTGATCATCGAGGGGGAGTCCGGTGCTAACGACCCGGTCGGCATCGCCCTGCTCGTGAGCCTGCTTGCGCTGGGCGGCGATCTGAACGTCGGTGCGATCGGCGCCGTAGCGGGCACGTTCGCCGTGCAGATGGTCGTCGGCGCGGCGGTCGGCGGCGGCGGCGGATGGCTGATGCTGCAGGCCATCCGGCGTATGCCGCTGCCGAGCGAGGCGCTCTACCCGCTGCGGACGCTGGCCATCTCGATCACGCTCTACGGCCTCGCCACGGTCGCCGGCGGCTCGGGCTTCCTGGCGGTGTTCATCGCCGGGATCGTGCTCGGCGACGCACGGGCGCCGTTCAAGCGTGAGATCGAGCGGTTCCACTCGTCGCTGGCGGGCCTGGCCGAGATCGTCGCCTTCGTGGTGCTCGGCCTGACGGTGTCGCTGCGCGACGTGGTCGCCAGCGGCACCTGGTGGGTGGGGCTCGTGCTCGCCGCGCTCCTGGCGTTCGTCGTGCGGCCGCTCTTGGTCGGCCCGCTCCTGCTGGCGGTGCGGCTGACCGTCGGGGAACGGGTGTTCGTGCTGTGGTCCGGTCTCAAGGGGGCGGTACCGATCCTGCTCGGGACCTACATCCTCGCCGGCGGATCCGAACCGGACCGGCTCGCCTACGACGTGATCTTCGTGGTCGTGGCGTTCTCGGTGGTGGTGCAGGGCGGGCTCGTGCCGACCGTCGCCGCACGCTGCAAGGTGCGGATGGACGACGTGGAACCACGGCCCTTCGCGCTGGGGGTCCGGTTGCGCGACGAGCCGGAAGGGGCACGGCACTACCGGGTGGGCCGGGGCGCTGCCGCTGAGGGCCGCACGGTCGCGCAACTCCACCGCAGCGAGAACGTGTGGATCAGCGTGATCGTCCGGGACGGCGCTCCCGTGCAGCTGCGCGGTGACACCGTGCTGGAGGCCGGCGATGAGGTGCTGCTGCTCGCCGAACCACCGCCCGAGCCGGGTCCGGTTTTCGGCTCGCCCTGAGGGTTGCGGCAGGTCCGCGAGCCGCTACCGCCGATGCCGTGCTGCCCGCCGGGGACATGGGCCCGGACCCACCAGCGGCCGGCCTCGCAGGCCTCTGATCAGGCGTTCTCATGGCGCCACCTCCAGTGTCGGGCCGTAGCGCGGATGCACGACAGCGCGCCGATCGCGGACCGCCGGTCACCTGTGCGCGGTGGCGTCGCCTGCGCCGAGGCTGCAGTCCACAACCGCTCCCGGGTTCGGGAGACACTGCAGGCGTGGCGTCTGGAGGATCGGAGGAGTGGGCGCGGCAGGTCGTCGCCGCCCACCTCGGGTGGCCGGTGGTCCACCACGACGACGGCAGTGGTGACAGCCTCTACGACCTCCATGTAGGAAACGGCCAATGTCCGGAGGTAGCGATCGAGGTCGTGCGGGCCGTCGACCGACGGTGGACAGAGACCTGGAACGTCGTCACCCGCGGCGGTCCGCTCCAGCTCGACGGCGTGACGGGCACCTGGATGGTGACGGTGGCGCCGACGGTGCGGTGGAACCGACTGCGCCCACGTCTGGCCAGCCTGCTTCGCGCGGCCGAGAACGGCGTTGACGTTACGGACGAGGCAACGTCGCTCGGTCTGGTGCACTGGGTCCGGCACGGCTCGCCTGGCGATGGTCAGGTCCACGTGGTGGTCGGCGACTACCAGCCTGGCGGACTCGTCGATGGCTCGGGCGCGGCCCTGCCGCAGTGGGTCAGCACCTTCCTCCGTGCCCCCGCCCAGGCCGATGTGCTCCGGAAGCTGCAGGTCCCCGTACCGGCCCGGGAGGTCTTCGTTATCGTCGGCGGAGGTGCGTCGTGGGAGGTCGAGGACTACCTGGTCATGCTGGGGGAGCAACGCACGCTCCCACCGACGCCACCTGAGCTGCCCCCACCCGTCACCGGCGTGTGGATCAGCAGCGGCCTCGGCGACGACCACCAACTGGCCCTGCGGTGGACACCGGCAGGTTGGGAGCACGTCGACGCCCGACCGACGTAACACCAGGCCAACATCGGCCGCCGCGTCCGTTCCGTCGACTGGGCGGGCGACGAAAGACGCCCCGGTCCGGCAGCGTGGCCGTACCGGGGGCCGTCAGGGGCCGGCTTCTCCTCCGTCCTGACTACTTCGCGTCGCTGCGTACATCAGTGCGATGACCCTGGTCGGAGGCCGGGACGGCAAGGGTGACGGCACCCGCGACTACCTCGACCTCGCGGCCGAGATCGCCGACGTCTCCGCCGCCACCGACGACGACCTCGCAGCACTGTGGCGACGCATCGCGTTCTCCGTGGCCATCCACAACACCGACGACCACTTCCGCAACCACGGACTGCTCCGCAGCCACGGCGGGTGGCGCCTGTCGCCGGTCTTCGACGTCAACCCCAACCCCGACACCACCGCGGGACGGGCCACCGGCATCGCCGGAGCCACCACCCGCCGCGACGAGCTGGACGGGCTCATGGTCAGCGCCCCCAGCTTCGGCCTCTCCGACACTGCCGCCCGCACGGTGCTCGCCGAGATCTACGCAGCAACAAGTGGGTGGCGGGACGCCGCCGCCGCCAACGGGGTCCGCCGGTCGGAATGCACGCGCTTCGAAGACGCGTTCGACGGCTTGCGGGAGGACGCCCACCACGTCACCCGGGCCCCAGCTACAGCAAGACGAGCACCACGGCGCGACGACGAACTCGTCCGAGCTCGACGGGATAGACGACACCAGCGCTACAGCCATCCGTCGCCGACCCCGTGAACCCTCCTGAGGTACCGGCGAGCTCGCCGGTGATGGTCCGCCGCAGCGGGTCGACGTTTCTGACTCGCGGGGCGGTACCCAGTCCAGCGTCAGCGTTCGAGAAACCCTGTGCGGTGGGCTCACTCGCACGGCGACCAGTCGGCCCGACGGTGTGACGCCGGGCGGGAGGTCTCGGAGGGCAGCGTGGTCGCTCTCGACCTGCGCTGCCGGGGAAGTAAAGTGGGGTTGAAAACCACTGTCGGGTGGCTGTTTGACGAAATGCACTGGCCAGCAACGACCCAGAGCTTGCGTGGTCAGCGGGCACACCTTTGATCCGCCGATCGGCACACTTCTCGCGAAGCGTCCGGTCGACCTGGGGGACCGCAAGCTCAGCAGCAGGCGCATCGGCTCGATTGTCCGCGACCCAAGTTCTCGACGACGGGGAGACACTCGGCGATCGTGTTGCGGTTAGCCCCCCGTCACCGGGCAATGTCGCGGGCGGGTCCTATGGGAATCCGCAGGTCACGGTCGTCCTGCGGCGACTCTCCTCAATCGGTCGCCTCCGGTCCGCCCGGTCGCGGTTCCGCTTGCGGACACCGCAGCCGGGCTGGCTACTGTCGGTCCACGGCACTGATTGAACGTGGACTGCACCTCGAAGCCTTGCTGCGGCCAGGGCGCGGAGCTGACCGTTGGCGGTCCACGGCCCTCACTTCCTCGTTTTTGGTGCCACGCGGCTGCGGGTGGCCTACCGTGACGGACTCGTGGTCGCCGCCTGCGCAGGCTGAGCACGCCGCTGAGGCACCGTGGACACCGGGTTGTGCATGGTCGGTACACTGGGGGCCAAGACTGCTGGCGGCCAGGAGCAGCCACGACACCCCCGGGGGCGCTGATGGCTTCCGACCGTGACGACCCCTCGCCCGGCCCGGACCCGCAGCTCGCCCCGCCCGCGGTACGGGCCCGGGCCGCCGAGGGGCGCCGTGCGCGCGGGGTCCGCACCCGGTTCATCGGTGCCACCGCCGTGGTCGGTGTGGTCGGGGTGGTGGCGGTGCTGGTCGCCGTCCGGCCCGGTTCCGTTGCCGGGTCCGCCGGACGGCCGGTGCCCGCCGCTGACCGGGCGGCGCCGCTGCAGGACGGGAACAGGGTCGTGGCCTCGGGGGTGGTGGTTTCGGTGCCCGGGCGGCCGGTGCGGTTGTGCAGCCCGGTGGCGGTGGCCGCGATCGGCTCGACCGGTGCGGGACCGCCACCGGCGTACTGCGATTACGGCGTCGACGTCACGGGGGTTGACCTAGGTGCACTCCAGAACCGCCGTGAGGTGGGAGGCGCGGTCGACGGGTCCGCCGAGCTGCACGGGGTGCTGCGGGCGAGGGTGCTGGTGGTCGACCGCCAGGGTCCGCCGACCTACCCGGCCCAGTCGCCGCCCGCGATCTCCCCGCCCTGCGCACAACCGGTGGGGGGATGGGCCAGGGACGGGGATCCGGACTCCCAACCGGCCAGCGACTACCAGGTCGCCCACCCCGGTGCGGTGGTGACCCTTGCGCTGTCCCGCCCGACTCCGGGGGCGGCCCTGGTGCTCGTGCTCACCGCCGGGGACCCCGAGCCCGTCCGGGCTGCGCTGTCGGCGACCTACCGGCCCGACCAGCTCTGTGTGGCGATGAGCAGGTTCAGCCGCGGCGAGATCGACTCCGCCCAGCGCGACCCCACGTTGGATATCACCGCCGCGACGGGAGTGGACCAGCACGGCGAGTCGGTGGGTGCCGATGGCCAGCCCGTCGTGGTCGTGCACGCCACGCTGCTGACGCCCGAGCTCGCCGCCGCGGTGGCCCGGCACCCGGCGGGACTGCTCGTCATCGATGCCTGGCTGCAGCGCGAACAACCCTGAGCCCGCTTATCGAGGTCCAGTTCGACACAGCTACAGCCCAGCCTCGCTCTACGCGAGGGCAAGGACGGCAGCCCGTTGACCGATCCCAGGCGGGCACTGATCGACCCCGTATGGGCAAACGCTGCCCGAAGGTCCGGCGGTGTACACCTGACCTGGGTTACCACCGGGCGGCGTGGACGAACCCGGCGGCGGGCCGCGCGATGCGCTGTGTGACGCGCATTGTAAGGTCCATGTCCGCCAGCCGAGCCGTGCGCAGATTCGTCAACCGGCTCGGGGTGCACTGCATCTCGGCGGCAAGCGCCACCCACGTGAGCCGGCGGGCACGGCGGTGCTCCTCGAGCGCCGCGTGCAGCTGGTTCAGGTCCCAACGCAGACGCGTGTCCGGGCTCACGTCGGGCAATCGGACGTCACCCACGTCGATCACCGGACCGGTCAGGAAGTCCTCGGGGGCGCGCTGGATCCACCGCAGGATGATGAGCGCGTACTGGCACGACATTGTGCCCCGCTTTGCGGTCCGTACGAGCGCCCCCGAGCAAATCGCGTGATCCTCCAGCTCGGCGTTGAGAACACTTGATTGCGCGTAGAGCTCGCTCGCGAGTTGGTTCCAATCGAGCCCGCGAGCGGCTCGCTGGTCGTCGAGCGCGCGGATCATCTCGTTTCCGTCGAAAGTGGGCAACGAAAGTGACGGGCTGCTCATGCGTGGGAGCAAACCAGATGCGTCCGACAACGTCGAGAGCCGGACGAGGAAGCGTCAGCCGGTGCGACACGACGGGGCGACGCCGGCACCTGCTTCGGCATGGGGGCTACTGGATCTCGATTACCACGACGCTGGGCACCGGCTCCTCAACGCGCACACCTGCCGCGCTTAACACCATGCCGTCCTCGATGTCCCATGACCAGCGCCAACGCCAGCTGCCAGCTCTTGGCGGCATCCGTAGCCGCCAATAACGGGGAGCACCGCGAGAACCCAAGGATCGTCGAACGGGACGCCAGCTGGGCCATGCACCTCCGGCCCAGGCCGACTTGCCTGTAGCGACAGCGTCGTGGTGTCAGCGCTCGGGGTAGGCATGAGGAGACAGGAAGGAGAGGGAGGCGATGACGTCAGCGCCGCCAGAAGTGTGGTCCCGGCTTCGCGCCACCCGGTCGGCACCGCCAGGGCGCGCCACGGCTACGCCTCCGCGGAGGCGCACGTATGCGGCCGCAATGGAGCAGTTCGAGGAGCTGATGCGCGCCGCTGAGCAGGTAGGCCCCGCTGCTCGTCCACTGCCGTTGTTCTACGCACTGAGCCAGGCGGGGCGAGCCGTGACGGCGGCTCAAGCAGACGAGCCATGGCAGCTGCGCGGGCACGGGCTTCAGCTCAAGGACGAGGGGCGGACGCTGCTGGACAGGCGTGTGAGCCCCGAGGGTGGGCCCGGCACTTCTTTTCGTCGTGTTGCAGAGGCCACCGGCTCGGCGGTACTTCAGCAGCCGGTTACGGTCGGCGCGCTGTGCGCCTCGCTACCCGACCTGGCCGTGGTTACTGAGCTGTGCGGGGCGAAGCCTCGCGCGCTGAGTGTGCAGCCGATCGCGAAGAGCGGTGGCGCGGTCCTGGTGATGAGTCGGGACGTGGAGGCCTATGTCGTCAATCTGCCGGCCGCGATCGCTACAGCTGAGGACACCGCCTCTGCGCTGCGCGATCACTTGCTCGGCTACCCGACGGTGGCGGGCTGGGCCTTACCGGATCCCCTGCGGCTCTTCCCGCCGAGTGATGGCTGGGGTGCCGCAACCGTGCTGCGATGGCGGGTCTCCGAGGACGTGCAGTCGCCTAACGAGCCCGACCGCCAGGCCCGTATGCGTGAGGTCGCGCCGCAATACCGGCACTCCGACCAGCAGTGGTGCCGACCTGCGGTCGCGCCTGGCACGTTGCTCAGCCCTCTCATGACGTGGTGGGGACTGCTCTACGCACTATCTATGGTGGCGCGGTACGAACCGGCCGAGTGGGCGGGCTTGCTCAGCATCGACCACAGCGAGCTGGCGGTGCCGCTCGAGGGCGTCCTCGTAGACGCACTCGAGGTCGTGCCGCACCTCGTCCTCGACGCGCTGCAAGAGACCCCGCTCCTCCTGCGCCCCATCCCTCGGTACGGAGGCTGAGCGGACGGGCGCGACTCGGCGCTTCGTCGACTGTTCGGTAAACGATCGACAAGTGACACAAGATCACCTCGGTCGAGGAGTCGGAATCGTCGCCGCAAGCCGTTCGTCTTGCGGGAACGAAGTGATGACCACGAGAGCTGACGGGGCACTCAGCGCGCTCCCGGCTCGAGTGCTTGTCGGCTAAAGAGCGGTGCGTTCTGCCGAGTCGACGGTCTGGGCAAGCAGGACCGCGATGGTCATCGGCCCGACCCCGCCAGGCACCGGGGTGATCAGCGAAGCCCGCTCGGCCGCCGCGGCGTGCTCAACGTCGCCGACGTTGCCGGGGTTGTACCCCGCGTCGATGACCACGGCCCCGGCCTTGATCCATCGACCACGAACGAGCTCCGGGCGCCCGACCGCAGCGACGACGACATCCGCCCTGGCCACCTGGTCGGCGAGATCGGTGGTGCGCGAGTGGCAGTAGGTCACCGTCGTGTGTCGACGCAGCAGCAGCAGCCCCACCGGCAGGCCCAGGATCGGGCTACGACCGACCACCACCACCTGCTTGCCGGCGAGCTCGACGCCATAGGCATCGAGAAGGCGCATGATGCCGCCCGGAGTGCAGGACGCGTGCCCGGCCGTGCCCAGCGCCATCGCCGCGAAGCTGGCCTCGGTGACCCCGTCCACGTCCTTGCGCGGGCTGATCGACTCGAACACGGCCCGCTCATCCACCTGCGCCGGCACCGGGTGCTGGACCAGGATGCCGTCGACGCCCGGGTCCTCATCGAGCCCGCGCACCACCGCAATCACCTCCGCGGTCGTCGCGGTGGCCGGTAACCGCACCGATCGGGACTCCAGCCCCAGCTGGGCGCAGCGACGCTGCTTCATCGCCACGTACGTCGCGGACGCCGGGTCATCACCGACCAGCACGGTCGCGAGGCACGGCGTGCGACCTGTCCGCTCGGCCACGTCCGCGCCGCGGGCAGCGGTCTGAACGTTCAGCACCTGGGCGACGGCCAACCCGTCAAGAAGTTGTGCAGCCACCGGGCACGCTCCGTGAGGTCGAGGGGCGCACCCAGGCGGACGATGCGCTCCGACGTCACTCCCCGGTGGTGTCCCACCTGCGCCAGTCGTTGGCCTCACCTTACTGTCGACCATCACCCCCGGAGCCCCGACGCCAGACCGTTAACGGTCTGGCACGCCAGACCTGCACCAGCTCGCGCCCCACGAGGACCACGCGGCACTCCGACACGGGATCGCCGACTGGTGAACGATCGGGTGCCGGACGCCCGGTTCGATGGCTTCGCGTCGCGATGATGGGTGGTTGACCGCCCGGCGAGACTCGTGGCTCAGGGGAGTACCGGTCGTGCCGAGCGCGCCGCGTGCCAGGAACGTTGGTCGAGGGTGAGCACGACAGGCACGCCGCCGGTGTCCTGATCGATGTCGCGGACCCGCCGATAGCCAAGCCGGTCCAGCAGCGCCAAGGAGCCAACGTTCTCCGCAGCTACGGTTGCGTGCACGGAACCGAGGCCGAGCACGGTGAAGCCGTACTCGGTGACCGCGTCGGCGAGCTCGGTGCCGAGCCCTCTGCGCCAGACTTCGGCGGCGAGGACGTAGATCAGCTCGTGCCCGCCGGAGACTTCGGTGGGCTTGATCTCGGCGTGACCGATCAACTGCCCCTGGTGCCACACTCCCCACACGTCGAAGCGGTGCTGGGCGTAGACCACGGTAAACACCCGCCCGAACAGTCGACGGTTGGCCTCTTCAAGTTCTGGTCCGTCGCCCACCCATCGGGTGACGCGTGGATCGCCGAAGAGCGCGACGAACGCCTCCTCGTCGACCAGGGAGTACGGACGCAGCGTCAGCCGCGGGGTGCGCACCACCGGAGTTGCCTCTCTCACCCAGGCGGAGCCGGCCAGCGCCTCCCGCCACATCGCCAGTCCGGCCCGCAGCACCTCCACGTCGGCGCCGTGGACATCCGACGAAGAACCGTTTGGCCACGGCTGGCCAACAACGGGGGACAGGCCCGCGAACAAGGGCCGGGTGGCCCTCAGGAACGCCGCGGACACGTGGTCCCGTCCGGCTTCGTCCTCCGCCGGGTCGAGATCACGCTCGGGGCCCGACGCGACACCGGCGTCGGACCACTCGCGGACCGGCCCCAGGTCGAGGTGGCCGGCACCGTCGCGTGCTGGGTGCAGCTGCCGCGCGACACAGGCGGCCGAGAACTCCGGTCCGTCGTCCGGCAGGATGAGAAGCGCCCCGGCCGTGTCGACGGCGAACACGTACGCGTCGTCGTCGTGACCGGTCCAGAGCAGCGTCACATCGCGGCCATCGGTCGTGACCCGGTAGGGGTGGCCCCAGGTCATCGCGCACACCGACGAGCCACAGCAACCGGCCCCGGAGGGGCCTCACCCACCCGCAACGGGCCCGTGGCTTGACCATGCCCGGGTTGTCGACGTGCGCATCGCGCAGCGTGCCCGCCCGCGCGGGCGACGGGCAGGCGACGTTCCTGGACCTCGCTCATCAGCACGTTCACACACGCTAGTTGCGCCGAGGCAAACCCGGCCAACTGTTTCGCCTCACCGGATCGGCGCCACGGCCCATCAGTGGCCCTGCATCAGCAGCGATAGATGTACCGGCAGGCGAACGTTATTCGGACAGTGCCTACCCGCCACGCCCATGGACCCGCCGGGCCTCGCCCACTGCTGCACCTCCCCCTGCCGTCCCACTAACCAAGAAGGTCACCGACAGCTAAAATGGTTCAGCAGCGTCGTGGTCGGGCGACGCGCATCTGCGGCTGTCTCACCCCTCCTTCCGCCGTTTGGGCGGGTCCTCGATCGATCAGTCGTCGCCCGAGTCATCTATTGGAGGAAAGCGCCGATCGAACTCTGTGCCGACCCTCTTCGCAGCCTCCATGCCCGCCGGTAGGCCGGTGAAATTCACGAACGTTGCGATGGCCGTAGGTGCGGCCACCGCCACGACCGTCAACGCCGCAGCCCACATCAACCACACCCACACGACAACCATCTGTCGGGCCCGCTTCCGAGAGATCCACGGGCGAGCTGAGGACAGCACCCTGGCCGCCTCGTCGATTGCCTCGGACAGCTCGGTGTCCGCTGCAACCCCATCTTCCGCAGCTGACAGCGTCTCCGCGTCGAACTCGCCCTCGTCGAGTAACCCCAACAACCGATCGACCCCGTCGGTGTCGGGCAGCTCTACACGCAGCCGTGAGAGCTCACTGATCCGCTGCAACGAGCGGGTGAACTCTGGGCTCACGACCAGCCCGGTGATCTGTGGATGGGTATAGACGCTCGCCAGTACAGGGACCGTGAGCGCCTGTGCCCACTCCCTCTGCCGTGCGGCAATCTGAGCGAACATGGGCTCCAGCGCTGCCCGCATCTGATTTTGCGCTGCGAGCTGCAGTCTCGAGGCTCGCAGAACCGGCTCCATCTGGGCCGCGATGGTGGCCGCCGCCTGCTCGTTGATCCGCTGCAAAGCCCCGGCGAGGGGGCGGTTGATTTGCTCCTGAAGCTGCTCGAGCGAACGCCTGAACGCTGGCGTCGAGACTGCGTTGACCAGCGCAGCCCGCTGCGCGTCGGTCAGGCCCGGCTGGTCGTCGTCGTCAGCGGCAGTGGCGGTCGGCACCCCTCGACTGTAGTTCGACGCGGAGGAACAGAGTCCCCACGTTGATCCACTCGAACGGCCCGTCTCCACAGCGACCGATGTGGTGGGTCCGGGTGCTCGGCCGGTTTCACAACCGAGTCACCCAGCCGCAAGGGGATCCTCTGCGGGACTCCGGCGCCGGAACGACCGAGACCCCGCGACGGTGCCGCGGCGGGTTGGCTCACTGGTGATTAGGACGCAGCTGCTCCTCGGCATCAAGAATCGCGAAGAGCAGCTCGCCTCCTGTGACCCCGAGCGACCCTCACCTGCTGGCACCTGAGCCAGGCTGGAGCGAGTCATTCCAGCGCCATGATTGTTGCAGGATCAGGGGGTGTGTGCCGTCTGCACCCTGCACCGGCAGTCGTCGCCGGCCTGCCTAAGCGGTGGAGCTTGACCGCGGTTCGGGGGCGCACCGTGTGGTGGCGAGCCGGGTAGCCGGCCGTGAGCTGCGGCGGGCCAGGTCGCGCTGCGCCGGGACGGCGGTATTGTCGTTTCATGTTCGCGGATGAGCGCCGTAGGACGATTCTTGAGCTCGTGCGGAGTACAGGTGCGGTCGCCATCAAAGAGCTGGCTCGTGCGGTGGACACCTCGGAGGTCACCATCCGCCGGGACCTTCGTGCGTTGGAGGCCGACGGCCTGCTCGACCGCAGGCATGGCGGTGCGGTGGCCTCCGGCGGCTTCAGCCGGGAGGCGAGCTACCTGCAGAAATCGCACGTCGCGTCCGAGGAGAAGGCGGCGATCGGCGTGCTCGCAGCCAAGTTGGTAAATGCTGGTGACGCGATCGCGATTGGGGCTGGCTCCACCACCCAGGCCCTGGCCCGGTGCCTTGTGGGGTGCCAGGACCTGACGGTGATCACCAACTCCCTGCTGGTGGCGCAGGTTCTGGCCGGCGCTAGGGGCGTGGACGTCATTATGACCGGGGGTAACCTGCGGGGCAGCATCCTCGCCCTGGTCGGCAGTGCGGGGGAGCGGTCTCTGAAGGGGGTGCGAACCAACAAGGTGTTCCTGTCGGGCAACGGCCTGACCCCCGAGCGTGGTCTGTCCACGCCGAACTCGGCCGTCGCCGCGATGGACAAGGCCATGCTCGCCACGGCCGAGGAGGCGGTGGTGCTGGCCGACGACTCCAAGCTCGGCCTGGAAAAGATGGTGCAGACCATCCCTGCGGAGATGATCGAGCACTTGGTGATCAACGCTGCTGCTGACCCCGAACAATTGGACGGTTTCCGGGAGCTCGGTGTGGCGGTGCATCTGGCGTCGGTGGGTCGCGGCCCGCGGGCGGCGGAGGGCGACTGACCGAGCCGTAGCAGGTCAGATTGGACCACGCTTTGACTCCGAGCTCCGCGCAGTAACGGGTTGATGACCTCGTGACGTTGTCCGGTCATCAGTCTCCTGTACCCGATCGAGGCTGAGGCAGCGCTCAACTGTTCAACGCCACGCATTCCGCCGAGCATGTGGCCTGACTCGCCTGCGTTCTCGGTGTCCTTCGATAGCCAGCTGCGCCGCTGCTCGGTGACGACCACGGTCGTTGTCCACGTGGTGCAGCGTCGGGGACCGCAGCGAGGTCGTGTGTAGGCGGCGATCAGACCCGTGGCAACTGTCACGGGTGTCGACCACTCCGCGAAGCGTCCAGTCAGGTCTGCCTCACGATTACGTGACCGTGTCTGATCTGTTACGTGCGAATCTGTGCTTATTCTTGCGCTTCCATGTTAGACGGTGTTCACTCTTGAGTGATCAACACCACATGACGAAGGAGTAAGCAGTGAAGACGATGTTGCACAGTCGCACCGCCCGGGGAGTGGTGGTGCTCGCCGCCGCCACGCTGGCCCTGGCGTCCTGCTCCAAGAGCGAGAACAGCGGTGCCAGCCCGACGACTGGCAGCGGGCCTGCCGCGAGTGCGGCTGCGCCGTCGGCGGGTACGGCCGCCGGCAGCGGCTGCACGCTGGACAAGACGGGCTACCCGATGGTCGACCTGAAGAACGCCATCGTGGGGTTCTCCCAGTCCGAGCCCGAGACCGCCGCGTTCCGGGTTGCCGAGACCCAGTCCATCAAGGACGAGGCGAACAAGGTCGGGGTGAAGCAGCTGCTCACGACCAACGCAAACTCGCAGCTGTCGAAGCAGATCTCCGACATCGAGGGCATGCTCAACCAGGGCGCACAGATCCTCATCGTCGCGCCGCTGAACTCGGACGGCCTCCAGCCCGCGTTCGATGCCGCGAAGGCGAAGAAGGTCCCGGTCATCACCATCGACCGCAAGGTGAACCTCACCGCCTGCACCGACTACCTGACCTTCATCGGGTCCAACTTCGTCGACCAGGGCAAGCGGGCGGCCGACGCGATGGCCAAGGCCGCCAACAACAAGGGTGACATCGCGATCCTGCTCGGGTCGTCGGGCAACAACGTCACCACCGACCGCACCTCCGGCTTCGTCGACGAGATCAAGACGGTGGCCCCGGACATGAAGATCATCGCCCAGCAGACCGGTGACTTCTCTCGGGAGAAGGGGCAGCAGGTGATGGGCACGCTCCTGCAGGCCAACCCGAGCATCACCGCGGTGTACGCGGAGAACGACGAGATGGGCCTCGGCGCGATTGTGGCCATCGCAGCGGCCGGCAAGAAGCCAGGTCAGGACATCAAGGTCGTCTCCGTCGACGGCACGGCCAACGCGGTCCAGGCCATCGTCGACGGCAAGTACAACGCCGTCATCGAGTCCAACCCGCGCTTCGGCCCGCTGGCGTTCAAGACCGCGCAGGACTTCGAAGCTGGTACGGCGATCCCGGACAAGGTCATCATCTCCGACAAGCAGTACGACTCTTCCAACGCGAAGCAGGATCTCGGCAACGCGTTCTGATCAGCAGCCGGTCCCCGTCGCCTCGCACCCGGCGGCGGCGGGGACCGCGCCACGTCCGCAGCAGAACCCTCTCAGGAAGAAGGATCAGGTGTCGGTGCAGGAACAGCCCGTCACAGCGGGACCAGGGCCCGGAGCCGAGCCCCTGCTCGACGTCGTCGACATCGTCAAGAAGTTCCCCGGTGTGCTCGCCCTGGACGGGGTGTCGCTGCAGCTGCGCTCGGGCGAGGTGCACGCCCTGGTCGGCGAGAACGGGGCGGGCAAGTCGACGCTGATCAAGGTGATCACCGGTGTCTACGCCCCGGACGAAGGCGAGATCCGCTTCGGCGGCGAGGTGGTGCACTTCGCGACGCCGTCGGCGGCGCAGGACGCCGGGATCTCCACGATCTACCAGGAGGTCAACCTGATCGCGCTGCAGAGCGTGGCCAGCAACATCTTCCTCGGCCGTGAGCCGCGCACGAGACTGGGTCTGATCGACTTCAAGGCGATGAACACCCGGGCGAGGGTGCTGCTGTCCGAGCACGGTGTGCACGTCGACGTCCGCCGTCCGCTGCGCTCGCTGGGCCTGGGAACCCAGCAGATGGTGGCTCTCGTCCGGGCGGTGTCCACCGACGCCAAGGTGGTGATCATGGACGAGCCGACGTCCTCGCTGGAACCGCGCGAGGTGGAGACCCTGTTCCGAGTCATCAGACAGCTGCACTCCCGGGGTGCGGCCATCGTCTACGTCAGCCACAAGATGGACGAGCTCTACCGCATCTGCGACCGGGTCACGGTCATGCGCGACGGCGCCGTCGTGCACAGCGGGCCCCTGGCCGCACTGGGACGCCTGGACCTCGTGTCGATGATGCTCGGTCGCGACTCCGCCGAGCTGGCCCGCGAGGGCACCGGCGAAGGCGTGAAGCACGAGGTGGACGCTGCGCCGGTGCTGGAGGTCACCAACCTCAACAGCCGGCACGCGCTGCACGACATCTCGTTCCAGGTGCGACCGGGAGAGGTCGTCGGACTGGGCGGGTTGCTCGGCGCGGGGCGCAGCGAGACCGCCAAGGCAGTTGCCGGCGCTTTCCCCCTCGACAGCGGCACGGTCACCGTCGGGGGCACGACGCTGAAGAAGGGCTCGACCATCGCAGCACTACGGGCCGGGGTCGCGCTGCTCTCGGAGGACCGCAAGGTGGAGGGTATCATCCCCACCCTCTCGGTGCGAGAGAACATCGTGCTCGCCGCGATGCCCCGGCTCTCCCGGTTCGGCCTGGTGTCCAGATCGAAGCAGGACAAAGTGGTCCAGACGTTCATGGAGCGGCTGCGCATCAAGGCGTCCTCGCCCGACCAGCTGGTCGGCGAGCTCAGCGGTGGCAACCAGCAGAAGGTGCTCATTGCGCGCTGGCTGGCCACCCAACCCAAGGTGCTTCTGCTCGACGAGCCGACCCGAGGCATCGACGTCGGAGCCAAGGCCGAGGTGCAGAACCTCATCGACGACCTGGCGAAGGACGGACTCGGCGTGGTCCTCATCTCCAGCGAGCTACCCGAGCTGATCGCCGGCTCCGACCGGATCGTGGTCCTCCGCGACGGCACGGTCGCCGGCGTCCTGGTCGAGGACGCGGTGAGCGAGCCGGGCCTCATGGAGCTGCTGGCCACCGCCGCCGAAGCCGACCCGGACACCCCGAACGAGGAGAGCTCGTGAGCACCACCACCGGTCGGCCCCGTACCGCGCTGCCCCGGCTGAGACCGGGCTGGCTGCAGAGCTACGGCGTCTACGTGGCCCTGATCGCGATCATCGTGGTCAACCTGTTCATCAGCGACAACTTCGTGACCGTGGGCAACCTGCGGCTGCAGCTGGTGCAGGCGGTGCCCGTGCTGATCGTCGGCCTCGGAATGGCCCTGGTCATCGGCACCGAGGGCATCGACCTCTCGGTCGGCTCGGTGATGGCCATCTCCGCCGCACTGCTGCCGCTCTACCTCGGCTACGGGCTGCTACCCGCCCTGGCCGTGGGCCTGGCGGCCGGGGTGATGACCGGCTTGCTCGGGGGATGGCTGGTGTCGGTGGTCGGGGTCCAGCCCATCGTCGCCACGCTGGCAATCCTCGTCGGAGGCCGCGGTCTTGCCACCGTCATCGGGGGCACACAGAAGACGATCCGCGACACGACGTTGCTGGACATCGGGTCCAACGAGGTGCTCGGGATCCCGATCACCGTGCTGATCGCGTTCATCCTCATCGCGATCGTGGCGGTCGTGGTCCAGCGGACCACCTTCGGCCGCCAGGTGGTGGCGGTGGGGGGCAACCGGATCGCCAGCGAGCTGGCTGGGCTACCCGTGCGCCGGGTGCTGCTGTGGGTCTACGTCATCTCCGGCGTGCTGGCCGCCCTGGCCGGAATCCTCGCCACCGCCCGGCTGACCGCCAGCACGCCGAACTCGATCGGCCTGAACATCGAGCTGTCCGCCATCACCGCCGTCGTCGTCGGAGGCACCCCGCTGACGGGAGGGCGGGTGCGGGTGATCGGCACCGTCGCCGGCGCCCTGGTGATGCAGCTGCTCATCTCGACCCTGATCTCCCAGAACCTGCCGGACTCGGTGGCACAGATGGTCCAGGCCGGGATCATCGTCGTGGCCGTCTACGTCCAACGCCGACGGAGAAGCTGATGAGCACAGTCAACCTGTCCCCCTCCGAGGTCGGTGACCGTGACGGTCACGGAGGAACTGACTACACGGTGAGCTGGCGTGAACGGCTCGCCGGCCTCGCCCAGCGGCGGGGTTCGCTGGTCGTGCTGGTGGCCCTGATCCTGGTCGCGTCGTTCGTGTTCCCGTTCTTCCCGACCGCGGCCAACGCCCAGTCGATCGCGGTGCAGAGCTCGTTCCTCGCGGTCGTCGCCCTCGGCATGACGTTCGTCATCCTCACCGGAGGGATCGACCTCTCCGTCGGCTCGGTGTACGCCCTGGGTGGGGTGGTCGCAGCCTGGGCGTCGCAGTACGGCACAGTGGCGGCCCTGTTGGCACCGCTGGTGGTGTGCGGGCTGATCGGGCTGCTGAACGGGTTGCTGGTCGAGAAGGCCGGGATGCCCCCGTTCATCGTCACCCTGGCCACGCTGCTGTTCGCCCGCGGGCTGCTGCTGTACATCACCGACAGCGGCCAGACCACGTTCAAGATCCCCGACGGGACCGCCTTCCTGAAGATGGGGCAGGCCAGCCTGTTCGGCATCGGCTACCCCGCCTACATCGCGGTGGGACTGTTCGCGCTGGGGACGCTCCTGCTCCAGCGCACGGCATTCGGTCAGACCGTGCTGGCGATGGGGTCCAACGAGGACGCCTCCAGGCTGATGGGGCTGCCCGTGGCCCGGGTCAACGTCTCGACCTACGTCATGTCCAGCCTGCTGGCCGCGTTCGGCGGGATGATGGCCGCCGCGCAGACCTCCTCCGGGGTCACCATCGTCGGGGTCGGGCTGGAGCTGACGGCGATCTCCGCCGTCGTGATCGGCGGGACGCTGCTCACCGGTGGTGCGGGGACCACAGGCGGCACGCTCGCCGGGGTGGCGCTGCTCGGGGTGATCCAGAACGTGATCAACCAGATCGGCAACCTGGACTCCTCCTACCAGGCGGTAGTCAACGGCGGGTTCCTCATCGTGGTGGTGGTCGCACAGACCTACCTGAGCCGACGGCAACGGCTGTGACGGCCCCGTCGCAGGACGCAGCCGTGGCCGAGACGTCACCGCACGACACGGTCGGGGCGACGGGTGGCACTGAGGTCGTCGCGCCAGGGGTGGTCCGTGAGGTCCGGGTGATGGCAGACGGTCGACGGGTCACCTACTACCGGAGGGAGTGCAGGTGAGCGGGCGTCGTCTGGACCCGACCACCGGGGAGTGGATCACGTTCGCCACCCACCGCCAGGACCGGACCTTCCTCCCCCCGGCGGGGGCGTGTCCGCTGTGCCCGGCGTCGGTCTCCGGGGCCGAGGTCAGCGAGACCGGTGACGTGCCCTTCGACGTCGCCGTGTTCGACAACCGGTTCCCGTCCATGCAGCCCGATCCGCCGGAACCGGACCCCGTTGCCACTGCACTCATGCCGGTGCTGCCCGCAAGGGGCCGCTGCGAGGTGGTCGTCTACTCCGCCGATCACGGCACGACGCTGGCCCGGGCCGGGTACGACACCGCCCGGACCGTGATCGACGTGTGGGCGGACCGCTGGCGCGTGCTCGGGGCGGAGGGCCACCACTACGTGATGCCGTTCGAGAACAAGGGCGAGGTCATCGGGGTGACGTTGAACCACCCCCACGGCCAGGTCTACGCGTTTCCGGAGGTGCCCCCACGACCACTGCGCGAGCTGCGGGTGGCCGCCGAGCACCGCCGCCGCACCGGGCGTTGCGTCGACTGCGACGTGGTGGCCCAGGAGATCGCCGACGGGCGTCGGATGCTCGTGCTCGGCAACCACTGGGTGGCCCACGTCCCGTTCTGGGCGCGCTTCCCCTACGAGGTTCGGATCAGCCCCCGCGAGCACCACGCAGACCTAGCCGCTTTATCGGTGGACTCGCGGGACGAGCTGGCGCAGGTGCTGACCCGTGTCCTGCGCGGATTGGATGAGCTGTTCGACATGTCCACGCCCTACGTGATGGGCGTCTTCAGCCAACCCACCGGTGGCGATCCCGCGGTGGCGGGGTGGTCGGGGACGTGGGAGCAGATCAGCCACCTACACCTCATGATCTCCCCGCCGCACCGCACCGCGACCAAGCTCAAGTACCTCGCCGGCTCCGAGCTGATGGCGGGGGCGTTCGTCACCGACGTGGCCCCCGAGCAGGCCGCGACCCGGCTCCGCGAGGCGATGTCCCGGGCTGCGGGGTCGTGAGTGGCCGACACTGCGAGCCCGAGCGGCGACCAGCTGCACATCGCCGCGGGTGACACCCAAGCGGTTGTGGTCACCCTGGGGGCCGGTCTGCGATCGCTGCAGCACGCTGGCCGGAACCTCCTGCACGGCTACGACGACGCGACCGCGGTGCCGTTCAGCCGCGGGCAGGTGCTGGCGCCGTGGCCCAACCGGGTGGCCGACGGTCGGTACGGCTGGGACGGGCAGACCCACCAGCTGCCGCTCACGGAGCCGTCCCGCCAGTGCGCTCTGCACGGCCTGGTCGCATGGCACGAGTGGACGCTGGCCGAGTACACGACCGACCGAGTTCGGCTGACCACCCGCGTGTTCCCCCAGCCGGGGTACGAGTTCCTGCTGGACCTCGAGGTCGGGTACCGGGTGACCGCCCAGGGCCTGGAGTCCGTGGTGACCGCGACCAACGTCGGGACCAACGCCGCGCCCTACGGTGTCGGCGTCCATCCGTACCTGCAGGTCGGCGATGGGGAGGTCGACGACTGCGAGCTCAGGCTGGGGGCGGCCACGGTGCTGAGCACCGACGATCGGCTGATCCCGACCGGTCGGGTGCCGGCGACCGGTGGCGTGCTGGACTTCACCGACTGGCACTCGCTTCGCGGTGTCGTTCTCGACGACGCCTTCACCGACATCGAACGGGGGACCGACGGCAGGATCTGGGCAGCAGTGCGTCAGGGCGAGGAGGTCACAGCGATCTGGGGCGACGCGTCGTGCGGGTGGTGGCAGGTGTGCACCGGAGACCAAGCCACGCCGCCATGGCGTCGACGCGGAGTGGCCCTGGAACCGATGACCTGTCCACCGAACGCCTTCGCCACCGGCGAGGACGTCCTCACGCTCGAGCCGGGGGAACATCACACCGTGCGGTGGGGCGTGCACGACGGCGACCCGTTCGCCCGCTGACCGACGGTGAGCGCACCACCTGGCCTGGAAGTGGCCAGACGTCCCGCGACTTGGCCGATCGGCTGCGTGTGGGGAAATCGGCCAAGTCGTCAGCTCATCCCATGAGCAGGCCCTCGATGGTGTGCTTCACGATGATGGGCTGCAGCTCGTCGACCACCGCGCACGCCAGGTGTGACCGCAGCTGTTCGGGCAGCGAGTCGTGGTATCTGCGGGTCACGGCCATGTCGTACAGCTCGGCGTGACCGGCGCCGGGGGCGTCGACACCCACGACGAGCACCGGCCTGGATCGGGGCGAGTAGTTGGCGGTACCCCGGTGGATAGTCAGTGCCGACCGCATGGAGATGTCGCCCATCTGCGGCAATTTGCGCTCGGCCAGGGCTTAGAACCGGGGCCAACGGGCGTTGTCAACCTGGGTGGAGTCATTCGGTGTCGGGTTTGGGCATGTTGATGCCGACGGTCGCGGCTGGTGTCGGGGTGGTGGGCTGGCGGTGGAATCGTTCGGGGTGGGCGTCGTGGTAGGCGCGTTGGGTGTTCTCGCGCTGGGTCCACGTCCGGCGCCAGGTGCCGTCGTGGACTTGTTGGGGTGAGAACAGGGCGATGCCGGAGTGCTTGTGGCTGGTGTTGTACCAAGGCACGTAGTGGGCCATGAAGGTGCGGGCCTGCTCGATCGTGTCGAAGGTGCCGGGGTAGCCGGGTCGGTACTTCATGGTGCGGAACTCCGACTCCGAGAACGGGTTGTCGTTCGAGACGCGGGGCCGGTTGTGGGTCTGGGTGACGCCGTGCTGCGCGAGGAGCTCGCGCAGCACGTTGGAGCGCATCGCGGGTCCGGAGTCGGCGTGGACGGCTGTCGGGACGCCCTCGCGGGCGAAGGCCTGGGCGAACATCTCGACGGCGAGGACGTCGACCTCCCGGTCCTCGACCCGGTAGCCGACGAGCTTGCGGGAGTAGATGTCGATGATCGAGTACGCCTTGAACGCCATCCCCCGCCACGGGGTGCGCAGGTCGGTGATGTCCCAGCTCCAGACCTGCCCGGGCCCGTCAGCCACCAGCACCGGCGCCTCCCGGGGCGCCCGGGTCGACCCGCGGCGGGTCGGGGCGACCGGGCGTTCGGACTGGTCGGGGATCGACGCCGCGATCCGCCACCACGAGCGGCGCGAGGCGAGCATCACCCCCGCATCCCATGCCTGCGCGAAGCAGTGGTCGACCGAGACACCCTGCGCCCAGCCGGTGGTGATCCGCTCGACGACCCGGGCGCGGTCGGTGTCGCTGATCCGCGACCGGTACGCCCGGTCGGACTGCGTCACCGGGTCAGCGACCCGTGCGCGGGGCCTGCCCCGGTAGTGCCACGTCGAGCGGGACAACCCGACCAGCCCCAGGGCCCGTCGCTGCGACCCGGTCACGTCGACCAGCTCGACGACAAGGGCGTTCTCCGTGGTCAGGAACCGTCGCGAGCGGTCGTCGTCGGGGTGGCGGCGGGCTCGTGCTCGTTCATCGCGTGCAAGAGCCCGATAGCTTTTCCCAGGGCGGTGTTCGTGCCCTCCAGCTCGCTGATCCGCGCGTTCAGCGCCACGACCTCAGCCTCGTGGGCGGCGCGCTCACGGGCACGCTCCCGCTCCAGCCCCGTCCGCGTCCTCGGTGGAATCGTCACCCGCCCACCATCCCGCGGGATCAGGCCGCGGTCGAGGTCGCCCTCGAACACCACCGACCGCCACCGCCGCAACCGGTCATACGACACCCCCTGCTCCGCCAGCCACGCCCCCTTCACGCCATGGGGCTGCAGCTCATACTCGTGCACGACCTCACGGATTTCCTCCGCCGTGAAACCCACACCGACCGACATCGCCCACTCCCTCACCGCTCGCCGACTGACACGGTCAGGTGAGCTTGCCCGATCTGCTCACCCCACGTGGCGGAGTTCGCGGTGGCGCGACCGGGGGGGGCGGATGGCGCGGGGGTGACCGCTGCTGCAGCGGGGCGGTTTGGACACGATCGTGGCGAGCGCGGACTTCGTGCGGTCGGTCGATCGGTGCAGTACCGGGTCGGTGAGGGCCGTGCATCACCGCCGCGGCCAGCGGGGCGACCGTACCGACGGCTACGCCGACGGCGCACAACGACCGGCGCCGCAGGACGATCGCTCTGCGGAACAGCTGCTCGCCATCGCCGCTCACCGTTCGACTACCGGTGATACGCGCTCACCCTGAGCCAAGCTGGCGTACCCGTCGAACTACACGTGCACCCCGACGTTCCCCACGAATACGACGCCATCGCCTTCGACGCCAACGTGTCCCACCGCGCCCTCGCCGACCGCCATCGCCGACCGCCATCGCGTCCTGAGGAGCCTGTGACCGGACAGCGGAGCACCCCCACGGGCCGTACCGGCAGCTCTCACCCGGTGTCAGGTGGTGGTGAGGCGAGTGCCGCGGCGCCACACGGCTCGGGTGTTGAGGGTGTCGCTGATGGTGGTGGTGGGGTCGCCGTCGACCAGGAGCAGGTCTGCTCGTAGTCCGGCCTCGATGCGTCCGCGGTCGTCTAGGCCGAAGCGGTGGGCGGGGGTGCGCGTGGCGGCCCGCAGGGCCTGGAGTGGGGTCAGCCCGGCCCGGACGAGGTACTGGAGTTCGTGGTGGACGCTCACCCCGTGGGCCATGCCGCCAAGGAAGGTCTCCGGCAGGGAGACGTCGGTGCCCGCCAGGAGGTCCACACCGGCCTCGTGGAGCGCCCTGACCGAGTCGAGCACGTCCTGGAGCGTGCCCTGGGGGTAGGCGTTGTAGCTGCTGTTCAGGGTATCCAGCCATGCCTGGTCCAGGCGGGAGCTGACCCGCGGGTCCGTGGCCAGATCCTGGCCGGTGATGCCCATCAGGGAGGCGTTCAGGACCACACACGGCACCACGAACGCGCCGGAGGCGGCGATGAGGTCGACGATGTCGTCGGTGTGCGGCTGGTCCATGAACAGGTGGGCCAGTCCATCGATGCCGGCCTCGATCGCCATCCGGGTGGCGTCCACGGTCAGGGTGTGGGCGATGGTGAGCATGCCGTGCCGTTTGGCCTCGGTGACCCCGGCGTTCAAGGTGGCCTGGTCGAGCATGGGCAGCCCGGGGTGACCCTCGACGCTGCCGTCGTCGACCATGAACTTGATGTAGTCCGAGCCTGAGGCCACCAGCTGCGGAATGAAGTCGACCGCCTCCTGCGGGGTGCTGGAGAAGGGCATCAGCGGCTTCGCGGCCGGAAGCCGCTGGGAACCCCAGCCGCCGCGGGGGCGATAGCCGGCCGGTATCAGCTCGCTGGGGTGTCCGCCGGGTGGGGTGATACCGAAGCCCGCGGAGCGCACGTCGGCGACAGCATCGTCGTCGGTGATGTGCGCCCGGTTCGGCAGGGTGTTCAGGCCCTGCATCTCCAGCTCGGTGGTGACCCCGAACCGCAGCGCCAGTGCGAGGGACGCCTCGCCGGTGTGAACGTGGGCATCGAACAGGCCCGGCAACAGCGTCCCACCCCCGGCGTCGACTACCTGCGCCCCGGCGGGCGCCGGACCTCCGACGGCGTCGATCCGCGCGCCCTCGACCACGACGGTGGTCTCCTGCAGAACACGCTCACCGTCGAAGATGCGCGCGTTGATGATCGCTGTAGCGGTCATGACCGGATTCCTTGCTGTGTAGGTCGTTCCCATCCGGGGCCGAGGGACCCCATACGGGACTAATGACCTACAGCATACATCTGCGTGACAGCATGTCTATGTATGCTGCACTCCAACGACTTAGGGTGGCGGCATGACGAACAACGGGACCGAGGACGACACCACCCTGCTGGACCGGGTCGGACCCAACTTCTCCCGGCTCCGGCGCCACGCCCCTACCTCCCGCAGGGACGCCTCACGCCTGCTGATCCTCAACCTTGTGGCCGACGCGACCGGTGAGATGACGGTCGGCGCCCTCGCCGACCACCTCACCACCGACCAGTCGGTCGCCAGCCGGATGGTCTCCGACGCCATCTCCAACGGCTACCTGCGCCGTGCGGTCTCCCAGCAGGACGGCCGCCGCACCGTCCTCGAGGTCACCCCCGAGGGCCACGTCCTGCGGGTCCACTTCGCCGCCCAGCAGCGTCAGATCTTCGAAAACATCACCGCGCAGTGGCCGGACTCCGAACGCGTCCAGTTCGCCCGCCTGCTCCACCGGTACGTGCAGGACAGCGCTACCTACCGCCAGGCAGCCCATCCGTAGACCGCCATCGGGCAGCGGGACGGTCGTCGTTGATAATCCGAGACTCTGACCTGCTGCCTATCGCCAACTAGGCCTGGATCCGTCGCCTTATAGACGGTACGGCCTGAGCCGGCTGCGGTCGAAGGAGGTCGACCACCGGCAGGCCCTGTGCCTCGCGGTCAGGGGCAGGAGTGCGACCTCCTCCCAGTCGTCCACGTTGACGTGAGCCCGCCAGCGCGAACCCAGGGTGTCAGCGCGACGTCATAGGGTTGTCGCATGGCCAATCCGCTCGACCCCTACGAGCCCATCCGCCGCGCGCTCGCACAGACAGACCCGACAGCGAATCTCCGGAAGGTCCTTCAGTCCATCGACGCGACGCACACGATGGAGCGCGTCCTCCAGGCGACCGACGTAAGTAAAGTCTACGAGGGCGCGTTCAAGGCGCTCGACACGTCTCGAGTCTACGAGTCCCTCTTCGCCAACCTCGACGTCTCGAAGACTTTCAGCCGGATCTTGCATAGCGCGTCCGCCTATGATTCCGTCGCCAAGGCGCTAGCCACAGTCGATGTGACCTCGTCCTACCAGCGCGTGCTCGACAGCATTGATGTCACGGTGGGCATGCGGGACGTGCTCAACAAGTTGGACGTGTCGCACGTCTACGCCAGCACGTTCAAGACCCTCGATTTGTCGAGAACGATCAACGCCGCGCTGGGTGCGATCGACACCTCCGAGACGTTCCGAGGGATGGTGGAGTCCATCGACATGTCGAGCGTCGTGAGCGACATGCTCTCTGGGATCGACTACGCCGATCGTTTCGCCGACCTGGTCGCCAACCTTGACCTGTCGGAAGGCGTCGAGCCTGCGTACGACACCTTCATCGAAGAGGTCACCGACTTTGAGCCGCCCGCCATGTCGGACGCAGCGCGATACGCGATCGCGGTCTACTGCGCAGTCCTCGCATTCTCGCTCTGTGCCGCGTTCTACTTCCAGCATCCGGAGGCCGCGAACCTGATCCTCGACGCCGTCGCTCCCGCGACGTGGTCATTCATGATCGGCGCCTTCATCTATCGCCACCTGTCCGGCGGGTCCGACGAGTCCGACGACTGATATCCCCGGGAGAACTCGATTCGCGCACCTCCTCCGGGGTGGTCCGTTACCGGCACTGGTGGAGGCCGTCAGCACCATAGGGTGAGCGGGTCGGCAGGTGGAGCGGCAAGGCGGAGTCGGGCGGTCGAGATCGCCGACCCTGCGCGAGCGACAAGAGCGTCGCTTGGAGGGAGGCAACGGCGCCGCGCAGCGCGCTCGCTATGACAGGTATCAACCGCGAGACGCATGTACTCGATACTCCCTGCGCCGCTCGAGATGCCCGTAGCCATGATCGTCCGGTCCAGCTCCGCTTGACGATCCTCCTACGAAGTGGGCTCTGGGCCAGTTCGTCGGGCGACGTGCAGGACGGCTCCCCAGCCGCGGCGTAGGCGGCCGTCGGGTCGCTGGGCGAGGCGCCTGCGGATCTCCGAGTAGAGGCGGTCACGTTTCCAGGGGTGCATCGCGATGTGGCCGGAGAAGGTGTCGAGCAGGCGGAGGTACTCGTCCGCGGTGTAGCTGATCTCCCAGTCGAAGTCACGAGTGACGACGTCGTGGAACAAGCCGCTGTGCTCGATCTGCGCTCGATCGTCAGGGAGCTGGCCGGGTCGCGGCCGTGATGCACCCGGGGGAAGCGCTTCACCGATCTCGTCGTAGATGTCCTGGATCTCGGTGAAGAACGGGTCACCGTCGTCGGGGAACACGTGTGTAGCCGACCAGAACGCGAGGTGCCCGCCCGGGCGCAGCAGTTCCCAGGCCCGCCGGTAGCGCACCGCGGGGTCGACCCAGTGCCAGGCCGTGGCAGCGAACACCAGATCGAATCGATCACTGTCCGGGGGCTGCCAGGTCTCGAAGGCCCCCTCGACGACCTCCACGTTCGGGAGGGCCGACAGGTTCTGGCAGGCCACCGAGGCCAGGCCCGGGCCGATCTCGACGCACGTGATCCGCAATCCGCGGCCGGCAAGGGGGAGCGTGGCCTTCCCCGTGGCGCAGCCGACCTCCACCACGCGATCACCAGCGCCGACCCCGGTGAGGTCGACGAGCGTGTCATAGAGCCGCTCGGGATACTCCGGCCTCGCTTGCTGATACAGCTCAGCGGCGGTGTTGAAGGTCGTCCTCAGCCGTTCCCAGTCGTCCGCCACCCCACCATCCTGGCTCGACCCTCTCACCCGATCACGACATCCCCGGCGCTACTGCCAGCCGTGCTGCTGGTGGATCCTCAACTGCGTCTTCGACGTGCCCAGAACAGGCTGTGCCCGGAGTCGCCTTCGGGAACGAACCCTTCCTGGGTGATGCTGAAGCCGGCGTCGGTGAGCCACGCCCGGTAGGTGCTGGTATCGGCTTGGCTCCACCACATCTCGCTCGTGCCACCGAGCCAGCCGTGCTCGGACCCGGTCCAGGCCCGTGCCCCCGCGACGAGCAGCAGGGTTCCGTCGTCCACGAGCCAGTCGGCGAAGCTGGTCAGCAACCCCGGCTGGGCGTGCAGGGGGACGTGGATGAGGGAGTACAGGGCGACGACCGTGTCCAACGAGCCGGTCGGCCAGCTCATCTCCGTGACATCGCCCTGCTCGAAGCTGGCGGTGGGCACCAGGGTTCGGGCGCGGCGGATCTGCACCTCGCTGAGGTCCACGCCGCTCACGAGCAACCCGGCCGCGGCGAGGTCCCGCGCGACGGGTGCACCACAACCGCAGCCGACGTCCAGCACTCGACCGCCCGCCGGGGTGCGCCGGATCAGCTCGGCGATCCACGGCTCGTAACGGCCCGCCGGGGCGTCGTCTGCGCGGTAGCGCAACGACAGTGCGTCATAACCGCACCGCACCACCTCGACAGGGTCGACGTCGCGTTCAGACACCGACCCACCATGCCCCACCCGCGTCCGAGGCGATGTCCAAGGGGGGCAGGGCGCGAGGGCAGCCCACGGGACTTCCCGGGTAGCCAACCGCGGCCAGAGGAGGATCGCTGACCGGTCACCAATCGTTGAGGGGACGGGCCGTCAGGAGCCCGTCGACGAGGCGGTCCAGTACTCGGCGAAGCGCGCGTTGGCGACGCGGAGGATGTCGTTGCCGAAGAAGCTCATGGTGCCTTCGGGGGTGGTGCCTCTACCGGTCCAGCGGGCAGCGATCAGGTCGCCGTCGACGAGCGGACCAACCTGCAGCTCGAAGGTGATCTGGCTGAACATGCTGCGTGTCTCTGCGACCGTCGCCGCCAGCTCACCAGGCCCATGCACGTCATGGCCTGGCCAGTGACCGATGAAGTCGCCGGACACCAGGGCGTCAGCCGCTCCGGGCTCACCGCACCACAGCTCGTCAAGCCACCGGCGGTACAGCTCGTACATCTCGTCAGCGAACATGCGGCCACCTCAGCCGCCCGAAGACGGCTAGTCAAGGCCACCGGCTCACCGCACCGCTCCCTGTTCCAATAGGGATCCGGCTACGGCGTGGCGGGCGGCCAATTCGAGGAGAGGACGACCGCCCACCGCCCACGCCACAGGTGCTCCAGCTGTGGCGTGGGCGGTGGGCAAGTCCTGCTGCCTCGGCGGTGCGTTGCGAGCCGGTGTTGTCGAGCGTCGTAATGGCAACGACGGGGGTGGCGGGATACCGGGCCGCCGCCCAGGCGACGACGTGACGTGCGCCTTCGGTGGCGTAGCCATGACCGTGGTGATCCGCCGCGTAGCGGTAGTAGAGATTCAGCACGGGCACGTCGGACCAGGTGCTTCGGCGCACACCGGTGAACCCGATCACCGACATGGGCAGGTCTGTCAGCTCGACGACCTGATAGCCGAACTCGTGCTCCTCCCAGTGCTCGAGCCACTCGGTCAACCGCGCCTGACTGGCACGACGGTCACGGTCCGGGCCGGCCGGGTTGTGGATGTTGGTCCGCGGGTCGGAGTGGATGGCGTACACCACCTCGAGGTCGTGCGGGGTGGCTCGACGTAGCCGAAGCCGGCCGGGCACCGTCACGTCGGCTGACGGTGCAAGCTCGTCGGGCACGACGAGCACGGTAGCGCTGGTGGTTCAGCGGGGAGTTCGGGTCAGCTGGTACGTGTAGCGAGCGGTTACGAGCAAGGGGCTTCTGCGACGTGCCGATGCGGGTTCCGCTTGTGGCAATGCCGATGGCGCCCTCTGCGCCCGCCCTGTTGCCGTGCGAGGTCCGGGCCGAGCCTTGACAACGACCCGTTGCAAAGACATCTTGTTAAACATGCCGCCTAGGAAGCGCACCTCACCAGAGCCCAGCAGCCAGACCGTGTCGCAGCCCAACACACGCCCTGCCGGGAGGACGCTGGTCGAACTGTCCGACGCCCGGCAGATGCGGGCTGTCGCCCACCCCACCCGGCTCGCGCTCATCGGCCTGCTGCGGCGCGAAGGGCCGATGACCGCCACCCAGGCAGGCGCGCACCTGGATGAGTCGAGCGGGTCGATGAGCTTCCACCTGCGTCAGCTGGCGAAGTACGGACTGGTCGAAGAGACCGGGCAGGGCACCGGCCGGCAGAAGCCATGGCGCGCGACCGCGCAGTACACCAGCTGGTCAGCGACGCCTCACGACCCAGACCTCGCCGAGGCCACCGCGCAGTTCAGTCGGGTCATCGCAGCGCGCTACGCGGTTCTCACGCAGGCATGGATAGACCGCCAGCCCTACGAGTCGGACGATTGGAAGCAGGCGGCGCAGTTCGGCGACACGTCCCTGTGGTTGACACCCGAGGAGCTCACCGAGCTCGGCGAGCAGTTGTCCGCGCTGCTCGAGCCCTACGACTGCCGGACGTCCGACAGGACCCAACGGCCCAAGGGCAGTCGCCTGGTTAGCTGGCTTCGGCTCGCCTTCCCGGTCGTGGCGCCGTGAAGATCCCGGATCTGCTGCGACAGCGGAACTTCCGCCTGTTCTTCGAGGGCCAGTCAGTGTCCCTGCTTGGCGACCAGGTCGCGGTGTTGGCGATCCCGCTCACCGCGGTGCTCGTCCTGCATGTAGGCGCGGAGCAGCTGGGCCTGCTCACCGCGATGAGTCTTCTGCCGAGCCTGCTGTTCTCCCTGGCAGCGGGAGCAGCCATTGACCGGCGCGGCCGGCGCCGCAACACCATGCTGGTCGCTGACTGGGCCCGCGGCGCCGCAATGCTCAGCCTGCCCATCGCCTACGCCCTCGGCCATCTGACGTTGGTTCACCTCTACGCCGTTGCATTCGTCGTGGGCACCCTGGACGTGCTGTTCTTCGTGTCCTACAACGCCCTGATCGTGACTCTGGTGCACCCCCACGAGTACGTCGAGGCCAATGCCCTACTCAACGGCAGCCGTTCGCTCGCCGGCGTGCTCGGACTGACCCTCGGGGGCACCCTCGTCGGTGTCCTCACCGCGCCCGGGGCACTACTCCTCGACGCGGTCAGCTTCCTGTACTCAGGCGCGCAAATCGCCCGGACCGACCCATCAGAGCCGCCCGCTGACCACACCCAGTCCCACGGGGTCTCCGTCGGCGCGAAGTGGATCGCCAGCAACCCGCTGGTCCGAGCGATGCTCGCCTCGACCGCGACGGTGAACCTCTTCACCTTCATCGGAAACGCGATCCTGGTGCTCTACGCCATCCGCACTCTGCACCTACCGCCGACCCTCATTGGTGTCGCCTTCGGCGCGGGCGCGGTGGGCGGCGTCGTGGGCGCGCTCACCGCCAGCCGCATCGAGCACAGGATCGGACTCGGCCCCGCGTTCGTTGCGGGGTCGTTCCTGTTCCCGCTGCCCTGGCTGCTGTTCCCAGCGGCGCACGGCAGCGAGGCCGCCGTCATGGGCATCCTCGTCGCCGCTGAGTTCGCCAGCTCCGTGGGCGTCATCTGGCTCGACGTCACCGCCGGAGTGATCTTCGCCCAGGAGATCCCCGACCATCTACGGTCACGGGTGGCCGGCGCCTACCGCACCGTCAACTACGGAGTTCGCCCCCTCGGCGCCGTTATCGGCGGCTTCCTCGGCGCCTCGATCGGTCTGCGCGACACCCTGTGGGTCGCCGCCATCGGCGCCTCCTGCGCAGGGCTGCCAGTGCTGCGCAGAGCCGTGCTCCACCTCCGAAGCGCAGCACAACTGCAACCGCAACCAACCACAGATCCAGCGGTCGCGTAAGACAGTGATACCAGTCGCCTCATCGGAAGCATCGCTGATGTTGTCCCCTCAGGCGATCGGTTTGCGGTGAGCGCCGGTTCGTGGCTCAGGGTCGTTCATGCTGGGTCCGGGTTGTGGCCGGAGACGCCGCAGATGGTGGCGGCGAAGTCGCCGAGGTAGGCCCGGGTGTCCTGCCGGGCTGGGCACGGTCGGGTGAAGTGGAAACCGTGTGAAACCTGATCTGCGAAGGTGGACGGGTGACGGGTGCACTCCTCGGGCTGGTCGGTCTGCTCGTTGTCGGGCTGCCGCTGCTGGCCCTGGCCGCCGGGCGGTGGCTGCCTCAGCCCCGCTACCGTCGGGGCCTGCTCGATCCGGCCCTGACGGTGGCCCGGGCGCACGGGATCGGTGGGATCGACGTCGTCCGCATGCAGGAGGCGGTGGAGAAGGGCGAGCAGGTCTCCCCGGCCCTACGTCCGGCCACCGTGGCCTGGGCTGAGCACGTGCTCAGGCAGGGCCCGTGGCCATGGTCGGGCCTGCAGGGCAGGCGGCGGCGGTTGGTACGGGCCGGGTTCGTCGGCTACCCGGTGCTGCTGCTGGTGTGGGCCGTCGTCCAGGGCCTCGGCGGCCAGGTGGGCCTTCCCCTGCTCTACCTCGTCGTGCTGGTCCTCGCCGTCCCGCTGGGCCGCCGCGGTGTCCGCCGGCGGGACGAGCGGGCGCGGACGGCTATCGCGCTCAACCGCGCCGCGGCGGAGGCAGCGGAGGGGGGCTGAGTGTGTGCGCGCCGGCGGCCGCACCGGTCGCCGAATGACCTGACTGGCGTGCTTGCTGTGGTCACGACGGCGGCGCCAACGTGGCTGAACCATCCTCGTCGGGGGTATCGCCGGATCGTCGACGATGCCCCGGTGGCTCACAACCGATCGGTGGTGGGCGACGCTGGGAGATGTGGATGACACGACCGACGTCTGGGTCGACGCGTCCGATTGCTCGCACCACGAGGCCGAGGACGAAGCCGGCCCACAGCATTGTCAGCTCTCCGGTGAGGGCGCCGGCGGCGGCGGCACCCAGCCAGACACCGCAGCCGCGCAGTGTCCGCGCGGCGTTGGCGCGATAGCGGCGCAGCCCGAACTGCACGCCGTCTCGAGTGAAGGCGACGCTGCCTACGGCAAGGGCGAGAGCCGCCAGAGCCCAGAGCGGTCGGGCGGCGTCGGCGCTGGCGGCATCGGCGGCGAGCAGCGACGGCAGGAACGGCGCGGTCGCGAGCATGCCGAGGCCGGCAACCCCGCCGAGGACCGCGGCCCCGCGTTCCAGGGTGCGGGCCTGTGCGCGCTGGGCTGCCGGTGGCAGTACGCGGTCCTGGGCCACGATGACCTGTGTCGCGGCCTTCCAGCCCTCCAGCGCCAGGGCCACGAGCAGCCACACCTGGTAGGTCACCAGGTGCGCCGCCGCCTGGGCGGGCCCGATCGAGGCGGCCGCTGCGGTGAGCGCCGAGGTGGAGACGCCGAGCCCGACGCCGCGCACCGCCAGTGGACCGGCGCGGTGTAGCGCGGCCAGACCTTCAATCAGCTCGGCGCGGTTCGGGCGGCCCCGCTGAAGCAGAGCGCCCGACCGCAGTCGGACGGCGATGGCCAGCGCGGCGAGCGTCTGGGCGCCGACGCCGACCAGCGCCAGCTGGGGCAGGCCGAGGCCGGTGGCGAGCACGGTCACGGCCCCGGCGGTGTGCAGCGCCGCCGCGCCCAGTGCGATGACGGCCGACCCGCGGACGTCACCGCGCCCGCGCAGCGCCCCGTGCCCGGCCAGCACGAAGGCCAGCAGCGGCAGCCCGCACGCGCGGATGTCGATGTACGTTCGAGCCTGTTGCGCCACGGGGTCGGACACTCCGGCGACCAGCAACGGCCCGGCGACGGTGACCAGCAGCAGCGCGACCAGACCGCCCGCCAGCACCGCCGCGAGACTGCCGGACCGCACGGCCCGGGCGGCTCCGGCCCGGTCGCCGGCCCCCCAGGCGCCGGCCACCTCGGAGGTTTGGGCGAACAGCAGGGCGTTGAGCAACCAGGCGGCGAACGTGACCGCGGCAACCCCGATGGCCAGGGCAGCCTGATGGGTCAGACCGAGCCGGCCGGCGACCGCGACGTCGACCAGCCCGACCAACGGGTCGGCCATCAAGGCGGCGCTGGCCCCGAAGGCCAAGGCGCCGGCGCGGCGCAGCAGGCCCAGCCGGGCGGCGGAGGGCGCGTTCGTCAACGTGCTCGCCGGCGAGCGCGGTGCGCGGCCACGGTGGCCCGGTTGGCGCAGGCCGGGCTGCAGAATCGCTGCCGGGCAGACCGGCTGCGGTCCACGAACACCCGGCGGCATGGCGGCGCCGCGCAGCCGCCGAGGCGGTGCTGGTCGCCCGAGGTGGCGAGCACCCCGGCCAGCGCGCCGAGGCTGTTCAGCCGCAGCCGGCCGGCCAGGTCCTGGCCGGCATCGTCGAAGTGCAGGTGCGGCCGATGCCCGTCGTGGGTCGATACCGACAGCTGAACGGGGTGCGGCGCGAGCAGTGTGCTCACCCGGGCCGCGGCCTGGACCGGACCCCCTGCCCGGAACACCTCGCCGAGCTCGACCGCGAGGCGGCCCAGGTTGACCGCCAGCTCACCCGCTTGCAGCGCAGACAGCGCGGCCGCCGGAACGTGTCGGACCGGCCAGCGGTCGGTCCGCCACAGCCCATCCACCCATGAACCTGTCAGCGCTCCCGCCTCCTGGGCGTTGACCAGGTCAACGGCGAACATCAGCGCGGGACTATCCGAGCTCAGGACATCCACCGGTGCACCGCCTCTCCGACCAGGACGACGCCCACCGTGCCGTAACAGCCTTTGACGGTTCAACCCTTACCGCGTCGACGCCGACTGACCGGACCCCACCAACGCGTCGATCGTGGAGGTTTGCGAAGCGCAGAGTCTGACGCGGCTCGGGCGATGCGTGGGGCGCACGCTTGCAGCACTCCCAGCTCGGGGACGCCACGGCGGGCCCGCGGGCTGTGGGCGGCGCAGGCGTCCGGTAGCCGATCGTCATCTGACACGGCGGCTCAACGAGCCAGAGGTGGGGCTCAGTGGTTGCGGTATGGGTTGTCGGCTTAGGTGGGGGTGCTCGGTGACTCGCCACCGTGGTAGAGCACGGACTGCCAGGCGTCCCAGGCTCGTTCGGGCTGCGGCGTCAGGAACTGGCCACTCGTTTCGTGCGGCAAGACGTTTGAAAGTCCAGGTCTGGCTCGGGCAGGCGGCGGTCAGAATACCGAGATTGAGCCTGCCGAGCGCTCGTGCCGGCTCAGGGTGCGCAGCACCGCGTCTTGGCCGCGACGCGTCGCGGCCAGCGCCGCGAGGAGGGCGAGCACAGGCTCGAGCACCTCCGGGCTGAACGCCAGGGCCGCTACGCCGACGCTGCACACCAGGTCGTCGGCGTGCACCACGATCTCCATCAGCCGCACCACGAGGAAGTCGTCGGTAGGCAGCGCGCAGTCCTGCCACGGCACGTACGTCGTCGGGCCGGCCGCGTCGATCGCCGCGCCCAGTTGCTCGCGCGCCCGCGCGAGCACCTCGACCGACTCAGTGCGCCCGGCCGAGCCCATCTGGTTGAAGTCGTCGCGGATGGAGGTGTTCTCGGGGTCATCGACCGGCGCGTGTAGCCAGTTGACGCGCGAGCGGCGGGGGATCACTCGGTGGGTCGTCCGGGAGCCGGCCCTGGACACGGCCGAACAGGTCCTCGCTGCGCTGCGGTGACCCCGTCGCCCGGCAACGCCGGTCAGGACGGGAGCGAGCACCCGCACCCGGACCATCACCGTGCAGGTTTCGGCGGGTATCGACGACGGCCAGCATGTGGTTACCCAAATTCCCTCCACGCGGCTCGTCGACCGGGTCGGAGTGCAGCGTTGCCGGACGTCGGCACATCCGCGGCAGCGGGTCGGTTTCGATCGGTTGTGGGTCACCCTGCGGGACTTGACGGTGTCTTCCGGCTGCAGGGGAAGACTCGCGGCTTGGTAGGAGCCGAATTCGCCCGCTGACGACGGTTCTGGACCGCGGTGGTCCTGTTGGGGCGGGCTTACCAGCGAGGCGGTGGGTCGCTCAGCGCTCGTGAGTGGTCGACGAGCCGGCGCAAAGCTCGGACTGCGATCAAGGCCTTGTCGATGGGCGGGTGTTAGCGGCCGGGGGCGGTCCACGACCCGGGCAAGGTGCTCCTCGACCTGGCGGTGTCGTCGGCCCTGGGTGGGGACTGCCTCGCTGATGTGGCGGTGCTACGGGCCGAGGTCGCCCTCCCGGGTTGTTGGCGTGGCGCCCGGCCCGTGGTTCAGTGGGGGAAATAGGAGGACGTCATGAGTGTTACGGCCATTGTCATTGCCGTCGTCGTGGTTCTGATTGTGCTGGCCGTGGTGGCGGTCGTCGTGAGGAAGGGCGCCGAGCGCAAACGTGAACGGGCCCGCTCCGAGGCTGCGGACATGAGGAGCCGTTCGGCCGAGGAGGAGAGGGCGGTGCGCACCCACGAGGCGGAGGCCGCCGAGCAGGAGGCGCTCGCCCGGCAGGCCCGCGCTGAGTCCGATCGCAAGGCCGCGGCGGCGGACAGGCTGCAGATGCAGGCCGACGAGCGTGGCGAGCTTGCCTCCGCGAAGCGCGACGAGCAACGTGACCGCCTCCGCGCTGCCGACGACCTCGACCCCGACGTCCCCGAGGGGGAACACAACGACGATCGTGGCGACGCGGACCGCCACCGCCACCGCGGCCCCGGGCGCGGTGGCGGTGCGACCGCGGGACGGCGACGGAGCACAGGGCCGGACCGGAAGCCATCCCCCCGACTAATCGTTAGCACCGCGATCGTTTCCCCAGCCGCGGCTGGTCTCACGTCAGACCCGGCCTCGTGCTCGACGGTCGGGGCGTGGCCCACGCGGTGTGCCTAAACCCTTCTGTGATGTACCTGGCGGCCGATAGCTACTTACCACGCCATTGGCCACCACCATCGCCCCGACCAGACCCCCGACGCCGCCCGGTGCTACCGACGGTTGTTCACGAGTCTGCTAGGAGCGTGGGTCCGTAAGGGCGAATGGGCGTGAGGGGCGCGTCGCCTCGCCTTCGGCGTTGCTCGCGCTGCGGGACCTGTGGCGGCCGGTCCAGTGGCCGTGGTGAGGTCTGTTGGCTCGGAAC